>Ga0209804_1000393_pt1 | contig 36841 bp, 27 predicted proteins | sample GraSoiAngelo_139_FD_185896 | JGI IMG/M metagenome (GOLD analysis project Ga0209804, IMG submission 185896) | Grasslands soil microbial communities from the Angelo Coastal Reserve, California, USA - 14_0929_12_20cm (SPAdes) (version 2) | ecosystem: Environmental > Terrestrial > Soil > Grasslands ... | reverse complement strand
CCGACCCTGGTTGCGAACTTGCCGGCAACTATCACCTGCCCGGCAGGCCACTATGCGGGCACCACGGCGAACAATGGAACTTGCCGGCGGTACTCGTACCCGGTTCTGACGAACGATGTGTTCTGGCAGAATCGCAGGTTCAACATCACGGTTGGCTCGTTCGGTGCGGGGACCCTGAATCAGCAGCACGTGGTCACGCTGGTTCCGACCCTGAATCAGACTACAACCGGCGCCTGCGCGGCCACCGGGACCAACTACTGGGACATCGGCGCACGTGGCGACACGGGCCCGGGGAACCATAGCTCGGGGATTACGCTCAACCCGACGTATTCCGTGCTGACGAGCACAGCTGGCTACGGATCAACCAATCGGAGCACCAGCCCGGCCGTGGCCGCCCAGTACTGCAACGGGTCGCGAGTGCCGCCGGAGGCAACCTGCAAGTCGCCTACCGGGCAGACCGTTCCCTGCGGCTTCCAGGTGCCTCCGGGGATTTCGGACGCGACCGTGCCTAACCCAGTGTTCAACCTGAGGCCCGCCGCGACGGTGGACGAAGGCAACAACTGGATCAACATCAGCTGGGGTCCGCTGGCGCTGACGAACCCGGTCACCGGCGTTGTGCTCGGCAATTACACGCCGACGGCAAGTTCGACGGCGACCATCAACACGGGCACCCCAGCGAGTGCCTACACGACCCACGACTTCTTCGGCAACACCCGCCCGGCCGGTAACGGGTGGGATATCGGGGCAGTCGAGTTCGCGGCCGCCGGAGGTGGAGGTGGCGGGGGCGCGGCGGCAACCGCCAGCCTGACGCCAGCCTTGTGGAGTCCCGCCGCAGTGCGCGGCGTAGGCGTCCTGGGTCCGGTCCAGATCTTCATACTCAGGAACACGGGGACCGTGCCAGTGACCGGCATCACACAGGCAACGCTGGCAGGAACCAGCCTGGGTGACTACGCTATCGTCCGGCTGCTCTCGACCTGCGGTCCGGCTGGCAACGGTCAACTGTTGCCTCAGACAAGCTTGAATCCGGGCTCAAGCTGCGTGGTGACCGTGCAGTTCCGGCCGCTCACCACCGACCAGATTCACACTGTCCGGCCGGCGACGGTTCAGGTGCTGGACTCGGCTGGCACGCAAAGCTCCCTCTTGAACGGGACGGCCAATTAGTAATGCCGGGAAGTTCAACTGACTAACCCAATGCTGCTCGCGAGGCTCTCGCGAGCAGCATTTTTGTCTGAGGGACTTGCGCAGGCAGGTCCAGTAAACAAGAGAGAACTGAGGTAAGATGATACGGCTATGAAACTGCTTCGAATTCTCTGTGCAGGTGCCGCTATCCTGATTCCGCAGCTGGTGCTGGCCAAGCTTCCCTTCAGCAATGAGACCTTCGGCAAGGTGGAAGGAATTCTCGATTTCTGCACCAAGGCCGATCCGCAGTCGGCCCCCAAGTATCAGGCGCAAAAGAAGGCGCTGGTGAAGGACGCCACCGAAAAAGAAGTGGCTGAGGCTCGCCAGAGCCAGCAATACAAGGACGCCTATGAGGCGGTAAGCACCGAACTCGGCAAGGAACCCAAAGAGAAAGCGGCCGAAGCCTGCGCCGCGTCTCTGGAGGGCGACAAGTAACGCTCTCGTGTGCCAGTGTAATCTTGCCAAGCAAGGCGCAGCGAGGTAACTTACCAACATGTTCAAGAAGTCGGATCCGTGCACTCCTATGCTGCTTGCTGCGTTTCTAGCGAGCAGCATCGTTTGTTCCACGTCCCAGGCGCAATCGACGCCGGACACAGCGAAACCTGCTGCCCAGGGCGGGAAGGCTGCGGCGCCCGGGATGCCAACTCGCTACCGTCCCAGCCGGTTCTCAAAACGAGCAACCGAGTACTATGGGCTCATCTGGGGAGTTGACTCTCTAAGCGTAAAGTGGGCGGAGTCGGGCGAGGTCATTCGATTTAGCTATCGCATACTAGACCCAGACAAAGCTGCGGCCCTCAACGACAAGAAGGCCGAGCCTTCCTTGATCGACCCACAGGCCGGAGTCAAACTGGTAGTCCCGTCGCTCGAAAAGGTGGGGAAATTGCGTCAGAGCAGCACACCCGAGGCGGGCAAATCGTACTGGATGGCTTTCTCCAACAAAGGAAGGCCAGTGAAACGCGGAGACCGCGTGAACGTGGTGATCGGGCGATTCAAAGCCGAAGGACTCGTGGTCCAGTAGGGTTGGGGAGATGGCGGATCGTGCAAGGTGGAGTGAAGCGGTCATGATGGGTGTCCCACACGCCGGTTATTTAAAGTGGCGTCTCTCAACAGCGTTAGCGTCTGCCACGATCTTGGGAATTTGCTTGTGTGCACCTCCGGCTATTTCCGCGGCTGGACAATCCGGCAGGGGCGGAGGCTATCGACACAAGACTGATACCGTAGAGATGGAAGTCAGCCGGTTGACTCAAAGGCTGGATCTGAGTGCTCGTCAGCAGGCTGCGGTGAAGACCATTCTCGAGAGCGAACACCAAGAGTACGGCCATCTGGTGCGCAACCCATCATTGACCGCAGTTGACCGCTTCAACCGGCTGCGAGCGCTCCGAGAGAGCACGGTGAGCCAGATCAAAGGTGTTCTGGACAAAGAGCAGCAGAGCAAGTACGATCAACTGCGTCATCCCCCTCAATCAGATAGTCCGACGCAAAGCAAAGGCGAGGGCAAAGATCAGTGAAGTCGGACCATCCTGAATATCGCAGGGTCAGCCCCGCGCAGGGGTCTCCTGTGAGTGTGGGTGGGAGGTCGGGATTAAGGACGCGGGATCGAAAGTCCTCCCGTTCCCATCCGGGCCAATTAGTGGTAAAACTACCTTAACGCTTTGCTCCCCCCAAAATACGCTATCGAGGAGTTTCTAAGCATGTCGCACAGAAGGTCGTTGCCTTTGACTGTCCTGTTCTGCCTGTTTTTTCCCCTCGCCTTGGTCGCTGCAGATACCAAGACGCCACCTGCCAAGCTCACCGCCGCCCAAATCGTCGAGAAGAATGTCGCGGCGCGTGGCGGACTGCAAGCCTGGCGCGCTGTCCAGAGCATGTCGTGGACGGGCAAGATGGATGCGGGAGGCGGTGACTCCACTGCTCGCAGCCGGGACTTTGTCATGGGAAAAAGGCACCATCCCACCAAGACGGAGTTAATGGGAAAAAAGAATGCCGAGAAGGACGAGGCTAACAAGCAAGTGCAGCTGCCGTTTGTAATGGAGATGAAGCGGCCGCGCAAGTCGCGCGTGGAGATCGAGTTCGCGGGCAAAACCGCGATCCAGGTCTACGACGGATCCAGCGGGTGGAAGCTGCGTCCCTTCCTCAATCGCAATGAGGTGGAGCCGTTTACGGCGGAGGAATTAAAGTCGGAGGCAGCTAAATCAGATCTGGATGGTCCACTCGTAGATTACGCGGCCAAAGGAACCAAAGTGGAACTGGAAGGCAGCGAGCCGGTCGAGGGCCGTAACGCCTACAAGCTTAAGCTCACGATGAAGAGCGGTACGGTGCAACATGTCTGGATCGATGCGGAAAATTTTCTGGACGTAAAAGTCGAGGGGACACCGCGCCGGATGGACGGGAAAATGCACAATGTGTCGATTTATCAGCGCGAGTTCAGACCGGTTCAGGGCGTCATGATTCCCTTTATCCTGGAAACCGCGGTGGATGGATATCCCAGCACGCACAAGATGATCATTGAGAAAGCAGTGGTAAATCCAAAGCTGGATGACACCGTGTTCGCCAAGATTCGACAGTAGAACTGGTTGACGTCAACCAGGCTGAGAGCTGGTTTCAGGCAATGCTTTCGGAGGCCGGGCAAAGGCCCCTCTGGGGAAATGCCTGCCATTTTCGCGATCCTCGGCGGCATGATCGGATCTGTGCCGCCTGCAGCACTTCGAAATAGACGCCTTGAAGGGGATCACGTCGATGTCAAAGAGCACGTTCCTGATTGCAGCCTTAATTTTCGCCGCTAGCCTTGCTTGGGCGCAGCGGGGCGGGGCGCGAAGACCTTCCAAGCGCCCGCTTACCGCACCCTACGGCCCTTCGCTGTCTTCCATGAGCGGTCCCACAAAAGTTACGGGCGAGGGGACGACTACGCCCTCAGGCCTCACCTACTGGGACATCAGAATCGGGGAGGGAGCAGCCGTCACGAAAGGCAAAGCGGTAAAGATCCATTACACCGGGTGGCTGGAGACTGGTAAGAAGTTCGACAGCTCGGTCGATGCCCGGCAGCCAGTAATCTTTATCCCGGGTGCAGGACAAGTGATCAAAGGATGGGATGAAGGCGTCCTGGGGATGAAAGTGGGCGGCAGGCGGCAGTTGCGCATACCCCCAAGTCTCGCCTATGGGCCACGCGGTTCGGAGCTGGTCCCGCCGAACTCGACGTTGATTTGCGACGTTGAAGTCGTGGGTGTGCAGTAGGAAACCCGCTACGCATAAAATCGGCCACTACCTCGTGAATCAGGGACAGGAACTTAGGGGTCGGCTCGACTTTATGTATGAGGCAGTCGACGTTTCCATGGTGCTTGGACCACTGCCGGAAGACTCAGCAGTCAGCAGCAACAGCATGTGATCTGAGATCTTGACATCCTCCCCTCCGTGAACGGAGGGGATTCCTAGCGGCTCGATACGCTCGGGCATACGATGCCCTCGGTGGGTTCCTGACACGACTCATTGGCAGCGTTTGCTGCCACCAAACCGGTGGCCGTCATCCCACCTCTGCTACCACTGCCACGTCCAATTTCGAATAATACTTTTTCACATCCCCGGCGCCATACTTCTCGCGGAACTTCTCGATGACAGATTTCACCGCCTTGGCATCGGTAATGGGAACGGCCCGGAATTCCTCTTCCAGGCCTCGCGCCGAAACCCGAATCCGAGGGTTCTGAAGCACATTCTTGTACCATTCGGTCGTTGAGCCGCGGACTGGGAGCAGATAGAGCTTCTCGCCTTCCAACACGAACCAGACCGGCATGGAAATCATCCGCCCGGACTTCCTTCCGGTCACACTGAGCTTGATCTGGTGGTAGCGGGAGAGACGGGCCTTCAGTTCGTTTTCCTTCACTTGATAGCTCCGTATTTCCTCAGTATTGCAGTGATTTTTTCAATCGGAAGGGCCTCGACCGTGTGCCCGCGTCCGGTGATGGTCGTGGCCCGAAGCAGAGAATTGTAAACGGCTTCCTCGGTAGCTTCGATCACGGCCAGAAAAAGCGGCGACATCCCCTCGTTTGCCAGGACCTCGATCTTTCGCGTGGATCCGTTGTCCTCGGAGCGTATCCGCATCTGCAGCGAGGTCGAGAACGCGATCACGTAATCTCCGCTGCCGTTCGAGCCCGCCGCGCCCGTGCGCCCCAGCCCCAGCATGGCCCGGGCCGCCAGCCGTTTCAGATTCCGTGCGTCCACGGGGGCGTCGGTCGCGATCACGACCATCACCGATCCCTCTCCCCGATCTGTCGCGCGGCCTTCCTGCTGAAGCTCTTCCCGCAGGTAGTAGCGGCCCAGTTCCCTGCCCACAGGAGCGCCCGCCATGGTGAGCACGCCCCCAAAGTTTGTCTGCACTAAAACTCCGACCGTGTACCCGCCCAGCTTGGGAGGAAGGCGGCGGGAGGAGGTCCCAATGCCGCCCTTGAAGCCGAAGGCCACAGTCCCGGTGCCCGCGCCGACCGAGCCTTCCTCAACTGACCCAGTCTTGGCCTTCTTGATGGCGGCGAACACATCCTCGCGTGTGATGTGGCGACCCCGGACGTCATTCAGGTATCCGTCGTTCGTTTCGCCAACCAGCGGGTTGACGGACTCGACATCCTCGTTTCCCGGCAAGGCAAGCATGTAGTCGATGAGCGCGTCGGCTGCACGCGGCACGCTCAAGGTGGATGTGAGCAGAATGGGAGTTTCAATCTCGCCCAGTTCGTTCACTTGGGTCGAGCCTGCCAGCTTGCCGAAAGCGTTGCCCACGAGGACTGCGCCCGGCACCTTTTCGCGGAACAGATTGCCGGCATGCGGCAGGATAGCAGTCACGCCTGTGCGCACGTCGCTGCCACGGATGATGGTCATGTGCCCGACCTCAACGCCCGCAACATCGCTAATCGCATCGACCGGCCCGGTGGGCAGGATGCCGACCTTCAGCCCCAAGTCCGAGGCGCGGGGCCGTACATTGGCAGGGGGGTTCTGAGCGATTGCGACGGCGGCCACCACGAGAGCCGTCAGAGCTGCGAGAATTGTCCTGGTCATCGTGGAGCCGGATTATATCCCCGGTTCGCGGGTAATCTGACCCATACAACGGATGCCGGCGGCGCCTCGAAAAAGAGCGCAATGCTTCAAGCTGGACCGGTCGGAGTCGTGCTCTGGCGAAGAGGTTGAGGGCTGGAGGTCGCCAGCCCTCGGAAAGAAAGAGAATTTAGAAGGAGAAGCGTAACCCGAATTCACTCCAGAGCGAGCGCGGAATAAACGTGCTCGCCGGGTTGATGAACCCCTGAGGATGGGCGAAGGTTGTGGGATCGGCAATACTCAGGGAGTAGTTGTTGCCATAGTTAGCCCGGTTAGTCAGGTCAAAGGCCTGCGCCACTAATTGCAGGTTCATGCCTTCGCGGATCCTGATGTTCTTGGCCAGGCGCAGATCGAGTTGGAAGAACGGATCGCCGCGGAGCGGGTCGTACTTGGCAACCATGCACTGCTGGGTGAGGTAGTAGCAGACCCGTGCACCGGCCTCATCCCCGGAAAAGGCAAGGAAGTTCCTCGGATCGCTTTTCCGCACGACCACGGCAGGAGCCGTTCCGCCGCCGGTGTCGAGTGTATTGGAGGAATTGTCCGGACTGTAGGGACGAGCCGAGCCGAACTGCAGAATAGGCGCGAACTGGATGCCCTTCGGCAAGTCCACCATTCCGCTAATGGTGACGTGGTGGCGCTCGTCGGTCGTAGCCGGGCCCCACTCTTGTGGGCCCAACGGGTGATACCCGTCACGTGAGTAGTTGCGGAAGAAAGTGTCAGGCCCTCCTCCGGAATCGTAACCATAGGCCCAGGACAAGGTGTAGTTGGCATTGAGGCTGAAGCGGTGGCTCATGCGCTGCCGATAGCTGAAGTTCACGCCATCGTAGCGCGACCGGTTGATGGAGGCCTCATTTCGCACACTATTCAATCGGGGCTGGCCCGCCGCTTGGAAGGCAGCGGTGAGGGGGCGGACAAGGTTCACATCGACCACATTCCCGCTTCCGTCCACAACTGGTCCCGCCGGCACTTTCTGGTCGATGTTGATGGTCTTGTTCTCGTGCAGGCTGAGAACGTGCGTGTATTCCAGCTCGACAACCGAGGTAGGATTGAGCGCCCAGCTATAACCGAGATTGAATTCCTCGGCCACCGGGTTGCGGTAGTCGGGGTCGATGATACGGCCAACACTGCCATTTGCGAGCTGGGTGAGAGGACCGGGCAAACAGGGCATCGGATCGATGCCATACTGCCATTGTCCCAGCGTTTTAGTGGTGCAAGGCACCGGGTCGCTAGCGGCGGAGAGGCTCAGGACCGTCTGGAAGATGGTCGGGTTTGACTGCTGCTCCATGAACAGCGGGATGTTCTGGAAGGTGTTGCCAAAGTACAAGCCGAAACCACCCCGGAGCACATGTTTGGCAGCTCCGGTGATGTCATAGGCAAAGCCAACCCGCGGGCTGAAATCTTTGTTGCTGTTGTGGGGCAACTTTCGGATATAGAAATTCGAGATGGGGTCATTGATAGCCACCAGCTCCTGATAGGTGCGGCTCTTGGAGATATCTGATACGCCCAAAGTGTTGAAGTCCTTGTCCCAGCGCAAGCCGAGGTTCAAGGTCAGCCGCGGGGTGGCCTTCCAGTCATCCTGGAAATATAGGCCAAGCTGCTTGGTCGCCACGAGGAAGGTTGGGTCGCCGGTCGAGTAGGACATGGCGCTGACCAAGCCCGGCGTACCAAAGCCCTGGGGATACTGGCTGGGATTTCCGAGTATGGTGCTGGGATTCTTGGCGAAGTCGACCTCCAGCGTCTCGTTGAACTTGAAAAATCCGCCTTCGACGGGGTTCCAGATGTAGTCAATCCCGCCCTTCAAGGTATGCTTGCCGACTGTCTTGGAAACGTCGTCCCTGAACTGCCACTTGCGCTGGACGGACTGCTGCGGAACGTTGCCATTGGTGCCGAACGAGGCGTTCGTGAAAGTCACCAGCGGTGCCGTGACCTTGGTGTCGATCAGGTTATTCCAATACTGATTATCCGGCGGTGAACTGGTTGACGGCGGTATTGGAAAGCTGCGACGTCAAGGTAATATTCGCAACCTGTAGATGGTTGAGGGTGAAGTTGCCTTCGGTCAGGTCCATCGTGCTGTCGGATTGATCATTGAGGCTATTGTTGGCCTGCGAACTGTAGCTCAGGTAGGCAGTGTTCCGGTGGTTGATGGTCCAATCCATGCGGCCGTTGTAGCGGGTCTCGTAGAAAGGGCGCGGGATGGTTTTGGACGGCTGCGCCGCAAGCCCCGCCTGCTGCGCGAGCACCAGCTCGGCATAGGACTGGGCGGCCACCGCCTGCGCCTGGCTTTCGCGTTCGCGCTCGATGGCGAAAAAGCCGAAGAGCTTGTCCCTTACGAAGGGACCACCCACCGAACCGCCAAAAAACTGGCGGCTGTAATCCGGATGCTCGCGGACGAAACCGCCATGACCATCGGGGACCTTCTGGTCCGTGTCCAAGGCACCCTCGCGGAAGAATCCGAACACCGAACCATGGTAGTTGTTGGTTCCCGACTTGGTTATCATGTTGATGGCAGCGCCTTGCGAGCGGCCATTTTCCGCAGAGAACCGCTGGGTGCTAATCTGAAACTCCTGAACACCCTCCAAAGGTAGCTGCATGACGGCGCCGCCCACGGTGTTGTCTTTGTTATCGATGCCGTTGACGGTGGTGTTTACGTTGCGGCCGTCCGAACCGTTGATGGCGAGAACTGCGTAACGGTTCTTGGTGGGGTCATAGGAGTCGGCGGCCTTGACGCCCGGTACAAGGTAGGCGAGGTTCGCGGCGTCGCGGCCGACGAGCGGCAAGTCTTCCACTTGCGACGGCGTGACAGATTGGCTGACGCCGGTCTTCTCGGTGTCCACTAGCGGTGCGCCGGCGGTGACCTCGACGATCTCCCCCGTGGCGCCCGGTCTCAGGCTGGGGTTCACCGAAGCGGTCGTTCCCAGCAACAGCTCAACCCTTTGCACGACGGTGCCAAATCCAGTCTTGGTGATCTTGATCTCGTAAAGACTCGCCGGCAACAGCTCAAAACGGAAATTGCCGGAGTCATTGGTGATGGTTGTTCGGACAGTCTCTGTGCTCTTCTGGGTGGCTTGGACCTGGGCGCCGACGACCACCGCACCCGACACGTCGGTGACCGTGCCTTGAATGGTGCCGGTGGCGGTGGCTTGGGCAAACAGATACCCGCACCCGCACCCGACAAACAACCCGAAGACCAGTACGACGAGCGCTAAGTGTTTCATGCTCCCCTCCCCCTCCCGTTGCTTTGTTTATTTACTTAATTTATTTGGGCGGGCCTCTGCCTGTCCGCGTATTCGGCAGTCACAGGTAGACTTGGGCCCACGATGCAACTCTGAGAGACGTAACCCCCGGTCCGCTACCGACACTCCAGGGCTAAGATCCAATTTATTTTGAGGCAATTAGCTGACCAGAGCGGGTCAGTCGTAAACTGCTCATTCGGAAAGAGCAACATAACACGGTGTCAGCGATTGTCTCCGTAATCCGGAAGGTTTAAGCGAAAGATACAGAATTCCATAGGAGTCCGCAGCACGGGGAAGGCCAACGAAATCAATGAGCAATCTCACGGTATACGGTAGACAGCTCCAATCGTTGTTGGAGAGGAGAAGTTCCTTATTCCCCACCGACTAACCCGCCAGGGGGAGCCAGAAGATGCAATGCGTGGCTTCATCCTGACCTTGGTCGTCACAAGCTCCGGTGATGCACATCAGGGCTTCGGGCATCCTCGTAGTCCTGCAGCCCGGAGCGGACCAGGTCCGCAGAGCCAGCCTGTGAGGGCATGCGGGACGGGATTTAGTCAGGACATGCTCGTCACGCTGTTTCGGCATGATCCGCACACAGCCCCAATATGCCGACCACATCCCGACGACGCCCATTCCGAGTTGCAACCAACAAAACAGCCGCGTGCACCTGTCCTCGTACCGATCAGCATGGTTGGAGAATCCGTCACAAGCACAAGGCAGCGGTTCAGAACGTCACGCGTACTGGCGTACCGTTGAACACAATTTTGCGCGATTCCCCTCCCAACTTGACATCGACAGCTCGCGACGTGGGTGGCAGCATTCCTGATCCCGCAGCGACACTTAGGGCCAGCGAGCGCCGACGGTCTTCCCATTCCATTTCGATGCCCAGCCACTCGCCCTGGCGATAATCGAAGGAGGTCCCATCATCCTCGTAAAGCAAAAACTTCCGATCGGTACCCGGATAAACCAACACAGACAGTGGTTCATCGACCCGTTCAGCAGCATGTTGTTTCACCGGTCCTAAGGGTAGTATCGACCCTGCGCGCACATACAGAGGGATAGTTTCGAGCTCAACAGCACGGGTGATTTGCCTTCCTCCTGCCACGCGCTCGCCGGTCCAGAAGTCGTACCATGCGCCTCCCGGCAGATAAACTTGGCGCGCCGTGGCTCCCTTCTCGACCACTGGGGCTACGAGTAGATCCGGACCCCATAGGTATTGGTCGGGGCACGCTGCCGCCATCGGATCATCTGGATAGTGCAGCCACAACGCGCGCATGACCGGCATGCCGGTGGTCGTGCACTCGCGAACCGTGCTGTACAAATACGGCAGCAAACGATATCGGAGTTCGAGATACTTGCGGCAAATCGACTCGACCGCCGGATTGTGTAGCTGGCTTCGGTCCGGAATGGCAGCTCCGCTGTAATTCGCAATCTCGGCGGGGCCGGGGTCACCTGTATTCCAACCCCAGGGCAGCCGAAGCTTCCAGGTACGGCCGTGAGCGCGGAACAAAGGGCAAAATGCGCCGAATTGAAACCAGCGTAGGTACAGTTCTGCCGTAAATTCCGGTGTCGGGACGAAACCGCCAATGTCGGTTCCCCAGTAAGGGATGCCGCTGAGTGCCGTATTAAGACCCACGGCAACCTGCGTGCGGAGAGTCTCCCACGTCGAGTACACATCGCCGGACCACAAGAACGACGCATACCGTTGCATGCCGGCGTAGCCGTTGCGGTGCAGCGCATAGGGGCGCTCCTTCGGTCTATCCAACTGGGGCCCTTCCCAGTACATCCGGTTTCTAAGCAAGCGTGAAACGATATCCAGGGGATCGCCCTCATCCGGCCACCATCCATCCACACCCATCGCAAAATCTTTGCGGTGCGCGTCCCAATAGCAACTGGCTTCCTGCTCATCAAACTCACCTAATTCACAGGGGTCGCGAACCGTTCCGCGAAGCTCGTCGGAGAGAATCACGGTATGTAGCACGACGTGAAAATTCTTTTTATGCAGCGCGTCGAGAATTGCTTTTGGATCGGGAAACACATGCGAGTTCCACGCGAAAGATCCGTTGTGCGTATTCCAGCCGGAGGGACAGAAACCGGTGCCTAAGTAGATCAGGGCATCGCAGGGCAAGTTCTTTTGCCGAAAACTGTCCGCCTCTTGGAGCACTTCCTCACGGCTGGCCAACGTCCGATGCGACTGCTGGTAACCGAAGGTCCACCGCGGCGGAAGCTCCGGATACCCCGTGAGTCGCGCGTATTCTGCCATGATGATGGCCGGATCAGACGATGTAACAAAAAGGACGTCGAGTAGCCGCGCCCCTTCGGGCTTTTCAGGTTGAAACCTGCTGCGCGGTCCGCGGAAGTCGAAGGAACCGGGCGGCTGGTGAAAGAACATCGCCCACCCCGCGGTTCCGATCAGCCAGGGGATCGGCACGCGTCCGCCATGTGTCCTGAGTTGATATCCCCCTTGGCCGCTGATCATTCGGTCGACCGAGCCGCGACGATCGAATTGCGGACCACCCTCTCCTAGCCCGAGAACAGGAGAGTCCCCGGTGTCGAACTGGACAGCCCCGGTGCTCGGATCGATCGTGAGATGCTGTATTGTCTGGTCCTGTGATTGTTCGATCACGATCGTGAGCGGATTGGGTGACACGTGTAGGTGGACGCCGCCTGCCTGGACCGTCTGTGGCTGCCAGTCGCCCTGAAGCACTGCAAGGGGCGGTCCCCACCCTTGCTCGACTAGCGAACCGTTCGTCGGAGGCGGGTTTAGTTGGCCATCGTTACTCGGAAACACGGTCAGTCGGAAGGTATGAGGGCTGACGGAACGGATGTGAACCACGGGATTCGGATTTGGAGCCGGATGCGATGGGTCAAAACCTCGACGAAGCGGGACCATCAACGCGCCCGCCGACGCGATCAACCGTTTGAGGACTTGCCGTCGATCCCAAGCGTCACTCATGGGAGTAGTGGTCAGTGCGAGTCGCGAGCTACTTTCGCGCCGCTATGGCCAACCAGGAAATCGAGGTCGGCGCCCTGGTCAGCCTGGAGGACATGCTGAACGTACAGCCTCTCCCAGCCGCGCTTCGGCAACGGCGGAGCCGTCCACATGGCCTGGCGCGCTCTAAGTGCTCCATCCTCGACTTCCAACTGAAGCAGGCGCTTGTGAACATCCAACCGAATCATGTCGCCCGAATGCACCAATGCCAGGGGGCCTCCAGCCGCTGCCTCGGGACAGACATGCAGAACCACCGTGCCGTAGGCAGTTCCACTCATTCGCGCATCGGAAATGCGCACCATGTCCTTCACTCCTTTGCGCAGAAGCTTCGGGGGCAGGGGCATATTGCCTACCTCCGCCATGCCCGGATATCCACGCGGGCCGCAGTTCTTGAGGACCAGGACACAGCTTTCGTCGACATCGAGCCTCTCATCATCTATGCGGGCATGGAGATCCTCGATCGACTCAAAGACTACCGCACGGCCTCGATGCTCTAGCAGATGGGGACTGGCAGCGGACAATTTGATTACGGCACCATTCGGCGCGAGATTGCCCCGTAGTACCGCGATGCCGGCGTTCGGTTTGAAGGGTTTCTGGAACGGATGAATTACCTCCCGATTCCAGCAGGGGGCCTCGGCAACATTCTCCCAAATCGATCGGCCATTCACGGTCAAGACGTCGCGGTGCAGAGCGCCGCCTTCCCCCAATTCTCGAAGCACGGCAGGCAGCCCGCCGGCATAGAAAAAATCCTCCATGAGGTGCTGGCCAGAGGGCTGAATATCCACCAGGCAGGGCATGCCCTCTCCCAGCCGATCGAAATCGTCGAGGCACAGCGGCACGCCAACGCGCGCTGCCAACGCAATCAGGTGGATGACGGCGTTGGTCGATCCCCCGATGGCCGCATTGGCGCGGATAGCATTTTCGAATGCTTCGCGCGAGAGGACGCGCGACATGCACAGATCCTCTTTGACCATCTCGACAATACGCCGGCCGGTCATCTGTGCGAGCGTATTGCGGCGGGCGTCGACTGCGGGAATGGCGGCATTCCCCGGTAAGCTCATTCCCAGGGCTTCGACCATGCTGGCCATGGTGGAGGCCGTGCCCATGGTCATGCAGTGTCCCTTTGACCGATGCATGCAGCTTTCCGCCTGAAAGAAATCCTCCCATTTCATCTCGCCCGAGCGCACTTGTTCGGACATCTGCCAAACGCCGGTCCCCGAGCCAAGATCGCATCCGCGAAACTTACCCGATAGCATCGGGCCGCCGGAAAGACCAATGGTCGGCAGGTCGCAAGACGCGGCGCCCATCAGCAGGGAGGGGCAGGTTTTGTCACATCCCATCAGCAGTACGACACCATCAATAGGGTTTGAGCGAACAGACTCCTCCACGTCCATGCTGGCGAGGTTGCGAAACAACATGGCCGTGGGGCGCAGCACGCTTTCCCCCAGCGACATGACCGGAAATTCCAGGGGAAAGCCTCCCGCCTCCCACACGCCGCGTTTGACAAAATCGGCCAGTTCGCGAAAATGCGCGTTGCACGGTGTCAGCTCCGACCAGGTGTTACAGATCCCGATCACGGGTTTTTCCTGGAAAAGGTCGTGCGGCCATCCCTGGTTCTTCATCCAGCTGCGGTAGAGGAAGCCGTTCTTGTCCCGCCGTCCAAACCATGCCTGACTACGAAGCTTCTTCATGGGTATTTTCCCGTCTGACCTAAGTTTCATTCGCCGCCAGAAACCGGCTCTGATGATAGCGCAGATCCTCAGGGTAAACGATTACCGAAAGCCGCCATTGGTGCGCGCCGCCTGCAGAAAGCCTCCCGTTGCCGCGATTTCGGCGGGTAGGCTTCCATGAACTCGCAAACATCATGCAGAATCTCTTCCTCTTCGCCCTGGCCGGTGACATGCTGGGAGGATGAAGCCGGTGGAAACCGTCCCGAGCGTGGTTCATCGGACGCTTCACCAGCTTACTCGAATGAGCGAAAGAGCCTGGCGAGGCAGGGTGAAATTCAGGTGCACACTCGCATTCTCTCCGTGGATCCATGCCGGAGAACTCAGGAGTTCGAGCTGTGCGGCAGTCTGCAATTGTTGGTACTCGGTCGCGGAAGGCGATTGTGGTGAACCCATTTGCTGCCATGCCGTATATGCATTGCTGTGAGTGGAATCAATACGAAAGTGCTCCAGCATGACTCGGTCGATGTTGCCAGCCAGACCATCGACCGAAAGTTCAATGGCGGCGTCCGGCGCAGGCAAATCGTCGTCATGATAGTTCCAGATGAGAACGGCAACTTCGTGATCTCGCCGAGTCGCAATTGCGGCGATATCAGGGTTACCTCGCACTCCATTCCGAACAATCTCGTCGTCTGCCAAGGCAGCTGAACTCGTCACCTCGACGCGTTCATCACTCAGCATGCCAAACATGCGAAATGCGTTCAAAACCGGTTTATCCACTCCGTTCGTGGCCAGCGTGCGAAACCCTTCGAAATAGGGCTGGTCCTCGAATTCAAATGCCCAAGTCACGACGCCGAGAAGCTTGACGTGGTTCTGGATCGCCAGCGCCAGAATATCTTTTAGAACTTCGGCTTCATAGCATGCGTACAGCGGGCCGTTGCGATAAGAGTTTTGCGGACTCCTCCCTGCCGAGCAGGCCGCACATCCCTCCGGATCCGATTCGCCGAGAACAACCGGCGTGCTACGCCATTCAGGAAAAGATTGCACGATCTTAAAACCTTGCTCGATCGCGCCCAGCTGATGACTTATTCCCATCTGGACGTGATCCCCCTTCCACTGCGGCGCTCCTTTGGGATGAAAACTGATGAAATCAAGCCGGGCTCCGAGCTTGCCAGTGGCATAGTTCTTCTGGTGCGCACAATGGTCGAGAAACATGCGCAGGAATTGCGCGGCGCTGGTTGAGGCAGGGCCGGTGCTGTCGGGCCCGCCAATCCGCGCATCCGGAAACGCCCGTAGGACGGCGTCAATCGAGAGGTCATAGAGCTTGAAATATTGTTCCGGTGTGCCTTGCCAGTAGCCGATATCCGGCTCGTTCCAGACCTCCCACAACCAGCTCTTCAGTTCCGCGTCGCCATACCGCTGTCGCAGATGGCGGACAACCTGGAACACAAGTTCCCCCCACTTGCCGTAGTCCTTCGGCGGATAAGCCCATCCCGTGTAAATGCTGCCAGCCGGCGCTTGCGGAAAATTATGGCGATAAGGCTCAGGATGCGTGGAGAGAGCCTGGGGCATAAAACCGAGCTCCACCAAGGGCTTGATTCCGGCATCGTGGAAGGTGTCGAAAATGCGGTCGACGATTCGCCAACTGTAGACCGGATTCCCTCTGGCGTCCTCGGTGTACACGTTGGTCGAGCCCCATTTCAACGACCCAGAACCATCGCCACTGGTAAACAGATTGTGAACTCGCACGTACACCGGATGCCGGCTCAACCGCGCCAGTTCCCCCAACAGCTTTCGGCCGTTGGGAGCATAGGTGTAGTTTGGCTCGTCGTAGCCGAAGTAGTTCCAGACAGCCGGCCCCGTCGCTCCCGTTCGATCTGCAGCAACCCGGATGGCAACCGACTCGGCATTCTGCTGCGGCCAACCCGGACGGATCACACACCAGAAGAGCATCACGAACGTCGCGATGGAACGGGACATGAGCATCATGCTGGAGAAAATAACACACTGACCGGCGGTGCCAGACGCTGTGTGGTCACACTTCCGGGTGTTGAAACAACTGGCTATTCGCTCTTTCGGCACTTCGGGGACAAGGCGCGGACCATTTCCCATTGTCGATTGGGTAGGCACTGCAACAGCGATCGTCGCCTATGATTGTGATCCATTGATCGATGCCCCCCGTCCGCACACTCACGGGGCTCCGGCTCGGCGCGTTGTCCTTCGACGTCGGACGAAACTGCAACGGTCAGAGAGTCGAGCAGTTTGGCGTGCGCTAACCAATTGTTTGGAATCCAGGAAAGTCTGCCAAGGTGTTTTCCCGTAGCAGTACTTGCCAGAGTGTTCGCGTTTTTCGTTGCACTCCTCCAGCCAAACATCGAGATTCAATATTAGAGCTTGGGGACAAGCGGCCTCAGCAGTTGGCAACCGACCAAAAACGGACAATAATGCGTTGTGTTGCCGTCCACAGCGGAAACCGGCAGGTGAGCCGGACATTTAAGGACGGCTGGCGCTACAGTTGGAGTCACAAGGGAGGATTTTATGGCACATACCAACCGGGTCCGAGTCATCTTGGGGGGTCTGTTAGCGGGTGTGGTGATCAACGTCGTCGAATTCATCACCAATGGCGTGATCCTGAGGGAAGCGTGGGGCCAGGCAATGAAGGCGCTGGGCAAACCACAGCTCTCCGCGGGCGCGGTCGTAATTTTCAATATTTGGGGGTTCCTATTGGGTATCGCCGCCGTCTGGCTCTATGCCGCCATCCGGCCGCGCTATGGTGCAGGACCAAAGACCGCAATCCGGGCGGGATTTGTCGCCTGGGCAATTGCTGTGTTTCTCGCGAATCTTGGCAACTATCCCCTCGGCCTTTTCCCCACGCGCTTGCTGGTCATCTCGAGCATGGTGGCGCTGGTTGAGACGGTGATGGCAACGCTGGCGGGCGCCTGGTTATACAAGGAAGAAGTGGCGACGGAAATTCGTCGGGCAGCCGCTTAACAACCTGCTCATGCACCCACCGACAGCAAAGGGCGCGTGCCCGCGCCTTTTGCTTCCAAGCCAGGCATGGATGTTTGCCTTCACCCGTGCTCGTCTTTTTGTCGGCCTCTCTTGTCCGGTCTTCTCGTTGAAGGGCTGTTAATTCACTTAACGGTTCCCGTAACCTTAATATCTTCCAGCCAGTAGCCGCCGTCCGTAACCATCATTGCCTCAATCGTGTCTCCCGGTTTGATTCGGGCGAGCGATGCACTATCCTTCACGCGATAATCCATCACCATCGAAGCCATCACGCCTGGCATGCCAGTACTGCGGACAGTGATTCGGTTGATCTCGGGTGTGACTTCAAGGACGTAGCCCGTCAGTGCGTGGCGCATCGCCTGTGGCTGTGGCGGTCGCAGGAACAGGTATGAGATTGAAGCAATCATGGCCATCGCAAGAATCCCGACGATCAACCAAAATTTCTGGCGCATTAGATCATCCGATTCGGATTGTCTCGGATATTGACAGTATCGACACCAGACGTTAACGCTACGGCAAAAGGACCCCCATGGGCCGTTGCGCCCTCGAGCTGTTATTACGGTCCGATTGGGGTTGTTGCGTCACCTTCGGAGGAGCCTAGCAGAATCGTCGCATCGCACAAGCTTAGGCGAAAGGATCATCGCTAGCTCGAACGCGTCCTGCTCCCCGGTCAGCCTTCGGTAAGGTCCTCCACGTCTCGCCGTTTCTGCCGTCCAGGCTCAAGCTCCGGAAAATCTCGTGAAACCTACTCACCGTCAATCGGGTAAACCACGTATGCTATCGAACAATCAGGTAACGTACTGCAAGGACGAGGTTTATCCGAAAGAAACCGGGGGCTCGGTGCAGCCTTTCGGGGCTGTATTCTTCAGGCCTAACCGCGTTTTCAATCAACACCTCAAACCCCGCCGTGTTACACGGAACGATTTCCCTCAGATTGCGCCCGGAGTCAGGCTAGTTTCCTTCCCTCCTGTATCGGCTTCGTCAAGACGATTTCCTCAGGTGAGCCGTACCCGCGATCATGGGCGGGCCGCGTGACCGAATACATGCCATGGCTAATGGCGGGTGGAGTGCCGCAGGAGCAATACAAATGGAATTCTTCCAAAGGCCCCTTTCCGCGGCGCAGGATGTAGGAACCGTTGGCATAGGGTTGAACGCGAAAAGGTACAGGGTGCGACATTTCGGACATTCCACGCAATGGCGAATGCGGAGGGAAATATACTTTTTGTGACAAGAGACTTAATGCGCCGGCGGGCGCACCACTGGGCATGAAAATGGATTCCGCAGCTGGGGACGTGGCAGTGGGGTCAGTCTTGGTGGTACAAGCACTCGTGATTGGCGATTGCTTGGCGGTCGTCTTCACTCTTCTGTGACGACATAGATCCCGCACCAGAGACTGACCCGCGTCGGCAAAGGTACCACTTTTTGTCGCACCCGGAAACCGGGGGGACGGGGGGACGTGTAGCCGATTTACTGTGGCCTGGGTTGCTCCGCTCCAGCTTTGTTCCACCCAAACCGGTGCGCGAACTGCGCGAGTTGACCAGCTACCGACGCAAGCTCGTGGAAAGCCAATCGGCAGAGCGCAACCGCTTGCTAAAGTTGCTGGACACCGCCGCCCATGTCAAGCTCGCCAGTGTGGCCAGCGACGGCTTCGCAGTCTCCGGCCTGGAGATGTTGAGTGCCCTGGTGCCCTGGGTTCGCATCGTATGCCTCGCCGACAATTAAGCCGGTGGCAACAACATTCCCTTTTCCAGATGCCGCGTGACGTGAGCATATGAAGCGGCATGAGGATCGTGCGTTACCATCACGATCGTCTTGTGGAAATCCTCATTTAGGCGCTTGAGAATCTCCAAGACTTCAGCAGCGGAATGGCTATCGAGGTCGCCGGTAGGTTCGTCGGCAAGTAGCAGAGTGGGATCGCTGACGATGGCGCGGGCGATGGCCACGCGCTGCTCCTGCCCGCCGGAAAGCTGCTTGGGAAGATGGTCTGCGCGGTCCTCAAGGCCAACCAACTTGAGAGCGGTCATCACGTGATCGCGCCGCTGTTGTGCGTTGAGGTTGGTGAGCAGGAGAGGCAGCTCGACATTCTCAAAAGCGGTCAGGACAGGGATCAGGTTGAAGGTCTGAAAGACGTAGCCGATGTGTTCGTTGCGCCAGTGTGCCGACTGCCCGTCGTTGAAACGGAAGACATTCTCGCCCAGCACCAGCAGTTCGCCCGCCGTCGGGCGGTCAATCGCCGCGATCATGTTTAGCAACGTGGTTTTGCCAGAACCGGAAGGGCCCATCAGAGCAAGAAATTCGCTTCCGGCGATTTCAATGGAAACATTGTCGAGCGCCTTAACCTCGAAAGCGTCGCGCTTAAATACCTTAGTTACGTTGCGGGCCTGGACTACTTTGGTCTGAGTAGCGGTACGTGGAAAAGTAGCAGTGCTCATGATTGTCCTTTAACCTTGATTTTGTCTCCGTCCTCGAGATTCTGGGAAGCGGAGGTGATGACGTCCTCGCCCCCGTTGAGGCCGTGTACCAGAAGACCCCCGCTGCGCTGTGACATCACCTGCACTTCCCGCATGAGCGCTTTGCCGTTGAAAGCAATGTACACGACCTTCTTGCCATTGCGGTTGCGGATCGCAGTCGTGGGTACCAAAACGCCAGTGGGCTCTGAGCCGCTCTTTCTGATCTCGTTCGCCAGGAACTTGACGGTGGCATTCATTTCCGGTCGCAGATACTCGTCCGGGTTCAGGATTTGGACCTTTACCTGTACCGTAGCCTTCTGACGATTGGCCTCCGGAGAAATCTCCGCAATGACACCATCGTACTTGCGATCGGGAAAAGCATCTACCGTGACGATTCCCTTCTGCTTGGGCCCAAGTTTGGAAAAGTCGTCTTGGGCTATATCCAGCTCGACCTGAAGATCGTTTAGATCGGCCAGAGCGACCACCGATCCTCGGGGGCCACCCTCCGCTGCGCTGGCAAACTGGGCCGTGATCAACTCGCCCTTCTCGGCGGTACGTTCGAGAATGGTTCCGCTTACCGGCGCACGGATCAACGTGGCGTCGAGCTGGGACTTCGCGTAAGCTTCCTGTCCTTCCGCCTGAGTCATTGCGCCCTTGGCGCGTTCAATTTCTTCCGTGCGTGCGCCAATTTTTGAGAGCTGGAATGCCTTTTCCAGAGAATTCACGCGCTGCTGGTCGGCCTCAAACTTCGCGGTAGCGTCATCTAAGGCTTGCTGGGAGAGTACACCCTGGTTCGCTAAGTTGCGCGTGCGCTCCAAAGTAATTTTGTCATTCGCCAGCGTGGCTCGGGCTTCCGCCAGATTGTGCTCGGCTTGTGCGGTCTCTTCAGGACGCGAGCCGTGCTGCAGTTCGGCGTAATAAGCTCGTGCGTTCTCTGCTGCCCCGTGCGCCTGCTGATATTGGGCGCGGAACTCGTCATCTTCTAACCGGACCAGTACCTGGCCCTCTTTTACCTTGTCGCCCTTCTCTACGCCGATCCACTTCACACGACCGGTCACCTTGGAGTTCACATTGATCTTGTGATGAGCGACGATGTAGCCGCTGGCCGAGAGCGCAATGCCCTCTACGCTGCTGTTCTCCGCGGCAGCACGCACCACTTCAACTTCGGAAACGCCGGCTGCCAGCAGGCGGTAGAGCAGCGCCGAGACGCTCAGCAGCACGACGACCGAAATCCCAATAGTGATGTAGCGTCTGGCCCACAGCGCAGGTTCGCCTCCGATGCTCTTTGCCGCGCGTTCTATACGCAGGCTTTGCAAGTCGTTGTGTTTCGTGTCCAGGGGCATATGTTCATCCATCCAAACTCGGTCGAGCCCGTCGTGCCCGGCGACCAGCAGTCCACCTCTTCGGCAATTTTCTAGTCTCGCAAGGCGGCAATGATGTCCCGCCCAGCTGCGTGCCAGGCCGGGGCCATCCCCCCTAGTAATCCCATGATCAAGGCGAACCCAATGGCTGTTCCCACCACCGCCGGGGTCATTCGCAGACTGAAAACAATCTCGCTGAAGGTCACTTGGTTAGATGTACCTGTCGTCATGCCATTAAATGGCAGCATTAACACGATCCCAACCAGCGCACCCAACAGCGATAAGAGCAAGGACTCCAACACGAAGGAAGTGAGGATGCTCGGCTTAGTGAAGCCTATTACCCGCAGAGTGGCGATCTCCCGCCCCCGGTACGCGACCGCGGCGTACATTGTGTTCATGGCTGCAAAACTCGAGCCGATGGCCATGATGACGGCCACAATCCAACCGATGATCCTAATGGGCGTGCCGGACGCAGTTTGTTTTGCGTAATACTCGGTCTCCAGCAGACCTTCGAGCTTGAGCCGCTGATCCTCGCTCACGCGATGCACGAGCGCATCGGCAGAAACCGGATCGGCGGCCCGCAAGTATGCCGAAGAGAAACCGCCCTGACGGTCGAAATCGGCCGCCATCTGGTTCACATCACCCCAGATTTCCGAGTCATAAGCCGAGCCGCCCGCATCGAACACTCCCACGACCTGCCACGGACCCTTGCCAAATGCCATGGCATCTCCCACATTCGCGTGTGAAAACCGGTTATGGATGGATTGGCTAACCACGACTTCACGCTGTCCGGGTGTAAACCAGCGACCCTCGACGAGCTTTACCCGGGGACGCAGTTCGAGACCGTCCGGCATCATACCGCGCACAGTGACATTAACTTCTCCTGTGCCGTCCTTGCGCGGAAGGACAATCACCACCACCCACTCGCCCGATGCCATCGGCTCGCCGTGACTGTCCTTGGCGATGCCCGGTAGATTCTTCAACACAGGAAAGGCAGTCGCATCGAAGCCTCCGGTGAGTTCAGCCTCAGACCCTTTGCGCAGCACCAGCACGTTCTGGGGATCGCCGCTGGTAACGAACGCGCGCTTCAAGCCGGCTAGAAGGGCCATAATAAAGATCGCAGTAGTCACCGTAAGCGCAATACCCAGCGCAGTCATGATGGTCAGCCCCTTGCGCAGCTTCAGGTTCCGGATGTTGTACCTGATCGGTATCGCCATATTCGACCCCTCAGTTCAACCTATGTGGCGCAACCCCTCCACGATATTGACTCGTGATGCGTTATAGGCCGGGAAGTAGGCGCTAATCAACCCTACAAAAGCGGCAATTATCACCGCGGCCCCCATAGTGGCCACAGACACTCTCAAACCAAACAAGATCCCTGTGGCAAAAGGCGAATGGGCAACGACCTCGAGGAGCCCCGCAGCGATTAGGACCCCCAGCAGCCCACCGGCGACAGACAGCGCCACAGCTTCGCCGACGAACAGGGAGAGGATCCTGCCGCGCGTAAATCCGAGCGTCCTAAGCATTGCGACTTCACGGGTACGCTCGCGGATAGACATCGCCATTGTGTTGGCCGCTACCAGCAGAATCGCGAAGACTACGGCGGCACAGATACTAAGGATAAATGCCTTGACGTTGCCCAGCATGGCAATAAATGAAAGTAGAAAAGCCTTTTCGCTCTCGGTTTTAGTAGGCTGGGGTGAATTGCGGAACATGTCGTCGATGGCCCGTGCGGTGGGCGCGATGTCCTCAGATGACGCAACTCGCGTGAAGAAAAAGCCGGTCTGCCCCTTGTACCAGGACACTGCTTCTTCCAGATATTTCGAGTGGAAATAAAAGGTCTTGTTGGCAGGCGTCATGGTGTAGATAGCGCGGATCGTGAGCTCCGGGTTCACAGGAAAGATGGTTCCCTGTAAGGTGACGTGATCGCCGATCTTCCAGCCGTATCTCTTGGCCAACTCCACATCTACCATGGCTCCGGAGCGGTCGCGTATCCAAGCCTCTGCCTGATCTCGCGGCACATCCTTATCGGCTGCGACTTTGAGATATTCCTCTGGGTCAGTGGCAAACTGGGCAAAGAAGTTCTCTGGCTTGTCGTCCTTATAACGGCCGCCGAACCAAGTCATCGGCGCAACATTCACCACGCCCGGCAGGCCGCGAATCTTCTCCCGGTAATAACCGGGAAGGAAAAAAGTCAGTGAAACTCGGTGACGTGTCATCAGGCGCTTGGCGGAATCTGGTGCTCCTTGATCGATGTAGAAGGTCCTCCAGATGGTCATCATCAGCGTCAGCAGGAGCAGAGAAAAGGCGATGCTAAGCACGGTCAACATGCTGCGGCGTTGGTTACGAAACGTGTTCTTCACGACAAAGCCGATTTTCGTCATTGCTCACCCAATGTGGCGCAAGCCTTGCACGATGTTTATGCGTGATGCCTGGTATGCCGGAAGCGCGGCGCTGAGAAAGCCGACCAATCCCGCAACCAACATAGACATCAGCCACAAAGCCGGTGTCACTTGCAGGTTATAGAAGCTGAAAAACTGAGGTGAATGGGTGGCCGCAAACACCAGCAAGTAAGCGATGCTCGTGCCCGCCAGCCCACCCAGCACCGCGAGCGTGACCGCTTCGCCCACAAACATACCGAGTACTGCCCGGCGAGTGAAACCCAGTGTCTTCAGAACCGCAACTTCACGGGTGCGCTCCCGGATGGACATTGCCATGGTATTTGCGGACACCAGCAAGATGGCAAAGACTACCGCGGAGCAAATACTTAAAATGAATGCCTTGACGTTGCCCAGCATGGCCACGAATTCCAGGCCGAACGCCTTTTCGCTTTCTGTTTTCGTGGGCTGGGGCGAATTGCGGAACATATCATCGGCCGCAAGAGCGACCTTGCTGACATCATCGGCGGAGGAGGCAAGAATACTGAAAGTACCCGCCCGCCCTTTGAACCATGAAACAGCCTCTTCGACATACTTTGCGTTGAAATAGACGGACTTGTTATTCGGGTTGGAGCGGAAAATCCCTCGGATATTCAATTCGAGGTTGACAGGATAGATGGTTCCCCCGAGGAAGATACGATCACCCAGTTTCCATCCGTACTTATTTGCTAGTGTGCTGTCCACGATCGCTCCCTGGCGGTCGCGCTGCCAGCCGATAAGCTGATCGGCTGGCAACTCAATATCCCGGAATACTTTGAAAAATTCTTCTGGATCAGTGCCAAACTGCGCAAAAAAGTTCTCGGGCTTTTGGTCTCGGTAGATCCCGCCAAACCAGGAGACCGGGACCACGGCAACCACGCCTGGTAAGGAGCGAATTTTCTCTCGATAATAGCCCGGCAGATTGAAGGTCAGCGACACGCGGTGGCGCACCACCAGTCGTTGTGCCGACTCAGCGCTGCCCGCGTCCAAGTAGAAAGCCCGCCAGATGGTCATCATTAACGTGAGCAAGAGTAGGGAGAAACCTATACTCAGAACGGTCAGAATGCTGCGCCGCTTGTTGCGAAATGCATTCTTCCCGACAAAGCCGGTTAGGGTCATCCACAAACTCCAGAAGGGAGCAAGAACAGCTAGTCGCGAAGCGGGTCCCAAAATTTCGTAACAGAATAGCTGATGGAGCGAGCATTAGACAACCACAGACGTGCCCGGCGTGCCCGACCACATTGCTCCGCCTTGACACCTCGATTACCTCTTGCAGGCAGGAAGACCGTAAAATCGACGCGGGTTGATATTGGCCCGTCAAACTTCAGCTGTTCAGCCGCTGGTAAGACTCGTCCTACCTACTGCTCCACTCGCGTCAATCCGCTCCACATCACACGCTTGTGGCTGTCTCGGGAGTCCGGTACGAACGTCAGAGCCGCACTCGCACCGGCGAATTTCGCGATGCTCATGCTCCTAGCCTAGGGCGCGCTCACGATCTTATTAATAATGCGAGTTTTTGCCGCTCCTGTAAATAGACCCCTCAGATTGAGTCTCTCCCGGAGCACTCAGGGCGATGCCGACGAATTTTTGGTGCCCCTGAATGGTTATTTAAATAGTTCGCGCTGTGAGGTTTTCAGGCAACCCAACACTGCCCGGCGGAGGACCGCGACTATTGGCTCTTGAGGAGAGACCGCACGTGCGCTTCCTCCGCCATCGGGAGCGCAGCACCATGCCCCAGGCAAGTGTACGCATTCACCTGGTTACCTCCCAGCTTCGTCGTAGGCACACCGGAGACGTGATCCCTATTCAAACAGAAAATGCCCCGCTGATTTTTCTCGAACTTAGGAGACTGAGCCCAAGCCACATCGTTGCGCCCTGGGAACCGGACAACCATCTTGTTCCCTTTGACCTTTCCTCCTTTGAGGACGGACTTAATCTCCAGAACGGCTTCATGCCAGTCCGGATCGTGTTCCGTAACGCGATACGGGGTGGCCGACTTGGGCGCATTCCACCGATGAACTTCTGTGACCCGCCCAATGATCACGAAGTCCGAAGAGTTCAGCCGGTCTTGCAACTCTTGATCACCCTGCTCTTGAGTTTGCCCGTATGCTTTTTCGTCCGCGCTGGCTGCTTTGGTGGCTTCACCGCCGTTGGGCCTGATCTCATGCGCCAATTCTTTGACCGCGACACCCGAACCAAAAATCCAACCATCTGTGTAAAATGTTGCCTGGGTGCCTTCCTGGAAGCCGGAGGGATCCTTGACTTCAACCGTAACGTTGTCGCCTCTCTTCAGCGAGACAGGGAAAGGCTTTTTCAGGACGGAGTCCACCCGGACGACAATCGTTTGCGCCGATTTCGGAACGTCTGCAAACGAAGTCGCCCCAAGCCGGCTGACGGTCCCCGAAAAAACGATGCTCGACTGTTTCGCCAGGGCGGTCTGCTTGTCCGGCTGTTGCGGCAATGCCGCGCCTGACGATCCGAACAGGGCCACCCACAGGGTCGTTCCAATAAAGCCGACAAAGAATGACGAGATCTTCATGCGTCCCTCCTTCCTTCTGACTGGGTAGGCGCGCCTCATGGGATCACTGGAACGCTAAAATAGAATGGATCAATCGAGATGGCTACCGGGTTGCCTGACCCGTCGTTGAGCGTCCTCGAGGTGAAGTCCGCCGCCCGCTGATACGTTACGCCCTGCGGGAAATTGCCCAGGTCTGGCGTGTTGTTAGCGGAAAAAACGCCACGGAACTCATTCTCCACAGCAAGCAAGTAATCGTAGTCTCCCAGATAGGGCAAGAACTGCTCAGTCGGCTCATTCGCTGGGACACTGGCGAGAATTGTGTCTTGAATCGTTGCGAATGCGTCATGCGATTGCACCAGATGCGTGATCCAACGCCCGTTGCTCAGCTGCTGGTAAAGAACACCGGCGACGCCGTTTTGGGCGACAGCCAGTGCGATGTTCGTCGCATTCCTGATCGTTGTGTGAGGCAAGTCCGTCTTGGACCACGTCACGCCCCGGTCGGCCGAGCGTCGCACGTGGAGCGTATAGATGTCTCCCTTGCTTCCGCGGTCGGCCCAGCCCACGTACACGGTGGAACTATTGTTCGGATCCACGGCGATCGAGAGTGTGGAGCCGATTCGTTCCTGTCCCAGCGTAGGCGCATTCGACCAAGGGATGGAAATTTTCTTAACCACTAGGCGGCCCGGCAACTTGTCGGTCGGATCTCTCAACGCCCGGAAAGGAGTGGCCCCGGTAGCTGCGGTATCGTCCCGGACAACAACGATGTCGCTCGTGGCGACCGTCCCGCTAAATTTGCGCCAGCCGAAGAAAGCTGCATAGACTGTGCCGTCTCCGGCGACCGCTGGCCGCACGGATGGCCCATCCTGTCCCGTCGTCTTCCGCGCCTCGATCGGAAACGATTTGTACGTCGCTCCGCCATCCACCGACACGTCTACGGTTGCCGTGTGCCCGTTCGGCTGATTGAAATCGTTTACGCCGACGTAGATGCGGTCGCCACTGGAGATGCCGAGCGCTCGCACGAATGGCTGATCCACATCGACGCGCGTGGTTTGCACGTTCATGGTTGTGCTGGAAGAAACATCGTTGGTTTCCGACTCATCGAGTGTGATGGACGACGCACAGGCCAGCGTGCCGGCGTGGAGGTCGCCGCGCGGATGGTTCTCGCCGGCAGCCATGGCGTGCGTGATGTCGCAGGTCATCCTCTGAACGGGGGTAATGGCGTTCAGCACCCAGCTTTTACCTCCGTCCTGCGAAACGTACACGGGAGCATTGCCTGTGTTCGAAAACGGATTGGGGGTGAATGCCGAGGCCACCATGACCTGAGGGTTGGCCGTCTGGATGGCCAAAAAAGGTTCGCTGTCTTGGTTCGTCTCTCCGCTGAGGCTTGCCGGGATCAGATCCACGACCTTAATTGAGGGAATGGGCGGAGGCTGTCCCTGGGCCAATAGGAATCCGGTGATCATCAGGAGTGCAGCCAAGGCTGGAAAGCGCACACAGCAGCGAGCGAGAGCTTTCATAGTTGTGGTCTCCCCCGTAAATCGTTTCCCCATTCGGGACGTAGATGCATCTCGCGTAGTGTACGCCTGCAGCCGAGCCAGGTTCGCCATGCTAAGGCATACTGTTCCGAAACATCCCTAGTCTGTTTTGTAAACATATATCGGAGCCGCTCCGTATACAATGGTCCGACCTCGGTTAAATGCACCCGCGCTGGAAAATCTGCCCCATCATTGCTGCGAGCCGCCGTATTGATGAAGTACCGGAGCAAATGCACTAGGGTCTCCGCACCGATGCTGCTCAACGTGACCGCATGGCCATTCGGACGAGCCCCCGAAGTCCGCTTGGAAGAATTCCACCAGCGAACTGCTCCCCTGGAACACTAGCCGCGTTAGGGCAGAAGTGTCCACATAACTTACCCGTGAACGCTTAGCAATACTGTTAACTTCGGACGCTCACGGCTCATGACAGGTCCACTCTAGCTGCTAAACTAAGTTTTCCCATGATCCTGCTGGCTCACAACGGATCACGAAAATGCGCTGACGTGGAGTGATCACTTACGGCTATTTTCGAGGGAGTCTACAGGCGCAACAAGAATCCCTCGCTGCTGCTCCTAGTAGCCTTGGAGATAGCGGTAGCGTAAATGGCAACCTGGCGGCGGTAGCGTTCCAGTGCCGCGGCCAGTTCCTGATCGGTCTTGAAGTCGACCACAATCCATTTGCCGCTTTCTTGGAATGCCAGGTCGGCCAAGCCCTCGATAAGGGTGCCGTCTTCTTCACGGAGGGTCAGTGGAACCTCGCGATGGCAGGCGCCACGTGCAGCGGCCTTCCGAGCACGCTCCATCAGCGGATGCCGGAACGCAGCGGCAACAGTCGTTCCGGCTGCCTCGATCTCTTCCGCCAGTGCACCGAGGATGCGGCCGTGCAGCTGGGCTGAAGCACGTATTTGTTCAGCGTCGCCATCGAGCGGGATAGTTGCGAGAACTGCATGCACAAGACTTCCGAATCGCGGTCCAAATGGGCGAGCACCAACGGCAATTTCGACTATGGTGACGTCGCCTGTTTCGAGCTTAAGTTCCGCTCTAGCACGCTCGCTCGCAGTCTGCACATCAAGGCTAGGCTGCCTGCCTTTTTCCAGTGTCGCGCGGTTTTGATCACGCCAAACCGTGTAAGTCCGTAGGTCTCGTTCGACGACCCTGGTATCGACCTCCTTCAGCAGATGCTCCTGACGGAGGCTGAACGACGGTGTTTTTCCCAGCTCCAGCACGTGTGGATCCCACCACACGACGCTATAAGCTTTGTCCCCCTGCCCGAAGCCGTGCACGCCGGGACGAACGTTGGTGTCATCGGCGGGATCGCCGTCCGGACGCGCCAGCACGCTGTCGATACCAAACTTCGGACATTGCTTCGCAAGCGACGGTTTACGCCGACGCTCTTCTGACGGGTATATCGCCGGATGCAGTGGCGCCACCCACCACTCGGCTGCCATCGGTGGTCCACTGCCAGGAGTAGGGTCGTCGCCGATGGCCGGTACGACCAGCAGGTCGCGAGCACGGGTGCCAGCAACGTAAGCCAGGCGGACACCTTCAGCGACATCGCGCATATGCTCCTCTGTGGCGTGATCCAGCAACTCGCGAGGCGCCCAGCCGGCAAGCTTGACCGCGCATAACCCTTGCTCCGGAGCCAGGTATCGGTCGGGATCAGAGTGCGCGATTTTGGCAGTCACGTCGGCCAGAATGACCGCCGGAAACTCCAGTCCCTTGGCCTTGTGTACGCTCATCAGGCGTACGCCGTCGGCACCCTCTTCGTAAATGGCGGCCTCGGCTTGCTTGCCGCGCTCAGCATCGCCGAGCAGTTCGTCCACGAATCCGCGGAATGACGTGCCGCCACTCGACTCGTACTCGCGTGCCAGCTCCGCCACGCGCATGACGTTGGCTAACACCTGTTCGCCCGAGGGACGCATGGCAAAGCCGGCATGCGCCCGCGTCGCGTTCAGCAAAACGTTGATAGTTTCTGCCACTGGGCGATAGTTGCGGTTTCGAGTAAGTGACTGCAATAGCTCCAGTGCTCGGGTGACGGGCTGAAGGAATTCTGGCATCTCCCCGGGGATGCGAAAGGGATGCAGCTTGTGAAACTGCCGCCTGTATTCCAGCAGGACGTCATCGCCGAGGGCAAACAGAGATCCATGTAGCGCAGCGAAGACCGACAGCTCATCATCTGGCCATTCGATCGCCGCTAGCGCGGTACGGAGCGTTTCAACTTCTTCGCGCTCGTGGAATGACTTGCCACCGACCAGAAGGTGCGAAATGCCGCGCGCTTCCAGCGCATCCACATAGGCCTTTGTCATGTCGTCGCCATACTTTTCGAAGCGCCGGAACATGATGCAAACATGACGTGCTGCGATCGGCACGCGCTCGGTGCGTCCTCGTTCGCTGATCTTCCAACCGCTGTGCTTGAGGAGCCACTCAATGAAGGCTCCGACAGCATCGGGCTGAGATTTCAACACTGCCTCGCCCGACAGCCTCTTCTTTCCATATGGTTGCGGGACGCTGAGTGCGACGATGGAGGGCTGATCCGGATCTTCGACTCGGTATGGGCTCAGCGGAACATACGCCGCCTGCAGAGTCGCAAGATCGCCAGTCATCCGCGTCGCGAATGCAGTGTTGACCAGGTTTTGAATGGAAGGGACGGAACGGAAGCTGGTGCTCAAGTCGACCTTAACAGCGCCGCCGTGGTCAACCAGCAGGTCTCTGACTTGATTGTACAAACCAACATCGGCACGGCGGAAGCGGTAGATGGCCTGCTTGGGATCGCCCACGATGAACAGCTTGCCGGGGACAGGCGTCACCTGCCACCAGTCGCTGACACTAGGATCCGCCGAAGCGAGCAGCGTCAGGATTTCTGCCTGTAGCGGATCGGTATCCTGGAATTCATCGACAAAGATGTGGGTGAATCGCTGTTGTAGATCCTTACGCACTGCCAAGTTGTCACGCACCAAGTCGCGAGCACGCAGCAATAGGTCGAGGAAGTCAAGTCGCCCGGTGCGACCCTTCAGATCCTCATAAGCGGTGAGGCTGCTGCGCAGCTCGGAGTGTAACAATGCGGCCAAATCAGCATCGCAGCGCTCAGCAAACTGCTTGACGGCAGCTACGAGCACCTCGTGGTTGGCAAGCACGTCCTCGCGAGGGATGCCGTCGCCGTAATTGCTCGTACCCACGCGATCGAACTTCGAGAAATCACCCTGCCGGCCGAGGAATATCAATTCTGCTTCCAGCCCGTCGTAATCTCGTGGATGCGTGCGCTCACTGGCGCGGATGTGGTCGCTCGCCTGCCGTGCTCGCCATGATCCCAAGTAGACCGGGTGATCGTGTTTTGTGGCCCGGCGAGTGAGATCTGCGAACTGGTGCAACTGGTCAACCAGCTTGTCAATCGCGGCAACGCGATCGAAAGGCGCTCTACGCCAAGCGGCGGGAAAATCGCGCCACGTCACCAGGGTCCACGCAGCGCGTTGCAAGCGATCGATAGGACTGCCGTCCATGGCTCGCCGACGCAGCGAGCGCCGTATCCCTTCCGGCGCGTTTTCCAGCGTTCTCTGCAGCCAGAAGCGGAACACTTCTCCATACAATTGCTCGGCAGTGGCCTCATCCATCGGCTCGAATTGGGGATCAACCTGAGCCTCCAAAGGCCGTTCACGCAGAAGGTCCGCACAGAAGGAATGGATCGTACCGGCGCGCGCTTCTTCCAGGTGAGCGATAGCTTGCTCTATGTTGTATCGGCGATGCGAGTTACTGCCTGCCTGGGCGCGCGCTTCTTCTAGTCCGGTGCGAAGGCGAAGCTTCAGCTCGCCGGCGGCTTTATCGGTAAACGTAACCGCCACGATGCGTTCCACTGTCGTGCGACCTTCGGTCAGGATGCTGATGATGCGGTTCACCAGTTCCGTCGTTTTCCCCGTGCCCGCAGCCGCTTCCACCACGACGGTGGTATCAAGCGCAGTCCGGATCAGGTCGCGTGCCTTCTGGTCGGCTAGTTGGGTCATGGCATTTCCCTCAGCCGGAACAGTGCCGCAAGTGGCTTTTGATCTTTACGGGAGGCTCGTAGCTCTTCATAGGGTCCGCAGACGGCGCGGAAATCGCACCACCGGCATGCGCGTTCTTTTGGCGCCGGCGGCAGGAATCCCTCTTCGATTGAGTGGTTGATGATATGCAGCACTTCATGACCGCAGCTACGCGTCGCCTCATTGATCGGAACGACTCGTTCGCTGTAACCACCCGTGGCCGTGCAATACCAGAGCCGCGCTTCAGCCACGCTTTGTTTACGAATACTTTCAATAGCAAGCGAATAGAGCACGGGCTGCAGCAATTCTCCGTGGCCAACGACCACGCTGTCTTCGGTGCGGTCTTTGCCCGTCTTGTAGTCGATGACTCGGAGCGCGCCGCTGGTGTTCTGCTCGGCTAGATCGATGATGCCACGCAGAAGAAAGCCATCAGCGAGCTCGACCGGGTCAGCCGTACTTGCCGGATCATAACCGTCGTTCACCCAAAGACCGAAAGCGAACTCAACCAGCACAGGGGACCAGTCGCCCTGCTCGGTCAGGCGAAGCAGCCACCCGCGAAAATCGCCGCGCATCTGGCTGATTTCGTCTTCCCAGACACGCTCGATGGCCGGGACCAGTTGTTCGCTGAATTCCGCCGCTACTTTGTCGACGATGCCATCGACCAGCGCCTGCGCGTCCTGCAGCCGGGCGGGAGTCAGCGGCAGCCAGTGCCTCTTGAGCGCCTGGCGCACAAATTGGGCCTGCACCCGATGGAAGATCGCGCCCCGTGTCATGGGATCAATCGATTCGACCGGTACAGGCTCTTCTCGCGGGGCGAGGCGATAGATGGCGGAGAGCAAGAACCGATACGGACAGGCAGCGAATAACTGCAGGGCCGTTGGCGAATATGGTCGAGCGTTCAGCCGGTGATCAGCAAGAGCTGCCTGGCTAGCCGCGGTCGCCTGGCAAAGTCCGTCCGCCGATGTCCATGGCCTGTGCCAGCGTTGCCAGCGGCTGCGCAGCGACCGAGCAAGGTTGGGATTCAGCTCCATCAGGTAACGGGCGCGACCGGAAACGTCCTCCGGCTTCGCCTGCAGCAATGGCCGCAAGGTTGCCAGGTCGTGCTCCATGTCGTCGATGGCGTCGAGAGGGTCGACGGGCGCCGGCCAAGCAAGCAAGGCATTCGACTGCTCGGCCGCTTCACGTTCAAATACGTCTACGTTCGGGAGGTGACCGAGAGTCGTGCGGGTAACGTCCAGGGCGTAGAACGATGGCACTCGTGGGCGTGCCAAGGCGACCTCGACCCGCGGATACGAGAAAACCATCTGCCTACGCGCGGCTCCGGCGGCGAGCCGCAGCCATAAACGCTCTTCGGCAGCATGATCGCTGCGCGTCATCAATGGCGGATCAGCCGTGCTGAGGCTGCGCCGCAGGTCATCGTGTAGGATCGGATCTTCCCTGAGCTTCTGCGGGAAGATGCGCTCGGCCAGGCCAGGGACAAACACCGTGTCGAAGCTGCGTCCACGAGCCTGCTCGGGCGTGCCGATGAACACACACCCGAAACGGCGGCGCGATGGTTCGACTTCGAGGTGCGTCAGGCGATTCGCCAGCACTTGACGCACTTCGTCGAGCGCAACCGGGCCGATCGTGGCCATCGGCTTCAGTTCGGCAAGTACACTCAGCACGCGTTCCGGGTGGCGCAACGCCATCGGAGCCAGGCGCTCCAGCGCTGCGAGCCACTCTCCCCAGTTGGCATGCCTCGGCAATGCGGCCAACTCTTCTATGATCGGCAGCGCGAACCGCCGCAGGTGCTCTAAATTGACGAGTTGGCGGTCGAGCGCAATCAGTCTTGGCGACTCTGGCTCTACTTTCTCGAGGCCAGTAATTTTCAGGCGTAACTCGGCCGCGAGCCCATCGAGCCTGCGCGCCCAACGCTCCTTGCCGCCAACCACGGCGGCTTCGACCAGCAACTCCTCCCACCTTCGCGGGGTACGCAATGTTCCAGCGACTACGGGCTCCGCGTCAGAGTCTCGGCGGTGCTCAGAAGCGCCCTCGGATTCTGTTGGCATCCCCATGCCCGGTGGCGAAGGGATCGCTTCGTCGGTGGCCGGCGACCAGACGGCTCGGTCTCTCGGCGGCGTACCCTCCTCCGTCAGCAGCGGCACTTGGCCGAGCGACAGGTACTCGGCAAATCGCTTGGCCGAAAAACCCTCAACTGCGCATGCCAACAGGACCACAAAGGCGCGCCCTGCAGGATCGGGCCGGCTCGTACCCCGGGCAAAGTAAGCCGGTATGCCGGCGCGGCCGAGTGCGGCCTCCAATAACGGGGCATAGGTTCCCGGGGTTCGAACGAGTATGGCTATCTGGTCGAAAACGACACCGTTCTTGGCTTCTTCCAGAAGCCGCCGCGCTATCTCCACGCACTCGCGGCCCTCGCCTGGCGCGGAGAACAGGCGCACTTGACCGTCTTTGGGATATGAGTCAGATGGCAGGTCGACGAAAACGTAGTTCTGCAATCGCTCGAGCGAGTTTTCGAACTTGTGCGGCGCCGTGCTGCGTTCTGACTGTATCTTTTCCAGCGCCGATAACGTCCTCTCGTCGCCGGCTGGCACCGTAGCCAGAGCACGCGGCGCACACGAACACAGGCTCGCGATGAAGTCGCGTTCTCGACGCGCATCGATTGCCACATCCAGCAGCAGAACGGACGCGCCGACTAGGGCATCCGTGCGGCTTTCGACGGCATGCATCGCCATCTCGAACAGTGCCGGACGGTCGGCGAGGCCGATGGACGACAATTGGGTTTCAAATTCCCGCAAAAGCCGGGCGAGATCAACCCCTGCATCACCGAGTTGTTCCAGGGCATCCTCGGCCACACCGCAGGCACGCAGCTCCCGCATCGACGCTGCCAGCGCAGGGGCAAAACCAGGACGGGCGGCAACAGGAGCAAAGTACCTCAGCTCGCCGCGCTCGATCACCTCAAACGCCACGCGCGCGGCTAACGCCTCTGTGCCCAATACGGTGCTGGGCGCCAGGCCCCGGCGGGCCATCTCTACAGCAGCAAAACGCACCGCCAGTTGCATCACGCTGAACCGGTGAAAGCCGAAGGTGGCTGTGGATCCCATGGACAGATCGCGAACCAGATCGTCAGCCGCATCGCGGGAGTTGCCGACCACAATGACTTCCGTGCTGGCGGCGAATCCCGAAAGAAAATCCCGAGCGGCATCAAGCCGTTCAGCAGCGCAGCCGGATTCGAATACACGAAGCACAGTCAGCATTCTGCGGCACAAAGCGCAGGTCGGCAATAGCCGCAGGGCGTCATTTTGATAGAGGGAGATAATTTTGATAGCAGTGACAGGTCATCGCGGTCATTTGAGTATCGTTCCCGCCCACCAGGATCTCTGCCTCTCTTTGAATACTGCATCCTGAGAAAAACACAGCTAGGATTGAAGAGGATCGATGACTTCGAGAAAAGGAAATCGGTGGAAGTCCGTATCCCGGGGTGCTCGAAGCCGCAGCCAACCAACGCGCGGCCAACGGCGTGCCGCACGATTACGGAGGATCAAATGACCAAGAATTCGCAGAGTACTTATCTGCTTCGGCTGCCACGCTCGGTTAAAGCAGAAGTCGAGCGCCGCGCTAAAGCCGATGGCGTAAGCATAAATCAATTCGTCGCCACGGCCGTCGCGGAAAAGCTGGCGGCGATATACGGCCGCCTTCTTCGCCGAACGGCGGGAGCGTGCAGATTTTGGCGCGTTCGACCGGCTGCTGCGCCGCAAGCAAGGCGAAGCGCCGCGGCCCGATGACACGATCGAGTGAGCTTCCATGCGACCGGAGTCATCTATTCTGACCCATCTTCCATTCAGATAACATGATCACTTGATCGTTTCCGCTCTTCGCGGGTACCCAAGGTTTTTCTTTCCAAGCAGCATTCTGGGTTTTAGCTCAAGGTGCCAGTCAGGACTGAGTGATGTTTCGGAAGGGGAGGAAGTGGACGGGTACTGCTGCGACAGGATTGGCCTGGAGCACAACATTCCAATCATGATGGGTGGGACGAAGACGGGGGATCTTGGGGTCGTGATCGCCAGGCCTGTGGCATGCTCCTGGACAAACGAGTGCACAACCCGATATCGCGCCAGTTCAACGTCAGCGTTGCACCCTACCAGATAGTCTGCACTACTTTGGCTCGGCGGATTCGTGCATCCGCCGTGACCAGCGGCGCGCCTTCTGTCATGGCCGTGGAGGCGATCAGCCGGTCTGCCGGATCTTTGGGAAAGGCGGCTGGCAACCGGACGGCGAGAGCGGCAATCTCCGGGGTCATGGGTTTCAGAATGACCCGCGCGACGGTCTCACGAACGAACGATTCCACGCTGGCAGAAACCTGGATGCGACCGTTTTCGGCCAGCCACGCCAGTTCCCATAGCGTGATGGTGGCGACCGCAACTCCCGTCGTCTGCCGTGCCTCCCGGATGGCCTCGCGGGCCCGCCTGGACAACTGCTTCGGCTCGCTCGCCATCCAGACCAGGACGTGAGTGTCGAGCAGGATCATTTAGACTCCCAATCGTCGAGTGGAGTGACCGACCCAACGATGTCACCGACGATTTTCGCCTTCCCCGCCATATAGCCGAAGATGTCGTCCCTCTGTTTTTCTGCAGGCACCAGCTTGGCCACGGGCTTGCCGTGTTTGGTAATCAAGACCGGCTCGCCACTTTCGAAAACCCGGTCCATAATCGCTAGGCATTGTGCCTTAAACTCTCCAGCTGCCATCTGTTTCACAGCATCCCCTCGGCATCTCGGAATTACATAGTCATAATAATATAACTATGGTAAGTATACAATGACGCAAACCTGAACGTACCTGAACGCCTCCCTTATTGTCCGTGCCTCCCGCCTCCTTGACTCATACACACAACTATGAGATATGCACACATAGGGTGGGTATCTCTTTGCGCACGAATATTGAAATCGATGATCGCTTGATGCGTCAGGCTATGCGGCACAGTGGAGCGCGTACCAAGAAGGCCGCGGTGGAAGCAGGTTTGCGATTGTTGATTGATACATACGCTCAGGGCGCCATCCGTCGATTGAAAGGCAAAGTACGATGGGAGGGCAATTTGAACGAATCTCGACACGGGCGGTTCCGAGAATAGCGGCCGAGCGTGGTCATCGTGGACACTTCCTATGGATCGCGCGGATGTTGGTCGCGTAAGACAAAAAAAACATCTATTCATAAGGCTAGTGCACGGAGAGGGAGGGATTCGAACCCTCGATACAGGTTTTAGCCCGTATAACGGTTTAGCAAACCGTCCCGTTCAACCGCTCCTGCACCTCTGCGCGTTTAATTTCAAAAGTTTGCCACGTCCGCTGAATTCATCTGCTGCACTCTTGCTGCACGCTAGCGCCGCAGGAGGGAGGCGCGGTG
>Ga0209804_1000391_pt1 | contig 37097 bp, 35 predicted proteins | sample GraSoiAngelo_139_FD_185896 | JGI IMG/M metagenome (GOLD analysis project Ga0209804, IMG submission 185896) | Grasslands soil microbial communities from the Angelo Coastal Reserve, California, USA - 14_0929_12_20cm (SPAdes) (version 2) | ecosystem: Environmental > Terrestrial > Soil > Grasslands ... | reverse complement strand
AGGCGGACCGAAGAGAGCCGAACGTGATCCAGCCACTGCTGGTCGGCTGCGGAACCGTACTTCAACTTCAACTTCACCCTGTCCGTGGGAAAAGCGTTGAACAGTCACATGCCTTCGTCTGCGAGGGCAAAGAGGCTTGCGAGCAGACAGCCGGGCAGAAGGGAAATCCCTAAGATGCGTTCCACGAGCTCTCCGGAAACCCGATGAGGTGCGATGGTCATACAGCGGCCAACGATGCTTGTAGAAAACATTCCACGATACGCCGCTGCGCAGAGAGTCAGCAAACGACAAGAGTCAGCAAACGGCTTGGAAACACGGGCCTTTTAGCGTATAAGAGTTAGTTGCCTTAGCGCGTTCTTCCTCCCGAGCGAGCAGCAACCAACATATTTCATTCCTTCGAGGCTCTCGCATGTCCACCACAACTCACGCCCCCAAAGGCTTGGAAGGAGTGGTTGCAACCACCTCTGGCATCTGCTTCATCGACGGTGAAAGAGGCGTCCTGGCGTACCGCGGCATTGATATCCACGAACTGGCCGACCACTCCACCTTTGAAGAAACCTGCTATCTGCTCTGGTTTGGCAAGTTGCCCACGCGTAGGGAACTCGGCGAATTGCACGAACGCCTGGCGGACGAGCGCAAGCTGGATGCTTCGATCATCAACCTGATGCGGCTGGCGCCCAAGCAGGCGCTGCCCATGGATGTGCTTAGGACGGCGGTTTCGGCGCTCTCGTTTTACGATCCGGAAGAGAAGAGCAACGATCGCGACGCCAATGTGCATAAGGCAATCCGGCTGACTTCCCAGATCGCCATGATCGTTGCGGCTTACGATCGAATCCGCAAAGGAAACAATACCGTCGAACCGGATCGGGCCTTATCCCATGCCGCAAATTTCCTGCTGATGTTGAACGGCGCGCATCCCTCGAAGACAGCGGAGCGGGCTTTGGATATTGCGCTGATCCTGCACGCCGATCACGAGCTGAATGCTTCCACGTTTGCGGCGCGTGTGACGGCCGCTACATTGTCGGATATGCACTCGGCAATTACTTCGGCGATCGGAGCTCTCAAAGGACCGCTGCATGGCGGCGCAAACGAAGCCGTCTTCCGTATTCTGGAATCCATCAGCGAATCAGGCGCCGATCCGGTGGAGTACGCGAAGGGGATGTTGGCTCAAAAGAAGAAGATTCCTGGCTTTGGACACCGTGTGTATCACACGGAAGACCCGCGCGCGACGCATCTGCGGCAGATGTCGCGGGATCTGGGCAACTCGAGCGGCGAGAGCAAGTGGTTCGACTATTCGCGCAAGATCGAGGAGTTTGTCAAAGCCGACAAGAAGCTGAACGCCAACGTGGACTTTTATTCAGCCTCGACCTACCACACGCTGGGCATCGACGTGGACTTGTTTACGCCGGTGTTCGCAGTTTCGCGTATCAGCGGCTGGACCGCCCACGTGATTGAGCAGTTGGAGGACAACCGGTTGATTAGGCCGCGCGCGGAGTACGCCGGCCCGGCGTATCCGAATCATTATGTGGGGATGGAGAACAGGTAGGGGCAGCTCGTGCGGTCACGACGAGTCTCATAGGGCGCTGGGGGCAGGGCGTAGGGAACAACGGAGAGTCTGGCCGGCCGATCATCGCTCCGCAGGGTGGAACCCCGGAAACGAGCCCATTGAGCGTGCTTGCTATTTCTGCGGATTCGTTGCATAGCCTGTCGGTGGTCTTGCTGTCGATGTATTCGAGCCTGCCTGCGATCAGAACCTGAGTCTCCAGCTCCATCAGTGATCCTCTCGTGTGGAACAGGAATTAAACTAGCTCCTTGCGGGAAATTGCGCCCTGCGGAAAGGTGTGCCGATCTGCCGAATTCGGCATGACCGGCACTATGCCGAATCCGGGACTATGCCGCATCGAGTTTTGTGGAAACTTGGAATCAGCATTTATTAATAAAACCGCGTCTAACCCCAGTGCCAAGAAAGCGGCGGTGGCTGCAGTGATTATGGTTGATTTCTTCGAACATCGGTGTCTCTCAAATTAGAAAGCCGTCTTCCCACAAGCGCGACCCTCGGGGGTCTTTGACGGCGTCGATCGCGGCACGAACTTAACCAGCCATGACAACGGCAACGATGAGTCGCCCACCTTTGCCTCCGTTGACTCGCGAGAGTGCGATTGAAAAGGTGCGCGTCGCCGAAGATGGCTGGAACACTCGCGATCCGGAGAGAGTAGCTCTGGCATACGCGATCGATTCACGATGGAAGAACCGCTCGGAGTTCATCGATGGACGAAAGGAAATCATTGCTTTGCTCTCTCGCAAGTGGGCCAAGGAGTTGGACTACCGGCTCATCAAGAACCTGTGAGCGTTCACCGGGCAACCGCATCGCGGTACGCTTCGCTTACGAGCGGCACGATGACTCGGGTCACGGGTATCGCTCCTATGGCATGAGAACTGGGAGTTCAATGACTACGGGCTGATGGCGTCACGGTTTGCGTCAATCAACGACCTTCTCATTTTGGAATCCGATTGCAAATATCGCTGGCCACTCGGGAGCTGTCCCGAAGACCACCCAGGATTGAGTGACCCGGGCCTCTAGCTTAGCTTCGGATTTGGGCCGTGACAGGTGTCAGGTGGGCCCGGCCCCTGCGCCCTGACCGCGAGGCGTCGTAGAATGGTAGCGAGGTGGGGTTCCCCATGCACCGAGTCTATTTCGACAACAACGCGACCACGCCCGTGCTGCCCGAGGTTTTTGAGGCCATGAAGCCCTACTTCGGCGAGCATTTCGGGAATGCCTCTTCGATCCACCATCACGGGCAGGAGACGCGGGCGGCCGTGGAGCGCGCACGGGAGTCGGTTGCGGTGCTGCTCCGGTGCCGGAACTCGGAGATCGTTTTCACCAGCGGCGGCACCGAAGCGGACAACCTGGCTATCTTCGGGTTGGCGAGCGAGGGCGACCACGTGGTCACCTCCAGTATCGAGCACCATGCTGTGCTAAATGCATGCAAGCGTCTGGAAGAGACCGGATGCGAGGTGACCTATGTTCCAGTCGGCGCCGAGGGGCAGGTCTACCCTGACGATGTAAAGCGGGCCCTGCGGCCAAACACGAAGCTGATTTCGGTGATGATGGCCAATAACGAGACAGGAGTGCTTCAGCCGGTCGAACAGATTGGGAAGATCGCAGCGGAAGCCGATATTTATTTCCATACTGATGCAGTGCAGGGTGCAGGCAAGGTCCCGATTGATGTGCTGAAGATCGGATGCGACCTGCTCTCGATCTCCGGCCACAAGCTGCACGCGCCGCAGGGTATTGGGGCACTGTATGTGCGCAAGGGGACGCTGTTGAATCCCATGTTGTACGGCGGCTCTCACGAGCGTTCCCGACGAGCTGGAACCGAGAATGTTCCTGGAATCGTAGGGCTGGGTAAGGCGGCGGAGATTGCCGCAGAAGCATTTCGTTCGGGCGCGGTTGAGGCGATGGGGCGGATGCGCGACCGCATTCAGTCGACGATCCTGTCCGCAGTGCAAGCCACGGGAGTGAACGGGAAGAGCGCGACTCGCGTCCCCAACACGGCGAATATCTATTTCGATCACATTGAGGGCGAGGCGCTGGTGATCGCCCTCGATCTGAAGGGATTATCGGTTTCGACGGGAGCAGCCTGTTCCTCGGGAGCCATCGAACCCTCTCACGTTCTGACCGCGATGGGAGTGCGTCCGGATCGCGCCCGGGCCAGTATTCGCTTTAGCCTAGGCAAGCAGAACACTTCCGAGGACGTGGATTTCGCACTTGGTCTGGTGCCGGAAACCGTGGGGCGACTGCGGGAGTTGTCGCCGGTGTATAAGGCGGCGGTTAGCTCTTAGCTCCTCGGGCCAGGAGGCTGCCTCGGAAAAACCTGAGATCCCCCGCTCGGCTTGGGAGGAAAAGCATACGGACGGCGCGGGACAGAAAAGCTCAAGTTAACCGCTAAGTTTGCTAACTGTTGAAAGCTACGAGCTCATGGCACAGTCACTAAACATTGCCGTCGCCATGTCGGGCGGTGTGGACTCTTCCACCGTCGCGGCCTTGCTGCGTTCCCAGGGACACAATGTGGTCGGCCTGACAATGCAGCTGTGGAATCAGCGGCGCTTGGCGGGCCGCGAAGGCATGCCCGAGGCCGTTCAGGGACGATGCTGTTCTTTGGACGATGTCTACGATGCGCGGCGTGTGGCGGAGACCATCGGTGTCCCTTATTACGTGGTCAATCACCAACAGAGGTTTGAGGAAGACGTGGTGCGGCCGTTTGTTCGAGAGTACCTCTCCGGGCGCACCCCCATTCCCTGCAGCCTCTGCAACAATCACTTGAAGTTTGACCAGCTATTGATTGTTGCCCGGCAGATTGGCGCCAACATGCTCGCGACCGGTCATTACGCACGCGTCGAGTTCGACCAGGGGCGTGGCCGCTGGCTGCTGCGGCGTCCCGCTGATCTCTCCAAGGATCAGACCTATTTTCTGTTCGGCCTGACCCAGGACCAGTTGAGCCGCACGCTGTTCCCGCTTGGTGAGATGACCAAGCCGGAGGTTCGTGAACTGGCGCGCAAGCTCGGCCTGGCCCTCGCGGAGAAGCCTGATTCTCAGGAGATTTGTTTTATCCCGGGCGGCGACTACAAGCGTTTTCTCGATGCCTACCTTGAGGAGCAGGGTGAGGCGCTGCCAGACACGGCTGGCGAGCTGGTCACCACGAGCGGGGAAGTTATCGGGGAGCACCATGGCATCCACAACTTCACAGTGGGCCAGCGCAGGGGACTGGGTGTAGCCACCGGATCGCCGCTTTATGTAATCCAGATCAAGGGCGACACTCGCCAGGTAGTAGTCGGACGCGGCGAGGAGTTGTTCTCCAGGAGCTTGCACGCAAAGCGCGTGAACCTCGTTTCCACGGCTGATCTGAGCGCACCCATGCGAGTCGCCGTAAAAATCCGTCATCGTCATGAGCCGGCGCCGGCCACGATTGAGAAGGTCCGAGACGACGAGGTGCTGGCCACCTTCGACCAGCCGCAGCGAGCCGTCACGCCGGGCCAGGCAGCCGTCTTCTATGACGGAGATGTCGTGGTGGGCGGCGGCTGGATCGCCTAACTCAGAAGGACATTCCCATTCAGCCTTTCTCGCCCGAAGGCATAGAATCTCTCAGTATGCTTGCAGGTTTGCTTGCGATACTCACAGCAACTTTTTGTCCTACTGTGCGTTAAAAAGGGAAGTAGCCCCTGGTGTCAACAGTCTCCGGAGGAGTCAGATGGAGCCGAGCAAGCGGGCGCAGGTTCGCTACAAACAGGCGGTTCTGCTGATGGTAATTTTGCTTGCGTTAGCCGGACTGCCGGCATGCGGGGGCGGGTCGGGCAAATTCCTCAACCTCGGACCAGGACCGAATAACGGCATGCTGAACGGGCAATATGCCTTTTCCTTCTTTGGTTCCAACCCTTCTTTGATTATCGCTGCCGGAAGCTTCACAGCCGATGGCAATGGGACTATCACGAACGGCTTGGAAGACGTGACCGTGGCTGGCACTACCGGCCAGAGTTTGACCTTTACTGGCACCTACGCCATCGGCTCCGACGGGCGTGGCACGGCGCTGATCAAGACCTCCAACGGCGCCGCAACATGGCAATTCACCATGCTGAACGGCTCACATGCTTTGCTGATCCGCTTTGATCTCGGGACCGTTACCGCAAGTGGAGCCCTTGATAAACAGGATCCGACTGCCTTCAGCGCCCGGAAGTTGCAAGCGAACTACGTCTTCGGGTTTTCTGGAATCGGCACCAGCCGCACTAATTTATCAACCGCTGGACTTTGGACCATGGACGGCGCAGGCAACATCAACAATGGGTTGATGGATGTCAGCGACGAGACGGCGGGGGTACTCGAGAACAGTGCTCTTAGCGGAACTTACGCGGTCGCTTCCAACGGCCGTGGTACAGCAACCATCAACAGCGGCTACGGCACGCAGAATTTTGTTTTCTACGTTGTGGATGCCACTGACCTTAAGTTCGTCGAAACCGATGGCGTGCCGGCGGTATCCGGAGAAGTTCTCGAGGCGGCTGCGCCGTACACTTTGGCGAGCCTGAATGGCGGCTTGGCATTCACGCTAGGCGGCACCGACCATGGCGCCGTCCCAGTTGCCGCGGGCGGAGTGATAACCGCCGATGGCAAGGGAAATCTGTCCTCGGGCACGCTGGATCTTAACGATGGAGGGATTGCCTCCCTCGGTGCTTCCATCGGTGGAACCTACAGTTTCACCGGAAACGGCCGGGGCATTTTGAATATTACCAATACCGCGCTGGGCAACTTGCAATTCGCTCTCTACCCCGCCCAGAACCACACAATCGAGCTGGTCGAAGTAGATGTCACGGCGGTCATGTCGGGCATGGCCAAAGCGCAGACAGGATCTCCATTCGCCGCTAGTTCCCTGGTAGGCTCATTTGCCGCTAATTTCACTGGCATTCTGAGTTCCGGGGGCGGAACTCGAGAAGAAGAAGACATTACCGGACAGCTAAGGGCCGACGGGGCGGGCAATCTGACGGGCACATTGGATATAAATACGTTGGCGACCAGGACGCAGGGTGTATCCCTATCGGCCAGTACCTACACCATGCCAGCGGACGGCCAGGGCCGAGGTACGGCTACCGTCAACATTCCGGGCGCCACTTTCACCATGCAGACGTACCAGATCGACGCCAACACGGTACTGTTTCTTGATATCGACAGCTTCCGAATACTGGTAGGCATAATGCAGAAGCAGCAGTAGGGCGCGCTGGGATTTTCCGAGTACAGCCCGCGAAGTCGGCCACTCACAGGGCAATTTTTTCCTGGCCCAAGAAACAGAAGGCCATCGCGGGGGCATACTAAAGTTAATTAATCCAATCAGCTACACCGAATCCCCAGGCTTGGCATCGAGCCTGCATCAGATTGCGATAGCGGGCATTCCACTTGGCGTAGAGGAGGCGGTATGAGGAAAATATGGTTTTCTTTGGCGGCCGGGGTTTTGCTGGCCGGGATGGCAGCGGCACAAAGTTCAGCGGAAACCGGCGGCTCGGCATCGCAAAACAACGCAGTTTCCGCTGGGACGGCCGGGACACCAGCACAAACCAGTACGTCTGCCGGTGCGTCGCAGCAGACGACAACCCAGCCGGGAGGAAGCCAGCTGCAGGCGGGAAGCATGATCTATGCCGAGCTCAGCAAGTCTGTCGATGCCAAGAAGGCGAAGCCCGGCGATGAAGTGCAAGCCAAAGCCAGCCAGGCGGTCCTGTCGCAGGGCAGAGTGGTGATTCCGAGAGGATCAAAGATTATCGGGCACATAACTGAAGCCAAGGCGCGTGAGCAAGGCCAGCAACAGTCCAGCCTGGGCATTGCTTTCGATCGCGCGGTGCTAAAAGATGGGACCGCGGTACCTATGTCAGGGGTATCTATCCAGGCCATTGGCAACGCGCAATCGGGCGCGGCGCTGGCGACGCAGGATGACAATTCCGACCTGAGTGGCCCTGCCTCGGGAATGCCGTCTCGGAGCGGCATGGGCGGACGTAGCTCAGCCAGCGGAGGGGTCCTCGGCGGGGCCGGTTCTACCCTGGGCGGCGCAGCCAATACTGCGGGAGACATCGCGAGCAGCGCGGGCAACACCGTGGGCCGCACGGCTGGCACGGTTACCGGGACCACCCAGGCCGGCGGACATCTGGGTGCCAGCAGTCACGGGGTCTGGAATATGCCCGGCCTGAGTTTGTCAGCCTCGGCCAGCAACTCGACCCAGGGTTCGGTCATTAGTTCGGACAAGAAGAATGTGAAACTCGATGGCGGAACCGAGATGGTGCTTCGCGTCAATCCATAAGACAAACTTGCGCAAAAAGGCAGCGCACACCCGCACTGCCTTTTTGCTGAATTGACTGCAGCTAGATGAACAACTCATCCTGGGGCACGCCCATAGCTTCCCGAGCCCGATTAGTGCGGCGCCGCCCGAGGAAATACTGCAAACCCGCACTCAAACCCTGCACCAGTCCTGCGACCTGCCGGATGGGCGAGACCACCGTGTGGTGAACTATCTCGGTGGTTTCCTCCACTTTGTCGAGCGTGCGGTTGACGAGCTCGTCGGCGCGGATGACTTGCAGCCGAGTGCGGTCGATGATGTCATTCACCGTGGCGTCCAGGCGCTGGACCTGGCTGCGCACCACGGTAGTCGTTTGACTGAGATTCTCGGCGATGACTTCGATTTTCGGGCGCAGGTCGGTGAGCAAGGCATTGGCGGATTCGACCATCGGAATGGCTTTTGTCCTGACCTCGGTAGTCAACGCCTCCATGCGCGTACTCGTCTTGCGCACAGAGACGTAGAGGGCGACCAGGATTCCCGCCTGGATGATCACGGCGGCCGCGGTACATCCGATAAAGATGGTCAGCAAGACATTGTTGTCCATAGGGTCACTCCGCCGGTGGCGGGCGCAAACAGAGCCCACCGGCAGAATTCCAGATCAGACGTTCTTCGCAGGTTCGCCCTCCGGCGTCGTGGTGGTCTCGCGGTAAGCCTGACGGCCCGCCTCGTAGGCGGACTTGAACTGTTCACGCTGCTGATTCAGGATCTCCCGTCCTCGATCCACCCATTCCGAGGCCTGGTTCCGCGCATCCTGGGCGCGGCTACGCATGTATTCCCGACCTTCTTCTGCCTTGTCGAGAATCACTTGCCGAGTCTCGCTGCCCGAGTGCGGCGCGTACAGCACGCCCACCACGGCACCTATACCTAAGCCCGCCAGAAACCAAAGGACACTATTGCCGTCTCGGTCCGACATGATTAACCTCCTGGGTCTTTCGACTAATCGGATGGTAGCATCCGCATTGTCGAATTACAAACCAGCGAGCCCGGCGTTCGGCTCGCGTCCAAACGCTCTGCCATAGCACAATTAGTAGTTGTCGACAGTTGCCGCTGGCGAGACAATGCACGGAGGAGGACTGTGTGTCCGACAGAAAATATCGACAGCCGGGCTACATGGACAGGGGCGAGGAGAAGCCAAAGCAAACTCCCGAAAGACCGGCCAGGAAGGACAACACTTTTGGGCCGCGGCCGCTGCAGATGGCGGGCACTCGGACGGTGTCGCGCTGTGCGCAGTGCGGTACGGTGCTGAATGCCCTGACCGAGGCGGGCCAGTGCCCGAAATGCGGCTTCGAACTGCACTCCTGCAAGCAGTGCACGCACTTCGACCCGGGCAGCCGTTTCGAGTGTACCGAGCCCATTGCGGAGAGGATTGCCCGCAAGGACGCGCGCAACAATTGCACTTTTTACGCGCTGCGGGTGATGGTCGAAAAGGAAACCTCTGCCAGCGCCCTGCGGGTAGACGATGCGCGCAAGGCCTTCGAGAACCTGTTCAAGAAGTAGCGAACCCCAGTGATCCCGCCTCCAGGCCGAGCCGCGTCCACGTGTGTTCAGGGCTTTTGCGTTGGCCTTAGGATCACCTCGCTGGCAAACGACTGCGCTTTCTGCGTAACCAGCATCTCCACTACGTGGGCGACATCTTCCGGTTGTAGCATTTTGCCGGGATCTTTGCCGGCGTGCGGACTCAATTCTGTATGCGTTGAACCAGGACAGATCACGCTCACGCGGATGTGGTGCGCCCGCAACTCCTCGGCCACCGAATAGGTCAGGCCATTCAATCCCCATTTCGACGCCGCATATGCAGCGCCATTAGGCAGCGCATTCTTGCCGGCGATCGAGGAAATATTTACGATGTGGCCGCTGCGCGCACGGATCATGATGGGCGCGAAACTGCGGATCGAGTAGTAAACGCCGCGCAGGTTGGTGTTCAGCACCAGATCCCAGGAATCCGGCGGGAGCGTGTGTAAGGGCATGCCAAAGCCGCCGACGCCGGCATTGTTGACCAACACATCAAGTCTTTCGAATTTGCGCTCCACATGGCGGGCGATCGCTTCCACAGCGGCAAGGTCCGTAACATCGCAGGGAGCGACTTCAGCGTTGCCACCGGCCTTTTGAATGGACTGGGCAGTGGCCTCCAGGGTAGTGCGGGAGCGCCCGCAGACGACCGCGACCGCGCCCAATTCGGCGAGCCTGCGGGCGATGGCGGCGCCTATCCCGCTTCCCGCGCCGGTTATGACCCCTACTTGTCCTGTCAACGGAGTCTGTCTGGAATTGCTCATCAGCGAAGTACCTCGCGCACCGATCCCGGCCAGACCATACGGAAAAGCCGGTTTCTGCATCTTAAACAAAAAGGGAACTGGTGTCGTGGACAGTAGCTTGCCTTGAGCAAGGTACATACTTATAATCCGGCACACCGGAACCTGACCCTTGGCTGACATCAGTTTACGGGCCGATTTCGGAACCTGTCGCGTGGGCAGGACGAGCGCCCATGTTGCCGAAATTCCGGGCATGCTGAGCTTGGGTAAGCCTGGACGTCGTCGTTGTTTCCCGAAAAGTCTCACAGGAGCATACGAATGAACAAAACGCTACTGACGATTGTGCTTGTGTTCGCTGGGGTGGTAGTCAACCAGTCGGCAGCGCAGACGCAGGCGCAAGCGGCCGCTCCACAGCAACCCGGGGCACAGCAGCCGGGCCAACCGGGACAACCAGCGCCGGGGCAGCAGAGCGCACCCGCCCAGCAAAAGAAAGAAATCAAGGATCCGGCAGAATATAACGCCTACGTGGGAGCAGTGCAGCAGTCCGATGCGGCCGCCAAGATCAGCGGACTGGAAGCCTTCCTCCAGCAATACCCCAGCAGCATCATGAAGGAAGATGCACTGGAGTTGCTGATGGTGGCTTACCAGCAGACCGGGAACCAGGCCAAGATGGCGGATGCGGCGCAGCGGTTATTGCAGGTGAATCCCAATAACGTGCGTGCCTTGGCGCTTCTCGCCTACAGCAACAAGGCGGGGCAGAAGTGGGCCGACGCAGAAAAATATGCTATCCAGGGTCTCCAGGCTCTACCCCGCATGCAGAAAGGCGAAATGGTCTCCGACGCCGATTTCGAGAAGCAGAAGACGCAGCTGGCCGCGCTGATGAACAACGTGGCCGGATTTTCCGCGCTGCAGGTGAAGGATTACGCTAGCGCGCAAAAATATTTGCGCGCTGCGGTGGAAGCCGACCCGAACAATCTGGAGAATGTTTATCCTCTCGCCTTGGCCTATTTGACGGCCACTCCTGCCGACGATGTGAACGGGCTGTTTTTCATCGCACGGGCGGCCAGCCTGGCCAAGGATCCCGCCGGCAAGGATCAGATTACGAAGTTCGGGGTCAGCCGCTATCGCAAGTATCACGGCTCGGAGCAGGGATGGAACGAAATGTTGGCCATGACAGCCAACACTCCGCTGCCACCGCCCAATTTCACCATCAGCCAGTACACGCCTCCCACGCCCAAGCAGCAGGCCCATGACCTGGTTACCAGCAAAGCGCCCAAAGACATGAGCTTTGCGGAATGGGAACTCATCTTGTCCGCGGGCGACGCGCAAGACGCCGAGAAAGTTTGGAACGCCATCAAGGGCGTCTCGTTGCAGATGGAAGGGCAGGTGATCAAGGCTTCGTCAACCAAGCTGGAAATTGCCGGCAGCCAGGACGATATCGAGCAGAGAAGGGCGGACATCGAGTTGACGATGACAGGACCTATTCCGGCGCGCTTGATGCCCAAGGACGGGTCAACCCTGGATTTTGAAGGTACCCCTGTCTCCTACACTCCCAGCCCCTTCATGATGGTCATGGAAAAAGGCGCGCTACTGACCAAGGCCGCGCCCGCGACTAAGAAGAGGACCCCCGTTCACCGGCGTAAACCTGGCTCCCGTTAGCAAGGTACAGCCATAAGAAGAAGGCACTACTGGGCTGGCTCTTTGGTTGCCGTAAAAGACGGCTTGAACCCGGGAAAGCGCCAAAAGGGCTCTTCAACGGGCGATCTTTTTCTCCAGGGTGAGAGGACGGGCGCTACGGGGAGGACGGCGCACCCCGTCGCGGAGTGGCCGGACATCGATTTTCAGCTCGGAGATAGTGCGGCTGAGCGTGTTGCGATGCATCCCCAGTTCGCGGGCGGCGCGGCACTGGTTGCCCTTGTTCTCCTGGAGCACGGTCAGGATGAATTTCTTCTTGAACTCGCGCACCGCTTCCGCATAGAGGATGTTGCTTTTGTACATCTGCATGATCAAAGCTTCCAGCTGATCTTTCACGGCGTCTCTCTTTCCTGGTAGACGAGGTAAGCCAGCCTCTCCGAATCGCGGTCGTAGGCTTCAGTCGGTTCCGGACTTGACCGCGGGCGCCCCCTCTCGCGGGTGACGAGCGTTGCGCACAATGTCGAGTCCCTGGTAAAAACGCGCTCGTAACTCAGAAGGCGCCACCCAGATCGCCGCCCGTCCCACGACCAAAAAATAGGGCGCCAGCTGAGATCCTGTTAGCCAGCGCGAGGCTGGCACGAAGGACGTTAGGCCGACCAAGAGTACGGCCACCATCAAACAGCCGCGCAACACCCCAAATACCGCTCCCAGCAAGCGATCAAACCAGCTCAGTCCGGCTTCCCTCATGGCCCAACGTGTCAGCCTGGCGATCACTCCGGCCGCAATCACGACCAGCAGAAAGATGACGAAAAAGCCAGTGATCTCGCCAATCCAAACATTTTTCACATAGGAGCCGAGCCAGTCCCCTAGGTACCGGTATTGCCAGGACGCCAGCAGGTAGCCCAAAACCACCCCGGCCAGCGAAATCATTTCGAAAAAAAAGCCCTGAGAGGCAGCCATTGCGATGGAAATTACAATGGCCGCGATAATGATCCAGTCCGCGCCGTTCATGGGTTCGTTCCGCGGACCAGTTCGAAGCTACACATTCAACTCGCGCCCCGTTAGCCGACGGTACGCTTCGAGGTACTTTTCGCTGGTGCGAAGCGCCACTTCTGCCGGGAGAGCAGGAGCAGGGGGTTGCTTGTTCCAGCGCATCTCTTCCAGGTAATCGCGAACGTACTGCTTGTCATAAGATTCCTGGGCCTTGCCCGGTTGATAGGTGTCGGCCGGCCAGAAGCGCGAGGAATCCGGAGTGAGCACCTCGTCGGCCAGGGTAATGCCGGCCGCCGTGCGCCCGAATTCAAACTTGGTGTCAGCGATGATGATGCCGCGTCGCCGCGCGTAGTCCGCAGCTTTTTTGTAAATCGTGAGGCTGATATCGCGCAGTTGCCGGCTCTCGTCCGGCGCTACGATCTTGCACATCTGTTCGAACGATAGGTTCACGTCATGACCGGTGGTAGCTTTGGTTGCCGGCGTGAAGATGGGCTCGGGCAGCTGATCGGCTTCCCGCAGGAGCGCCGGAAGGGCGATCCCGCAGACCTTGCCGGTGCTCTGGTATTCCTTCCAGCCAGAACCCGACAGATAGCCACGCACCACGCACTCCACCGGGAACATCTCTCCGCGGACCACCATCATGGAGCGGCCGCGGAGCTGTCGGGCATGCCGCTTCACCGCAGCCGGGTAACGGGTGACATCGGCGGTGACTACGTGGTTGGGAACAATATCCTTCAGGAAATCGAACCAGAACAGCGAGATCTGGGTGAGGACTTTCCCCTTGTGGGGAATTCCGGTAGCTAGAACGTAGTCAAAAGCAGAGATGCGGTCCGTGGCCACAAACAGCAGGTGCTCGTTATCTAAGCGGTAAACATCTCGCACCTTGCCGCTGGCGTGAAGCTCAAGTTCGGGGAAGTCGGTTTGGAGAAGAACGGAGTCGAGAAGCTCGGTGGTCATGATCAAAATTTTATCGCGAAGAAGCGTCGCGTATTCTAGCTGGCCCAAAATTTTTGTCAATGTCCTAGGTGACCGTGTCGGGGAAACATGCGCGACTATCGACGTACAGAAGTTGACAGGAAGCCCGATCTCGTGAAAACCCGCTTGCGATAAGGGTTCTCCGGGTTTCGAAATTGTGGAAAAACTGAGGAAGCCTGTGCAATTTCACGCCGGCAGGAATTTTACATCGTCACACGATATAACCCAGCGGGCGGGATTCTGCACAGGGAACCCTGCCCAGCTGGCTCAAGCGCTGGCGCCGAAGCGGACGGAAACCAGTTTGGAGATCCCCGGCTCCTGCATGGTGACTCCGTACATCACCGGGGCGATACTCATGGTCTTCCTGCTGTGGGTGATGAGCACGAACTGCGTCTGCACGCTCATTTCTTTGACCAGGTCGGTGAAGCGTCCGATGTTGGCTTCGTCGAGGGGCGCGTCGACTTCATCGAGAATGCAGAAAGGGCTGGGTTGATACTGGAAAATGCCCACCAGCAGGGAGAGCGCGGTCAACGCCTTCTCGCCGCCCGAGAGCAGCAGCACGTTTTGCAGCTTTTTCCCCGGCGGCGAGGCGACCACGTCGATGCCGCTTTCGGCGCTGTTTTCCTGGTCGGTCAGGCGCATGAAAGCGTGGCCGCCGCCAAATAATTTCTGGAAGGTCTTCTGGAAGTTCTCGTTGATCTTGGCGAACGCCTCTTCGAACTTCTGACGGCTGACGATGTCAATTTCCTTGATCGTCGCAACCGTATTTTCGATGGACTCCAGCAAATCTTTGCGTTGAATCTCGAGGAACTGGTGCCGCGCGGCGGTCTCTTTGTATTCCTCAAGGGCCATCATATTGACCGGACCCATGCCCTCCAGCCGGGTACGCATTTCGCGATAAAGCGCGTCTTGCTCGATCAGCAACTCACCGGTGACAATTTGAAGGCTGGTGTCAGCCATCAACTCCTGACGCTCGACCCCGAGCTCGTTGAGGCAGGTCTCGGCCATGTACTGGGCATCGGACTGTAACTTGGCTCCAGCAGCAGAAAGCTCGCCGCGTCGATCCCGAGCCTGATCCAGGAGCTGACGAGCATGGCGCAGAGCTTCGTCGATTTCCGTCAACCGGGCCCGAACCTGCTCGGTTTCGAATTGCAACAGGCTCTCACCAACGTCGGCTGCATTGCGCTCGGCTTCCAGCGCAACCACCCGCTCGGATAGTTCGTGGTTCTCCTCCTCGCGCTGTTGTTTCTCGACCAGCGAAGCATCGAATTGCGCCTTCAGCGTTTGCTGCCGCTCCGCCATCTCGGTCACCAGACCCTCGATGCGTTGTAGAACGGCCGCTGCCGCACGGTGACGCTCTTCGAGGGTCGCCACCTTCGCGATGCGGTGCGAAGTATTCTTCGCCGCCACATCGCGCCGTTCGCGAAGCGCAGCCAGGGCCGCCTGGCCGGCGGCGGTCTGCTGTTCGAGTTCCGCGCGGCGATCTTCCAGGGCGGAGATCTGGTTCCGCCGGCTTTCGGTGGAAGCCTGCTGCTCGGCCCGGTCCACCGCCAGGCGGTCGAGTTCCTGACTGGCGACGCCCAGGCGCTGGTTGACCCGCGACATTTCCGAATCAAGTTGCTGCAGCATGTGGCCGGAGGTCAGCGCCCGCTTCTCGGCATCGCGCTGATCGTGCTCCAGGCGGTCAACGAGGGAACTAAGCTCCGTGATTTCGCGGCCCAAGGTCAGAACGCGGTGCTCTTCGGTACCCAGGGCTTGTTCCAGGTCGGCAAGAACGCGCAAGACATCACGCAGCTCGCGTTTCATGGAAAGCGGACCTTCGGCGCGCTGCTTGCCGCCAGTAACCGTTACGTTGTGGAAGCACTCACCCGACTGCGCCGAGAGGAAGAAGGCATCCGGGTTCTCCAATGCCAGACTGCGGCCGACGCCTGAATCCGGCACGATGTACCCGTCCCGCAGCTTGGGCAGGATCACTTCCAGTGACTTGCCGAAACCGTTGAGCACGTGGATGCAACTCTTCAACGGGACGATCGGTTGACCGGGCAAAGCGGGACGCGCATGCTCGTCCACCGCAAAGGAGAACTTGGCCTGCGCATCGTTGGGGTGGACGAGGAACGTCGCGCGCCCGTCCACATCGGAGCGCAGTATGCGCAATCCTGCATCAGCCGCATCCCAAGACTTCACCACAACATAATTGAGTTCATCACGCAGGAAGTCCTCGACCACCCCCTCGTAGCGCGATTCTACCTCTAAGAAATCCGCCAGCACGCCGGCAGGCGCCAGTCCGCCCTGCATAACACCGGATTGAAACAGGCGACGTACAGATTCGGTGGAATAGCCGTGTTCCGCGATTACCGCTTCCAGCGAGCCCTTTTTGCCGACGGCGGTGGCATATTCCGCGCGCAGCCCGTCAAGACGACGTTTGGCCTCCGTTTCGGCGCGGCGCTTCGAATCGAGCCGGTCACGCACCTGTGCAATTTCTTCCGTAATGCCGGCAAGACGCTGCGACACCGACTCAAACTCCAGCGCCAGCTGCCCGCGCTGGCCGCCGAAAGCCTGGACTTGAGAATTCGCGCCGGCGATTTCCGCTTCCAGGCGGCTGGTCTCTCGACCCACAGCCGCCAAGCGCTCCTCCACCTGGGTGAGCTGATTACGAAGATTGGCCGCGGCGGCCACCACTTCCATGATCCCGATCCGCGAGTCTTCCTGCTGGCGCTCCAATTCCGCGAGATTGGCCGCCGCCGCCGCCGCTTCCTGCTGGGACAGAGAATGTTCCTGCTGGGCAGCAGCGAGGTCAGCGGCAGCCGACTCCAGCACTTGCCGGTTGGACTCAAGCTCGGTCTGTAAGCCGGCCAGCTTGAAAGACACCTGGGCCAAGTCAGCTTCGGAATTGGAGGCGCGCACCACCAATTCCTGACAACGCTCCTCGTTATGACGGCACTGAGCCCCGGCGCGATCGATGTCAAGGGCGATCGAAGCCATCCGCTCGCGGTTTTGCCGCAACTCGGCTTCGATCGAGTAGCCCCGCTGGGTGCGCTCGCTTTGCTCAGACTCAAGCTGCTGAACGGTTTCGGTCCGGCTACGCATCTCTTCCGAAACCGCATTAAGCTGCTCATCCAGGTGAGCGCTTTCCTGATCCAGTTGCGCAAACTTGCTGGACAACACCAGGCGCAGCTTGGCCCGCATTTCTTCCCGCAGGCGGGCATAGCGTTCCGCCTTGGACGCCTGGCGCTTCAGCGAATTCATCTGCCGCGTGACTTCGTCAAAAATGTCGTTGATGCGGGAAAGGTTCAGGCGCGCTTCTTCCAGACGAGCTTCGGCGAGACGCTTCTTGGTTTTGAACTTGGTGACGCCGGCGGCTTCTTCGATGATGGCGCGCCGGTCCGTAGGGCGGCTGCTGAGGATTTGGCCAATGCGCCCCTGCTCGATCAGGGCGTAGGATTCCGGTCCCAACCCGGTGCCCATAAAAAGTTCCTGAATATCGCGCAAGCGGCAGAGTTTGCTGTTTAATAGGTACTCGCTGTCGCCGGTGCGGAACAAGCGACGGGTGACCACGATCTCGCCCGCCCGGAACTGCTGCGGGTTGAACTTGCGCCGCCGGATCTTCAGTACGACATGAGGGCCGCTGCCGTTCGCCGGGTCGCCGCCCGCCGCGGGCGCAGCCTCGGCTTCTACTTCATCCGTCTTTCCGGGCTGAGCTTCTTCTACGGCCTGCTCGGTGTCCTCGGCCGCCTGGGCGCGAAGCTGCGCCTCGTCCCAGTCTTCGGCGGGCATTTCGTCTCGAACTTCAATTTCGGTTGGCTGATTCGCATCCGCTCCGCCATAGATCTCGGGATCAATCAACGTGAGCGACACTTCCGCCATGCCCGTCGGCTTGCGGTCGCGGGTGCCGGCAAAGATTACGTCTTCCATGCGCGAACCACGCAGGGTCTTGGCAGACTGCTCGCCCAACACCCAGGAGATGGCGTCGGCAATGTTGGATTTGCCGCAACCGTTGGGACCAATGATGGCCGCGATCCCGTCACCGTGGAATTTCAGCTCGGTGCGGTCACAGAAAGACTTGAAGCCGAGAATTTGCAGCTTTTTCAGTTTGAGCAACTTCCACTCCTTCGGCACCCGATCTTCGGAGAAAAGCGGGAGCCGCACTGTGTGCGCTGAGTGACGCGCGCTGCTCTGGGTTTAGCCGCCCGGCCGCTCCCGCGACGGGCGTTACTACTTTGATGCCGGCTCGCGATCCCGGTGAACACAAATACGCCTCCATCCGGATGAAGGCATGGATTCAAGCTACTGTACCGACGAAATCGGGCGCGGGTCAAGCAAGAAAACACAATATGTAGTAGGTATCTCGACCGGACCCCGTTAGGTTGCACACCCAATGCCTGTCGATTCCTTAGAGGCCAGTGGGGCAGGAGGAGGAGAGAATCACCCGGAGCAGCAATAGGCTAGCGCAGAAGGCGGCCTGATGCAACGAAGTTTCAACACGAAGTTTCAACACGTGTCGTTAACACATGATATGTCCGGTCGAATTAGCACATGAAATGTCCGCTTTGCAGGCGGTGAGAGTAGGAGACCATGCGAAGCATGGACTCTTACTCGAAGGCCGCCATGGAGCGGGCGATGAAAGTACAAGAAGTGATTTTGCGAGCCATGGCCAAGAAGATCACCTGGTGGCAGGCCGCGGAGATTATCGGCATCAGCGACCGGCAGATGCGGCGCTGGCGCCAGCGCTACGAGGAATTTGGCTATGACGGGCTGTTCGACCGGCGGCGGGGAAAGCCCAGCCCCAAGCGGGTGCCGCTGGCGACGGTGGAGCAGGTTTTGGCTCTGTACCGGGAGCAGTATTTCGATTTCAACGTGCGTCATTTTCACCAGAAGTTGGGTGAAGAGCACGCGATCGAGCTGAGTTACAGCTGGGTGAAGGCGGCCTTGCAAGGGTCGGGGCTGGTGGCGCGGCAGAGGCAGCGGGGGGTGCATCGCAAGCGGCGCCCACGGCGGCCCTTGCCCGGCATGCTGCTGCATATCGACGGCAGTCATCACCAATGCTTCCGATCGTCTACTTCTCTCCGCCCACCTTCTCAAAGAACAGGCAGATGGATTCGATTCCGCGGTAGAAGTTCGGGATGTGGAACTTTTCATTGGGAGCGTGCAGGTTGTCGTCGGGCAGGCCGAAGCCCATCATGACGCTGGGAATCTTCAGCACGTCTTGGAAGTCGGTCACGATAGGTATCGAGCCGCCGGAGCGGATGAAGACGGTGTCCTTCTTAAACACGTCATGCATCGCGTCGGTCGCGCCCTTAATATACTTGTTGGCGGTGCCCACGACGCACGCTGGGCCCTTACTCCAGACCTTGATCTTGGTCTCGATACCCTTGGGCGTCAGCTTCTTCACATAGTTCGTATACTTTTTGAGGATGTCGTCCGGATCCTGTTTGGGCACCAGGCGCATGGAGACCTTCGCCGCCGCCCGGGCCGGAATCACAGTCTTCGCCCCGGGAGCGGTGAATCCGCCCGGCATCCCGTGGACTTCGAGAGTGGGGCGCGCCCAGGTGCGGTAGAGCACCGAGTACCCCGGCTCGCCCGTCAGCACCTTCGATCCGACTTCCGTCTTCCGATAATGCTCTTCGTTGAAGGGCAGGCGCTTCCACGCTTTCAGTTCGTCCTTCGTGGGCGCTTTCACGTCTTTGTAGAAGCCGGGGATCAGGACCTTGCCATTCTTGTCTTTGAGCTGGCTGATGATTTCGATGAGCGCGAAAAACGGATTGGGCGCCGCGCCACCATACATGCCGGAGTGCAGATCGGTTTTCGCGCCACTGGCCTCGATCTCGGTGTACACCAATCCACGCAGGCCGACGCACAGAGTTGGCAGGTCGGGGGCGAATAATTCGGTGTCGCAGACCAGCGCGAAGTCGGCTTTCAGCTTGGCTTTCTGCTTGCGCACGTACTCGGCAATGGATTCGCCACCGACTTCTTCTTCGCCTTCGATGATGAACTTGACATTGAGCGGGAGCTTGCCGTTGTGGCCTTTCATCAGGGCTTCGATGGCCTTGATTTCCATCCAGAGCTGGCCCTTGTCGTCTACGGCGCCGCGCGCATAGATATTGTTATTGCGCTCGGTGGGTTCAAACGGTGGGGACACCCACTCGTCCAGAGGATCAGGCGGCTGCACATCATAGTGCGCGTAGCAGAGCACGGTGGGCTTGCCGGGAGTGTGGAGCCAATCCGCGTAGACCAGCGGATGCCCCTTGGTAGGGATAATTTCGACGTTTTCCATGCCGATACGCCGGAACTCGCTGGCTACGAAATCGGCGGCTTTCTGTACATCGGATTTATGTTCTTGCAAGGTACTGACGCTGGGAATACGGAGAAGATCTTTCAGTTCACTCAAAAAACGCTGCTGGTTTTGCCGGGCATAATCGACTGCGGGGGAAGCCATAGTGCGACCTTTCTCGCGGAGTGGCGCGTATCAGATGGAATGATCAGGACGGTCCAAACCCTTAAAGTATACCCGAAGCAGCAGCACAATCAGCAGGCCGTAGAGCACGCGGGTAGGGGATTTCGGGCCGTCATGACCGTGTAAGACAGATCGCCCGAGCGGTAGGCATCTAGGATGACCTCGATGCCCGTAACGAATTCCCGGACCGGGCGAGGCAATAGTTTGAGCGCGGGCTGGGCGAGGCGGACGCGTTCCTGACAGATGGCCCAGGTCGGCATGACCCGTGCCGTCAGGTCCCGGCACCGCAACAGGTGCAGGCCGGCAGCTTCGATCGACAATCTGTATTCCTCCGCGGTCCAAAGCTGCGGACACAAAAACCGCCGGGCTACTTCGCGAATTCGCTGGTTTTTCATCGAACCAGTCCATGCTGCCAGAAATAACTGTCCGCCTGCACGAAGGCTGGATGCCGCTTGCCGAAAGAAGCGCCCCTTGCCACTGAAGTGCTCAGAAGATTCCATCGCCCAGACGATGTCGAACCCTGCTTCAGGAAACGGGAAGTCCCCCACGTCCTCGACGATGAAGTCCAGCCGATCATCGAGTTGCGCTTGGCGTGTACTCGCGCGCGCGATCTGCGCTTGCTTGGGGCTGATGGTGATTCCAACTCCTCGGCAGCCGAATCGCCGCGCAAGATAGAGGAGTGTTCCCCCGTACCCGCAGCCCACGTCCAGAACGGTTTCCCCTCCGCGGAGCTGCAACAATTCAACACTGTAATCCAACAACTGAAGCTGAGCTTGCTCGGGCGGCTCGTGATCGAAAAACAACCCGTGGTGGATGTGGTCGCCCCAAAAAGCGCGGTAAACGAAAGCGAGAGAGTCGTAATGCTCGCGAATTTTCTCGGCTCCAGACATTAGTTAAATCGCTCGGGAGAGAATGGCGCGAGATCGTACTCCGGCGTCTCTCCGCAGACTACCTGGGACATGATCTGAGCCGTGATCGGGGTGAGCAAAATGCCGTCACGGAAGTGGCCAGCAGCAACAAAATAGCCGGGCGTACGGGTGGCGCCAAGAATAGGCAAGTTGTCGGGCGTGCCGGGGCGCAGGCCGGCCCAGTCTTCCAGAATGCGCGCCTCCACCAGCGCGGGCACGAGCTTGGTGGCGGCGCGTCGCAAGCGATGAATGGTTCGAGAGTCCGTGCGCTTGTCATAGCCGGCTTCTTCAACCGTGGCTCCGATGAGCAGCCGCCCATCCGTGCGTGGAACCAGGTATACCTCCCGAGCCCGGATTACATGTCGAACCATCTCACGCGAGGGAGGCACAACCGACAGCATCTGGCCCTTTATTGGACGGGTAGGGAAGCTGTAAGGAGGAAATTTTCCCGCCCAGGCGCCAGCGCAATTGACCACGATGGGAGCAAGAAAGCTTGTTTTCGGGGTGCTGACGCCTACGGCGACTCCAACGGAAAGGTCTACCGAGATAACCGGATCCCCCGCGGAAGTGTCCACGCCGCGGTGCTTACATGCGCGCAGGGCAGCGAACACCAACGCCCGCGGATCCACGCTTCGCTCGGGAAGCAAGTAGGCCGGAGATTCGCTTGGGACAAGACCAGGCTCGAGCTCGGTCAATCGCTCTTTAGTTAAAGCAACGACTGGAGATTCAGGAGCGGATTCCGCGCCCAGCAGTATGGTTCCCTGGCTGCGCAAGTCCACGTGCGTTCCCGCTTCGTCCTCCAGTTGGTGGACGAATTCCGGATACATGCGGGCGCTGGCGCAGGCTAGCGGCCGAAGGGGACGGGGTAACTCGTCTCCACAGTCGGCGAGCATTCCGGCAGCAGCATGAGAGGCTTCGCGGCCGGGCTCACCGCGTTCCACCACCAGCACCGATAAGTCCCGCTTGCGCAGTTCCCGGGCCAGGGTCAAGCCTATGATCCCCCCGCCAATCACGATGGCATCCCAACTCTTCACAACTGCATTGTAAAAGAGGTCGGTTTCCAGGTTTTCCCACGCCCCGGACAGTCTGGGGAGTGTTACCGATGGCACGTTTGATTCTTTCGTATGGCATTGACACTCTTCCCCTTATGCTCAACAATTGCTTGCAGATCAGCAACTCGCGGAGGATTTCATGCCAGAGGAAGGCGCAGCGCCGGCTTTCATTCACGAGGAACATTCAAGCAATGCGGGCAAGTGGATCATGGTATTGCTCGCCGTTGTCTTTGTCGCCGGCACCTTGTACGCGGTCTACGATTCTCGTGCACGTTTGGAAAAGCTGGAGAAGGCAAACCTCACGAGCGCAACGCAAGTCACGGAGCTAAGCAAGCGCGTCTCGGAGGCCGAGGCCAGTTCGGAGACTTTGGCTCACCAGCTCGGCATGACCAAGAAAGAGTTGGCCCAGCGCACCGCCCAGTTGCTGGCCGAGCAGCGCGCCTCGGAGCGCATGGTACACCAGCACACCGAGCAGATCACCCAGGTCAGCGGGGAAGTCGCAGGCGTCAAAAGCGAGATGGGAGGCGTCAAGACGGATGTAGCCTCCACCCGCAGCGACCTGGAAGCCACCAAAGCCCGACTGGAGACCGTGAAGGGCGATATGGGCGTAATGAGCGGACTGGTCGCCACCACCCGGGACGACCTGGAGGTGCTCAAACACCGCGGAGACCGCAATTATTACGAGTTCACCCTCGACAGAGGCAAGAGACCTACGCCGGTTTCCACGGTAAGCCTGCAGCTTAAAAAAACTGATGCCAAACGCGGCAAGTTCACTTTGAATGTCATGGCCGACGACCGGACGATCGAAAAGAAAGACCGCAACGTCAACGAGCCCATCCAGTTCTACACCGGACGTGGGCGTATGCTCTACGAGCTGGTGGTCTGGACGGTGGATAAGAATAAGATCACCGGCTATCTCAGCACCCCCAAAGGTGTTCCTCAGCCTGTACAAACGGGACCGGGAGCCCAATAAGGCGTGCTATTCCCCGGCGGGTACGTCCTGCTGTCCGTGCTGCTCAGGACGGCAGTGATCTATGCCGTGGTTCTGCTGGGAGTCCGCCTGAGCGGCAAACGTGAGGTCGGCCAGATGACCCCCTTCGACCTCACGCTTCTCCTGCTGCTCTCCAATGCCGTACAAAACGCGATGACTGGACCCGACACGTCGCTGCTGGGCGGCGTAGTCGCCGCCTGCACCCTGTTGCTGATGAACTACCTCGTTGCGGAGACTTCCGGCATTAATCGCCGCTTCCGCCGATTCATCGAAGGGCAGCCCACCTTACTTATTCATCATGGAAACATCATCTCTGCGCATATGGCCAAAGAACATGTGAGCGCAGACGAACTCCACCGGGCGCTGCGGGAGCATGGCATTGGGGACTATCATGACGTCGCACTGGCGGTTCTGGAAGTAGACGGATCGATCAGTTGCCTGAAGTACGACGATCTCACCCCTACCGCACACACCCATCTGCGGCGCAGGTACATCCAGAAAAAAGACTAAGGCCGCCCCAAATCGGCCGGTTGGCCATCGGGAGATCATCGGCCACCCCGAGCCAAGCCTCTCGGCATCCCCACCGTACCGTGTTTCATTTTGGGAACCTTACTTCAGATTTCCTGCCTTGGGTCCTATCAGCATGCTCCACGGTGATGAGAACCTCCGGATCGAAGGGAATTACGCTGGTCCGGTTGGGATTCTCGAACGGATTCAACGGACTGTTCATCAGCCGTAACTCCGAAGTGTCCCCGGTGGAACGCTGTTCGGGGCCACCCAGATCACAAACAATGGATTTAGGGGGCAAGCTCTGCACGCCGGAGTTCGGGTGGATGACAACCCTAACTTTCGTAGTCTCTGGTTCTGGCGAGCTTGAGAGCAGTCACAATACCGGGCCCGGCATTGCGGTCACTGGGGGCGGTAATTTCGACATGAGCGGCACCGCGACGAACCCTCGCGGCGCGGGTCAGCCCCGAAGTAAGCGAGTTTCACCAGACGATGAAGCCGCCCTGTCAGTCGGGCGGCTAGTTTTGCTCAGCAGCGCGCTGGTTGATCTAATAAGTTCCGCTATTTAGTAATCACCAACGCACGTTGATCGTAAGGCTGGATAGCGACGCTCAGCGACTTGCGCCTGTCGAAGCCATCCTGTGTAACCGGAAAACTCACCATGATTGTTCCCTTGACTTCGCCGCCGGGCTGGATCTTCGTCTCGACCTTCAAGGGTTCCATGGCATGTTGTTTAAGAGCAGGCAGGGCCTGGAAGTAGCGCTCGAAGTCCACCGGCGAGGCGGCCTCATCGGGAAATTCGCCGCTGTCGGTTTTGAGGGTGGCTTTCATGCTGTGAATCCACATCGCCTTCTTGCCTCCGTTGCGCACGGTTACGTTAATGGCAGCCAGCACGGTGCCCTGATTGGGGACTTCCACGCCGACGACGTCATCGATCGAACCGGCGGAGCTGGGGAGACTTTGGGTAAAGACCAAGATGGCGCCCACGACCAGCACGACAGCAATACCAATCAGAACGATCTTAGCCGGCGGCAGGTTACGCTTCGCGGTGCCGAACTCCTCGCCGATATCGAATTTCATTCCGCCGGACGGCGCTGGTTCACTGACCCCAGGAGCCGGACCTGCAGGTGGGGGTGTCGGGGCGTTCTCGGGCATAGTCGACCTCGGTTTCAGCTCAGATTGTACCTGCTCGGATGCCCAAAAGCGGCTGATCGGCGAAATCGTCCAGAGCGCCCTTTTTCTTTCCGACTTCTCCGCGCTGCAATCACCAGCCATGCTTCATGGCTTGGGCAAATTTCTGTGCGGGCAGAGTGTTCAGCACATCATCCTTCGTCAGCCAGGCGCGGCGCGCCTGCAGCACTCCATAGCGGATCTTTTCCATATGGGACGTATGGTGAGCGTCGGTGTTGATCACGATCTTCACTCCCCGCTCATTCGCCATGCGCAGGTGACGGTCGTTCAGGTCGAGCCGGTCGGGATAGGAGTTCAGTTCCATGGCGACCTTCTGTCTCGCGGCTGCCTTTAAAACCGCATCCACGTCAAATGGGTAGGCGTCACGGCGGAGGAGGACGCGACCAGTAGGATGCCCGATGACCGACGTGTTTGGATTCTCAATCGCCCTCAGCAGGCGATCCGTCATCTTCGCTGATTCCTGGTTGAACTGGGAGTGCACACTGGCGATGACGATATCCATTTCTGCGAGCACCGAGTCGGAGAGATCCAATTCGCCATCCGTCAAAATGTCAACCTCGACGCCGGCAAAGATCTTGATGCCCTCGATCTTCTCGTTTGCTTTTCGGATCCGCCGGATATGCTCGAGTGCGCGCTGGTCATCCAGGCCATTGGCGAACGCGAGATTCTTGGAGTGATCCGTGATGGCCATGTACTTGTAGCCGCGCGCCCGGGCAGCTTCGGCCATCTCTTCGATCGTGCATCGTCCATCGGTTTCGACCGTATGCATGTGCACGTCGCCCTGCAAGTCTTTTTCTGTAATGAGCTCAGGCAGCGCATGCCGCTCAGCCGCTTCGATCTCTCCCTGGTTTTCCCTCATTTCCGGCGGGATGTAGTCGAGCTTGAGCTTGGCGTAAATCTCTTCTTCCGTCTTGCCGGCGACCGGCTTCTGGTTATCGAGCTCGGCCAGGCTGTACTCGCTGAGCGTGAAGCCCATCTTCAACGCGCGTTGACGCAGAGCCACATTGTGCGATTTCGAGCCGGTGAAGTACTGCATGGCCGCACCAAACGAATCAGGCGAGAGGGTTCTCACATCCACCTGCATGCCGGAACGCATGCGGAAGCTGACCTTGTTGTCGCCGCGCGCAATCACTTGCATCAGACCCGGCAAGCCGGTTACATGCTCAATGAGATTTTCGCGTTCCGTATCGTTGACGCAGCATCTGCCGGTGACCAGCACATCGAGGTCGCCGACCGTCTCGCGGCCGCGCCGCAGCGACCCGGCGGGCGTGATCTTGTCGATGCCACCGAAGAGCTTGAGATGTTCGACCAGCTTGTTGGCTTGGATTTCGGCAGCATCGAGCAGGAACCGCCCAGCCATGCGGCGATAATCCTCAATTGCCTTGAGCAGCTTCTGCTCCTGCTTCTCGCCCATGCGGGGAAGCTCGCGAATCTTGCCCTCCCGCGCCAGTTTCTCCACTCCTTCCAGATCGGCGATCTGGTAGGCGCTCCAGATGAGCGCAATCGTTTTGGGGCCAAGACCCTGGATCTTCAACAACTCCAGCATGCTTGGCTTGTATTTGGTCAGCAGTTCAGCATGCAGGGCGAGGCGCCCCTCCTTGGAAATCTCTTGCAGATTCTGCAGCATGCCCTTGCCGATGCCGGGAACTTCCAGCAATCTCTTGGGCTCGCCGATGAGTTCGGAGACTTGTTGGGACAGGTTTTCAATCGCCTGTGCCGCGTTGCGGTAAGAACGGATGCGGAACGGGTCCTGGTTATCGATCTCCAGCAGGTCGGCAGTCTCGTACAGGAGACCAGCGATAGCTTTGTTGTCCATGAGGCTTTAGAAGAATTGTAGCTCGGAGAGGCGAACGACCGCGGGTAACCCCCAAGACGGCGACAAGAATCCCCGCCGGGGCCACCGCGGGGTGTTGAAGTTAGGAACTTCTGGAAGCCAGGGGCTAGGAAGTCCCTTTGGTCACGTTCGCCGCTTGTGGCCCTTTCTGTCCTTGCGTAATTTCGAACTCTACCTGGTCGCCTTCCTGTAGGCTCTTATAGCCTTCCCCAGTGATGGCGCTGTAGTGAACAAATACGTCCGGGCCATCCTCGCGTCCGATAAAACCGTACCCCTTGGCGTTGTTGAACCACTTGACCGTGCCTTTCATACGCTCCACTTGCGTGCCTCCACGTACAGGCACGCTCCGTCACGAGACGTGTCTGCTTAAATCGCAATTCTCATGCGACGTGTGGATAGTGTCAATAGAGTGCATTATGGAGAAAGCCTGTGTTTATAGGGGTGTCGGGCAAGCCACAGGACCCCGGCAATGGTCTTGCTGTCTCGAATCTTTCCTTTGAGGATTCTCTGTACGATGTCAGACACAGCAAAGAACCGTTTGCGAATAACCTCATCCTCCTCGGGCTGCGCTAGCCCCCGGCGCAACCCGCGCGCCAGGTAGACCGCCATGGTTTCATCCACGAAACCGGGGCTGGCGTAGTACTTGAGAACCAGTCGCCAATGGCTGGCGGTGTAGCCGGTTTCTTCCCGCAGTTCGCGTTTGGCGGCGGCAACTTCGCCTTCGCCTTCATCGATCCGGCCCGCCGGCAGCTCCCATAGAAAACTCTGGGCGGCGTGACGGTACTGCCACTCCAGGAGCACCCGAGGTTGGGGGCGGCTTTCGTCGACCGCCAGGATCACTACCGACCCGGGGTGGCGCACGACGTCCCGTCGGACCATCCGACCACCGGGTTCAATGACGCGATCTGTGGTGACCCGGAAGACCGGCCCACGAAAAACTTCGCGGGAGGACAGGACACGGGCCTGTTTTGGTCGTTTAGGAGGTCTGGTCATGCGAGAAATATACGGGATCGGCAAAGAATTGTGGATTGCTGATTTCTGACGGTTGCTTGAAAAGCTGCGGGGGAATTCAAATAAGAAATCGGAAATCGGAAATCAGCAATTCTGCTATCCTGCCGCGCATGGCAGCCAAGCCGCGCATCGCGATGGTTGGGCCGGGCAGTCTGGGCAGCGCGCTGGCCGTCTCGCTGAGCAACGCAGGATATCGAGTTTCAGAGGTGGTTTCGCGAGAGGGAAGAGCTTCCCGCCAGCGGGCTCGTCGCCTGGCAAACAGGGTTGGCGCTCGCGCGACAACGACCAACCGTCCCGCTCTCACCGCCCAAATTGTATGGCTCTGCGTGCCAGACCGCGAGATCGCTCGATGCGCTCGGTCATTGGGCGAAGCCTCAGGCTGGAAAGGCAAAGTCGCGCTTCATTCCAGCGGCGCATTAAGCAGCGATGAACTGAGTGTGCTGCGACGCAAAGGTGCGGCGGTTGCCTCGTTGCACCCGATGATGACCTTTGTCCAAGGCGTTACGCCATCGCTGGAGGGTGTTCCCTTTGCCCTCGAAGGCGATGCTCTAGCGGTGCGGACGGCGCGCGCCATCGTGCGCCAACTCAAGGGAGAGGTTTTTCCGATTCAGAAAAAGCAAAAGCCGGCCTACCATGCCTGGGGTGCGTTTGCGTCACCCTTGTTGATTTCGGCGTTGGTGACAGCGGAGCAGGTGGCCGGCGCCGCTGGCATCGGGCGCGAATCCGCGCGCCGCATGATGCTGCCCATCGTGCTCCAAACGATGGCCAACTATGCCTGCCGCGGGCCGGAGGGCGCTTTCAGCGGACCCATCGTTCGCGGAGATGCCGAAACCCTGCGCAAACATCTCAAGATTCTGGGACGAATTCGGGGAACCAAAGAGGTGTATCTGGCGCTGGCACGTTCGGCGCTGCGCCATCTTCCGACGCGCAATCGCAGGCTTCTTCAAGAAGTGTTGGGTTTTTGAAGAACTGTCGTCCCCGGCGGAGCGAGCCGCAGGCGAGTGGCATCGAGAGATCTTGTGGGTGGATGAGACAAACCGTCCGTGCAGGGTCAGCGCGAGCTGAACAGGTGCCCCAGCTTTTCCTTCTTCGTTTTCAGATAATCTTCAGCGTGAGGATTGGGCGAGACTTCACAAGGAACGCGCTCCGCCACCTTGATCCCGGCTTTCTCGAGGGCGGCCACCTTATCCGGATTATTCGATAGCAGGCGCACCTGCCGCACGCCGAGCGCCTTGAGGACCTCGGCGGGCAGAGTAAACTCACGATGATCGGCGCGAAAGCCGAGCCGCTCGTTGGCTTCCACGGTATCGAGCCCGGCATCCTGCAGTTCATACGCCTGTAGTTTGGCCATCAACCCGATGCCGCGTCCTTCCTGCTGCTCGTAAACCAGCACCCCTGCGCCTTCGTGGGCGATCATCGACAAGGACATCTCGAGTTGCTGGCGGCAATCGCATCGCAGCGACCCAAAAACGTCGCCCGTCAGACACTGCGAATGAATGCGCACCAGTGGCGGCGCGGAGTGCACGTCGCCCATGACGAGCGCCACCGCTGTTTCCTTGCGGCGATTGTCGCCGAACTCGCCTTCAAAGCCGAGGATCTGGAATTTTCCCCACCGCGTTGGGAATTCAGCGGTGGCAATTTTGCGAACTGCGCCTGAGGAACTCACATGTTCAATTATAACGGGCTTCGCGAATTGGCTGGTGCCGCGCTCTTGGTAGAGACGCGGCTTGCCGAGTCTTGGATTGGCACGTTTCTGCATTTGGTTGCAACTGTCCGGCGCTGCTAAAATTGCAGACGAAACGCATTTCAGTCGTGGGGCTATAGCTCAGCTGGGAGAGCGCATCGTTCGCAACGATGAGGTCGTCGGTTCGATCCCGACTAGCTCCACCAAATTCCTCAACCACTTAGCGCGCTCGTTTCGGGCAATCACGTTCCAATTCGTTCCAATTACTCAGTTGATCATCCTGCTTTGCGACTGCTCCAGCTGAGCCTGCCGGGTTTCCGTCATTTCGATCGTGCGTCACTGCCCACCGCTGACTGTCGGGCACGTATTGCGCGTAGATGTCCCGGGTCGTGGCGATGCGAGCGTGCCGCATCTGTCCTTGCATTCCGGTTTGCGCCGGCCTCGATCATCCAAGTGGCGCAGGACGTGCGTAGTGAACGCCATATGGCTTTCTTCGGGTCCATGCCGAGCTTCAGGGCTGCAGGGCGCAGGTGGCGGCGCAGGACATTGCCGTCACTGATCGGAGCGCCCTTGCGAAGCGACTGGAATACTAGGTCTTTCGGACCCTCTGATCGCACCAGCTTGAAGCGCTTCTTCGCCCCTTCCCTCCCCAATTGATTTCAACTTCTCATGTCCTTCAGTCGGTGAATGCGTGCGATAACCGATGGCGCAACGCCGATTGTGGCCGCGCTCCCAGCCGTTTTGGTCACGCTCCAATCGCCACGGCAGAAGCGTTCGTCCACCGTGATCGCGTCCTCGCGAAGATCCTCCCACTTCAAACCGACCAACTCGCTCACCCTCAGCCCAGTGAAGACGGCGACGTACATCATCGTCGCGTACGGCTCATCAACCAAACTGACGAGCTGCGCGAACTCTTCTGGCGTTATGTGGGGTTTCTGTTTTTTCTTGTTGACCACCTTTGGGCGCGGGATCTGTACCGCGACCAGAGGGTTTCTCGTCAGCAGATCGTAGCGAACAGCGCTACCGAGAATCGATGAGAGGATCTCCTTGATCTTGAGAACAGTGTCCCCGCTCAATACCGAGGCACCATAGTCGTTTTCCTGGGCCTACACATTCTGCGAGCCATTGTCGGTACGGTCTTCGGCATGGGCTGGTGGGTTGGTGGATTTGGCTACTGGGGCACCTCCACCCTGGGTGCTCTTCTCCTGGGCCTGCTTAGTCTGCTGAGTCTGGTTCTCTGGATCGTATTGATGGTAAAAGCGGCTCAAGGCGTGCGTTTCAAGCTACCGTGGGCGGGGGACATTGCTAGAGAGCCTCGCGCGGCCGTCTGCTTGAAGACGAGCAGGAAGCTTGGGCTAGCCTTTGCGGCTTGTCTTCCACTCTGCGGAAGACTACTTCTCTTTCGGCAAGCGAGCCCGGATCCACTCGTCAAAATCGTCGGATGCTTCTTCGAGCAGTCGCGCGACACCGTCCCTGTTGAGAATGGGAGGCCGATGGTAAGGGGAATCGGGATGGATCCTGCCAACGACGCGTCCTACGGGGCGAAACTGCGGCGGCATACCCTGGCGTCTCACCGAAGCGGGGCGAATCCAATACGTCACGTCAATACTGGCGCGAAAGGTGAAAAGTGGCTGGGACTTTGCGCACACAGGCCTCGATACGAAAAATGCTGCCAGCCGGGCTTGAGCGTAAGGACTGACAGGCCGTTTGCCACGGAGTATCAAGCTGACAATTGACACGGTACGAGTGAAATTCTCATCATGCCGAGAGGAGTTTCGACGGGAGACAAGCGACCGATCGCGGCCTCAAGGCGGTCGATGTATTCGTGTGTGGCCCAATCAATAGCAATTTCCACGTCTAACTGATCTGTCGAAGGCCGTTCATTCAAAGTCTTCCGATCACTGAAATACAAGAATCCGCAGTTGCCGAGCGTGTACCAGAAGTTGCCCGCCTCAATTCCAGTGTGGCTCTTGAGTCTTTTAAGTCCATCACCTGTGATCCAGCGTGCAATCCGCACGCACTCCGTCTTGGAGTAATATTTGCCTCCGATAGCTTCCGGCTTTAGCGACTCGGAATGCTGTTCTCGGGCTTGTCGCTCCTGCGCCTGCGAGTGCGATAGCGCAAGAAGCAGCAGAGTACAGCCGACAACGCCCCATGCTCGCCCAGCCATATCCCCTCTCCTGTCTGACGGCAATAGCCGATTTATCGGCCAAATCCTACAGCCACAATTGGGGACGTGTCGAAGGCAGCCATTGATTTGGGCACAGTGCCCGGGCCGTAATGTATTCTAGCGGCGCGCTGGTGTTTTAGCCGGCTCCAGACTGTCAATAATAAATTATTAACTTACCAAGAGTCAATAGTTTCATATTGATTCCACCCAGGCCGAAGAGAGATATATCCAATGTAGGTCATTGCAAATATATTGACTTTTTGAGTGTCAATATTAGTCTATTGACATGCCCCGCCCCGCTGCCGCCGCAGTTAATGGACGTGAATGCGTTGCAGTTATCGCCGACATGGTGCAATCGCGCGAGTTGAAAGCTCAAGAGCGCCGGGCAACTCAACTCACGTTCTCCACATTTCTCAAGAAGATCAACACCGAGTTTCGCAAAGCAGTGCTCGCCAGATTCGTCATTACACTCGGTGATGAGTGCCAAGGTATTCTTCACGACGCTACGGTCTTGCCCGACTTGCTGTGGCGCTTTGATGAATTCGAGAATCGGCAGCTTCGAGTCGGAATTGGGCGCGGAGTGCTTTACACGCCCGTCGGTCGCGATGCGATCAACATTGATGGCCCAGCGCTCCATCGGGCACGAGCGTCAATTGAGCGCGCAAAAAAGGATCGACTCCTCGGCGGAGTGTTCGAGGGATTTGGGAAAAACCACGACGCGGTCTTCAATGGTTTCGCCCGGTTGCTCCACCACCATCGCTCAAACTTGTCGAAGCAACAGCGCCAAGTGGTAGCGTACCTCCGCAGCGGGCTCAATCAAACACAAACAGCAGAAAAAATGGGCGTGACGAAACAAGCCGTGTCGTTGTACGCAGCGCGGGCCGGATGGGAGGCCTACAGCGAAGGCGAGCAGGCGTTCAAAACCGCTCTCGGACTACTACAGCTAACGCAACCTGGAGATGTGCATGAAGCTGCTCGACATCGCGCGTAACCATCCCGGTCAGTTGCTGTTCATCGCAGAAACACTGCTGCTCTGGAGCATTGCAAATTACGGCGTGGTTGCTGACTTGCTCCCAAGTGACGATGCACCGTCTCGCAAGTTTGTGCCCCGGTGGCGCGCCGTTGTTATCGTTCGCTCGCTCGCCGCTGCGATTGCCGTACTTTTCGTTGGCGGCTTTCGTGCAGCTTGGCCGATCACTCTCATAGTCAGCGGCAGCAGCATTGCGCTGCCATTCGTGAGGCGATGGGTGAGACTCGCGCGAACGGCAGAAGTTGAAACTGCGTCAGTAATGCTCACGTGGAGTGCAATTGTAGGGGTTAGCGTGCATCGTGGTGTCAGCACCGCCTCGTCATTGGCTTGGCGACCCTTCCCAGAGAATGATGTCGCGAGTGTTTGCCTAATCACTGCCGTAGTTTTGTTCAATTTTCGTGGCGGAACACACATCGTTCGCAGCCTGCTTGAGAAGTGTGGTTCGGTCATTACGGCTGTAGGAGCGACGAGCCAGGCAACCGAGATCCAACGGGGACGATGGATTGGAAATTTGGAGCGCGCCCTATTGCTAGCGATCATTGCGGAGGGGAGCTATCCAGCGATTGCGTTTCTCATCGCGGCCAAGGGACTGATCCGCTCCAAAGAGCTTGAAAATCGAGATTTCGCTGAATACTTCCTAGTGGGCACCCTGGCGAGTATCGCAGTAGCCCTAGCCGCTGGCATAGTGATCCGAGGAATCATCGCGTCCTTCTGGACCTGATCACCCTCACTCCGGCAGACAAAGGCAAGAGCTAAGCACTTTCTTCAGAACGGACAAGAAGAATTTTTGGCACAGGTCGTGAGATGAACCTTGCACTGCAGTCACTCGGCTATCTCGGTATGAAAGGTAATACGAGATGAGATGGCCTCTTCGGATCATGGTAGATGATCTGTTAAGCCGTTACTGGCGCCGTTTCTGTTGCTATTGTTCGTCCGGTATTGGGATTTCGGTCGAAAATGTGGGTAGTTGCTACTCATTATCCAGGCGCAATCTGTGGACTTTGCCTAGGATATAGCTAGTTGGCCAGAGCTCGATTGTGATCTCGTCCACATCCGAAGCTTGCGTTTTTAAGCCGTAGCTTTTCCTAATCCGCCACAGCCGGAACCAAAAAGGCAAGCTCTCAGCTGTCAGCTCCCAGCCAAGAAAACGGGAAGTTGGACATTTCCCAAAATTGCTTCGGACAGGTGTGACCTTGCCTACAGCCCCGTATCCCGCTTCTCTTTACGTTCCAATTGAACGGTTGTTTTTTGGTGTTCTGGGCGCGCCAAGTGATCGATAACGTTGGGGGAGACCCCGCTGACAACACGGTTCGCAACGATGAGGTCGTCGGTTCGATCCCGACTAGCTACCTTTTCTCCGCCTGCAAACCTTCCCCGCAGAGCAAGGCCAGGTCGACTGGGCACACTTCGGAGAAGTTGCCGTAGGCCAAGCCCGTCGCCGACTCTCCGGATTCGTCGCCCTTCTGTCCTATTCCCGGGATATGTATCTGGAATTCTTCTTCGAGCAAGTTCTGGAAAATTTTCTTTGCGGTCTGGTCCACGCTTTCGAACACTGGAAAGGCGCGCCTCGCGTCTTGGTCGAAGACAATCTGCGTAGTGCGGTCCTGGAGCGGCGCGGCACTCAGATTGTGTTTCATCCCCGCCTGCTCGAGTTATGTGCCCACTATCACTGTATACCTCGCCCCTGTCAGGTCCGCGCTCCCCAACAGAAAGGCCGCGTCGAACGCGCCATCCGCTTCGTGCGCGATTCCTTCTGGGCAGGCCGCAGCTTCATCACTCTGGAAGAGTTCAACCGCCAGGCTTGGCAGTGGTGCGAGCAAGTGGCCAATCGGCGTCGCTGGCCCGGCGATGACCGGCTCACGGTGGCCGAGGCCTTTGCCCAAGAACAACCTCGCCTGCTGCCTTTGCCCGCTCATCCCTTTAACACCGAGCGCATCCTCCCGGTGCGTGCCCACAAGACCATCTACGTTCGCTTTGACCTCAATGACTATTCCGTTCCGCCCCAAGCCGTCGGCCGTCCTCTGACCCTGGTCGCCTCCGACCAGCGGGTACGCATCCTAGACGGCACTCAGGAGATTGCACGCCACGTGCGCAGTTACGACCGGCGGCAGGAAATCCTGGATCCAGCCCACGCCCAGGCCGTGCCGGAAAGCGAAGCCCTGCTGGACGCGGCGTTCGCCCGCGGCGAGTCCGCGGCCCAGCAAACCCTACAGCTGCTAAAACTGCTCGACCTCTACGGCGTCGAAGCCTTGCGCCGTGCCATTCGCCAAGCCCTGGAACGCGACACCCCGCGCTCCTCCTCGGTGGCGTTCCTGCTCCGCCAGCAGGCCGCTTCCTCTTCCACTCCGCCCCCGGTGGACCTGAGTCGCCATCCCGCGGCCCAGGCCATCGATCTCGCACCTCATGATCTGGAGACCTACGATGAACTCGCTCACCACGACCACGACAAGAATGACAACTCCCATGAATAATTTGGCGCAACAACTGCACCAGATCGGCCTGCGCGCCTTGCCCGTGCATGTGGACGATTTTTTAGCTCGCGCCACGCAGGCGCGCTGGTCGCCTCACCAATTGCTGGAACATATGGCCCAGGCGGAAGCCGAGGAACGCTCCCGCCGCAGCCTGGAACAGCGGCTGCGCGTATCCGGCATCAAGAAGTTCAAACCTATGGCCGATTTCGACTGGACCTGGCCAGTCAAGATCGAGCGCGACATCGTGGAGCGAGCTCTCACCCTGGAGTTCCTGCAGGAAGCCCGCAACCTGATCTTGCTCGGCAAAAACGGAGTCGGGAAGACCATGATCGCGAAGAATATCTGTCACACCGCTGTGCTCGCCGGCTACTCGGTGCTGTTTCGCACCGCTCCCGAGCTACTAGAGGAACTGCAAAAACAAAGCCCGGAAGGACGACGTCATAAGTTAAGCAACTATGCCAACGTCGGACTACTTTGCCTTGACGAAGTTGGGTACTTGTCCTATGCAGACAAAGCAGCGGACTTGCTCTATGAAGTTATCAATCGCCGCTATGAACGTAAGTCCGTGATCATCACCAGCAATCGAGCGTTCAAGGAATGGAACCAGGTGTTTCCCAATGCCACCTGCATCGCCACGCTCCTCGATCGCCTGCTGCATCACGCCGATGTCACCGTTATCGAGGGCGATAGCTATCGCATGCGGGAGAGCGAAAAGGGATGCGGCCGCCCGGCGGAAGAAGAAGTCATGAGCACCCTGGCCCCGCATGCTCAGTCTGTACTGTCCTTGGTGCAACTGGTCGAGCAAGGGTCGCCTCCGGCGCCTTCTCTGGTTGAGCCCGGACTGTTGCCGGCGCAGGGCATCTTGTTTGTGGGCGGAGAACCGAAAGTGGGGAAATCGTTACTGGTGCCGAATCTTGCCCTCTCGCTCGCGGCTGGCTCGCAGCGCCTCGGTTTCCCCATCTCGGCTCCGCGCCGCGTCCTGGTTTGTCAATTTGAACTGCCTCTGCCTCACTTCGTCAGTCGCTTAACGATTATGCGGCGTGCGTTGGGCACGGCGGCGGACCATCGCCTTCTGGTTGACACCCGAGCCGCTGGGCATCTGTTGAGCGCGCCCCAAGGACTGGAACACTTTCTTCTCGCGGCAAAAGCGGCGGCCGCAGAGGTTATCGTGTTGGATCCGTTGTACTCCATGCACGATCAGGATGAGAACGACACGCACGCCATGGCCGCTTTTTGCCAATCGCTACTGCGCCTGCGTGATGCTTCCCGGGCTGCGCTGGTCTTGGTCCACCATACCCGCAAATCCATCAGCCGACAAGAAATCGGCAGCGCCTTTCGAGGCTCCAGCGCTCTGCATGCCGTGGGCGATAGTTATCTGCTGTTGACCCGCCCCTCTCCCCAGTTGCCTGCCTTGGAGCTGCGTTTTCAGTTCCGTTATGCTGCTTCTCAGCCTCCCCGCCGACTGGAGTTTAATCCGCAGACCTTGTGGTTCTCTCCCGCCGAGTCAGCACCCACCCCTAGAACGGTGGGTCGCAAGGTGGAAACCACCCAGGTCCGCCAAACTCTGGCCCAGCACGAAGGGCAACTTCGCTACAACCAACTGCGGGAAGAAATCATGCAAGGCCTGCAATGCTCAAAGCGTACTGCCCAACTCGCCATTACCCAGGCCGCGCAACAAGGAGAGATCGTGCAGGAGAACGGTCAGTACCGCTTGCCTTTACCCGAGCAGGAGCCGAACAGATCGAGCCCGGCGGGCGGTGGGAGGCCGAATCAGGATGCTTGCGGTTGTGCAGGATAAGGGCGCCTAAGCAATGCTCCGCTCCCCGGGGCAGGCGAGCGGAACAGCAAGACCGGGTGAAATGGAGGCGGGCAATGCAGGCGTGCAACCCGCTGAGGGATAACTCGGTGGGGCTCATCTGAGCCGATGTCGGCAGCGCGGGGGGAAAATGCAAGGTATCTCTCGCGCTGCTTCCTCCCACCACTCTATCCCCTATGAGAAGAAAGAAACATCGGACAGATAGACCCCTTATGCCTAGAAAACGCCCCCGCGATTCCCCGCAAGGGGAGAGCGGGAAAA
>Ga0209804_1000387_pt1 | contig 37207 bp, 26 predicted proteins | sample GraSoiAngelo_139_FD_185896 | JGI IMG/M metagenome (GOLD analysis project Ga0209804, IMG submission 185896) | Grasslands soil microbial communities from the Angelo Coastal Reserve, California, USA - 14_0929_12_20cm (SPAdes) (version 2) | ecosystem: Environmental > Terrestrial > Soil > Grasslands ... | reverse complement strand
GCTGCGCGATTCTGACTCGACTCTGACCGTTGACCAGCGCGCGTCCAATGCCAACAGCGCCCACCCCGCAATCTATATAAGCGTTCACGCGACCAGTGAGGGCATCGGTGTGCGTGTATACACGGCACTGTTGCCTTCTGCGAGTGAGAACCGCGGGCCTTTCGTCGCCTGGGACGCAGCCCAGGCGCCGTTCTTGTCGGCCAGCCAGACCGCCGCCTTGCGCGTCGCCGCCGAACTACGCAAGACGATTGCTGTTCGCATATTGGCCGCACCGTTGCGCCCGCTGAACAACGTGACCTCGGCAGCGATCGCGATCGAGGTCGCTCCGCAAACTGGGGATCTGGCCGACCTGACCTCGTCGAACTACCAGCAACTCGTTGCCAGTTCGATTGTTACCGCGCTGGCGGCCGTGCGCGACCAACTGGAGTCTTCGCGATGATACCTCGTCATCTCGAGATCGGAATGGGGGTGTTGCTGGTTGCCGTCCTGATGATGGCGTTCTATGTCCACCGGATGAAAGGACGTGCGGCCGAAACAGGCGTGCGCGTTGCCGACACGCGGCCGGTGGCCCCGCCGGTAGCCGGACCGACCGAGCAGGTCATTCTCTACGTCGCCTATGATGATGCCGGCCTACTGCGCGCGCAATCAGCGCGCGTTCCCCTGCCCGCCGGACGGCAGCAACGTGCGCAGGAGCTTCTGCGAGCTCTGCTGGGAATCTATCTGGATAAGAATTCACCCCATCCGTTCCCTACCGGAGCCGAGGTGCGCGACGTCTACATAGTGGATCCCGGCCTGGCGGTGATTGATACGAATTCCGTTCTCGCCGACAACCATCGCTCCGGCATACTCGTCGAAGAGTTGACGATTGCCTCTCTGGTCAGGACCTTGGCGGCAAACATTCCCGGAATCAATCGCGTGAAAATCCTGGTAGAGGGTAAAGAGCGCGATACCCTGGCGGGTCATGCCGATTTGTCCGATTTCTATGACACCTTGGCAATAAGTAAAGCGTCGGATCAGTGGGCAGCCGCAGGTCAGTAGCGATCATTTACAATCGCAATTGATGGTCTACCGCAGCGACCACCGGGCGCCTGACCAACTCCGGCCCATAAAAATCGCTCCCGATTACATCCCTACCGCGGAGGGCTCGGCGCTGATTGAGGTCGGGAACACGCGCGTCATCTGCACGGCATCGGTGGAAGAGGCTGTTCCACAATTCCTGCGCAACACAGGTAAGGGCTGGGTCAGCGCGGAATACGGGATGCTGCCGCGCTCTACTCTGACCCGAACCACACGCGACGTTAATAAAGGACGTCCCAGCGGACGGACAAACGAGATCCAAAGATTAATTGGCCGCTCGCTGCGGGCTGTGATTGACCTGACTCGGCTGGGCGAACGCACCATCTGGGTGGATTGTGATGTGATCCAGGCTGATGGCGGCACTCGAACCTCATCCATCACCGGCGGATTCGTGGCGTTGGGTCTGGCGCTGGAGAAACTGGTCGACGCCGGCACCTTGACCTCGGTTCCATTGCGCGACTTTGTCGCCGGGGTCAGCGTCGGCATCGTGGATGGCGAAATCATGCTCGACTTGAGCTATGAGGAAGATTCTCGCGCCGAAGTTGATATGAATTTTGTCATGACGGCCGGACACAAGATCGTCGAGATTCAAGCCACGGCCGAGCACCGCGTATTCGACGAGCAGCAACTCAGCCACATGATCGCGCTGGCCCGGGCCGGCATCGATTCGCTTATTTCCAAGCAGCAGGCGATTCTCAGCCAGTTCACGCTGCTCGAGTAGACGAAAAGGTATTACAATTATCCACCGCCCTGGTCACCGGGACGATCCGTGTTGGTCAGCAAACCTGCGTAATCGTTGGAGGAATTTTATGAAGCTCACCCCCGGGAAACTAGCCGGCTTAAAGGCCGTATCGAACGAGCGCGGTGTGATCGCCGCCGCGGCCATGGATCAGCGTGGTTCGCTCCAGAAGTCGTTGGCCAAAGAAAAAGGCAGCGCAGTGAACGACGCCATGATGGAAGAGTTCAAGTCCCTGGTCACCGAAGTTCTCACACCCCACGCCAGCGCGATCCTGCTCGATCCGGAGTGGGGCCTGCCTGCTTCCAAGCGGCGAGCTCCGAATGCCGGCCTGTTGCTGGCTTATGAGAAGACCGGCTACGACAAGACTGGGCCGGGCCGTCTGCCGGACCTGTTGGATCACTGGTCGGTGCGGCGCTTGAAAGAGGCGGGAGCGAACTCGATCAAGGTCCTTCTTTATTACACTCCTTTCGATCCCAAAGACATCAACGACCAAAAACATGCCTGGGTCGAGCGCTTGGGAGATGAGTGCCGCGCTAACGACATTCCTTTCTTCCTGGAATTTGTCGCCTACGAGGAAGGCGTTGACGAAAAAGGTTTTGAGTTTGCAAAGAAGAAGCCGCCGGCAGTCATCGGGAGCATGCGTGAGTTCACGAAAGAACGCTACGGCCTAGACGTCATGAAAGTCGAAGTGCCGGTGAATATGAAGTTCGTGGAAGGCACACGGGCTTACGCCGGGCAGAAAGCCTACTCGAAGCAGGAAGCCATGAATTTATTCCGTGAAGCCGCCAGTGTCGCCACCAAGCCGTTTATCTATCTGTCGGCGGGCGTGAGCAATGCGGAGTTCACCGAAGCTCTTGAATTGGCTGCTGAATCCGGCGTGAAATTCAATGGCGTGCTCTGCGGCCGCGCCACCTGGAAGGATGGAATTCCTGTCTATGCCAAGCAGGGCCCTGACGCGTTCCGCAAGTGGCTGCAGGACCAAGGGGTGAAGAATATCCATAACGTGAATCAGCGGCTGAAAGCAGCCACTTCTTGGTACGAAGTTTACGGTCTCGAGCCGGTCACAGTCGGCGCATAGAGCCGGAGAAAGTTGCTTTAGGCGTGCCCAGGCGGCACGCCTTTATGCCCATGGGCGGAACGGGGAAAGGCGCCATGGGTCAAAGATACGTCCCCCCACCAACATCATCTATATCTATACATCCTCCGCTTCGCTGGGGATGACAGACATCTCTTTATCTGCCCGCGTGTTACGCGCCAGGATGACTTTGGTCATCTTGCTCGCGGTCCTCCGTTACTTCAAGCTATGCCAAGACCACGCCATCTTATTGGCAAGTTACCAGTTCTTCTATGAATGATTCAAAACGCTCCCCGGCAGCGTCGGCCGACTGGACCCACCTGCTCACCGATCCCGATCTGATTCGCAACTTGGGGAAGCTGCTTCAAACGTATCGCGATGCACCTCCGGAGAAACGCGAACAGGCCCTCCTGGATGCCATGCGGGAAATCAAGAGCGGAAGCGGCAAGACCGCGCCCACTTCCACCGCGTCGGCCGCTCAGATGAGCGTAGAGGCAGCCGCCGCCAGCGCGCCCGCTCCCACAGTTCCCCCCTTTCAGCCGGACATCTTCACGCCTGCCTGGGGACAGGATCGCAGAAAGTACCCGCGCATCAAGTGTTACGTGGCGGTCGAACTCGACGTCAGCGGCTCGCCCACTCCGATCTGGGGAAACCTGGCGAATACCAGCATGGGAGGGTGTTTCGTGGAGTCTGTGGCGCCCATCAGTGCGGGCGCCGATGTGCAAATCGGCCTCTGGGTCAGCAGCGGAAAGATTTGGGTTAAAGGCCTCGTGCTGCATGGAGTGGTCACCAAGAGCACTCCTTCATTCGGAATCCGGGTCAAGTTCGGCGAAATGGGACCGGCCGAGCGCGAATCGCTGCGGCAATTCCTCAAGTTTGTGGAAAGCACAACTAAGGGCTACCAGGAGCAGCACAACTATCTGGCGCAACTGAAGCGCTAAACCCCAGCCCCTCAATATTTCCAAACCGCTTTCTTCTCTCCAAGCTGTATCCTGCCTCGCTTGAGGATCATCCAAACATTAGAATGCAATAATCTATAGACTTTTCTAAGATGTGGTGATCCCGGGAAGCCGTTTGTACCTTGCTTTTGAGGTTGAGACATGGTGGGGACCGGCGAAAGCTCTGGAACACCCGAACGAGGAGATCTCATGGTGACGAGCGAGCAGTCGGTGGCCACCGGCAGTCGGTTGGATCTGTTGTCCATCAACACCATTCGTACCCTGTCCATGGATGCGGTCGAGCAGGCCAACTCAGGCCATCCAGGCGCTCCGATGGCGCTGGCCCCGGTAGCCTACACGCTCTGGCAGCAGTTCCTGCGCTACGACCCGGAAGATCCGATCTGGCCGAACCGCGACCGTTTTGTTCTCTCCAATGGACACGCGTCCATGCTGCTGTATTCTCTGCTGTTCCTGGCGGGTGTGCGCGCGGTAAATCCCAAATACGAGCGCCTTGGCGAATACGCCGTCACCCTCGAAGACATCAAGCACTTTCGCCAGATCAACAGCAAAACGCCTGGGCATCCCGAATATCGACTGACTTCCGGAGTGGAAACGACGACTGGACCACTCGGCCAAGGGGTGGGGAACAGCGTCGGTATGGCGATCGCGGGGAAGTGGATGGAGGCGCACTTCAATCGGCCTGGCTTGGAGATGTTCAACTACAACGTCTACGCTGTTTGCGGCGACGGCGACATGATGGAAGGGGTCTCCAGTGAAGCCGCGTCATTGGCGGGACATCTCAAGCTTCCTAATCTGTGCTGGATCTACGACGCGAATCAAGTCACGCTCGATGGGCCCGCGGAGTGGTCATTTAGTGAAGATGTGCGCGCCCGCTTCAAGGGCTATGGTTGGAACGTGACCGGCGTTTCCGACGCCAACGACATGGGTTCTCTGGCGGAGGCGTTCCAGAATTTCCTCGCGACCAACGACCGGCCAACCCTGGTTATTGTCGACAGCCATATTGGGTACGGATCGCCGCACAAGCAGGACACCAATCTGGCGCATGGTGAGCCTCTCGGCGAAGAAGAAGTCCGTCTGGTAAAGAAGTTCTACGGCTGGCCGGAAGAGGCAAAGTTCCTTATCCCCGATGGAGTGCGCGAACATTTCCGCGAAGGCATCGGCAAACGGGGACATGAGCTGCGCAAGAAATGGATGCAGCTGTTCGACGAGTACGAGAAGAAATATCCCGCGTTAGCCGATCATCTCAATCGCATGCAGCATCGCCAGCTTCCCGATGGCTGGGACAAGAACCTGCCTTCTTTCCCGCCCGATCCGAAAGGAATCGCGACCCGCGAGAGCTCGGGCAAGGTGCTGAATGTCCTCGCGCAAAATGTTCCATGGCTAATGGGGGGCTCGGCCGACCTGGCCACCTCGAACAAAACCACCCTCAAATTCGAAGGTGCCGGAGATTTCCGGGCGGGCAATTATGGAGGCCGCAATTTCCATTTTGGCGTGCGCGAGCACGGGATGGGAGCGGCCCTCAACGGGATGGCGTTGTCCAAGCTCCGGGCCTATGGTGGCACCTTCTTCAATTTCAGCGACTACATGCGGCCGACCATTCGTCTGGCCGCAATCATGGAAATTCCCGTCATCTACATTTGGACGCATGACTCTATCGGCCTGGGAGAAGATGGGCCTACGCACCAGCCGGTAGAGCAGCTGCCTTCCTTGCGAGCGATCCCGGGGCTGACCCTTATGCGTCCTGCGGACGCCAATGAAGTGGTGGAGGCCTGGAAGGTCATCATGAAGCTTCGCCACGAGCCGGCGGGTCTGGTGTTGACGCGGCAGGCCGTGCCGACTTTGGACCGCTCCCAATATGCTCCCGCCTCCGGAGTAGCCAAGGGAGCCTATATTCTTGCCGACGCGCCGGGAGCTAAACCCGATGTGATCCTGATGGCATCAGGCAGTGAAGTTGCTCTATGTGTCGATGCCTACGAGAAGCTGAAGGCGGAAGGGATCAAGGCGCGTGTGGTGAGCATGCCGTCATGGGACCTGTTTGAGCATCAGGACCAGGACTATAGGGAACAAGTGCTCCCGCCCGGTGTCAAGGCGCGTGTGGCGGTAGAACAGGCTTCCACCTTTGGCTGGTCGCAATACCTGGGGCTGGACGGAGTGGTGATTGGAATGCACACGTTTGGCGCTTCCGCACCGCTCAAAGAACTGCAAAAGAAATTTGGGTTCTCGCCAGATCGAGTCGTCGAGGCCGCGCGGCGGGCGATAGCACGAGTCAGGTAAGGCATGCGCATTGTGATTGGGTCGGACCACGCCGGATTCGAACTCAAAAAGCACATCGCGGCGTACTTGAGCGAACGGAAACACGAGGTTCTGGATATCGGCACCGATAGCACGGAACCGGTCGACTACCCGGACTACGCCGAGGCGCTCGGGAAAGCGGTATTGGACGGCCGTGCTGAACGTGGAGTTCTGATTTGCGGCAGCGGGGTGGGGGCATCGGTTGCTGCCAACAAGATGGTCGGCATCCGCGCCGGCTTGTGTCATGACACTTATTCCGCCCATCAGGGTGTCGAGCACGATGACACGAATGTTTTGGTTCTAGGCGCGCGCGTGGTGGCTTATGCGTTAGCGGAAGAGCTGGTCCGCGCGTTTATAGAAGCCAGTTTTACGAATGAAGAGCGGCATCGCCGCCGGCTTGAAAAAGTTAAGGCCATGGAGAAACGATATGCCCGGAATTCTTGATACTGCCAAGGCTACCAACCCAGTCAAAGATCTCGACAAGTACGCCCAGTCGGTGTGGCTGGACTACATCCGCCGGAACCTGTTTACCAGCGGCGAATTGAAACGCCTTATAGAAGATGATGGCTTAAAGGGGATGACCTCGAACCCTGCCATTTTTGAGAAGGCGATTACGGCAAGCACCGACTACACGGATTTCCTGGCCTCCCTGAATTCCCGCACCGATCTGGATGCCAAAGCACGTTATGAGTTGCTGGCCATTCGTGACATCCAGGATGCCGCCGACATCTTGCGTCCGGTGTACGACGGCACTAAGCGCCGCGACGGCTATGTCAGCCTGGAAGTATCGCCTTACCTGGCGCGCGACACCCGGGGCACGATCGAAGAAGCGCGCCGCCTGTGGAGCTCGGTTGCACGTTCCAACATCATGATCAAGGTGCCCGGGACCTCGGAAGGCATTCCCGCCTTTCAGCAACTGATCAGCGAAGGCATCAACATCAATGTCACTTTGCTGTTCGCACAGGAAGTTTACGAGAAGGTGGCCGAGGCTTACCTCGCCGGACTGGAGCAGCTTGCCGCACGAGGCGGGGATGTCAGCAAGATGGCGAGCGTGGCCAGTTTCTTTATCAGCCGCATCGACACTCTGGTCGATTCATTAGCCAACGATAAGTTGAAGAAAACTTCCGATCCCGACCAGCAGGCGTTGCTGAAAAGCTTGCTCGGCAAGGTTGCTATCGCGAACGGGAAGCTTACCTATCAACGGTATCTCAGAATCTTCAGCGGCCCGCGTTGGCAGGCTCTGGCTACGCAAGGCGCACAAACCCAGCGCGTACTTTGGGCCAGCACGAGCACAAAGAATCCCAGCTATCGCGACGTCATGTACGTCGAAGAGTTGATTGGAAAAGACACCGTGAACACCGTCCCGCCCGCGACCCTGGACGCATTCCGCGATCATGGGCGGCTGCGGGGGAGTCTGACCGAAGATGTCGAGGCGGCAAAGCAGACCATGAAGGATCTGGCCAAGGCGGGAATCTCCATAATGCAGGTTACGGACAAGCTCACCGACGAGGGCGTACAGCTATTTGCCGACGCGTTCGACAAGCTGCTCGAAGCGGTCGAGAAGAGCGCGAAGCGCGCAGTCACGCCCAAGGTGAATCAGCAGAGCTACCAGCTGCCGCAGGAATTGAGTGCCGCGGTAAAAAGCGGGATTGATGACTGGCGCGCGGGCGGGAAAGTGCGCCGGCTGTGGCAGCGCGATGCCTCCTTGTGGACGGGCACCGACGAGGCAGCCTGGCTGGGTTGGCTGGCGGTAACGGATGACCAGATGGCCCAGAGCCAGGAGCTCGGTCGGGTTGCGGAAGACGTGAAAAAGGCGGGGTTCACTCACGGGTTGCTGTTAGGAATGGGAGGATCGAGTCTTTGCCCAGAAGTATTGGCGACTACTTTCGGAAAAATACCCGGCTTCCCCGCACTCGACGTACTGGACTCGACCGACCCGGCTCAGGTCAAGGCGTTCGAAAAGAAGGTCGATTTATCCAAAACGCTGTTCATTGTTTCCAGCAAGTCAGGCAGCACACTCGAACCGAATATCTTCAAGCAGTATTTTGGGGAGCGGGTGAAAGCAGCGGTGGGAGAGAAAGAAGTAGGCAGCCGATTCATCGCGATTACCGATCCGGGGTCGAAATTCGAGAAGGTGGCCGAGGGTGATCATTTCAGGAACATCTTTTACGGCGTGCCCAGCATTGGTGGACGATATTCGGCGCTCTCCAATTTCGGCATGGTGCCGGCGGCCGTCATGGGAGTCGACACCGCGAAGTTCCTGGACCGAACCGAGGAGATGGTCGAGGCGTGTGCTTCCTGCGTGCCGGTGGAGCAAAATCCGGGCGTGGTTTTAGGAATCGTTCTCGGTAACGCGGCCAGGAACGGACGCGACAAGCTCACGATTGTCACTTCGCCTGGGATTTCGGATTTGGGTGCGTGGCTGGAACAACTGATCGCCGAGTCCACCGGCAAGGACGGCAAGGGTATCATCCCCATCGACCGCGAAGAGCTGACATCTCCGGAGAGGTACGGCCAAGACCGCATCTTTGCTTACATCCGGCTCGAGACTGGGCCGGACCCCGCACAGGATGAAAAGGTTGCGGCTTTGGAGAAAGCCGGCCACCCGGTGGTTCGAATTTCGATGGGCGATGCTTACGACCTCGGCCAGGAATTCTTCCGCTGGGAAATTGCGACGGCAGGGGCGGGCTCGATCCTCGGGATTAACCCGTTCAACCAGCCGGATGTCGAAGCTTCCAAAGTGGCGACTCGAAACCTGACGGCCGAATACGAGAAGCGTGGTTCTCTGCCCCCGGAGAAGCCAATCCTCGAAGAAAACGGGATCAAGCTCTTTACCGATTCCAAGAATACTGATGCCCTGGCCAAGGCTGGTGACCGGTCACTTGTGGGTTACTTGCGGGCGCATCTGAATCGGCTCGGGGAGCGCGACTACTTCGCTCTGCTCGCCTACGTAGAGAGGAATGACTTCGACGAAGAACAGTTGCAGAAGGTGCGCCATGTCGTGCGCGACAAAAAGCATGTTGCCACCTGTCTGGGCTTTGGACCACGCTTCCTGCACTCCACCGGACAAGCTTACAAGGGCGGACCAAATTCGGGTGTCTTCCTGCAAGTGACCTGTGACGATACCAGCGACTTGCCCGTGCCGGGACAGAAATACACCTTTGGAGTGGTCAAAGCTGCGCAGGCGCGAGGCGATTTCCAGGTGCTAGCGGAGAGGAATCGCCGGGTGCTGCGGGTACATGTCGGCAAAAACGTGGCGGGTGGATTCAAGACACTGCAAGCGGCGATCAAACAGGCTCTCGGGTAGTTCGCAAATTCGGGTGCGAGCGGCAGGATGCCCTCGCGACAGCCGGCCAGCCGCCGGCGCTACTTCTGCAGATTAATCAAGGAAGACTATGCGACTGGGGATGGTCGGGTTGGGCCGGATGGGCGCCAATATGACGCGTCGGCTGATCCGGGGCGGGCACGAAGTCGTTGTAACTGATCTAAGTGCCGACGGTGTGAAGCAATTGGCGAGCGAAGGAGCGGTAGCCTCCGCGTCGCTAGATGAGTTTGCCACGAAACTCGCGGCACCGCGCGTGGCCTGGCTCATGGTCCCCGCGGGAGGTCCGACGGAACAGACCGTTCAAGCTCTGGCACAACGATTTCAAAAGGGCGACATCATCATCGACGGTGGGAATTCCTACTTCAAAGACGATATCCGCCGTTCCAAACAACTCGGCGAAAAAGGAATTCATTATGTCGACGCCGGAACCAGCGGCGGCGTATGGGGGCTCGAGCGCGGCTATTGCATGATGATTGGTGGTCCCAAGGAAGCGGTACAGCGACTCGATCCAATTTTCAAGACGCTAGCGCCCGGACGGGGTGACGTTCCCCGTACCCCGGGCCGCCAGGAGATGCCCGGGACGGCGGAGGAGGGTTACGTGCACTGCGGCCCCTCAGGCGCCGGGCATTTTGTCAAAATGGTCCACAACGGGATCGAGTACGGACTCATGCAGGCGTATGCCGAAGGCTTCGATATCTTTCGCGGCGCCAACAGCAAGGATTTGCCGGAAGACCAGCGCTATGACCTGAATCTCGCCGATATTGCCGAGGTCTGGCGGCGCGGCAGCGTAGTCAGTTCGTGGTTGCTGGACTTGACGGCAATGGCGTTGGCCGAGAATCCTACGCTGTCCGAATATGGCGGCTTCGTCGAGGATTCCGGTGAGGGACGCTGGACGATTCAGGCGGCAATCGAAGAGGCAGTACCGGCCGAAGTGCTGTCGGCTGCCTTGTACACCCGTTTCCGTTCCCGGCAGGAACACACCTTCGCAGAAAAGGTTCTTTCCGCCATGCGGCAGAAATTCGGTGGACACGTGGAGCCGAAATTAGCCGGCGTAAGGAAGTAGTCCCAAGTCCTGACGCCTGGCCCGTTCTGTTCACCTTTTCTGAGGGTATCGATGTCTCAACCTGCGCTACTGACAGAGCCCGGCCTGACACGAATTGGCAGGCCCGGCGATCCCTGCGTCATGGTGATCTTCGGCGCGGCCGGTGACCTGACCCGGCGCAAGCTGATCCCCGCCCTCTACAACCTGGCCAGCGAGCAATTGCTGTCGCGAGAATTTGCCGTGGTGGGACTGGCCCGCGCTCAGATGACGAGCGAGCAATTCCGCGACACAGTTTCCCAGGACATTAAGCAGTTTGCCACCGGCCCGGTCGATTCCGACCTCTGGGAATGGTTCGTGCGGCGCATGCACTACGTCCCTGGCGATTTCAATGATCCTGCCGCCTATACCCGGCTAAACGAGATGTTGCTGAAGGTGGACAAAGACCACGCCACTCACGGCAACTATTTCTTCTACCTGGCTACGGCGCCCGCCTATTTCGGGCCTGTGATCGAACAGCTTGGGAAAGTAGGCCTGGTGAAAGAGGACGAACGTCACTGGCGCCGCGTCATCATCGAAAAGCCGTTCGGACGAGACCTGGAATCGGCCAAGGCTCTCAACCGGCAGATCCAGCAGGTACTCGACGAAAAGCAGATCTACCGCATCGATCACTATCTGGGGAAGGAGACCGTCCAGAATATCCTGGCCTTTCGCTTTGCCAACGGCATATTCGAGCCCATCTGGAACCGGCGCTACATTGACCATGTTCAGATTAGCGTTGCGGAAACGGTGGGCGTAGAGCAACGCGGCAGCTACTATGACGAGTCTGGCGCGCTGCGTGACATGGTGCCCAATCACATCATGCAACTCATCAGCCTCACGGCCATGGAGCCGCCTATCTCGTTTCGCGCCGACGCCGTCCGGGATGAGCAGGCCAAAATCCTTCATGCCATCCAGCCACTCAGTTCGGAAGAAGTCCTGCTTAAAACCGTACGCGGACAATACGGCGAAGGCATTTCAGGAGGGCAGCATGTGCCGGCGTACCGCTCCGAGACCGACGTCCCTCCCGATTCGCGAACTGAAACTTTTGTGGCCATGAAGCTGCAGATCGATAATTGGCGTTGGGCAGATGTCCCGTTTTATCTGCGTACCGGGAAAGCGTTGCCGGTGCGCGCCACCCATATCGTCATTCAATTCCGGCGCGCGCCGTTCGTGCTGTTTCGCGACACACCGGTGGAGAATCTCACGCCAAATCAACTCGTGCTCCATATCCAGCCGGAGGAAGGCATATCGCTGCGCTTTGCCGCAAAGACCCCCGGTCCAGTCATGCGTCTGGGAACGGTCGATATGAATTTCGAATACGCCGATTACTTTGGGGTTACGCCCAGCACCGGCTACGAGCGGTTGCTGCACGATTGCATGATCGGCGACGCGACCCTGTTTCAGCGCGCCGACATGGTGGAAGCGGGCTGGTGCGTGGTCAATCCGCTGCTGGATGTGTGGAAAGCACTGCCGCCGCGAAATTTTCCCAACTACACGGCAGGCACGTGGGGGCCGAAGGAGGCAGACGATCTGATCGAAAAGGACGGCCGCCATTGGAGAAACTTCGAAAAATGATCCTGGACGGACGATATGGGGGCGGGCAATGCGAGGCCGGGGATTTGCGACACCGCCAATCCTCGATTGCAGCTGTCAGCCCGATTATTTCCCTTCTCCCGCTTGCAGGTCAAAAAATCGGTATCCGCTTGTGTCTTCTCCGGTACAGTTTGCCATCCCCCGCCCGCAGAACATAGGCCACATCGGATCCGGCCTGGTAGGAAGCAATAGCCCCAGCTGAAGCCTGTCTCGTAGCGCCTGGCGCTGTTGAGATTCCAGAATTCGACGGCTCGCAACCGGCGCTTGACCGGACGCTCCGCCTGTTCCTCTGTCGTCTCGGAAGCACCACCTTGAACTCTTCGCCTGCATAACGGAAAACGATATCGCCGCCACCAGAAGGTGCTCTTCCAGAGCTTTGCCACATCTGCCAGGAGCTCATCGCCGACCAGGCTTCCAAAATGCGCATTGATTTGGCGAAGACCATCAACCTCAGTAACGATGAAACTCAGGCTGGGCTCCGAACGGCTGGCCTGAGCCACCTGGCGGGCAAGCATCGGATCGAGAGCGCGCGGGTTGAAAAGCCGGGGGCAGGGGATCGTCATAGGGCTAAGACGGGCGTGGAAATCCACAGGACCTTACCCAAAAAGAAAAGCAGCCGTTCAGGCGTAGTCGGCCGAAACCAGAGTCTTTACGCCGTTTTCGTCGCGGAAGATCAGCTCAGCCTTCTTGCCGGCAGGCAATCGATTCCGCAAGTCGCCCTCCAGCACCAGAATGCGGGAAGCGCCGGACCCGCTGGATAGGGTCACTACCGACTTATTGGGGTGGCCGACATGGGCTTCAAAAAACTGAACACTCTCTACCCTGCCTCGAACGACAGCAGCTCCGTTCGCTCCAGCCATGGCCAGGGCGCGGGTGGAACCGGCAGCGGCCCGGCGTCGAAGGCGTTGAAACTCCCACAAACCGTTCAGCCCAAAAACGCCCGAAATGGCGAGCAGGATGAGGGACATGAACAGGCCGTCCACGGTTGTCATCGAGCCCTTCACGAGTATCGAGACGATGCCCAACAGTGGGACGAACGCCAGCACGAGCGATATGATTAGGAGCATAGGTTTTTCCGGAAAATTGGGGAAACCGGTGGAGTGCTTATGTCAGCGAATAACCACCCCACCATTGCGGAAATAGACTAGCAAAACGAGGTTCTCTCATACAAACGCCAGGGCACCGCCGTGACCGCCGCCGTTAACCCCGCCAGTTGGCAATTTCCTTCAGACCTGCGCTCGGAGTCTGTTCGAAGAGGCGCACCAGGTGATGGGAATGCTCGAATTCATGGATATCGGCCCAGACCTCTGCTCGCCACGCTTCATCATGGATAGCCGACTCGCCACAGCTGGCGCAGCGGGTGTGCAACTTGGAGGGTAGCCGGTGTGATTGCGTGATTTCCGGGAGCTCGATAAAGACTGAGCGCACTTCCTCGATGCCTTCATTCTCGCCAATGATGTGCTCGTAACGCAGCAGGTAATCAAAGCCCAGTTTACGGGCTTCGAGCTCGGCTTCCATCCGGGTATGGAACGGACCGTACTCGGCCCGCATCTGCTCGGTGGAATCGCACGCCATCCAAAAAGTTTCTTTGTACGCCATACCTACCTCGTCTGGGGTCAGCTCGCTGGGCGCAGGCATGACCGAATCCTGGGAATCGCGCTCTCATGGGTGCAATTCAATTTCCGCGTTCAGGGCTGGCAAGCACATTGTCTTGGCGGGATTTGTGCTTCCCCAATGGCGCCGGATTCTGCTCGCAACTGCAACATTTTGCGGTATTTTGCCCGCAAGCCGCCGGGTTCGACAGGAGTGATATGTCCTTGGTTACCTAGCACACAAAAGTTTTGTCAAGTAACATCGGAACCGATCACGCTCCTCCCGCGCGACCGCGCACAACGTGTAGATTCAATGGGAACTCGTCGAGAACTCAGGAAGAAAGTCGTGCTTTCGGTGCGGATCTTCGGCACCGACGCTACGGGACGCATTTTTTCCGAGTCTGTTTCCACCGTCAACGTGAGCTACGAAGGGGCCATGCTCAATGGGGTCAATCGGCCCATCAAACCCGGGGAAATCATTGGCCTGACCTATGGCAAGAACAAGGCTCGTTTCCGCGTTCAATGGGCAGGTCAACCTGGGACGGCGCTGGAAGGCCAAATAGGGGTGCAACACGTCGGTCCGCCGCAGTCGATCTGGGGCCTCCCGGAGCGAGGACTGGATGAGCAGGGTCGCCCCTCCACATCCCTGCCGAGATTACAGCCGCGCATGAATTGCTCTACCTCGGCGGAACTTCGTCCAGTGGGCCAAGCCCCCATGTGGAGCAAGGTAGGAGACATCAGCGAAGGCGGCTGCTTCGTAGAAATGATGATCCCCATCCAGCCAGGCACCCGGTTGAAGATCTTGATCTGGGTTAGAGACAACAAGGTCATCGCTGAGGGAGTAGTGGCTAATACCCGCCCCGGCTTCGGGGTGGGCATTCGCTTCACGGAGATGTCTGCCAAAGATGCCACCTGCTTGAAAGAGTTCCTGAAGAGCCTGATCCAGATTCCCGCCCGCGTCTAGGTCTATCCAGTTTGCCGTAACGCCATACTCCCCGAGGACCAGTTCCAGGCGGCTCCAGACACCCAGCTTGTCCAACGTAGTCCGCAGATAATTCTTGACCACCCTGCTCGGTGGTGCCGATCAGGGCAGCAATGTCGCGGTTGGCAAGGCCTTGCCGCACCAGAGTGGCCACTTCCGCTTCTGTCGCCGTCAAACCCTGTCGGGGCCGAGTAATTCAAGCTCCGGGCTGGCAAACCCCAGGTTTGCCCAGCCCGAGGCGCTTGCGCCCTGCCTCGATGCCGACCCGCAAGAACGGCGTCTGCAAATGCTATTTCAGAAGTGCTGGAGCTGATCTTTAGCTTTTTACCTGGGGTGACGATCTCTTTGCTGGCGCAGCCTTGGAGCAAGAGTTTTAAGCTCCGGCTGGCCCCGGGGCGTAATCTTCATTGGTTGCGGATCGATCCTGCCGGGTCCTCCTCCCATTACGACCTAGCGGGGTCACAATCGGCCTAAGTCAGAGCAACGGTTTCGCCAAACATTCGCCTCAGGAGCACGGGAGAGCTAGCCCCATGCTTGATGTCGGTTGGGAGACGACGACACTTCCGCGAGGGCTAGAACCTTGCGGGCTCAAAGCGGGAAGAATTTGGTGCCAGAATGCGTTTTCGCAGATTGTGCTTGTCTCATCCAAGCTACTTTGGTGGCGCACGGATCTCTTTCCTGCAATTCAGACACTGTCTGAATTGCAGATCTCTTTCAGGTTCGCTTAATCTTCAAAAGCCCATAATCGGAATCTCAGGAGGGCAGATCGGGATGGCAGCCAGCGGCTCATTCATCACTTTCGCAAAAGGCTGGATAAGGATAGCAATTCTCCTGATCATTACGAGTTCAGCCTTCGGCCAAGCAGCTCGAGTTTTTTCTCTGGCCCAAGCAAGTACTCAAGCGCCTTCCAACGCTCCCCTGACCCTGACGCTGCAGGATGCCATGCAACGGGCCAAAGCAAACAATCCGCAATTCCAGGCTGCCCTTACCGAACTCGGCCTCGCCCAGCAGGATCGAGTGCAAGGCCGGGCGGCATTGCTTCCCAGCGTGAACTACAACATGGAGTATCTCTACACGCAGGGCAACGGAGCGCACAGCGACGCCCCGATTTTCATCGCCAACAACGCAGTGCATGAATACGTCGCCCAAGGCGACGTACACCAGGTGCTCTCGCCCGGGACTGTGGCCGAGTATCGGAGAAGCGGAGCGGCGCTCGCAGTTGCCAAAGCCAAGTCGGAGATTGCCGCCCGCGGCCTGCTAGTCACCGTGGTCGAAGCCTATTACGCCCACGTGGTGGCTCAGAGAAAGTACGCCACTGCGCAACTGGCGGCTTCCGAAGCGCAACGTTTCCTGGAGATCAGCCAGAAACTGGAAAAGGGCGGCGAGGTGGCGCATTCCGATGTCATCAAGGCCCAGATCCAATACAACCAGCAGCAGCGAGACCTCCAGGAAGCTCAGTTGGAGATGAATAAGTCCCGTTTGCAACTGGCAGTCTTATTGTTCCCCAACTTCAACGAGAATTTTGCCGTAGTCGACGACCTGCGCCTTCCCGCCCCGCTGCCGACATTCGAGGAGGTTCAAGCAGCCGCCAGCAAGCAGAATCCAGACCTCAGAGCCGCTGTAGCAACGCTACAGGAGGCGAACCAGGCAGTCGTTGTCGCCCGGTCCGGACTGTTGCCGAGTATAAGTGTTGACTATTTCTATGGCATGGACGCGAGCCGCTTTGCAACCCGGAGCGATGGCTTGGGTAATTTGGGGAACTCGGCATCGGTGACATTGCAGCTGCCAATCTGGGCGTGGGGCGCCAATCGCAGCAAGGTCCGTCAGGCCGACTTGCGCCGCCAGCAGGCGCGGGTGGAACTGAGCTTTGCTCAGCGGCAACTCGTGGCCAATCTCCGCTCGTTCTATAACGAGCTGCAGGCGGCGCGGTCGGAACTGGAACTGTTGAGCCAGTCGGCAGAAATGGCAGCCGAGAGCTTGCGCCTGACGACTCTCCGTTACCAGGCAGGAGAAGCTACGGTCCTGGAAGTTGTGGACGCCCAGAACACAGCGACCCAGGCGCGTAATGCCTATGATGACGGGCAGGTCCGCTTCCGGGTAGCGCAAGCAAATCTCCAGACCTTGACGGGGACTTTCTAACCGCATGACACCTCTACCGCGCAGCCGTTTCGCGAACATCGGACGGAGCCAAGAGGTAGGGCGCGTTCTATTACTCGCCGGGTTGGGCGTACCCGCTTTGTGCTGGCTGTTTTCGGTAACCGGGTGCTCTAAAGTCCGGCCTGAGGAACCCACGGTAAGCGTCGAGACAGCTTCGGTCGAAAAGCAAACCCTCGAGCGTACGGTGACGGCGGAAGCGATCTTATTTCCCTTGCAACAATCCGCTCTGGTGCCCAAAGTAAGCGCGCCCGTTAAGGCTTTCTATGTGAAGCGGGGCAGCCGTGTACGAAAGGGCCAACTGCTGGCGGTTCTGGAGAACCGTGATCTGGCTGCCGCGGCCCAGGAAAACAAGGGCGCCTATAATCAGGCCGAAGCTGCCTACGAAACCACCACCGCGGCTAGTCTGCCGGAAGAAATCCAGAAAGCAAAACTCGATGCCGACGTGGCCAAGGAGACGCTGGACGCGACACAGAAGGTTTACGACAGCCGCCAGGAACTCTACAAGCAGGGCGCGCTCCCCCGCAAGGATTTGGACCAGGCCTCGGTCAACCTTGTGCAAGCCCGCAGCCAGTACGATATCGCCGAGAAGCATCTGAATTCTCTGATGGCGGTGGGGAAGCAACAGGAACTGAAGTCGGCCGCCGGCCAGTTGGAATCGGCTAAAGGAAAATATCTCGGAGCTCAGGCTCAACTCAGTTATTCGGAGATCCGAAGCCCTATTGACGGCGTCGTGACCGACCGGCCGCTTTACCCGGGAGAGATGGCCGCGGTGGGCACTCCGCTAATCACCGTCATGGATATCTCTCAGGTCATTGCCCGTGCCCACATTCCGCAGGACCAGGCAGCGCTGCTCAAGATCGGCGACAAAGCCACCATCACCGTCACGGGAACTGACAAACCCGTTGCGGCCAAGGTCACGGTCGTCAGTCCTGCGCTGGATCCCAACAGCACGACCGTAGAGGTCTGGATCCAGGCGAAAAACCCGGGACAGCAGATGAGGCCGGGAGCCAGCGTGCAGGTCTCCATGCTGTCCCACACGGTTCCGGATGCTTTGGTAGTTCCAGCTTCCGCCATTCTTACCGCACCGGACGGGGGCACCTCCGTAATGGTCGTCGGTTCGGATAATCGCGCCCATCAGAAAGCGGTCAAAACCGGAATCAAACACGTCGACGACATCCAGATCGTAGAGGGTGTGGCCGAAGGTGAAGAGGTGGTCGCTTCGGGGGCCTACGGATTGCCCGATAACACCAAGGTCACGGTCGAGCGTGGCAAGCAATCCAGCCAGCTGCCGGAGAAGCCCCCTGGGAAAGAAAAAGAAAAAGAGAAAGAGAAAGATGAAAGGTAAACGGGAGGATTGCCGTGACTAACGGCGGATCTTCGTATTGGGTCGCGCGCCATTCGCGATCAGTCATCTTTCTCATCGTGACTCTGGCGCTTCTCGGCGGCTACCTGGCCTTTACCATTCCAGTAGCGGTGTTCCCTTCAACTAACTTTCCCAGAATCCTAATTGCTGTCGATAACGGGGTCATGCCCATCGACCAAATGATGGTAACGGTGACGCGGCCCATTGAGGAGGCGGTGAACAGCGTGCCCGGTTTGCAGCAGGTGCGATCGATCACCAGCCGCGGCTCCGCCGAAGTGGACCTGTTTTTCGATTGGCACGTAGACATGTTTCAGACGTTGCAATATGTGAATTCCGCCCTGTCGCGGGTCCAGCCGGAGCTGCCTTCCACCGCCAAGATTGAAGCTCACCGCATGACATTCGCCAGCTTCCCGATTATGGGCTACAGCCTGACTTCGAACACAGTTCCCATGACGCAGCTCTGGGAACTGGCGACCTACGAGATCAAGCCCCGCCTCAACCGTCTGGATGGGGTCTCAACCGTGCTGGTGCAGGGGGGACAGGAGCCCGAGTTCCACGTGGTTCCCGATGCAACCAAATTACTGGCAGCTTCCGTCACCGTAACTGACATTTTGGATGCAGTGCGACGCACCAACTTGATCGACTCTCCCGGGCTGCTCGACGAGAACCACCAGTTGGTCCTCGGCCTCGTGAATGGGCAGGTTCGGACGCCGGAACAAATTGCCAATACCGTCATCAAGACGACCCCCGCGGGAATTCCAGTGCGCATTGGCGATGTGGCCGCGGTCACCCAGGATGTGAAGCCCGTCTACACCATCGTGACTGCCAATGCAAAACCCGCAGTCCTGTTCAACATTAACCGCCAGCCCGATAGCAATACCGTGCAAGTGGCGGATGAAGTTCATGCCGAGGTGGAGCGCATTCGGAAGTCCCTGGCGCCGGGCATCGAGTTTCGGCCCTTTTACGACCAATCTGAAATCGTGTCCGAATCGATTAAGAGTGTGCGCGACGCGATCCTCATCGGGCTGGTCCTGGCGTCGATCATCCTGGTGGTTTTCCTGCGCGACTGGGGAACTTCTATCGTGGCTGGCCTGGTTATTCCAGTCACTGTGCTGGTGACATTCATCGCTCTCAAGCTGTTAGGTCAGAGCTTCAATCTGATGACGCTGGGCGGGCTGGCAGCGGCGGTTGGCCTGGTTATCGACGATGCCATCGTGGTGGTGGAAAACATCGTGCTCCACCGCGACGCGGGACAAACCCGTCTCCAGGCAATCCGCAGCGCGTTACACGAGATCACCGTGCCCTTGGTGGGCTCCACGATTACACCCATTGTCGTCTTCCTGCCTTTGATCGCAATTACAGGTGTAACCGGAACCTTCTTCCGAGCGCTGGCGGTCACCATGGCAGTTTCGCTCCTGGCTTCTCTCGCCCTGGCCCTGACTTGGACGCCGAATCTCAGCCAGTACTTCATTAAGAGCAGCGGACGCCAGGCAGCCAATTATGAAGAAACGCCGTCCGCACAACCCGAGGAAGAATCGATTCAGCGCTTGCTGGCCGTCGAAGAGGCTTCGTTGACCGGGTTCTTCCGGAGGGTAGTGAACTTCCACGAAAGCTGGCTTCGCCGGGCGCTCGAGCGTCCCGTATGGCTGGCAATATTCAGTGTCGTGCTGATAGCGATCTCGTATGTGTGCTACCGGTTTTCAGGGTCAGACCTCTTGCCGGAAATGGATGAAGGCGGTTTCGTGCTGGACTACATCATGCCGGCCGGCAGTTCGCTGGCCGAGACTAACCGTGTCATCAGCCACATCGAACAAATACTTCGCGCCACTCCCGAAGTGGAGAGCACGTCGCGGCGCACTGGATTGCAGCTTGGACTAGCCGCAGTCACCGAAGCCAATACCGGCGACGTATCGGTAAAGCTGAAAGCTCAGCGAAGCCGCAGCATCGAAGACATCATGGAAGAGGTTCGCGGAAAAATCAAAACCCAGGAGCCCGCTCTGGACGTGGAGTTCATACAGGTCCTGCAGGACATGATCGGCGACCTGACCAGCGCGCCCGAACCGATCCAGATCAAGTTGTTCTCGCAAGATCCGGCGTTACTCGAGGACTGGGCCCCGAAAGTCGCCGATCGGATCAGCAAGGTTGAAGGCGTGGTCGACGTGCTCAACGGGATCGACAACACGATCAGCGGCCCGGCGGTAACCTTCCAGGTGAACCCCAGCGTTGCGGCCCGCGCCGGATTTACCCCCGAGGAGGTGGCCACCGATGCCGCCGCAATCCTCGAAGGCGAGCCCGCGCCCACTCCTGTCGTGAATAACGACCGGGCCTACACATTACGCGTGCGCTTTCCCCGATCGGCTCGGGCATCACTGGAAGCGATGCGAGACACGTTGCTAACCAGCTCAAGCGGTAAGACGGCGACCCTGGGCACGCTGGCATCCATCGCGAAGATTCCAGGCCAGACAGAAATCCGGCGTGAGAACCTGCAGCGCGATGTGGCGGTCACGGCGCGGCTGGAAGGGCGGGATCTGGGAAGCGGCGTCAATGAAGTTCGGAAAGTAGTAGACGCGCTACATCTGCCTTCCTCGATCCGAGTGGAATATGGCGGAACCTACCAGGAACAGCAGAAATCGTTTCAGGACCTGATTTTGGTTCTGATCCTTGCCATTGTGCTGGTCTTCATCGTGCTGCTATTTGAGTTCCGTACGTTTGCCGCGCCGATCGCTATCCTTGCCTCTGCCCTGTTGTCCACGTCGGGTGTCTTCATCGCCTTGCTCATAACGCGCACCACCTTCAATATCTCTTCGTTCATGGGCATGATCATGGTGGTCGGCATCGTGGCCAAGAATGGAATTCTGCTGCTGGATGCGGACCAGAAATTCCGCGCGGCGGGGCTGTCCAGCGAAGACGCCATGATGCAGGCCAGCCGGCGGCGACTGCGCCCCATCGTGATGACCGCGCTGGCCGCCATCGCCGGGATGTTGCCATTGGCGTTTGCGATTGGGGCTGGATCGCAGATGTTGCAGCCGCTGGCGATCGCGGTGATTGGCGGGATCTTGATTTCGATGGTCTTGTCGCTGATTATCACACCCGCCGTGCACTTCTATCTGAGCCACGAAGAGGCGCGACGCGAGGAGATGATCCCGGCGCGGTGAGCCGCAGCGGCAGAGCACGACGGAAGCAAAGATGATCTATGAAGTTGATGCCTAATCGTTTTTGATCCCTTCCACGGCGCTCCGGGGTTGGGCCCGTTTCTTACAGCAAGTGGCCGTTATCGACCTGCCTGGCCCGCCGGGTAAAGGTTTCGATTACCTGAGGAGCGACGGTGACGATCACTATCTGTTTTCCGTCCATCTGGGCGCCGGCAATTTGTATGTGATCGACTCGCCCTGACACCCAGCAGCCGATTGCCTACCCGCCGATGGCACCAGATCCCAATGTCGGCAAGTTTGATCCCGGTTCGAGAGGTGTTTATGCCGCCTGCTATAGCGGCGCCATTTCCGTTTTCCGGCCTGATGACGCTAACCACTACTGGGAAATTGAGGACTTTCCCGTCCACAAGAAGGTGCACAGCCTTGCAGTCGACCCGGAACCCACTCTGTCTACATCCTTGAGGATTGGGCGGGCGGTCATCCGCCGGCCCGGATGGTGGTTTGTGAACCCGCGTCGGCGAGATGATAAGTTATTGAATTGTAAGTAATTGGTTCGATCTGCCAAGAGCACGCTGGCGGGCGCAAAATGCCACTCACTCGTTCCAGGTCGAAGGCTCTAGCCCGATGGTTCCTTCCGGTTTGGATGACCAATTGCATTAGAATAAACTAGCAGCTTGTCCCTCAAACAGCTGGGAGTGCGCTTTCCGCTTGGTTGATAAGCTTCCGATGAATGGCCAACCGCTGGACGAAGAGTCTTTCGCACGACTATTGGCGGCCGCTTACGTGGTGCAGGAGCACCAGGACCGCGCTAGCGCCAAGGCGGCGCTCCCGCCTTCCGATTTCGCGCAGATTATTTCCCGCATTGTCGACACCCAACATTTGATCCAGACTCGCAGCCTGGATGCGCAAGCGGCACTTGATCTGATTGCGGGTCAAATGCAGAGACTATCGGGCGCGGGCGGGGCTGCAATCGGATTAGTGCTGGATCATGTGCTGCACTACAAAGCCGCGATCGGAAGCGCATCCATCCTGCTCGGACGTGAGATTCCGGAAGATGTGAGCATCTCGGCGAAATGCCTGAAAAAGGGCGAAAAGCTGGTGAGCCCTTTGTGTGAGGCTGATCCGCAAATTGATCAGGCGTTCCGCCGGCGGGTAAAGGCGCAATCGCTGATCGCTGTGCCGATTTACCACGAAGGCAAAATCGCGGGTGCCTTGGAAGTTTATTTCTCAGACGTGGGTGCCTTCAGCGAAGGGGACGTGCGGGCTTGTGAGCTGATGGCGGGTTTGGTCACCGAAGTCATGGTGCAGACGGCGGAACAGGAGTTGAAGCAAGAGTTGGCCACAGAACGAGCTTCCGTGCTGCTGGCTTTGGAAAGACTGAAGCCACAACTTCAAAAGCTAGCGGGTGAGCCCGCGGCGCCCAAGCCGGCGCAAATTGCGGAAACGAACCTGGCCGGCCGTCCCAACGGAGTCCGCGCCGAGAGCGAACGGCTTGAACCCGAAGTATGCCATGCCTGCGGACACGCCCTGAGCGACGATGCAACCGGCTGCAGCGCGTGTGGAGCGGCCCGGAATTCCGAAGCTGCACGACCGCGCATGTGGGGACGCCTGGCAAATCTCCAGCCGCAAGACCAGGAAGGAACCATTGAACGGGTGCCCATGTTTCAGGAGAGCGCGCCAGCGAAGGAAGCGAAAGCGCTGGCCGCCCGAGCGCCGTTCGACTTCCGGTCCCTGCCACCGATTGACGAGCTGCTGAAGCTGTCGGCAGGACCCGAGGCAGAAGCGGCGGTTGACGGCGAAACCGACGCGGATACTTCGGGTGAGCCAGTTGAGACCGACGTGCGGGACCTATCTCCCTGGAGTTCGGCAGCCCGAGCCAAGGATTGGCTGAAAGCGCATGTCCAGAAGAAGTCCTGGGACTTCGGGGACATCAGCCTGGGAGTTTCGGCGGTTGTGTTTCTGGCCGTGCTGATCTGGGGATTGTGGCCCCAACAAAAACCCGAACCTCGAGCAGCGCCACAGGCTCAAGCCATGATGCAAGGACCCGCCATCCGGCGCCGCTCCAGGCCGAAGCCGCCAGAACTGACGCTCTTTGAAAGAGCGCTGGTAGGTCTAGGGCTGGCCGAGCCGCCGCCCGCTCCACAATATATGGGCAATCCTGAGGTAAAGGTTTGGGTGGACCTGCAGACCGCGCTCTACTATTGTCCGGGCACCGATCTGTATGGCTCTACTCCGAAAGGCAAGTACACCACCCAGGGAGACGCCCAGCAAGACCAATTTGAGCCCGCCTACCGCAAGCCCTGCGACTAAGTTTTGGTCGCTCCGGACGCCGGTCGTATCACCCTGTACCTTCATTTGCCAGTTGTTTCCTTCAGGGTTTCGGGCTAGCGTATGGAGGTGCGTGGTGTAGCTGGTAAATCCCCCGAATTCGCGCTGATCTGTCCCGCGTGCCTGCACAAGAACGAAGTTCAACAGCGCTTCTGCGGGCTCTGCGGGTTTCCTCTCAAACCGAGGCAGGCGGACGCAAAGGCGGCGCCACAGGCCGCTCAAGAACTCCCCTTTGTTGATCGAAGCGAGAACGCTTGGCAGTGGTTGCGCGAAAGGCATCTCGAAGAGCTCGCCAGCCGACAAAAAAGGATCTCTCGCTGGATTACCCTGGCCATCGTACTGCTGCTGTTGGCACTCGGCAGCGGGGCATGGTTGTTCTGGAAAAACTGGTCACAATTCGGTGCGGGCTGGTTGTCCGATTCCTTAACCGTATCCGCACCAAACCGAGAGACATTGCCTATTCTGGTGGAAGAACCCGGCAATGGGAAGCCGGATGCGGCCACAGGGAACCTTGGAGAGACTGGATCTGAGACCGTAGCGGAGTCAACCGTCGCACATCGCTCCGGGAACGCCCTGGAAGAGGGTGCACAGGAGTTCCTCGAAGGCCGCCGCTATCTGGAAGGGCAAGGAGTTGCCAAGAACAGTGCGCTGGCGGCTGCCTGGCTCTGGAAGTCGGTGGCCAGGAAAAATGTCAATGCCGTTTTGCTGCTCTCGGATTTGTACGCGCGCGGCGACGGAGTGCCACAGAGCTGCGATCAGGCGCGCCTCTTGCTCGGTGCAGCCGCGCGAAAAGGATCAGCAAAAGCCAAGGACAAACTGCTTGCCCTGCCGCGCATGGGTTGTCGATAATCTGAACTCGGGCGAAAGAACTCATGGAGAGCGCCTGCCGGCGAACCCGCACTCCCGCACGCAGGCAGTGAACCGCTTAGGCCGCCAGGACATTACATAGTTCGCGCTCTGTTCATTTTCGTGATCGGAGCATCACGCTTGTCCATGCCCAGTTGGAGAACGGCGTGATCCCATGGCTCGAGGTCATCAGGCGTTGCCTTGTTGCTCGAATCGTCGGGCTTCGTACCAGAGAGCGAGTTCGACTCGGTTCCAGAGTCCGAGCTTGTCATAGATGACGCGAAGATAGTTTTTGACCACGTGCTCGGTAGTGCCGATGGCGTCTGCCACCTCTCGGTTTTTGAGCCCGAGGGCAACGAGTTCGATGATTCGATACTCTCGCTCGCTGGGAATTCGTGTGCCGTAGCGCCCGCTCTTGAGCATAGCTGCCTCCGATAGAACATGGTTGCGAGTTTGACCCGCTTGATGCCCTGGGTAATCCCAAACTGAATGAATAGCCGGTTGAAGCGCGCCTTCACGGTACGGCGAGCCATCTTCAGTTGTTTGGCAATCTCGGCGTTGTCACACCCCTGCAGCAGCAAATCGATGATCTGCTGATCGCGCGGCCCCAGCTGAACAGTCCTGTCTTTCATGTGAGATCCCTTTCCCCACTTCCCTGGTTCGCTCACAGATTTTTGATCGATTCCTGTGCCCTACTACCTGTCCCGTAAAGAGACGGTTGCGATTGAAAAAAGCGAGAGACGGAGGGTGCGGATTGCTTACACCAGCTTGCTTACACCAGTCGTAGCACTCAAAATGCCATCCTGGGTAACCGGATTTCTTGGCACAACAGGGAAAAACCTTACTTTCCTAGCACCTTACCTTGCAGTCGTTCAGCAAACCCGCCTGCTTGGAAACTGTACCGAACCTCCAGAAACCCAGAAATTACGCACCTCCACGGCCTTAAAAGGCCTTCCGAAAACAAGTGTGCGGCGCGATAGACGGGCGAGGATAAGGCAGAACCCTTGTTGAAAATTATAACCAAAATTTTAACTATAGAAGAGCGCAGAGAGCACTTTTTTCGAATCCTCGCCTTGCCTCTAAGGTGAAAACCTTAGGACAAAAATTCCGCCGGCGCTCGCTTCAGGAGGAACTAATTACACCTTGTGCCTCACAAATTGGGCAGGTGTTTCTCCCGAGCTGCTGTTCTCATCCCGCCTCTTATCTTCGGATTACACTTTGATTACACTTTGAACCGGGTCTCGACGTCGGGTGATAATGAAAGGCTTCCCAGCAGAACCCATGAAACTTTCCGTCGTCATGCCAGTCTACAACGAGCAGGCCACTCTACGGCAAGTTGTAGCCAGAGTACTGGCCGTTCCGTTCGGCATTGAGCTGCTCTGCGTCGAGGATGGATCGACGGACGGCTCCCGCGAGATTCTCGCAGAACTCCAGCGAGATCATCCCGCGCTTCGCGTGCTGCTGCAGCCCTGCAACATGGGAAAAGGTGCGGCCCTGCGACGTGGTATCGCGGAAGCGACCGGCGATTTCGTAGTTATTCAGGACGCGGATCTGGAGTATGACCCTTCGGAGTACGCCACCCTCCTCGAACCGCTAGTCGAGGGCCAAGCCGATGTGGTTTATGGCTCACGCTTCCTGGGGGCAAGACCGCACCGGGTTCTCTACTTCTGGCACTCAGTCGGCAATTGGCTGTTGACGCTAATTTCCAATGCTTTGACCAATATCAACCTCACCGACATGGAAACCTGTTATAAGGTTTTCCGGCGGGAGGTGATTCAGGCGATCCGGTTGGAGGAAGACCGCTTCGGTTTTGAACCGGAGGTCACGGTAAAAATCGCAAAGCGGCGCCTGCGGATATATGAAGTAGGCATCAGCTATTGGGGCCGTACATACGAGGAAGGCAAGAAGATCGGGTGGAAAGATGGACTCCGGGCGCTATGGTGTTTGTTGAAGTATTCGCTGAAGGAACCTCGCTTACCTTGCCCCTCGGCAGCCGAGGAAGGCGAATCTCTCTTGCTCAAGGCGCGAGATGGAAATGCTGAAGTTTCGTCCGGCCCTCCCCAAAACCGCAATCCCTGATGTCGAGAAGGAGGAGATTGATCATCTAGCTGCCCGCCCGATGATCCCCGGTCCTGCGGACGTAAGTCTCTGTTGCTCCTAAACTTACGAAAAAGCCGCAACTTGCGCTCAAGGAAATGCAGCCTCATCGGTCCGGGGCGCATCAAGCGAGAGTACGAAGCGACGCTTTTCCCCGGCCAAAGGATTTGAAGAACGCATTAACCGGCAGAGCTGGGCGGGCTGTGCTTTAAGCCACATCATTCCCAGAGCTTGGAGGCCAAGAGATTGACTGCTGCAACCGCTCACTTAGTTGCGCCCCATGGCAATGAACTGATCAACTTGCTGGTTGATTCGGCAAAAGCTGCCGAACTGAAGGCCCACTCGACGGAATGGCCTTCGTGGGATTTAACTGCCCGCCAGCTTTGCGATCTCGAACTCCTGATGAGCGGCGGTTTCTCGCCGCTCGGCGGTTTCATGACTCGCGCCGACTACGAGGGCGTGTGTTGCAACATGAAGTTGACGAGCGGGGTGCTGTGGCCCATGCCGATCACCCTGGACGTCACGGAAGAATTTGCCAAGAAACTGAAGCCGGGCAGCAGCCGGATCGCTTTGCGCGATCCCGAAGGCGTAATGCTGGCGGTCATGCAGGTGGAGGAAGTTTGGCAGCCGGATCGTAGGGCAGAAGCTGACCTGGTGTTCAAGACCACCAGCACAATGCATCCCGGCGTGGACTACCTGCTCAACAAGGCGAACTCGTGGTACGTCGGTGGGCGCGTCGAAGGCCTTCAGCTGCCGTCGCATTATGACTTCAAGACTCTGCGGCTGACCCCTGCCGAACTGCGTAACGAGTTTTCCCGCTTGGGGTGGCGCCGCGTGGTTGCCTTCCAGACCCGTAACCCCATGCATCGGGCCCATCAAGAGTTGACTTTCCGCGCCGCCAAAAAGGTGGAGGCTAGCCTGTTGATTCATCCTTCGGTAGGAATGACCAAGCCCGGCGACGTGGATTATTTCACCCGCGTACGCTGCTACCAATTGCTGCTCTCGAAATATCCGGCGGGCACGGTAAAACTAGCCATGCTGCCTCTAGCCATGCGCATGGGCGGGCCTCGGGAAGCGGTTTGGCACGCCCTGATTCGCAAGAATCATGGAGCTACCCACTTCATTGTGGGTCGGGACCACGCCGGTCCGGGAAGCGATGCCAACGGCAAGCCGTTTTATGGACCTTACGATGCGCAAGCCCTGTTTAAAAAGCATGAAGCCGAGATCGGCGTGACAATGGTGCCCTTTAATATGATGGTTTACTTGGAGGACCAGGATCGCTACATTCCGGATAACGAAGTTCCAGACGGCTCGCGGGTCCTGAATATCTCCGGGACAGAACTGCGGCGGCGGCTGAATGAAGGCGGCGAAATACCCGGCTGGTTCACCTATCCGGAGGTGGTCGAGGAGCTGCGGCGCAGCTATCCTCCCCGCTACCAGCAGGGTGTAACCATCTTGTTTACCGGTCTGTCCGGCTCGGGAAAATCTACTATCGCCAACGTGCTACTCACGAAATTCCTGGAAGTGGGCGGCCGTCCAGTAACCCTGCTGGACGGCGACATTGTGCGCAAGCACCTTTCCTCGGAATTGGGATTTTCCAAAGAGCACCGGGACATCAATATCCGCCGTATCGGGTTTGTGGCTTCCGAGATCACCAAGAATGGCGGCATCGCAATCTGCGCTCCCATCGCTCCCTACGATTCGGTTCGCAAGCAGGTACGCCGCATGATCGAACCCTATGGAGGGTACATTCTGGTGCACGTGGCCACCCCTATCGAAATATGCGAACAGCGGGACCGAAAGGGTCTGTACGCCAAGGCGCGGGCCGGGATCATCAAGGAGTTTACGGGAATCTCCGACCCCTATGAGGCGCCCGATGACGCCGATGTTGTGATCAACACTGCCGACCTGACGCCTGAAGAGTCGGCCCAGGAGATCATCCTGCATCTGGAACGCGAGGGCTTCATAGGAGCCAACGGCCAGCCGCCTGCGTCGGTGCGAGCTTAAAGGCGAAGGGCCGATGATGCTTGTGCCACCGCTACGCTCAAGAAGATGACTAGCCAGCTAGATGGGGAAATCCTAGAGCGCATTCGAGCCGCGCTGGACGCAGCCTGCGATGCCCTCAGCCGCTTCACACCCGGCGCCATTGCGCACGAGTACAAGATCGGCCACGATCCTGTGACGGAAGCCGATCGCGCGGTTGACGCCGTCCTGCGAAGCACTCTGCTTAGAGAAGGGGAAGGCTGGCTGTCGGAGGAAGGCGTGGACGACAAGACACGCCTCGGCAAGAGCCGGGTCTGGGTGGTGGATGGTCTGGATGGGACACGCGAGTTTATCGCCGGCGTTCCCGAATTCTGTGTGTCCATTGCCTTGGTGGAAGATGGCCGCCCGGTGGCGGGTGGAATCTCGAATCCGGCAACGAACGAGAAATTTATTGGCTCGCTCGAAACGGGTGTCACCTACAACGGCAAGCGGGTCCGGTGCAGCCAGAGGACCAGCCTAGGTGGCGCTGTCGTGCTCGCCAGCCGCAGCGAACTGAAGCGGGGCGACTGGGAGCCGTTCAGGAGTGTGCCCTTCAAGATCCGCGCCATGGGTTCTGTCGCCTACAAGCTCGCCCTCGTGTCGGCTGGTCTGGCGGACGCGACCTTCACCCTGAGTCCTAAACATGAATGGGACATTGCTGGCGGCGCGGCTCTCGTGCTCAGTTCACTCGGCTTTATCCAAACCCTGGAGAACACGGAATTGCGTTGTAACAGGGAGAATCCGGGCCTGTCCGGATTGATTGCCGGCGGCCCATTTTTGCGGGGGGAACTCATGACCTTGCTGGACCATCATCTGAAGTCGGCGCACCGTTGCTGACCAAAGCTCCTTACCAGCTCCCCGGTAAAAGCGCTCCGGGGGCGGTGGCCAGGTGATCAGAGCACCGCTTCTGGGCCACAGACCGCTAATCCACTGACCACAGAATTCCCTTTTCGATACCAATTCCATCCACCTCTTTTGATTGCGAAGCAGCGCGTCATTGCAATCATTCAAATTGCAATCATTCAAGCTGAGCCGCTCGTCGCCCTAAAGATTTTCCGTGCGCTGAAGATCAATCCCAAATTCAGCCAGGCCCAAGGCCGATAATGCGCAAGCTGCTGGCTGAGCTTCGGTGATTTAGACCGGCCCAAAAAAACCCGGCGCTTGACGGCTCCGGGTTCAAGAGAAACGAGCGGCGGAAAATTGGCTAGCCGGCGGCCACCGGTTGCGCCACGACTCCCTCCTCGGGCTTGCGGCGGGCCGACCGGCTGGAAGGCAGGCCGGCGTCTCGAATTTTGTACAGCAGCGCGCGATAGCTGATGCCGAGCGCTCGCGCTGCCTGCTTGCGATTCCAGTGGTTTGCCTGTAAGACCTTGAGGATGATCTTGCGCTCCAGCTCGCGCACCGCCTGGCGCGTAATCTTCTTCAGCGAGATTGGGCCATCGATTGGAATTTCTGGATTGAAATACTCCTGCTCGCGGCCGACAAGATCGCTCGTGATTGCGTCTTCATTCCCCAAAATCACGTAGCGCTTGATCAGGTTCTCAAGTTCCCGAATGTTGCCCGGCCAGTGATACTTCTCGAGGAGTCGAATCAGCTCGGATGAAAGCTGACGTGCCCGGCAGTTGTATTTGCGGTTGTAATATTCCAAGAAATAGCTGGCCAGGTCGGGGACGTCGGCGCGTCGTTCGCGCAGCGGCGGCAAATACAGATTCACCACGTTGATGCGATAGAACAGATCCTGCCGGAAGGTGCCGTTTTCAATTTCATCTTCCAGTTTGCGGTTGGTGGCGCAAACGATGCGCACTTCAACTTTCTTGTCTTCCTGTGCCCCGATGCGGCAGAACTGGCCATCCTGGAGCAACTGCAGGAGCTTGGACTGCAGACCGAGGTCGAGTTCGGAGATTTCATCTAGGAACAGGGTGCCGCGGTGGGCCATTTCGACGCGTCCCGGCTTGGTGCCATAGGCGCCGGTAAATGCGCCTTTCTCGTAACCAAAGAGCTCGCTTTCCAGCAGCGTTCCCGGAATCGCCGGACAGTTGACCTTCACGAAGGGTCCTGTCTTCCAAGGCGACTGGGAATGAATCATCCTGGCAATGATGTCTTTCCCGGTGCCGCTCTCGCCGTGAATCAGGACGGGAACATTGGCACCGGCCACCTTGTCGAGGCGTTCACGGACTGTCCGCATGGCCTCGGAACAACCGAACACGACCGGCTGGGGCGGAATTTCGCCGAGCGCTTGGACTAGCGAACTGACTGGGCCTGTGGTTGTCATCGACTATCTCACTGGAGCAAACTGCTCGCACCCGCTAAGTGCATCCCAAGAGCCAAACCGCGGCAAAGGCTCTTTAGGTCCACTAAGTACGAGCTAAGTTTATATGCTGCAATAGGTTACGATGATATTCCCGAATCTCGGCGCTTCCCCGGGTGGAACCGATTCTAAACCTCGAGAGAGGCTGGAGCGAGGGAAAACTTTTTCACTCTGGCAGAAGTCACTTTCCGTCGGCCGACGCGCGCAATACGAGGATCCTGCAGGAGCGGACGGGCGAACTTAAGACCTACCAGATGGTACCCCTCAGCATGGGTTACCCGCACGCAGCGGGCGTTAAGGGTGCGGCAGGCCTTGGGCAGCTTGGCGGTGGCGGCTAAAGGAGCGCTGGGAATTTCCAGCGAAAGCCGCGCCGAAAGCGGCAGAGAGCGCCGCACGGCCACCAGCACTCCGCAGGCGCTGATGTTCAATGCCGTGGCAAACTCGAGGAACTCCTTGCCCGTGTCGTCATGGCTCCTGACAAAAACTGGTATGGCCAGCGGCAAGCGCGGCCAACTGCGACGCTCTCTTTCCAATATCTCTTGGCTCAAGCGCACCCCTCGCAAGGCTCTGGGTTCGCACCTTTGGGGCCAAACCATAGCACTTTCGTGTACCGTAGGGTTCTGTCGGGAATCGTTCTTTCAGCGAGGTTAGGCATTGTTTCCAAACCGTGCTGTTGATGCGCCATAGGGACGTTTCCTAGATTGGGAGTTACCATTAGCAATGGTTACTACCTGCGTCACAAAGCCCACAAAAAGTGCAAGGTTTTACCCATGTTTGACCAAAGGGTTGCATTTTGCGTTGACACTGGGAAACGAGTGACATACCATAAACACAAATACTGCATTCTACTTAACCGTTGAATGCGGTTCCCTCCCCCTGCGTTCACTTCAGACCTCCATGGCCACATCGGAAAAGACGTGTCTCACCAGCAAAAGCAGCGGCAAGAAGCAGGATGCGGCCGAGTTGTGCCCCGCCGCGCCTTCTGATCAACCCTCTCCTGATGTCATCTGTCAACCGGACCTCTTGCGCGAATTCACGCAGCTGCGCGATCGCTTTCAACGCTGCACCGACGCTCTGGCCTCCGCTGCCCACGATCTGAAGACTCCACTGGCGATTCTGTCCGGCTACATCGAGCTGCTGCAGAGCGAGAAGCTGGGAGGCCTGAATGAACGCCAGCGTGAAGTTCTACACGACATGCGCAGCAGCGGGCAGCGCTTGCAGCACTTCATCGAAGATTTCCTCACTTACAGCATTCTCGAAACCGGCGAGCTGCGGGTGCAATACGAGATCGGCGACATGAACGCCTGCATCTCGGAGGTTTGTACTCTTTGGTCCAATCGTTTTCAGGAAAAAGGATTGGCGCTTTACTTTTTGCCGAACGAAAAAGTTCTGCCGTTTCCCTTCGACTCTGCGAAAGTGCAGCGCGTGCTGTCGAACTTGCTGGAGAATGCATCTAAGTTTACCCCTGCCGGAGGAACCGTCTGGTTACATGCCGAGCCGCACATGTGGGAGCGGCGTAGCGCGCAGCAACCCGGCATCACGGGCGAACGCCGCCAGCAAAGCGTGGAATATCCCAACGCCGTCAAAGTAAGCGTCTCCGATACCGGCCCCGGCATCGCGCCGGAGTTTCATCTGGAAGTTTTTGATGATTTTGTTCGTCTGCCACAAACCGAAAAGCTGTCCGATGGCATGGGCTTGGGTTTGGCAATCGCTCGTCGTCTGGTGTTCGGATTGGGCGGCAAGATCTGGGTGGAAAGCGAACCTGGGGCAGGATGCAAGTTTTCCTTCCTGATACCGCTGAAACCGACGCCATCTGGGCCAAGCAAAGGAAAATCGCAATGAAGGACACGGCTAACATCCTGCTGGTCGATGACGAACCAGGAATGCTGCGGTATATCCGGACTCTGCTTGAGGTGGACGACTATAAAGTGGAAACCGCCACCACCGGCGAAGAAGCTGTCGCGCGGCTGCAAAAGGGTTTAGAGCCTGATCTTGTTCTTCTTGATCTGCTGATGCCCGGCATTGATGGACTGCAAACCCTGGAGCAGCTTCGCCAGCTTCAGCCCGGCGTGAAGGTGGTGATGCTCTCCTGCGTGAGCGACACCCGCAAAGTGGTACAAGCCATGCGTCTGGGAGCCCACGACTACTTAACCAAGCCTTTTCAGAAAGCCGAGCTCGATGCGGTAGTCGATCAATGCCTGGGAAAGAAGGGCCCGGTCAATGCGGGCGAGATCGAAGAACTCTGCGATGATGTCTTTTTCGTGGCCGCCAGCCCGGCCATGCGCAAGATCCGTTCCCAGGCGGCCCTGGTCGCCAACGTAGACATTCCGGTTTTGCTGCTCGGAGAGAGCGGCACGGGCAAGGAAGTTCTGGCGCAGCTGATCCACAAACTTTCTCCCCGGGCGCATCGCACTTTCTTGAAGGTGAACTGCGCCGCCGTTCCCGCCGACCTGCTGGAGAGCGAGCTATTCGGTTACGAAGCCGGCGCTTTCACCGGCGCCACCCATCCCAAGCCGGGCAAGTTCGAACTCTGCAACAAGGGAACGATCCTGCTGGACGAAATCGGCGAGATGCCCCCGCTTCTGCAGGCGAAGCTTCTGCATGTCTTGCAGGATGGAACCTTCTCGCGATTGGGCAGCCGCTCGGTTATCAAAGCCGACGTGCGCATCCTAGCCGCCACCAACATCAATATCCCCGAGGCATTGGCTACGAAGCGGTTGCGCGAAGACCTCTATTACCGTTTGAATGCCTTTACTCTGCAACTGCCTCCCCTGCGTGAGCGCAAAGAGGAAATTCCGATCCTGCTGAAACACTTCATGTCGCGGATGTCGGAGCGTTACGCGCGCCCGCCGCTGCCGCTTTCCCCTAACCTGCTGCAGGCTTGCCAGGATTACTCCTGGCCCGGCAATCTGCGCGAAGTTAATAATTTCATCAAGCGCTATCTCATCCTGGGCGACGAGAAGCTCGCCATTAACGAACTGCGGCCTAAAGTCGATGCCAGTGGCGCCAGTTTCGAACCGCCGGCGCAAAAGAGCGGGAGCGACGCAGCCGGGGGCCTCAAGTCGCTGGCGCGCAGCGCCAAGGACGAAGCCGAAGCCGAGGCGATTGCTCGAGCTTTAGAGGAAACGAACTGGAATCGCAAGCAGGCCGCGGCTCTGCTCAAGATCAGCTACAAGGCTCTGCTCTACAAAATTCGCCAGTACGGCATTGCCCAAGCCAAAAGCCACCACAGGCTGTCGGCTGGGGCATAAATCGCTCGCGGGTTTGATTCTGTCGGCCGGACCTACGGATCCCTCGCTTCTCTCGGGGTGACACTCTTATAGAGAAGCCGGATAGAGAAGCCGGACATATAAACCGCCTTTCTCGTTTCCCGCACTTAGCTACTGGACGACAAGCGTGACAGTGGTTCCGTGCGATGCGCTGCCCGATGTCCCTGTTACCGTGATGGCGTAAGTACCGGCGGGAGTTCCGGGATTAACCGTGGGAGTGGCTTTTGCGCCGCCGCCACAAGCAACCTGGAAGAGCAGGCCCACCGCAAGCACTCCGAACAGCAACCCCATCATCGGTCCTAGCCGACGGTAGTTTTTCCCTGTCCCAATGCCCCAGAACGCCAACCCGGAAATCGGCAGAAACGCTGCATACAAGAAGAGCGAATTGGGATGAAGCGATGTCGTGGTTGCCGGGCGTGCGGTAGTCGAGATCGTGAGCTGCGATGACACCGGGCTCATATTGGTCATGGTCAGCGGGTTGGTCGAGAAGGCGCAGCTTGTGCCCTGGGGCAACCCGGCTGAGCACGACAGCGAAACGCTGTTGGTAAAAGCCTGGCTGGCTGCGGCGGGTCCTGTCTGAACGTTGTAAATAGCGGAGTTTCCTGCGATTACAGTTACCGGGCTGGAACTGGCGCTGATCACGAAATCGGTTACGGCCACGCTGGCACTGGCACTGTTGGGTGTTGTTGGATCAAAAGCGGGCGGAGCCACGAAGGCTTGGCCGCTGCCGACTAGTTGGGTTGATCCGGCAGTCGGGACCAAAACCTCGGTGACGGTAGCTGTGCCGCCGCTCAGCAACGTGCCAATCGAACACAGAACCTTTCCTCCAGCGGGTGAAGTGCAGCTGCCTGGCGAACTTGATACCGACGTCAACGTCGCTCCGGTTGAAGGCAGATTAGCTTGAAACACCACGCCGGAGCTCGGATCGGGTCCACCATTTGTGATGGTGTAGGTGAAAGTTACTGGGTTGCCTACTCCTATCGCGCTGCCGAGCTGGATCGAGGGCGTCTCTGTCAACGTCAAGTCGCTGACCGGCCCAAGCGTGCTCACGAACGCGTCGGTAGCGCCCTGCAGGGTTCCTTGCAAGGGACCACCTGCAGTCGGGAAGTCACCCGAACCCGTATCGCCGGTCAGGTAGGTAACGAAGTTCGTGTCGAGCGCGATGCCGGTGCCGTGATCGGTCCCGGTGCCACCGAAGCGGCTCACGAAATTGGCTCCCGGCAACGGGGGATTGGCCGGAGTGTCAAGGCAAGGTTGAAAGGCCGATCCCGTTGTATCCAACCGAGCAACAAAAGCGTCGGTCCCGCCCAGCGGCCCGGGTGTAAACGGAGGCGTGGTCATTACGTTCACGGACGGGAAATCTGTGGATACGGTTGAACCAGTGAGACGCACAAACTGGTTGCTATCCACCACAATTGCTGCGGGAGGAAATTCGTCGTGCGGGCCTGAATCGTCTGCCGACCCGCCCAGATATGAGAAGTACGTCAATGCTACAGGAGTGCTCGTCGAGGGATTATTTAATTTGGCTATGAAACCATCTGTCGCGGGTGTCACTGCAGGACAATTCGTTCCAGGCGTCACCGGGGTGGCGGCTATGTCGGGCGACGTGGTTGAGCCGGTCACGTACACATTATTTCCGGCATCCACGGCGATGCCGGTGCCAAAGTCGTTGCCGGTTCCTCCCAGATAAGTAGAAAACAATAGGCCTGCGGTGCCGGTTAGATTGGGATTGATCTTGGCGACAAAGGCATCGGGAGCAGTGGGACTAGTCGCACAATTCGTATTGGTTGGGCAATCCAGACTGGGCTGGAATGCATTCAAAATCGGAAAATCGTTGGCAGGAGCCGGACTGCCTCCAATATGCAGAAAGCTGGTCCCGCCCGTGATGTACATGTTTCCGCTGGCGTCCACGGCGATCCCGCCGCCCACGGCCTGGCCATTTGTCGGGTTGCCACCACCGAAATAAGTCGCATAGGCCAGGCTGGCTGTCCCGGTTGACGTCGGAATGATTTTGCTGGCGAAGAATTGCGTCAGCGCAAGCGAAGTCATTTGGAAGGCATTGGCCGTCGCCGGGAATCCTGATTGGGTATTGGTCGAAGTGGTAGTCCCAGTGACGTAGGCGTTGCCCTTGCTGTCGAGCGCAAAGCCGGTAGCGGTTTCATTTAGGTTGCCGGCAAGGTAAGTTGAATAGAGCAGCGCCGATCCGTCCGTCTTCAACTCGGTCACGAAGACGTGATTCCCTGGCGCACAGCCGGTGCAGTCGGCCTGAAAGCCATTGACGGTCGGAAAGTCAGTTGAATCCGTTGTCCCCGCCACGTATACGTTAGTCGCGCTGTCCACACCGATGCCTACACTTGATTCGTTGCCATTCCCGCCCAGGTAGGTTGAGAAGACGATCCTGCCCGTAGGATCGAGTTTCGCAATGAAAATGTCAGATGGGCCTTTGAGACCGCCAAGCACGCCCGGCTGTTTTGGGAAATCAGCCGAAGTGGTCTGACCCGCCACATAGATATTGAAGGAAGCATCGACGGCGATGCTGGGAGATGTTTCGTTTCCGCTGCCACCGAGGTAACTGGAATAGCTTAGCGTGGGGTCTATGACCAGCCGACGGCTGCGGTCATAAGGGCCGATCTCGAATCCAACCCGGTTGCCCGCCTGCAGCACGAATTTACCCGGGATAGTCTTTCTGTCACTGCCCAGATCCTGGTAGATCACCGGAGCGTGCAGCCGTGCATCCCCTGCGCCAGTCGGAACAACCAAGTCTCCGTTCTCGTTCAAAAAAACTCGGTGCCCTTCAAAACTGAGCTGAACGACTGTCGGATCGACGCCGGGCGCGACTTCAAAGTCGTATTCCAGCTGTCCCTGTCGGCCGTAATAGACTAAGTCCACTCCGGGATAGACTTCGTGATACCGCACGCGAGCGAAGTGCGGCACATTACGGCGCCACTTG
>Ga0209804_1000385_pt1 | contig 37350 bp, 36 predicted proteins | sample GraSoiAngelo_139_FD_185896 | JGI IMG/M metagenome (GOLD analysis project Ga0209804, IMG submission 185896) | Grasslands soil microbial communities from the Angelo Coastal Reserve, California, USA - 14_0929_12_20cm (SPAdes) (version 2) | ecosystem: Environmental > Terrestrial > Soil > Grasslands ... | reverse complement strand
AAGAGCTCATGCCTAGCATCGCGCCGCGCTGCGGACTCAAGCCGCCCCACCTCACCGGGAAGTCTCTTTGTCCCATTACCGTGAACACCACCCAGCCCGGCCCAATCACCAACATGCCAGCCTTGACGAACAGCGTTGCCAGCAACCGCGCATCACGGCGTACCTACCGAACCCCTTCCCCAATGGGCGACAAATCCATCAGGTCCCGCAATCGCAAAGGTCTGGAGGACTCGGCATGCGGTTCCTGGAAGCTCATTCCCCGAATCAGGAGCGCCGATATCAAGAACGAGGCGGCATTCATCACGAACACCGCGTTACGGCCAAGAAGCGCTCCCACCACTCCTCCCAAGGTGGCTCCCAGTACCAGGTTCATGGACCATGTGGTGGAAGACAGCGTGTTGGCCAGCACCAGATCCTCTCGGGTCGTGATATTGGGAATTACGGAACTGCGCGCTGGCTCGAAAAACGCAGCCATCATGGTTTCCAGCAGCAGTAACGGATAGACCAGCCATACCGTTGCTCGTGACCGTACGAGCAACATGGCCAGCACGATCGTCATGCGGGCCAGATCGGCGGTGATCATGACGCGTTTGCGGCGAATCCGGTCGTTGACAACCCCGGCGGCCGGGCCAATGAAAGTCTGGGGCAAGACTTGCAGGACGAGCGCCATCGCAACCGACCCCGCTTGTCCGGTCAACTGCAGCAGCAGGGTGTAGATTGCTAGGGTGTAAAACCAGTCCCCGATCTCACTGATGATCTGTGCCATCCACAGTCGACGGAAGTTGGCGTTGGTACGCAGCAGATGTGCATATCCGCCGAGATTGACTTTGGTAATGGAGCTTTCCGGTTCCGGGTCCGTGAACACGAGCGGAAACTCAAGTTTAGTCTTAAATTGGAGTCGACAAAGGCTGGGGACCGGGTGCTGTTTTACTTTTTCTCTCTGAACTTCTGCTTCAAGTCCTTGGCGATCAACTTCCCGTGGAAGCGCCCGTTCTCTATGAATATTTCATTCGTCATCGAGCCCGCCACGATCACTCCGGCCACGTATATTCCCGGCACGTTGCTCTCCAGGGTCTCCGGATCACACACTGGACGGCATTGCTCTGCCGAAAGCTCAATCCCCAGGCTCTGGAGAAAATCGAAGTCTGGATGGTACCCGGTGAGAGCAAAAACAAAGTCGTTCTCCAGGCGGAGGGTTCCATCGGGCGTTTTGACAACAACGTAGTCATCTCCGATCTCCATAACTCTGCTCTTGAAGTGAGCGATGATCTCGCCGTTCTTGATGCGATTCTCGATGTCGGGCTTGATCCAATACTTTACGTGGCGGTGCATCTCGGGTTCGTGGTGAACCAGAGTCACCCTCGCCCCATGCCGCCACAGTTCCAGCGCCGCAATCGCAGCCGAGTTCTTGCCTCCGATCACTAGCACATCGCTCTGGTAGTAAGGGTGCGGCTCCTGATAGTAGTGGTGAACTTTAGGCAAGTCCTCGCCCGGAATGTCCATCATGTTGGGCAGGTCGTAGTAGCCGGTCGCCACAATCACCTTCCGTGTGCGGAAATCATGGATGCCGCCGCGGCGATCGGTGGCGGTCACGTGGAAATTGTTGTCCTCGCCGGTAACCGTCTTGACCCAGGTGTACTGGCAAACGTGCAATTGATAGTGCTCGGCGACCTTGCGGTAGTACTCAAGCGCCTCCTGGCGGGTCGGCTTCATGTTGGCGGTGGCGAACGGAATCTCACCGATCTCCAGCAATTCCGGCGTGGTGAAGAAAGTCATGTTAGCGGGATAGTGGAAAAGGGAGTTGACCAGGCATCCCTTATCCACGACGATCACCCTGAGTCCGATCTTCTGGGCTTCGATCGCGCAGGCTAACCCCGTCGGTCCGGCACCAATAACCAGGACATCGCTCCAGCTATCCGGACGGGAGTGCGGTTTCCGGCGGGGCAGGGTTTCAAGGATCTGCTCGGTAGTCGCCAAGGCTCGTTCCTGCGTATCTTGAGGAGTCTACAGAATGCCTCCCCAACTTGTGCTTAATTGACCGATTCTAGCATGTGGGCCGGAGCTAGCTTTTCTGGCGTCACAAGCGCCTGTGTCACAGGACACAGATTGGGGTTCACCGCCGAAAACGTGGCCAGCGCCTTGTCACATCGACTGGGGAAACCGCACACACCCGGGTCAACATCGAGCGGTATAATTTCAGGTCACCTTTCGATCGCAGGAATCAGGAGCGCGCTATGGCAAGCTTGGCAGAACCCGCGACCCGCACGCGTGTTGAATCCGACAGCCTGGGACAAATCGAAGTCCCGTCCAACGTCTACTGGGGCGCGCAGACGCAGCGCTCATTGCTTCACTTCAATATCGGCCGCGACACCATGCCGCCGGAGCTGATCCGGGCTTTTGGCTTCCTCAAGAAGGCCTGCGCGCTGGTCAATCAGGACTTGGGCAAGCTCCCCGCCGACAAGGCCAAGCTGATCGTGCAAGCTGCCGATGAGGTGATCTCCGGCAAGCTCAACGATCAGTTTCCTCTTCGCATATGGCAGACGGGCAGCGGCACCCAGACCAACATGAACGTCAACGAGGTCATCTCCAACCGCGCGATTGAGATCGCCGGAGGCGAGATGGGCTCGAAGAAGCCGATCCATCCCAACGACCACGTCAACATGTCGCAGTCGTCCAACGACACGTTTCCAGCAGCGATGCATATTGCCGCGGCGGAGCGGGTGAAGAACGCGTTGATTCCATCCGCCAAGACGGTTCGCGATGCCATCGCCGCCAAGGCAAAACAATTCCACGAGATAGTCAAGATCGGCCGCACGCACCTGCAAGATGCCGTGCCGTTAACCATAGGACAGGAGTTTGGCGGCTGGGCCAGCCTGCTGGATCGCGATATCAAGCGGCTGGACCAAGTTCTCGAAGGGCTCTATGAACTAGCGATCGGGGGCACGGCTGTTGGCACCGGCCTCAACACGCATCCTGAATTCGCCGAAAGAGCCGCCCGAAAAATCGCCGAACTGACAGGTCTTCCCTTTCGCTCTCATCCCAACAAATTCGCCGCACTCTCGGCCCACGATGAGATCGTCTTTGCCCAAGGCGCGCTGGAGACGTTGGCGGCCTCGTTCATGAAAATTTCCAACGACATTCGCTGGCTAGCCTCCGGGCCCCGCTGTGGCCTGGGAGAACTCGCCATACCGGAGAACGAACCCGGTTCTTCCATCATGCCCGGCAAAGTGAACCCGACGCAGTGCGAGGCCATGACGATGGTATGCGTCCAGGTTCACGGAGCTACCGCGGCGGTTGGGTTCGCCGGCTCGCAGGGGAACTTTGAACTCAACGTATTCAAGCCGGTGCTCATCTACAACTTCCTGCACTCGGTCACCCTGATCACCGATGCGTGCCACGGTTACGTCGAGTATATGATCAAGGGTATCGAGGTGGATCGCGCCAAAGTGGACTGGTATGTGAAGAACTCGCTCATGCTGGTGACTGCCTTGGCTCCGAAGGTGGGGTACGACAAGGCGGCAACGATCGCCCACACCGCTCACGTCGAGCACACGAGCCTTCGAGAAGCAGCTTTGAAGCTCGGCTATCTCACGGGTGAAGAGTTCGATCAACTGGTGCGTCCGGAAAAGATGACTCACCCCTAGGCACCCACTGGCCCCCGTGTCTCAAGCTGTTGATCCCGCTGGTCATCCCAAATCGGGATTGGGGGCGGCAATTTTACCCCGGGTATCGCATATCGCACTTCTTCTGTAACCTTGCGGTTAACAACGGACTTGCCTGTGCGTGGCCCGCAAACTGTGGTGATCTCCCTGAGCGAGACGATCTTTTCCAAGCTCAGGATCTTAAATAAGGACAAGGAGAGAGATGTAGATGTTTGCCCGCATGCTGGAGTTCGTTCCGAAGATGGAAAAGAAAGCAGAGTTGTCCAAGGTCGTTAAGAATGAATTGTTGCCTATTTTGCAAAGCAGTTCGGCTTCGTCGAACTCCGAGCATTGTTCCCAGGGCGCGCTACGAAAAACTAATGATCGCCAAGGTGAGCAACTCCTGAATCCTTATATCACCAGCCCAATCCTGGTCAAGCCTTATACACAATCTCGGAACGCTTCGCGAAAGCATTCGCTGCATAAGCCACGAAAGTCCCCCCTCTCGGCCGGAGCGGGCGGCTTGCTCCAGCCTTCATATTTTCTGGAAATACCTCCAGAGAAGAAGGAAGGAGTACGTGACTGGACCTTTGACATCCTCCTCTCCTTGAAGGGAGAGGCTTGTGCTCGCTAGCCTGTCAAAGACCCGCCCCTCCATGCCCGTTCGGTGCTGTCCTTTGGTGACACAGGAATCGAGTAAGGGTGCAGGTATCCTTGAGGCACGTTATCCGAGTCGCTATGGAATGTCCACACTGCCAGAGACCGACCAGCCCTCACGCCGAGCGTTGCAGCGCGTGTGGCGGCGTGATTCCGCCGGGGCAGCACATGCTGGAAGAATCCGGCGTGGTGGAGCCTGCGGTTAACCTCCTGGACCCTTATCCCGGACAAGAAGAGAATACCGAACTTTACCGCATGGCGAGCCTTGGCGATCGGTTTATCGCCTTCGCGTTGGATACGATTTTTCTGTTTGGAGTGTTTGCCATCCTGGATGCCTGGGCCTTTATGCGATGGGGCCTGGTCGAGGGACTGGAACTGAAACTGACCACGGCTTCCCTTCTGATGGCCGAATTTCTGAATGGAGTGGTTCTCTTTATTTACCTGTGGCTGCTGGAAGCGGGCTTCGGCGCTACCTTGGGCAAGGCGATTGTCGGAATCCGGGTGGTTCGGACAGTCGAAGGGAACCCTCTGGTAGCTTTCGCCATTCGGAACTTGATGCGCATTGTGGATGGATTTGGCTTCTATCTGCTGGGGGCTGTGGTTGCGGGCTGTTCCCGCTTTCGCCGGCGCCTGGGCGACATCTGCGCCCGTACCGTCGTGGTAGAAGAAGAGTTTGGATACGCCGTCAAAATCCTCGCCGTCGTGCTGTGGGCTGGAGTTCTGGCGGGAGCGATGTGGTCGGTTCCCCGCATCTGTGCCCGAAACCCCGCCAAGCAGGTGCGATACTTGGACCAGGTGGTCGTCGAGGTGGGTCGAACAGAAAAATCTGCTTATTTCAAAGTTGCTGGACTCAGAATCGACGTCCAGTCCGCCTCCCGCGGCGCGCCGTAACGGTCCAACCCAGACATGCTCAAGGGCCGGATTCGGGCCTTGGTCAATCCGTTTTCACATTGCAATTCGCCGTACATTTTAACGTCTGCAGCTCAATCTCAGCCTTCTTGCGAGGCGGAGTTGCAGACGCGGGCACTACGACGATGGACTGCGGACCGTCCGCCAGGTTGAAATTACAGTCAAAACTCAAGGACTGAACGCCCCGCTGCTTACAGGAAGTTTTGGATAGTGCCGAGCTCAAGGTTTCCGGATTGTCATAGACCTGGTCGCCTAATGCCTGCGGCACCACGGCAATCGTCATCGGAGTGGGAGCTTTGATGCGCAGATTCAAGGGCTGGCCATCGCGTTCCGGGGTGAGCAGGTTGTAGATCTTGGGGACCGAGCTGATTTCGTATTTTTCTTTGACCAGGCGAATCCACTGATATTGAGGCTGAATACAGTGATCTACGCAGGACCAGCTGTAGTACTGAACGGCGACGTCGTTGGGGGAAAGAAAATTCTTCATGCTGTCGCGGCCCAGCACGGCGCCAATTCCGGTAAACACGGCACGATCGGCGTTGCGCTCATCATGCAGGATGAGAACCATGGGCCGCTCCGGTGGCAGATGGCATTCATAGGTGGTACTGAGCACGTGCTCGCGGACACAGCGATAATTCAGGCTGCCTAGGGTTTCCGGGTGCTGCTGGGCGGCCCTCCATTCGTCGACCCACATCACGGCAATCGTGACCGGCTGCTTGGCTTGAATGCCCACGTGGATGTTGCCACCATCGGGTCCGGGGCGGTAAACCCGACCGCTATGATAGTCGGCAGGATCCAGCTGCACCGTCTCGTTATTGGCCGACACCCAGTCGAAAACCTTTTGCTGGGCAAGCGCTGAAAGGTCCAGCAAACTGATCAGCAGCACACAAAGCAATGTACGTTTCATAGATTTCAGTATTTAAGGATTGGGAAACAAGCCTGCACAAGCGGATTCGCGTTGGCGAGCTTACCATGGTAACTGGCGATCCCGGAGGCCAGGTTACTTCTTGAGCAAGCTGGAGTGACTGGCTACGCATTGCCACTTACCATCCTCGAGGATCCAGGTATCAGTAAAGCGTCCCACGTGATCGTAGGGCCGACCCTGGTACGTGCCCTTGGCGTGATATACACCGGTTATCACGGCGGTATCCCGATAAAGATTGACTTTCACATCCTGGATGGTGAGCGAGACGGGCTTGAACTTGGGATCGGCAATGTCGCCGAGGAACTTGCCCCGATCGCTGATCTCACCGTCGTACTCAATATCGGTGAACTTGTCGGCAATCATCGAGGCCAGGGCGTTGGCGTCGCGATGAACCTGCGCCTCATTCCAGAGGCGCTCTAGCACCATGAGTTTGGTTTCTTGCCCGCGGACATCGTCCCTGGAATTCTGTCCGAACGAGCCAGCCACGAAAAGAAGGCAACAGATAGCAGCCCTGAATAGGTTGCCCGGATTTGCCATACCTCACTCCCGTGGGTCAGGTGAAGATAGCAATCGCCCTTTACTATGTCATTTAAATACACTTGTACCGAGTTACGAACGTAATAGCATTTGAATACGGGCGTCGATCAGGAAGGCTCGGCTTTGCGCCAAGTGCGGAGATTCACCCCATATAACACGATGCAGAACAGATTGGCGGGTATAAAACCCAGTTGTGCGGTTCTTACTGCAATTACGCAAACAACAGCGCTGTTAGCCGCCGCCAATACCCAGCCTTGCCAGTAGCGGCGTCCGATCAAAATGGTCGAGACAACGGTCAGGACACAGGAAATGTAATCGAGCCGTAGCACGAGAAAAAATCCCCCTGCCTCGATTGTGCAGCAGGAGAACGGAATTCCCTTGTGACGGAGGTCTCATTCCACATAACCGAGGTAACTTTGTGCGGCTGGTCAGTACGCCCAGCGCAAGAGCGTTGCGCCAGTTGTGAAGCCCGCGCCGACTGAGGCCAGCATCACGAGATCGCCCTTTTTCAACTTGCCCTCCCGGCGGGCGGTGTCCATGGCCAGCGGGATGGTGGCCGCCGTGGTGTTGCCGTAGCGGTCGATGTTGATAATGACACTCTCGGGTCGTAAGCCCAGACGATCCGCCGTCGCTGTGATGATCCGCTTGTTGGCTTGGTGGGGAATGAAAACCGCGATGTCGCTGCCTCTTAGACCGTTGCGCCGAAGGAGCCTCTCGCAAATTTCGGCTTGCTTGCGCACGGCAAATTTGAAGACAGCTTGGCCATCCTGGTGGACGTAATGCATTTTCTTGTCCAAGGTTTCGTGAGTTGAGGGATGCAGGCTTCCGCCACCCGGCATGTAGAGGGAGCAGGCGCCGGAACCGTCTACCTCATGCAAGAAATCGATTATGCCCACCGAATCTTCTTCTGCCCGCTCGAGAACGACCGCGCCAGCGCCATCTCCGAAGATTACGCAGGTAGAGCGGTCGGTGTAATCGATGATCGAGGACATCACGTCTGCGCCGATGACCAGGACTTTCTGGTGGGCTCCGGTGGCGATAAATTGCGCTCCCGATTGCACGGCGTATACGAAAGCTGAGCAGGCGGCAGAAAGGTCGAAACCCCAGACGTTCTTGGCTCCCAGCTTGTGCTGCACTAGGCAGGCGGTGGAGGGAAAGAACATGTCGGGAGTTACCGTGGCTACGATGATGACGTCGATGTCTGAAGGCGTTATGCCGCGTTCCGCCAGAGCGTTCTTGGCAGCTTCTACCGCCAGATCGCTGCTGGCCATCCCTTTTTCGGCGATGTGACGCTGGCGAATGCCGGTCCGCTCGATGATCCACTCGTGCGAGGTCTCTACTAGTTTTTCCAGATCTTCATTGGTGAGCAGGCGAGGCGGGACATAGGTCCCCAGAGCGCTGATTTTGACGCGTAGAAGTCTGGACAATGATTTCTCCCGGGTAAAAGCAAGTATTTTGCAGGATCAGGGGGAGAATGTCTAATGCAGAATGTGAGAGGTGTGAGATGAGCCGCGCTCGGCCTCTGGACGGGTCCGAGACCCGTCTCGACCCAGGACTAGAAAGCCAGGCACCGGGAACCCACTGCACACGCAAGAGCCCGTTACCGTTGCTTCCTTCCGGACCTGGCGGGGTTGGCGGGAGTGCGTCGCGCGGGGCCGATGCCTGACCCAACTGATTCTAACAAACGGCGGCGGCTGAGAGAGGCGCATGGCCAGCATGGCCGAGGTTCGCTCGGCCGGACGGCCCAGGACGGCCGTCCCCACGCGATTTGAGGTGACCTCGGAGTTTCGGGCAAGACATCGAGCTCTTCCCTTCACGGCTCGATTAGCTAACAATGGAATGTGCATGGCGGGGACGTTTTCACAAAATGGTGCGGCCGGCTTGCCGCACGCGATCGAAAGATACTTCGAAGTCGCCTTGTACCTGATGGTGCTGACCGGATTCGCTACCTTGGCCCAGACGGGGCAACTTGATCCCCTAACCGTGTTGCTGGTCATTGGGGCGTTGGCGGTGCGCGGGTATTTGCTGATCCGCCGACAGATTTTCGTTCTCTCCGAACAGCGAACAAAACATCTGACGCTGGCATTTGCGATTTGGTACCTGGCAGATTTTCTTTATATCTCCAGGACCTTCATCGGGCCCACGGTTCACCTGGTGCTGGCACTGATGGTCGTGCGGCTCTTCTCGGCGCGGCGTGATCGCGATTTCGTTTTTCTATCAATCTTGTCGTTTCTTCTGGTGCTGGCTGCATCGGTGCTCACCGTGGACAGCACGTTCCTGGTGGCGTTCTCTGCCTTCATGCTGGCAGCCGTAGCCACCTTCATTTTGCTGGAAATGCGCCGCTCGGCGGCTGCGGCCACAGTGCGAGCGCGCGAGTTTGTCGAGAATACAAGCGACCAGCGGCTGGGATGGCACCTGGCAGGCGCCAGCCCGGTTCTGGCGTTCTTCATTCTGGCGGGTGCGGCAGCGATCTTTTTTGTCATGCCACGGGTCTCAGCCGGGTACTTCAGCGCTTATGCCCCGAGCGGTGAGTTCTCTGCCGGATTCAGCGATCGCGTACAACTTGGCCGGATTGGCGAGATCCAGCAGTCCGGTTCGGTGGTGATGCACGTACAGATCGAGGGAGATCAACGGGGCGCTCACGACTTGAAATGGCGTGGCGTGTCCCTCAGCCTGTTTGACGGGCGCAATTGGTCGAGCCCGCAACGCCAAGTTGTGGTCCCACGCCTTGGGGATGGGCGATTTGTTCTGCCCAGCTTCCGGTACGGCCAGCGCGCCAGAGAATCTATTCTTGGGCGTTCTCGCCCCCTCCACTACCGCGTGCTGCTCGAGCCTCTGGGTACAAACCTGTTTTTTCTGGCTCCGCGGGCTGAAGCCTTGCAAGGCGACTACCAGATGGTGACCACAGATGAGGGGGGCGCAGTTTACGATCTGGACCGCGGCCGCGCACCTGGGCTGTACGAAGCAGATTCCGATGTCGCCCGCCCGACGCCGCAGGAATTGCGCTCCGCAGGCGAGAACCTGCCGCCCGAGTACTGGCTGATCTACCTGCAATTGCCCGAGGTGGACAGACGGATTCCGGAACTGGCGCGCCAGATCACGGCCCATGCCGGAAACAATTACGACAAGGCGACCGCTGTCGAGCGATACCTGACAACGAACTACGGCTACACTCTCGAAATGGGGCGCTTCGTCCCCAAAGATCCGCTGGCTTATTTCCTGTTCGAGCGCAAGCAGGGACACTGCGAATACTTCGCTTCGTCCATGGCGGTGATGCTGCGGACGTTGAAGATTCCGGCCCGCGTCGTGAACGGCTTCCGCACAGGCGAATTCAATGACGTGACCGCTCAATACGTGGTCCGGGCGCGCAATGCGCACTCCTGGGTTGAGGCTTACTTTCCGGGGTATGGCTGGGTCGATTTCGATCCAACACCCGCCTCTGCCCTCGAAACCCGCCGGGGATGGAGCCGAGTGATGCTTTACCTGGACGCCATGTCCTCTTTCTGGCGGGAGTGGGTCATCAACTACGACGTGAATCATCAGATGGTCCTGGGAGAGGAGGCGGGCCGTACCTCTCGCGGATACTTGGCCAAGCTTCGTGACCGCGCACACAAACGCTACGCGGCATTGCTACGCGCAGCTCGCAACACGCGCAACCGGCTGATTCGCGCCCCGGGAGCGTGGAGCCTGGGTGGAATTCTGGCGATCCTGGTGCTTCTATTCGGAATCAATGCCCGGCGCATGGCGAGATCCTGGCAGGCGCGGCGCACGGCGGCTCATCCGGAACGATCGCCGCAGCAAGCAGCAAGCATCTGGTATGCACGAATGACAAGGGCAGTGGCGCGCCGAGGATGGCGGAAGTCCACGGCGCAAACACCGGCGGAATTCGTGACCACAATAGCCGATGTTGAATTGCGTCAGCGGGTGGGAAAATTCACGCGCCATTACGAAAATGCGCGGTTTGGAGAGTCGGCTGAAGATGCGCGCCAGTTGCCCGAGTTGTACGAAGAAATGAATACCCGGCGTTGAGTCGGCGGGCGAAGAGACACGCCCAGATCCCTGGCTTGGTTCCGGGTGACAAGGGTTCCCTCCACCTGGCCAGGGGGACCTGGAAGATCAGAACTTAAAGACGAGCCCGCCCGTGACCACCATGTTGTGCTGGCGGGTTTTGCCGGTATTTACGTTGAGGGGCAGTGCGCCGGACCAGAAGTCACGTGCCGCTAGGCGTATACCCGCCCACTTGAAGGTTCGGACGTCCAAGCCGACACCGCCTTCGACAACTCCGCTGTTCTTGGTGCTCGGGCCGGGGTTTGCTCCACCGTACACCAGGGTGCGGTTCATGTTGAATCTCCCGTAGCCGCCACCGATACTCACCCAGGGCTGAAAGACATTGTCGGGGACGAGTTTGACGCGCGCGGAAGGAGCTAGGAAGTAAGCCGAATATTGGCTTGGCACTCCGCCATTACCCGAAGCCAGATTTTCATCCGGATTTCCGATAAAAGGCACTTCCGCATCGAGGCGGTAAATTGGATTGCCTGCGAGGTGGCGGGCATAGTTTAGTTCGAAGCTCAGGCCGTTGCCGAAATGCACGGTGTTGTTCAGCAGAGGGATGGCCCCGGCCTTGATGCCCTGGTTGGCGATGAAGGTGCGCCCCACTCCGACTGCGATCTCGTTTTTCTGGCCAAACGCACTGGTCAGCAAGGTTGTGACCGCGATCAGCGAGGCGGTCAAAAGTCCTTTCCCGGACATCGTTCCTCCGACCGCTTAATTGTGAGCCGCTGGTGGGCTTAGGGTATCACGCACGATGCGATTCCATTCGGGCTTGGTGCCAGCTTTCCTGGTGCACGGGACCCCGCTTCTGGGACCAGCCCAGACGCGGGTAAATGCTAAAATGAGAAGATTGCATGTCGGATAAGTCCCTAACTGTAGAGCAATTGGCCATTCCCGCCAGAGACAATCCTTGCGCAGCACCAATCAAAGTTGGTTTTGTCAGCCTGGGATGCCCGAAAAATCTCGTCGACAGCGAGGTCATGATGGGATTGCTGGCGCGGGCCGGCGCCCAACTGACGGCGCGCGCCGAGGATGCGGATGTCATCGTCGTCAACACCTGCTCATTCATTGACCGGGCGCAGCGGGAATCGGTGGATACAATTCTCGAGATGAGCAAGTTGAAGACCGAGGGAAGCGCGCGGAAGTTAGTGGTGGCGGGTTGTCTGGTCGAGCGCTATCGCGACGAGATCCCGAAGAACATCCCGGAAGTGGACGCGGTAGTGGGCACGGGAGAGCTGGAGAATATCCTCGCAGCAGCGGGCTTAACCCCGGCTTCAGCGGGAAATTCGAATTCACCATTTGTCATCCTTGAGTCGCGACCCGAGGGCGACGCCCGGCTGGCTCAGGGACGCTTTTCGCGAGAATCATGGGACGGCGCAATCGCCGATCTCCCGAATTACCTCTACGACGACACCACGCCGCGCGTCCTGGCCACGCCTAAGCATTCGGCTTACATCAAGATTGCGGAAGGCTGCGATCATCCCTGCAGCTTCTGCATCATTCCGCAGTTGCGCGGCAAGTTTCGCTCGCGGCGGTTTGAATCCGTTATTGCGGAAGCGCAGCGGCTGGCGCGCTCCGGGGTTCGCGAGATTACCCTCATCGGCCAGGACACTACCTGTTACGGCGAAGACTTCGCCTTGAAGGATGGTTTGGCGTTATTGCTGGAAAAGCTGGCGGCCATTCCCGATCTGCGCTGGATCAGGTTTCTGTACGCCTATCCCAACAAGATTAACGGGCGTCTGCTGGAAACCATTGCCGCGCACGAAAACATCTGCTCCTACATCGACGTTCCGCTCCAGCATGCATCCGCCAGCGTTCTAAAACGCATGAAGCGGGGCGGCGGGGCGGAGTTGTTCCTGCGTTCGATTGAGAAAATGCGGCGGACAATTCCCGATCTGACGCTGCGCACCTCGTTTATTGTCGGCTTCCCTGGCGAGACCGAAAAGGAATTTGAAGAGCTCTGCGACTTTGTTCGCGAAGCCGAGTTCGACTGGATGGGTGCTTTCGGGTATTCGGACGAGGAGGGCGCGGTTGCGCACCGCCTGGAAAAGAAGGTGGCGGCGCGCGACATCGAGAGGCGCCGCAAGCGGCTGATGCAAATCCAGCGACAGATCAGCAAAAAGCGAAAGCGAGCCTTGGTCGGAAAACAATTCGATCTGCTCCTGGAAGGGGTGTCGGAAGAAACCGAGCTGCTGCTGGAAGGGCGGACAGCAATGCACGCGCCCGAGATCGACGGCAAAGTGTTTGTAAATGACGTACGAGAAGGTGGTGACGTGCGGCCCGGAGAGTTCTATTGCTGCGAAATTGCCGAAGCGCACGATTACGATCTAGTTGCCAGGATTCTATAAAGAAAATTGCTGATTGCGGATTTCAGAACGGCTTACCCCTGGAGCGATCTTAAGATCTGAAATCTACAATCCGAAATGCCGTTCAACCATGTCCCGGAAACGCACGCTCCGTCTACGTTGTCCCAGCTGTAAGAAACCGGTGAAGGATAGCGGTCCCGAGTTTCCTTTCTGCAGCGAGCGTTGTCGGCTGATCGATCTTGGCAAGTGGGCCAGCGGGTCGCATGTGATCTCCTCCCCCCTCGAGGATACGAGCGACATCTCGTCGGAAGTGGCCCCCGAAGATGACGGAAAACGGAAACAGTAGCGCGGTGGAGAGCGACAACTGATGGCCGCGAGTTCGCCACGGTTCCCTCTAGAGCGCGCGGTCTCCCAACCGGCTGGACCTTGGGCATGGTTGGTCGCGACACTTTTTGGAGTCGGGCGATTGCCGTTAGCCCCGGGAACCTGGGGCTCAGCCGCCACGGTTCTGTTGTGGTGGCTGGTCAGTCATTGGATTGGAGGCTCCTGGCAACTCGGGGCAGCAATTGGGCTGGTGGTACTGGCTACCGGAGTCGGAATTCCGGCGGCTACGCGGGTGGAACGGCAAACCGGACGCAAGGATCCCCAGTTCGTGGTCATCGATGAAGTCGTAGGTCAGTTAATCGCTTTGATCGCGGTTCCGGTGTTCTGGAAAAGCCTTTTGAGCAGTTTTATACTCTTTCGGGTATTTGATACGTTGAAGCCACCTCCCGTGCGGCAGCTGGAGAAACTGCCGGAAGGAATCGGAATTGTGATGGATGATATAGGAGCCGGGCTTTACGCCTTGGCGATAATGCAGGCTCTGCTCCATTTTGGTGTTGGGAAGTAGGTTTTGGCCGCTCTCGACCGGCATCGCATCTAACGGATTTCATGGCAATTTCAGACCGTCTTCTGGGCAAAAAGAACATCAACGGCAAGCCGCACATCGAGACGGTGCAGCCGGGGGCTGCTTTGCCCGGCGGCGAAGTACGGATTCTGGGTAAGGGTCTGCGGCCCCCCGAGCTTCGCCGGCCACGCGTCCAGTTCGGCGACGTGGAAGGCGCGGTTCTGATCAGCTCCGACGACTTTCTGGTCGCCAGGGTGCCGGAAGGAGCGACTTCCGGGCCGGTGGTGGTCGCCACCAACGGACACGTCAGCAATCCGCACCAGGTCAAAGTCGCCATCCCCATCGCCGAGAACCTGCACCCGGTCACGAATCCCGCCCTGGATGCCGAAGGCAATATCTACGCCACCTTCTCCGGTACGCGCGGACAAAAGGTTCCGGTCGCCATTTTCAGGATTGATACCAACTACAGCTTAAAACCCTTCCTGCCCGAGATGATGAACGCGACCTCGATCGCGTTTGACCGCGAGGGACAAATGTATGTATCGTCACGCCACGATGGGACGGTGTATCGAATTGCTCCTAACGGGACCATGTCGGCGTACGCGGAAGGCATGGGCGTAGCCACCGGAATCGCCTTCGATCGCGAGCAGAACCTATACGTCGGCGACCGGAGTGGGACAGTTTTCAAAATCTCCCGCGATCGGCAAATTTTTGTATTCGCTACTCTGGAACCGAGCGTATCGGCTTATCACCTGGCATTTGGTCCGAAGGGCGACCTGTTTGTCACCGGTCCAACTACTTCCAGCTTTGATTCAGTGTACAAGATCGATCCACACGGAAGCGTTTCCATCTTCTATCGCGGTTTGGGTCGACCGCAGGGGCTGGCTTTTGACGTTGCTGGGAATATGTACGTGGCCGCTTCGCTGGGCGGGAAACGCGGCATCGTGAAAATCACACCCGACGCGAAACCTTCCCTGGAAGTTGCCGGGCACGGTCTGGTAGGCTTGGCGTTTGCGCCAGGCCGAGCGGCCGTACTGGCGACCACCAACGCTGTGCACCGCCTGGCGTGGGATATACAAGGATTGTCGCTGCTGCGGGATTGAAGAGGCGCCCTTCCTCAAAATTAACCACTGCACTCCAGATCCCTCGCAGGCTCCCCCCGCCCAGGATGACGACATTCTTCCTTGCGGGCCGCTTCGGCGCTTGCTTTGTACGGCTATGATTTAAACTTTCTCCGTGAAAGCTGAGATCGTTGCCATCGGGTCGGAGCTGCTGACTCCTTTCCGCCAGGACACCAATTCGCTGTATCTCACCGAAAAGCTGAACCAGCTCGGGGTGGAGGTCATTTTTAAGACCATCGTGGGGGATAACCGGCAGCATCTGCTGTCAGCGGCAGAAATGGCCTTGTCGCGTGGCGATCTGGTTATCTTCATGGGCGGGCTCGGACCGACCGAGGACGATTTAACTCGGGAAGCCGTCGCCGAAGTTCTGGGATTACAGCTTCACCGGGATGATGAACTTCTGGCCAAGCTGGAGAAGCGCTTTGCCAAGCACAGGATAAAAATGTCTCCCAACAACGCCAAACAGGCTGACATCCTGGCCGGGGCTGTTGTTTTGCCTAATTCCTTGGGCACGGCCCCGGGCCAGTGGCTCGCGGGGAACTTCGATGACCAGGAAAAAATCGTTCTGCTGCTGCCCGGGCCTCCGCATGAATTAAAGAGAGTGTTTGAGGAAGAATGCATGGCGCGGCTGCGCGCCAAACTTCCGCCGTCATTCATTGCCACACGAGTGCTGAAGGTCGCCATGATGCCCGAGTCAGAATGCGACGCGCGCGTTGCACCGATCTATAAAGGTTATCCGGACGTCGAGACAACCATTCTGGCCGGCGCCGGCGAGATTCAGTTGCACTTAAAGATGCAGAGCAATTCTCTGGAAGCGGCTCAAGAAAAAGTGGATCGGCTGGCCGGAGAAATCGAAGATGAGCTGGGCGACTTCGTTTTCTCCAGCCGAGGGGAGTCGCTGGAGCAGATTGTCGGCTACTACCTTCAAATGCGAAATGCCACGCTGGCGGTCGCAGAATCCTGCACAGGCGGGTTGCTCACCGAGAGAATTACCTCGGTGAGCGGAAGTTCGCGATACTTCTTGGGCGGCGCCGTCGTTTACTCGAACGATCTGAAGACCGATTTCGCCGATGTGCCTGCCGAACTCATCGAGAAGCATGGCGCCGTCAGTAAACAGGTGGCGGCGGCTTTAGCGGGCGGGATTCGCAAACGTTGTAAGGCTGCCCTGGGAATCGGCATCACTGGGGTGGCGGGGCCGACTGGCGGTACCGAGGAAAAACCGGTGGGACTGGTGTTTCACGCTCTGGCCGGCGAAGGCAGCACGGATGTCGTGGAGCGCACTTTTCCCGGAGACCGCAAGCGTATACGCTGGTTCGCCAGCCAGCAGGCGCTGGACATGGTGAGAAGGAAACTGGTTTGAGGTCATAACTACGCTGTTGTCATCCTGAGCGCCTGACCCGTGAGGCGGGTTAAGACTGGAATGACAAGGTCCAAAGCGCGTATTGATTCGATTGAGGCTAGTGGTCTTTGTCATCAGGAAGCGTTAGCTTGGTGAAGGATCCCGCGTGCGGAGCGCGCGAGCCGGTGTCATGTGCACCCGACATTGTGATTGTGCGTGCTTTGTTGCCATGCGAATTTTCATCGCCCTCGACCTCGACCAAGCGATCCGCGAACGGATCGAGAAATTTCTGGGAGGAGTACGTGAATTTGCAGCCGATGCGCGCTGGGTTCGGCCCGAGTCGCTGCACCTCACGCTGAAATTTTGTGGCGAAAAACCGCCGAGCGCAATCGAGCAGATCAAAAGCTCCCTGGCCAAGGTTCAGGGCACAGCCATGGCGCTTCGATTTCGCGGGTACGGATTCTTTCCCACGCCGAAATCGGCACGCGTGTTCTGGGTCGGGATTGAGGCAGGGCCGGAGTTGCCCCAGCTAGCGGCGGGTATTGATGAGGCCTTGCTGGCGATGCGCATACCTAAAGAGGAGCATGGGTTCAGCCCCCATCTCACATTGGCGCGGGCAGGCAAATCGGGAGCCCTGCGGCGGCCAGCAAGCGATAGCATGAACGTCAAATTCGATCGGCTGCGGGAGAAATTGGCCGCTATGCCTCAGCCGGAGTTTGGTACCATGACCGCCCGCGAGTTTTTTCTTTATGAAAGCAAGCTTTCGCGGGGCGGTTCCGAGTACACGAAGCTGGAGCGATTCCCGCTGCTGTGAGCGAAGGCGAGCTTGGCCCGCCCGGACCGAGACGGCTGTCCGCACGTGTGACGAACCGATGCAACCAGCTCTCCTCACCATGGTAGTCAGCTATCTGCTAGGCTCCATTCCCTTCGGCTTTCTGCTGGTGCGAATTTTTCGGGGGGCAGACATCCGTCGAAGTGGCAGCGGGAATATTGGCGCCACCAACGTGGCGCGGACCTCCCCCGGCCTGGGGATCATCACGCTCGTGCTGGATGCGCTCAAGGGATTCTGTGCGGTTCTAATCGCACGCTACATCATAGCTCCGTCTTCTTCGGCGCCGGCAGTTGTGCTCGCGGGCGTAGCGGCATTGTTTGCGATCTTGGGACACATCTTTCCGGTCTGGCTGAAATTTCGCGGGGGCAAAGGAGTGGCTACGGGACTAGGTTGCTTCGTCCTGCTGGCGCCCAAAGCCATTTTGGCTATGCTGGGCGTGTTTGTCGGGCTCGTGCTGGCCTTCCGCTACGTTTCTCTGGGCTCGATCATCGCCGTGGCTTTGTTTCCTTTGCTGGCCTGGCTACTTGACGGATACGGCCGCAGCCCGGTGTTGGGATTCATGGCCATGGTTTCGATTCTCATCATCGCCAAACACCGCGAGAATATCCGCCGGCTCGTAACCGGAACGGAAAACCGTTTTCAGTTGAGGCGCGGATGAGCAAAATCGCGATCATCGGGGCGGGAGCGTGGGGCACAGCGCTTTCGGTTGTGCTGGGTCGCAAGGGCACACACCAGGTGCGGCTCTGGGCGTTTGAAAAAGAAGTTTGCCTCTCGATCGCCTCCCGCCGGGTCAATGAACTGTTTCTTCCGGAATATGCGGTGCCGGAAACCGTCGCCTGCACGAACCGCCTCGAGCAGGTCCTCGACGGTGCGGAGATTGTAGTCAGCGTTATGCCTTCGCACCACTGCCGGCGTGTGTGTGGGATGATGTGCCCGCATCTCACGAATCAGATGCTTTTTGTGAGCGCGACCAAGGGGCTGGAAAACGATACCCTGCTACGGATGACCGAGGTGGTTGCGCAGGTCGTCAGCGGAGAGGGAGGATTTCAACCGCGGATTGGCGCTCTCAGCGGACCATCGTTCGCTAAAGAAGTCGCGCGCGGCGATCCGACCGCGATCACCGTCGCCTCGAGAGATTCCGGACTGGCTCAGAGGGTGCAGTTGGAATTCAGCGATCCTTCTTTTCGGGTTTATACCAATGACGATGTGGCGGGAGTCGAGCTAGGCGGGGCACTGAAGAACATCATTGCCATCGCCGCGGGCGTGTGCGATGGATTAGGGCTGGGACACAACTCGGTGGCGGCACTGGTTACGCGTGGACTGGCGGAGATCACGCGCCTGGTGGTGGCCTGTGGCGGACGGCGAGAGACCATGGCTGGACTTGCGGGACTCGGCGACCTCGTGCTTACCTGCACGGGCGATCTTTCACGAAACCGCAGCGTGGGCGTGGAACTGGGGCGCGGACGCACGCTGGCCGAGATCATCGCCGGCATGCACGGGATGGTCGCGGAAGGCGTGCTTACGACGAACGCGGCTGTCGGACTGGCGCGGGCACGCGGTGTGGAGATGCCGATCACCGAACAGATGTACGCCATCCTGCACAACGGGAAAGCACCAAGTGAGGCAATTCACGAGTTGATGACCCGGAGCGGGAAAAGCGAGATGGGAATTGGGGGTGGATAGTAGCCAGGGGTCAGGAGTCAGGGCTGGGCTTAGGAGCTCTAGTCAAAACCCTTGCAAAGGCGCCTATTTCTTTCTCTGTCTCAGTCATTGCTTCCGAGCGGAGGTCCAAACCTTTGTATTCCGCTCTGTGCTCTTCGCGGAAACGCTCATAGGCTTCGCGGCATTCCCAGAAATCCAGAGTCAAATAGCGTCTCGGGTTCTTCAAGTCCCGGTTTAGCTCTGTGCCGAGATAGCCTTCTGCTGGTTTGAACAATTCTGCCCATGCTCCGTTTGGACCGTAGTCCTTCTCGAACTCGTTCTCTTTCCCTGGCTGGACCTGGAATTCCCATACGACCAGGTATCCCCACTGTCTGTCGCGGTTTCTCATGATGTTTAGCTTTAGCTCATTCCAGGACGAGCCCAGGATTTGAGCTTATGCAGCAACAGTTTACCTTCGCGCAGAGCAGGCGTTTTCGGCTTCGGACAAAATCTGTCAGGTACTTCCGTAACGGCGAAGAACGCGGCTTTTACCGTGGCGACGCACGGTTCCGAGTACAATTCTCAGGTACTGGCATGATTTGCCGCTTTGTCTGCGGTTCCGCGGGCTAGATTATTAACCCTTGAAACTGCCCCTACCAGCGCGTATCCCCATTCTGTACGTCATCCTCGGTGTGCTTGTCGCCATCAGCGTGGTGCCAATGTACTTTTACTCGGCTCAGGTGGAGGCAATCAACCGCGACCGTCTGAAAACGAATGAGATGCTGCTGCAGAATACAGTCACTCGTTCGCTGGCGGACGACATTGCTCAGCGGCAAGAATCCTTGCGCATGGGGCTTTCGAACCTCTCCTCGGCTATCCAGGTTGCTAGCGGCGGCGATATCGGCAGCAACAACATTTCCGCTCCCGAACTGCGGGCGCTGCTGGAGAACTTCGTATCTTCCTCTGACGACACGGCCTATGCCACGCTGCTGAATTCGGAAGCAAAGGGCATCTCGGCAGGACGAATTGCACCGGACGCATTTTTGCAGCGCGAACTGGAGCGGGCCTACTCGGCTTCCAGCGAAGGCCGCGCTTACACCGGCCAGGCCCTCACCGTAGGGTCCGGCAAGGCCAGCCGGACAGTGGTGGTGGTCAGCACGCCCATGGTCTATGGCGGACGTTTCCTTGGCATGATTGGCGGCATTGTGGACCTGCAATTCCTCATCAAGCGCCTTCAGGAAGTAAGCCGCGGCGGGCTTACACCGTATGTGGTGGACAGCCAGGGGCGCCTGGTTGCGGGGGCTTCGCCTGATTACGCGACAGGTCAGGATATGACGCGGCTGGAAATTGTGAAGAACTTCGTGGACGAAGGCGGAAAGGCGCAACTAGCCGCTACCAAAGAGTTCACGATCGTCGAGGGCAGGAACACGGTCGAGATGCTGGGGACCTACAGCCCGGTAACGGCTCTCGACTGGGCGGTCGTAGTGCAAAAGCCGCAGCGGGAAGCCTATCGCGGTGTTTTCGAAATGCAGCATACTGCGCGCCTGCTGGCGCTGCTGGCGGTTCTGGCCAGTATCGGTTTGAGCATTTACGTGGCTCGGAAGATTACCAATCCGCTCGAGACGCTCACCGAATCCAGCCGGGCTATTGCGCGGGGCGATTTCAGTCAACGCGTTTACCTCAAGAGCCGGACCGAGATCGGCGAACTGGCTGAGACGTTTAACGTCATGTCCCAGGAGCTCGAGCAGTTTGTGCTCGACCTGAAGCGGGCGGCGGAAGAAAACCGGGCTCTCTTCATGGGATCCATCCAGATGCTGGCGGGCGCGGTCGACGAAAAGGATCCCTACACAAAAGGCCACTCCGATCGTGTGACGCGCTACTCCGTGCTGATCGCCAAGGAAATGAATCAGCCCGAGCACTTCATCGAGACCTTGCGCATTTCGGCGCTGCTGCACGATGTGGGCAAGATCGGCATTGAAGATCGCATTCTCAAGAAGCCGGGGGCGCTCACGTCGGAAGAATTCGAGGTCATGAAAACCCATACCACCAAGGGGGCTAACATCCTGCGCCCCGTGAAACAACTGCGTGAGATGCTTCCTGGCATCGAACTTCACCACGAGGCGCTAGACGGGCGCGGGTATCCCTACGGGTTAACGGACGATCAGATCCCAATGCTGGCGCGTGTCATCGCCGTGGCTGACACCTTCGACGCGGTGACCACCAACCGGCCTTATCAGGTGGCGCATGATCCAAACGAAGCCTTGAAGATTATCCATTCGCTGGCGGGAAAACGGCTCGATCCCCAATGCGTCGCGGCCTTGACCGCCGTATTTGAACGCGGCGAAATTCGCATCCAGCGGGTCCCCAAGGCGCAAGCGGCGATGGCCGCGAGTGCGGCGGCTCCGCAGGCAGCCCCGGATGTAATCGTCTCAATCGAGACGAGCCGAATGTAAGTCGGGTTTGCCACTCCCCGTTTTCCTCGAAATCGCCTGCTCTTCCCTGCTGGTCTGACCTCACCGCTATAATTGTCTTCGGGAGATAGCTATCCTCTCGCCGTCATGATTCAGACCCTTTTCGGCAGCACGCAACAGAAGCCTGGCTTCCTGGAGCGCATGAAGGAAGCGGTGACCCGCACCCGCGAGAACCTCAGCCAGCGGATTGAAGAGGTCGTGGCCTTCACAAAGGAGATCGACCGCTCGACGCTCGATGATTTGGAAGCAACCTTGATCGGCGCCGATCTGGGCACGGCCACCACGCACGAGGTTCTGGAGAAATTGCGGGAGAAGGCCGATCGCAAGCAGATCAGGGATGTGGATGAGTTAAAGCGTTTACTGAAGGAAGAACTGCTTGCGATTCTAGAGCAAGGAAATATGCGGCCGGTACAGAAAGTGGATGGCATGCCTGAGGTCATCCTGGTGGTGGGCGTGAACGGTACAGGAAAAACGACCACGATTGGCAAGCTGGCCCAGGTGTTGCGCTCGGACGGCAAGAATGTTTTGCTGTGCGCCGCCGATACTTTTCGGGCGGCGGCTATCGAACAACTGGAAATCTGGGGTCAGCGCACCGGCACGGAAGTGATTAAGACGAAAGCTGGCGGCGACCCGGCGGCGGTTCTATTCGACGCCATCCAGGCCGCCACCGCTCGCCACACCGATTACGTCATTGTGGATACGGCGGGACGGCTGCACACCAAGACCAATTTAATGGCGGAACTGGATAAGATGCGCCGCACCGCTCAACGCATCGTACCGGGGGCGCCACATGAGACTCTGCTGGTGATGGACGCCACCACGGGACAGAATGGACTGCAGCAGGCGCGGCTGTTTACCCAGTCGGCCGGCGTCACTGGCATCGTCCTGACGAAATTGGATGGGACAGCCAAGGGCGGGGTGGTAGTCGCGATCACGCGAGAACTTGGTGTGCCAGTGCGCTATGTCGGAGTCGGGGAGAAAGCCGGCGATCTGCTGCCTTTCAACCCCAAGGAATTTGTGGATTCGCTGTTGGCTTAGCTCCGCCTCACAGAGACGAACAAGCCATGCCCGTGGAGAGAAACACACCGCGTTCGCTGTTCCCGGCGCTGGCAGAATTCTTGCGGCGCATCGCCGGCGAAAAGCGCGACCCGGGCGATGCTTTCGCTAACCGGCTGGCGCCCCTGCGCCGCGGGCCCAACAATCGCAGCGGGGCGGCGGCGGTGGCTGAACCGGATGAAGAGGAGCACGGTTTCTTCCCTCCGCGCAGCAGTCGATTCTTTTCTCGCTAAATGCCTGATCACGGCGTCGACGAGTCGTTGATCCGCCAGGCTCTCGACCTGGCGCGGGCTGGCGTAGGTCTTACTTCCCCGAATCCCTGTGTGGGTGCGGTCATTGCCGACCAGCAGGGCAAGGTGCTGGGCCGCGCCACGTACACCTACGAGGGTCTCAAACATGCCGAGATCCTTGCCCTGGAACAGGCGGGAGAAGAGGCTCGGGAGGCGACTTTGTACATCAACCTGGAGCCCTGCTCTCACCACGGGCGCACCGGTGCGTGTGCGGACCAACTGACCGCCGCCGGTATCCAGCGGGTCGTCGCTTCCATCGAGGACCCCAATCCCTTGGTCAGCGGACAGGGATTTGCTAAGTTGCAGGCTGCGGGAATCCGTGTGGAAACCGGACTGGGTCGGGAAGAGGCGCGTCGCCTGAACGAGAGTTTTGCCAAGTACATCCGGCACAAAACGCCGCTGGTTACGCTTAAAGCAGCCATGACCCTCGACGGCAAGATTGCTCCTCCGCCCGGTGAGTCGGAGAATCCCACGGCTCTGGGCGCGGGCGGCGTTACGGGCGGATGGATTACCAGCGAAGCGGCTCGCCGACATGTGCACGAACTGCGTCACGAAAATGATGCCATTCTGGTGGGCGTGGGCACGATCATCGCCGACGATCCTTTGCTCACCGACCGCAGCGGCCAGCCGCGTCGTCGTCCGCTAATGCGACTCATCGTCGACTCTCGGTTGCGTTTGCCGCACGAATCGCGAGTGGTGAAAACAGCTCAGAGTGATGTGATCGTGTTGAGTTCCTTCGCGGAAGAGAAGAAGAAGAGACAGCTGCAGGAACTCGGCATCCGCGTGGAACAAATTCCCGGACCGTATGCCGACGGCAGACCTGACATGGCCCGCATCGTGCGGCGGTTGGGAGAACTCGAGATTACGAGCTTGCTCATCGAGGGCGGCGCCTTGGTGAACTGGGCGGCGCTCGCCTCCGGAATCGTCGACAAAGTTTTCCTCTACTACGCGCCCAAGATTCTGGCGGGCACAGGCTCAGTGCCGTTTGCTCGAGGCATGGGATTTCGCAAAATGCGCGACGCAGCTTACGTGAAGTCTTTGCGCTTGCATCGATTGGGGGAGGATTTCGCCGTGGAAGGTTATTTGAGAGACCCCTATGCGGTGGACGTCACGACTTAAGCATTTAGCCCTTGGCCTCGGGCCCGTATCGGCTGCTGCCGCTTCTGAGGGCTAGCTGATGAGGACTAGCTGATGGCTGAGCTGCCAAATGCCAATGGCTAACCCCGAGTGCAGGTTGGAGGCTTGATGTTTACCGGGATTATCGAAGAGGTGGGCCGGATTCGTCGAATCGAACAGAAAGGTGAGAACCGGCGGATCACCATCGAAGCCAGAAGAACACCTAAAGAACTCAAAAGCGGTGACAGCGTCGCCGTCAGCGGCGTGTGCCTGACTGCTCTGGCTATTCGTCAGAATTCGTTCTCTGCCGATCTGGCTCCGGAAACATGGATTCGGACTTCGTTCTCACGAGTGAAGCCGGAAGCGCTGGTGAATCTTGAACTGCCGATGCGAGTGGACGGCCGCCTGGGAGGCCACCTGGTGCAGGGACATGTCGACGGTGTAGGCAAGCTCATCGCATTCGAGCCGATTCCCGAGTCCGAGAATTGGTGGCTGAGAATCCATATACCAGACGAACTGGACAGATATGTCGTCTACAAGGGATCGATTGCGATCGAGGGAATTGGCCTGACCGTGGCTAAGCTGGACAGCCGATGCTGCACTGTGGCTATCATCCCGCACACCGTGGAGGCGACTAACTTGAAGACATTAAAACCAGGCGATCCCGTTAATCTCGAAACCGACCTGATCGCGAAATATGTGGAAAAGATGATGATGGCGCGTGGCGAAGCGGTCAGCAAGACCATCACGGTAAAGCGGCTGGTGAGAGAAGGTTTTTGAGCGTAGCTAGCCCGAAGTTCCTCCCCCCTGTACGGGGATTCCTGTACGGACCCTAGAAGATGGCGCGTTGTTTCTGCTTGCAAAGTACAGCAACTACCTGATTCCATTCGGCATAGGCGGAATGCAATCTTGACCGCGAAGTTTCGATGGAAGGGCTCATTCTGTGGAAACCCAAAGCTTCAGTTCCGAAACGAAGCCGGTTCGAGTGGCTGCGCGGGCGGCTACGGAACCTGCTACGGACTTGGCAGCAACCCCCCTGACTCCCTGGTGTACTGAGGACGAGAGTCGGCACTCGGTTCGGTTCTATTCCAGCGATCAATTTTTCGTAGAAACGTGGGGCCGCATGATCGGCACCGTTCTCGGAGCCGGCGATGGAGCCGTTGTGGTCGCAACCCAGCCGCACCGTGACGCCCTGGCTGAACTGCTGACCGGGCGCGGCCTGAATATCTCGGTCGCAGTGGAACAGGGTCGCTACGTCGCTCTGGACGCGACTGAGATGCTGGCTACGTTCATGGTTGATGGCACGCCTGACGCCGAGCGTTTTACGGATGTGGTGGGCGGCGTCCTGGCGCGGGCCAGTGCGTCGCCGGAAGGGAAACGACTGAGGGTGTCCGTTTTCGGCGAGATGGTAGCTGTTTTGGTCGCGGAGGGAAATCCAGATGCCGCGATTCGGCTTGAACAACTGTGGAACCAGTTAGCTTTGGATCATTCGTTTGTGCTGCACTGCGCCTATCCCATACATGGTTTTTGTAGGAAAGAGGATTGTGATAGCTTCTTGAAAATCTGCGCGGAACATTCGGCGGTGGTCCCCACCGAACGCTACACCCGGATGGGCAGCGAAGGCGAGCGCCTGCGCCATATCACGGAACTGGAGCAGACGGCGCAAGCTCTCCAATCCGAGATGGCGGAACGTACCCAGGCCAAGGCCCGCAGCGCAGCACTGGAAAGCGAAAACGGGCAACTGGTCGAGGAAGTCCGGAAGCGCGAACGGGCGGAGGATGGACTGAGGACCCTGACTGCGCGCCTGTTGACCATTCGAGACGAGGAACGACGTCGGGTCGCCCGCGAGCTTTACGATGGGACGGCGCAAGTTTTGGCTGCCTTGGCCATCAATCTCGGAATCGTAGAAATCGAAAAAGATGTTCTCAGCCGAACCTCTTCTGACCTCCTCTCCCAAAGTACGAAATTAGTTCACGATCTCTTGCAAGACGTTCGCAGCCTCTCTCACTTGCTGCATCCTCCCACCTTGGACGAGATGGGAATCGTTTCCGCGATCCATTGGTATGTCGAGAGATTTATGGAGCGGAGCCCGGTACGGGTAGAGCTCGTCATGCCCGAGGATCTGGGGCGGCTTCCGCGCGAGGTGGAGATGGCCGTCTTCCGCGTGGTCCAGGAGTCACTTACCAACGTTCACCATCATTCCGGAAGCAAGACGGCAAGCGTTCAAGTCAGCCGTTCTCCCAGAGAAGTGGTGGTCGAAGTTCGAGATCAAGGAAAGGGAATCCCGCCGGAAATAAAGCTAGCCGGGAAAGATGCGATGGCGCGAGGCGTCGGAATAAGCGGAATGCGCGAGCGCGTTCGTCAGCTTGGAGGTACCGTTTCGGTAGACTCGGATCATCACGGAAGCATCATCCGCGCCACCTTGCCGCTGGCCTAGCCTGGCGTGGATGGATAGCGTCGCCAGGCAAGGAACTTCAGACCCCGAGTTTGAGTTCATCCAACTCCAGAAATTCCTGCACAATGGGCTGGCTGGACCTCTCCAGTTCTTGATAGGTCCCGAAGAAGATTGCTTTTCCTTCCTGAAGGAAAACGACACGATCGGCTAGCTTTTTCGCCAGGCGCATATCGTGAGTGACAACAATACTGGTCAGGTGCAGCTGAAATTTGAGCTTCTTGATGAGGTCCCCGAGCAGTTGCGCCATGAGCGGATCGACCATGGTCGTGGGTTCATCGTAAAGAACACACTCGGGCTGAGCGGCCAACGCCCGGGCAATCGCGACCGAGCGCTTCATTCCGGTGGAAAGATCAGAGGGCAGCAAGTCACGCATTTCTTTGACGCCCACCATTTCCAGCAAGCCATCGATGATCTGAAAAATCTGTTCTTCTCTCAGATCCCTTCTTTCGCGAAGCGGGAACGCGACGTTCTCCCCTACGGTCAAAGAGTCAAACAAGGCGCCGTTCTGGAAAACCATCGTGACCTTTTTGCGGACCTCCTCAAGCTGCGGCTCGGAGTAATCGGTGATGTCCTCGAAGGCCACGATCACGCGGCCCTCATCAGGCTTTAGAAAGCCCATGATGTGATGAAGCGAGACTGATTTCCCTACCCCGCTTCGGCCGAGAATGCACAGAGTCTCGCCCGGCATGACGTAAAAGCTGACGTGATCGAGCACCCGGTTGTCGACGAAGGCTTTGCTCACATCTTCGAATTCAATGTAGGGCTTGGTGGGCGGGACGGAACTGGGCATGGTGTAGGTCTCAGGAATCGGGTCCTAAAGCTCAAGGTTAGTGTTCCACGGATGGGAGGCGTTCTCAAGCCCCTTGCCGGGGCCTACTTCTTGTTGGCACGCTGCCTCTTAGCATCATTCAACTCTTCCGGCGTATTGACGTTGCGGAACAGATCAGGCGAAAAGCCGCGTCGTGCGAGCTCCCTCTCTTCGAGCACAAGCGTTTTGATGTCCGCGAACAAGGGATCGATCTTGTTCCGGCCTTGTAACAGGGAACGTTCGGCGATGGCGGCAAAGGTCTTGCGATAAACGGCGCACAAGGGCTGCCAGCCCCCACCGGCTCGCGGCAGGGTGACCAGCGCATCGCTGGCTGCCGCCTGTCTTAGCAGGTATTTCAAGAAAGTGGTCTCGAGGAAAGGCAGATCGACCGCCAGGATCAGATTTAAGTCGGTGGCGGTCGCCGATAGCGCGGCGTGAATTCCACCGAGCGGGCCGCGGTCGCGGAAGATATCTTCGACCACGGTTCCGAAGCTCACAAACTTGGCGCGCTCGCCGACAATGATGGCTTCAGGAGTGAAGACCCGCACAGTCTCGAGCGCGCGTTCGAGCAGGGTACGCCCTTTCAACTCGAGAAAGGCTTTGTCAGCCCCCATGCGGGAGCTCTTGCCGCCGGCAAGGATGAAGGCTGTGAGATTATCCACGCGGCACATCATACACCGCTTATGAAGGCCCCAGGATTGGGTCCCGGTTTGGTCAGGCACATGAAATTGCTATGCACAGGGCGGAAGGAGAAATAGTGTCGGGTCATGGTTTGTGCCACGCGGCTCGAAAAACAGAAACGTTCCTCGAGGTCGACGCCGTACTGGCTTTAATTTCTGCGGGTTAACCAAGTCAGCTTGGAAAGGCACGAAAGTAACCTTCCCAAGTTATGCGTGTCATTGGATGATGAGTTTTCTGCAATTCACGAAAGAGACTATGACTCAGAAGTTATTGGATGTGTTCATGCTAGGTCGCTGCGCACACGAATTCTCCTGGCCGCGGCGGGCAGCGGATGGGTCCTACTACCAGGTCTGTCTGCTGTGCGCGGCTGAGTACAAATACGATTGGAAAACCATGCGGCGCATCGAGCGCCTGGAGGCGGCGCCGGAGCCTGCCATCAAGCGGCGCGCGCATACCAAGAAGCCGACATGGGTGCCACGCGCCCGGAGGCTCAAGCTGGACACTCCCGTCCGCTACCGGGTCAAGAACCTGGGCAATTGGTCCGAAGGCATCCTCGAAAATATCAGCCAGTCGGGAGTGCTCCTCCACGGTCCTGAGCAACTGCCGGTGAACTCACTGGTGGAGATGGTGTTCGAGATGCCGGAGGAAATTTCCGGACAGAAGAACAGCAATGTTCTCTGCCAGGCGCGTATTATCCGCTCCAAGGAGGCTCGCGATACCGAGGCTGGCCTCGGCCTGGCGGCTGCCATCCTGGACTACAAATTCATCCACCAGAGCTGAAGCCTCCTGCCGCTTAGCAAATCCAGGAGGCTTCGACCCTCATTGCTTGCCACCCGGCAGCGGGGAAAATCCGCATCTTTTCCACAGGCCTCGCGCAACCTCTTGCCATAAGGAGGGTTAATACCTCTGGGGGTGACGGCACTCTACGCAATTTTACTGTGTGACAGGTATGTTTCTGCATCTAAACTAGTACTGGCTACACAGGAGTGATTTATATGAAGGCAAGATTCTCCCTCCCTACGGTTGCGGTTCTGCTTCTGCTTGTGCTGGGAGCAGGGATAGGCTGCAATCAAAGCAAGGCGAAAGCCGATTCGGAAATCACCAGCGAAGTTCAGAGCAAGTTTAGTCAGGACTCAGGTCTACAAGGCAAGGGTCTGACCGTACAGGCGGCCGATGGCGTGGTCACGCTTGCCGGAACGGTCGATAATCAGGCGGAGCGGGAAGCTGCGGCACGACAGGCCGCATCGGTCGAAGGCGTGAAGACGGTGATCAACAATCTCGAGGTAGCCCCAGCTGTGGCGGAGCAACCAGCGAGCGCATCTGTCCCGGTTGAGGAACCCAAGCCGACTCCCAGCCATCGGGCCAGTCGATCGCGCAAGCGGGCGATACCGACTTCTGCCATGGCTAACGAGTCGGCGCCGCAAACCAATGCGCACCCAGCGGCCGCCCCAACGATGATGGAGGCGGTGAATACCGCGCCTCCCGCACCGGTGGCGCCTGCCAAGGTTACGATCCCTCAGGGCACCGCTTTGGCGGTGCGCCTGGTGGACACGATTGACTCGGAAACCGCTCAGCAGGGCCAAACCTTCCGTGCCTCACTGGAATCGCCTCTCTCGGTCGATGGGGACGTCGCCATTCCGGCCGGTTATGACGTAGAAGGCCATGTCGTCGAGGTCAAGAGCGCCGGGAAGTTCTCCGGCCGGTCCGAACTTGTTCTGCAGCTCGATCGCATCGCGGTAGGCGGCAAGCACTACAACATCCAGACCGATCAGTGGAAACGTGAAGGCTCTTCGCGCACCAAGAACACCGCTGCCAAAGTTGGAACCGGCGCAGCGATCGGCGCGATCATTGGCGGCTTGGCCGGGGGTGGCAAGGGCGCAGCGATTGGCGCCGCGGCGGGCGGTGGCTTGGGGGGCGGCGTACAGGCCGCAACCAAGGGCCAGCAAATCAAACTGTCCTCCGAAACCGTGCTGAACTTTACGTTGCAAGGGCCACTGACGGTGGTACCGACCACGGAAGGTCCGAACGCCAGCCGTCCGCGGCTGGACAACAACTAAAAACCTCAGGGGCGCAGGTTTGGGCTTGCGCCCCGCTTCCCTTCTCCCGTCATACCCACCTGCGGTCCTGATCACAACTGCGCCTGATAAGCCTCACCGTTTCCGTTGCAAATTGTCATGCAAAGGATGGCCGAGGAGCAGGCCCTGCTGCGGAGGCGCTCAAAGGCGTCGCCCACTGACCTCACTGACCTGACACCCTGGCCAGGGAAAATGGTGGCAAGTATCCTTCGGACCATGTGTCTGCCGCCATCCAGGGCGAGACGTGAATCTGCCGGCACCCGGTTCCAAGGACATGCCAGGCCGGGGACGGCTGTTCTGGCATATGAGCGGAGGGCACCAAGCGGAGGTGCAGTTGCGAGTCGCCAACCTGAATAAGCATATCGAGTCGCGACGAGTCTAGTAAGAGAGCACGGTACAGGGCCCGGGCAGACAACCTCGGGCCCCTGCATCGCAACCAAGTTTTGTTTCACCATCTGCCCGTAGCTTTTCTTGCCGCCGGGAATTAGGGTCCGGGAGAGTGAGGAGAACTCTGAGCCAAAAGGTTCGGGCAGCGCACGACAGGCTGGCTCAACTATTGCAAGAGCTAAGTACCGCTGCTAGATTTTGGGCGGGCGGGGGATGACCGTTCTCTGTTGAGCACCGTCCAAAATTCGGACACCGGAACTGCTTGCCCCCAGAAGGCGATATGTATCACGCATGCGGATTTGGACTACCTCCGAGTTGCCAAAGCCTTTAGCCGGCTACGGAGCTGCCGCAGCGTTGCCCGGCGCAGCTCTTCTGGTTTGGCGGATTTCGCCGGTTATGCACCAGAATCCCTTCGTGCTGTTCGTTGCGGCGGTGATCATCAGCGCACGTTTCTTCGGATTCGGGCCGGGTGTTTTTTCCTCTGTTCTGTCTGCGGTCTTAATCGACTACGGGGTATTCCACCCACACTTTGCCTGGTCATTGTCCAACAAGAATTTCCAAGAATTGCTGATCTTTCTGCTGGTGTCCGTGCTGGCCAGCGGTCTGGCGAGACAGAAATCCAGAGCGGAAAGTCGAGCCGACCAGGCACTGCAACATGTGGTAGCCATTGTCGAATCCTCCGCGGATGCAATTTTGAGCAAGAACATCAACGGAATCATCACCAGTTGGAATCCCGGAGCAGAGCGGTTGTACGGATATCGCGCGCAGGAGATCATCGGAAAGCACATTTCTATCCTCTCTCCGCCAGAACAGCAGGGTGAGATTCCCAACCTGCTGGAAAAGCTGCGGCGCGGCGGCTCCGTGCAGCCCTACATGACCGAGCGTGTTCGTAAGGACGGAACGCGCGTGAATGTCTACCTCTCTATATCGCCGATCCGTAACCGGCGCGGTGAAGTGGTAGGGGCGTCCACCATTGCCCAGGACCTCACTTCCCAGCAAAAGGCGGAAGAGATGCTGCGCAAGAATGAAAAGCTGGCAACGGCGGGGCGGCTGGCGGCAGCCATCGCGCATGAGATCAATAATCCCCTGGAGGCAATCGGAAACCTGCTCTACCTGGCACGCCGCGATAAGAGCAAATCCGACGAATACCTGGAGACGGCAGAAAACGAAGTGCAGCGCGTGGTGAACATTGCTCAGCAGACTTTGGGACTGGTACGCGATGCAGCAGCGATGGCGCCTTTGGACGTGTCCAATGTACTGGAGGAGGTCGTCAACCTCTACACCCGCAAGCTCAATGCGAAGAAAATCCGCCTGGAGAAGAAGTTCGAGCCCGGCGTGGAGATTCGGGGATTTTCAGGGGAACTGCGACAGGTTTTTTCGAACCTGATTGCAAATGCCATCGAGGCCATGCCCGAACAAGGACGCCTGCTGTTACGCGTGGAACGCAGCCATGAGTGGACCAATAGTTGCCGCCCTGGGGTACACGTAACCGTGGCGGACAGCGGACAGGGCATCGCGCCACAGGACGTAGCGCACCTGTTTGAGCCCTTTTTCACGAGCAAGAAGGAAAGCGGAACCGGATTGGGACTCTGGCTAACTCACAACATCGTGCAAAAACATGGCGGCACCATCCGTTTGCGCAGCAGTACTTCGCCAGGAAAAAGCGGTACGGTGTTTCGGCTCTTCCTGCCCAAAACCACCGAAACTCCCGAGACGGCGGGGAGCCACTAGTCTCCCGAGGGATCCCTTTATCCTACTGATTCCTTTGGGGTACCTCGAAATGCCCGAAGGTACAGGGCTTTCAGTACCTTAGGGGAGATGGCCGATTCCCCTTATAATCGGGACAAACCACAGGCATGCGGTAACTTACGGGCGAAAAGGAGACCGTGGATCCGATCTTCGCAGCGGCGATCTTCTGGTTGGGGCTGGCCCTGGGCAGCTTTTTGAACGTGTGTATCTACCGTTGGCCGCGCGGCATGTCGGTCGTGCTGCCCAGTTCGAAGTGCCCCAAATGCAACACACCGATCAAGTTCTACGACAATATCCCCGTCCTGGGTTGGCTGCTGTTGCGGGGACGGTGCCGGACTTGTCGAGCACCGATCTCGCCGCGTTACCTGGTGGTCGAACTGCTCACCGCGGTGCTGTTCCTCACCTGCTACGCGAAGTTTGGATTAACCTTGGCGGCCCTTAAATTCTGTGTTCTGGGTTTTCTGCTGTTGGGCCTCATCTTCACCGATGCGGAGACCAAGCTGCTGCCGGATAAGCTCACGCTGCCGGGCCTCGCCCTTGGATTCCTCTTCAGCCTCATCGTGCCCGTCAACGACCTGGCATCACAGCTCCTGCCGGGAGTCATCTCCGTTCCCTCTAGTTCGGAGATTTCCTGGCGCGTCTTTTCCTTGTTGGATGCATGCTTGGGAGCGGCTGTGGGAGCGTCGTTCATTTACGGAGCGGGTGCCATCTACCTGCATTGGCGCGGCGTCGAAGGCATGGGTTTCGGCGACGTCAAACTCATGGCGATGATTGGGTCATTTCTGGGAATCAGGCTGACCATCCTTACCCTGTTTGCCGCGACCCTGACCGGCTCCATCTTCGGACTGGGGACTGTGGTGGTAGTGTGGATCAAACGCATGCGACGGCGGATGGTACGCCATCACGAGACAGTCGCAATCGCCCGGCGACGCGCCTGGGAGTCGGCGCGCATGGTGTACCGCTACTACCAGATACCGTTTGGAGTTTTTCTTGGTAGCATGGCGCTGGTGGCTTTCTTTTTTGGCAATCAGTTCCTGCATTGGTATTGGGGGGTGATGTGACACGGTGCACGCAGCGCCGCCGACACAGAAGCCGGACTCGAGAGAATCATGAGTTGGGTACAACAGAGGAGTGAATCGATGAAGCGCTTAGTGTACGTTTGCCTGAGTGGGGTGATGATCGCGATGATGCTGGCCTCGGCGGCGCAAAGCCAGGACGACAAGCTGGCCGAGCACGCACGTCAAAGGAGAAAAGAAAAGCAGGCTCAAGGCGAGAAGAAAGTCTATGACAACGATAACCTGCCTCGCCAGGAACACATCAGCGTAGTGGGATCGGAGCGGGCTTCATCCTCGACTGACGCCACTAGATCAGCGGAGGCCTCTGGGTCTGCAAGTTCAAAGGCGGGCGGCCCGAAGCCAGATCAGGCGAAAGAAGATGGTGCAACAGGTGGGAAGGACCCGCAGGACAAGGCGAGACCCGAACGAACTTCGACCGATGCCTCTGACGATCGGCAGAAGGTCACGGACGAGTGGCAGAAAAAGATTGCCGACAAGCAGAGTGCTCTCGATTTGCTGCAGCGGGAACTTGACGTGTTGCAGCGCGAATATCGGCTACGCGCCGCTGCTATGTATGCAGATGTGGGCAATCGACTGCGCAACTCGGCACAATGGGACAAGGACGAGAAGCAATACAAGGCTCAGATTGACGCCAAGCAGAAGGCGGTTGAGGCCGCCAAGCAGCAACTCGAAAACACGCGGGAACAGGCGCGCAAAGCCGGCATCCCCGCCAAGGCCCGGGAATAGCTCAGTCACGAAGACTTCACTGTCAGCGCCTCCAGTCCTAATCGGGCTGGAGGTATTTTTTAGCCCCTTAAGGGTCATACTGAGAGTCTGTGACTTCTTGGATTTAGGCGATTTTTCCGGCAGGTAAGCTGATTGTTTTCAGCATCGGTCCGTGCGAGAAAAACGAAAAAGTCACAAACTCTGCGCGAAGCTTAGGCTCGCGAACCGCGACCTGGCGGAGTCGAATGACCGGCCATGGACCCGCGCTACGGGTCTTGCTCACGCGGAAGATGGTGCCGCATTGTGTTTTTGAGGTGTTCAATTTGCCGCAGATGATGGCGGGCGTGCACCCAGTGAAACTTGCGCCATTCCGCGGCGGTGAGCGGCCCCAGAAACGGGTGATTTATCAACGTAACTCGGCTGCCAAAGCGCTGTTCGCATTTGCGCATAGCTCCGTCCATGCCTTGGATCCGCTGCTGCAGGATTGGAAGAATGTTCTCAGGGGGAGCGCCTTGGGGAAGAGTTCCGCGAGGTGCCTGTCGTCCCTTGGGCATATACCTGAGCTTCACGACTACGATCTTGCTTAGACGTTCTCCAAGGCCGGAAACCGTGGCGATGGGCTTCTCAGCTTGCAGGCAGCGCTCACAGCCGATTCGCGTCCCGTTATAAGTTAACGAGAGGTGCTCCAGGATTTCAGCCACGCTCCACTTTGATTCTGGATGCCATTGAAGTTGTTTCGCGCTCATTCCGCGAGTGGAAGAGACGATTGCACTGTGGATTCGCTCCAACCAGAAATCCATGCTGCTCCCTATTCCCGCTCATTTAGAATTGAACTCAGCAACGCCGGTTTCAAAAACTTAACAGGAATCAGACTTCATGAAAATACTCGGATTGGCAATTCTGGGATTGCTAATGCTCGTCGGTTGCGAATCGGAACCCGCCAAACCCGCTGAGAAGCCACAGCCAAAAGGTCCTGAAATGGTGGCCGGCCGTACCGGATTTCAGAAGATGTACATTTCGGCGCGAGGCTGGGCGCGCGACGCGCAGCCCTTCCGTCTTGAGTCACAATATAACGCCGATTCCAAGGGCCGCGACGGTAAATCAGCCATCTGGCGGGCCGGCTTTGCCGCTCCGTCTCGCGGCGGCGTCAAGCGATATACATGGTCGGGAACGGATGCTTCCGATGCTCCCTCCCGCGGGGTGTCTTCAGGCACAGAAGATACCTACAGTCCGAATAATTCGTCGACCCAGATCTTTGACTCGGCTTTCCTGAAGGTCGACTCGGATAAGGCATTCGAAGTAGGACAGAAGCACGGAGGGGACAAGGTGCTGGAGAAAAATCCTGATCTGCCGGTCTTTTACGTGCTCGATTGGAACCACGCCACCAACGAACTGATCTGGCACGTGATCTATGGAAACGATCGCAACGACGCGAAGTTGCGGATCGCGGTCAATGCCTCGAGTGGAGACTTCCTGAGGATAGAAAAGTGAGGAAATTTTGTAATTGGCGGTATTTTGTAACTTCTGAATTTAAGGGCGGAGTTGGTTGAAATTACCGAGAAGCACCGTAAAGCCCGGCCCTTTAGGGCTGGGGATATAAGGCGTGATTTTGCCTTGTCTTAGATTGCTTCATTAGGTATAAGCATCCGTATGGCCCTGGAAGGCTACAAATCAAACTACAACGTAGTCTATTCAAGCAAGTACCATTGTGTGTGGACGCCTAAGTATCGGCGAGCTGTGCTGGTCGGACGAGTCGCTAAACGATGCGAACAGGTGCTTAGACAAGTGGCAGACAAATATCGTGCCGAAATCATGGCTCTGGAAATCATGCCCGACCGCGTACACGTGCTGGTAGAAGTAGACCCGCAGTTCGGTATCCATCGGTTGGTTAAGCACCTCAAGGGGGTTTCCTCGCACAGCTTGCGGCAGGAATTTCGCACCCTGAAATCACGGTTGCCGACGCTGTGGACGAATAGCTATTTCGTGTCCACCGTCGGGGGTGCGCCGCTGGCGGTCATCCAACCATATGTCGAAAAGCAGAAGAACGTATAAATATCGGCTGTGGCCAAACCGCAAACAGCGGGAAGTCTTGTTTTCGAGGCTGGAAGTGTGCCGTCAGTTGTACAACGATGCTCTCAAAGAGCGGCGCGAGGCTTGGAAGTTGTGCCGCGCAATGCGTATCTTTCTCCATGCAATCGGCACAGTTGCCCGCCTGCAAGCAAGCCGCTAGCTTTAGCTATGGCGCGTAAGTCACAAAATTCCGCGCTACTTCTTCGCCTTTTGTCCCTCATTATTGAGCCTGTCCAGAGCCTTGTGCGCTTCCTCGGCATGCGGCCCCTGCGGCAAGATCTTCAGGTAGCTTTCGTACTTCTCTCGCGCCTCATCGGGTTTCCCAAGCTTGTCCAGGCATCGAGCTAGACCGAAGGTGGCCATGGCGTCGTTCGACTTGTAAACAAGTGCCTCCCGATAGCGAGCCTCAGCCGCATGATAGTTCTTGCGCTTGAAGTAAAAATCGCCAACTTCCACATCTTTGGCGGCACGATGCGGGTCCCAGGGACGGAACTCCTCGACATCTGCCCCGGCTTCGGAGACGGCAGAATCGCTGAAGGGATGAGCCTTGGAATCATCCTTAGGAGGACTGATATCTACGCTCCTGTCTTTGCTGGAACTCTCCTCGGAGGAGCGCGGAGCCGTACCGGCAGATTGGTCAGAACGCGGCGGAGCCTGATTGGAAGGGACTTTGGTAGACGAACTCTGTGCGACAACTAAGGCGCCAAGCACCAACACGACCACTGAAACCAGAGTAGTTCGCATTCGTCCCTATTTTATCTTTATCGCGAGAGATATATAGAGCTAAAAACAGGCCGCTCATGGGGCTGAGCGGCCTGGTTGGCGAAGTCCTCCGGGGAGGAGGGAAACTTAATTCTGACCGGACGGCGGCTGTGTGCTCGCCGAGGGGCTCGGGTTGACCGGTGGCTGCGTTCCCTCACCGGTCGTGTTGGTCATCAACTTGATATTCACGCGGCGGTTCTTGGCCCGGCCCGCGGGGGTCTTATTCGACTCGATCGGATGATCCTTGCCTAACCCAATCAAATAAATCTTGTGGGCTGGCACGTTGTGCTTGGAAGCAAGATACTGGATCACCGAGTCAGCTCGGCGCTGGCTGAGATCATAGTTGTATTCCTTGCTGCCCGTCGAATCGGTCCCGCCTTCCAGCGTGATGATGAATCCCTTGGCGTTCGGAATTTCCTTGGCCAGCTCGTCGAGCGCTTCCATGTCTTTCTTGGTTAGATTGTCCTTGTCAAAGCCAAAAAGCACTGCGGTTTCGGCAACCGGACGATAGTTATCCAGGTTGGCGACGGTGTTGGAGAGGACATCGACGCGCTGGGTGGCAGAATTGGCCAGAGTCTGGGCCTCATCGGCCTGCTTGCCGGCAGCCACAGCCTTCTGGTCGACTTCTGCAGCCCTGTTCTGGACCTGCTGGATGCCAGCCATCGCGCGCGCTTCCACATCCTTGATATCGTTAGTGTTCTTGGCGGTCAGGTCATCCAGTTCGTTGGTTTTATTAATCAGCGGGGTCGTCTGCTGGCGGGTGTAGTTCTTGCTGGCGCATCCTACCGAGGCCAACATGCCCATT
>Ga0209804_1000383_pt1 | contig 37657 bp, 29 predicted proteins | sample GraSoiAngelo_139_FD_185896 | JGI IMG/M metagenome (GOLD analysis project Ga0209804, IMG submission 185896) | Grasslands soil microbial communities from the Angelo Coastal Reserve, California, USA - 14_0929_12_20cm (SPAdes) (version 2) | ecosystem: Environmental > Terrestrial > Soil > Grasslands ... | reverse complement strand
CCTCAGTTCGCCGGCCCATCATTGCTGGACTGGCTCGAGCGCGGGGTGAGGACATCGAGCGGGCGTGGCAGGCGCTGCGACATGCCGCCCTGCCGCGCATCCACGTGTTTCTCGCAACCTCCGACATTCATCTTGAATACAAGCTCAAGATTTCCCGCCAGCAGTGTGTCGAACAGGCGCGTGATGCAGTTGGTTTGGCCAAATCGCTTTGCCAGGACGTTGAGTTCTCGCCAGAAGACGCTACCCGAACGGACCCGGAGTTCTTGTGCGAGGTCCTCCAGGCGGTGGTGGATAGGGGCGCCACTACACTGAATATTCCCGATACGGTCGGTTTCACAACGCCGGAAGAGTTCAAGAATCTGATTCTCACCATCCGGCAGCGGGTTCGCGGCCTTGAGAGCGTCACTATTTCGGCGCACTGCCATAACGATCTGGGGCTAGCGGTCGCCAATACCCTGGCAGCAGTTGCCGCAGGCGCTCGACAGGTCGAGTGCACGATCAATGGCATCGGCGAGCGCGCGGGCAACGCGTCGCTGGAAGAAATCGTGATGGCGATGCGGGTTCGGCAGGAGCGGTATCCTTATGTCACGGGCGTTGTCAGTGAGCAGCTGTTTCCTGCAAGCCAGTTGCTGACTGAAATCACACAAGTCCCCGTGCAACCGAACAAAGCTGTCATCGGACGTAACGCTTTTGCCCACGAGGCGGGTATCCACCAGGACGGCATGCTGAAGAACCCGTTGACGTACGAAATCATGACGCCGCAGTCCGTCGGCGTGCCCGATAGCCGGCTCGTGCTGGGGAAGCACTCAGGACGGCATGCGCTGGGGCTGCATTGTGAGAAGTTGGGCTACCTGTTCGATCGCCGCGAGCTCGACGAGGTTTATCGACGATTTGTTGTACTGGCCGACCGGATCAAGAATGTGGAAGATCATCATCTGCTGCAATTGATTCGTGACACTAAGGATCAGGCTGTGCGTATGCCTCCTGCGCACGTGGAAACAACCCCCCTGGCTATCGCCTCTTCCGCGACAGGGGCCACGAACCGACCGCAGGTCGCGAAACCGTTTCCCGGGCCTCGGCCTGCCGAGCGCCAGGATGGGAAGCTTCCCCTCCATCCCATGGCGGAGCCTCACTACGAAGAAGATTATTTGTGGGGAGTTTAGCAGTGGGCACCGGCTGAAGCCTGTTCCTCTTTGAGTTCCGTCATCCGGCACCCCCTTCGACTTCGCTCAGGGCAGGCTCTGAGGGCGTGCCCCGATGGGATCCCGAATGTCCAGGGTCTAGTCCCCTTCTTTTTTTGCTCACGCGTGCTTCACGAAGTGGATCACTTCAGAATCTGCTTTGATACGATAACCGGATGCTTCTGAATCTCACCATCCTGCCAGGCGACGGTATTGGGCCCGAAGTGACCGACGAAGCAGTACGTGTGCTGGAACTGGTGGCGGAGACGTTCGGACACCAACTGGGGCTGACGCGCAAGAACATTGGCGGCGCCGCCTTGGTCGCCAGCAAGGATCCTCTGCCTGCCGACACCTTGCAGGCATGCCTGTCCTCAGGAGCCGTTCTGTTGGGGGCCGTGGGTGGGCCGGCATTCGATGAATATCCCCGAGACTTGCGTCCAGAGGCGGGCCTGCTGCGGTTGCGCAAAGAGCTTGGCGCATTCGCAAATCTGCGGCCGGCGGTGTGCTTCCCTGCTTTGCAGGAATCCTCGCCGCTGCGTCCGGAACTGGCGAAGGGGACCGACGTCCTGATTGTGCGGGAATTGCTGGGAGGACTCTACTTCGGGGAGCCGCGTTCAATTCAGGGTTCCGCAGGCTCGCGTGTTGCTACAAACACCATGAGCTATGGCGAAGCGGAGATTGAGCGCATTGCGCGCATGGCCTTTGAGCTTGCCCGGACCCGCCGCCACAAGCTGGTTTCCGTGGATAAGGGCAACGTGTTGGAGTGCTCGCGGCTGTGGCGCGAAGTGGTCACACGGGTTGGCAAGAATTACCGCGACGTCCAACTCTCGCACATGTATGTTGATGCAGCGGCCATGTTGCTGGTCATGCGGCCAGCGGATTTCGACGTGCTCCTCACCGAGAATATGTTCGGCGACATTCTTTCCGACCAGGCGGGAGCAGTCGTCGGCTCGCTGGGTCTGCTGGCTTCGGCGAGCATCGGGGGCGCGGTTGGCGTGTATGAACCAGTACATGGCTCGGCGCCCGACATCGCGGGGAAGGGCATTGCCAATCCTCTAGGTGCGATTCTGTCGGCGGCTCTGCTCCTGCGGTATTCCTTTCGCCTCGAGCGCGAAGCCGCTTCGATCGAATCGGCGGTATCGCAGGTTCTCGATGCCGGCTATCGCACACGCGATCTGGTCACATCCGGTCAGTCCGCCACCAGCACGACGCAGATGGGCGAGAAAGTTAGGGAATCGGTGAAACAACTCGCGGCGCGACATGAGGTGGCAAGTTAAGGTGGGCAACACAGATTCTGCAGCCCAGGTTTTCCACAACCAACAAATCTTCCTCGACCGTGTTCGGTAGTAGAATAGAGCGCATCGTATTTCCTTCCCCCCTCTGGGGATGGCAGGAGGCGCCCTATGCTCTCCAAATGTGCCAACCCGGACTGCTCGACTCCCTTCCTGTATCTGCATCAGGGCAAGCTGTTCCGCATTGAAGTAGACGCGAAACGGGACCGTGTGAAGCTAGGCCCCGTCGGAAGTGAGAAGAAGCCCGTGCGTCGCATGGAATATTTTTGGCTGTGTGATTCTTGCTCGTCTCATTTGACGGTGGCTTACGAACAGGATGTGGGCGTTGCTACAGTTCCACTGCTCTCTTACCGGGCCGCGTCATAGGCTGGGGGCGCGGGAACCAGCGCGCCGTTGGGAGTACTTCCCGGTAGTCGCGTTCCAGCGGATCTTCAGGACCTCGAAGAACATGCGCGTGCCGTCGCGGAGCGGACGGATGGTCGTTTTCTCATCGTGTGCCCATTCGACGGGCACTTCCACCACTTTGAGGCCCTGTTTTTGAGCCAGGAAGATCAGCTCCGCATCGAAGCTCCAGCGCTCAATTGTCTGCAGCGGGAAAATCGCCCGGGCGGCGCGTGCAGTGAAGGCTTTGAATCCGCACTGTGTATCCTTGTATTTCAGTCCAAGGACGACTCGCAGCGTCACATTGAACAATCGCCCGCATAACTGGCGGTAAAGCGGCTGGCGTTCGATTTGTAGTTCGGCATTCATCCAGCGCGAGCCAATGGCAACATCGGCGCCGTTCGCGATTGCCTCAAACAGCTTCGCAGCTTCCTGGATGGGCGAGGAGAGATCGGCATCGCTGAACAGCACCACGTCGCCACGGGCATTCAACATGCCGTTGCGCACGCTGTAACCCTTGCCGCGATTGCCGGGGTTCTCGACCAACCGCATCATGGGATTTTTTTCGACGAAGCGGCGAACAATCTCCGCCGTATCGTCGCGCGAACCATCATTCACCACAATCAACTCTGCATCCCAGCCTTGCTCTGCCAGGTAAACCAGGACTTTGTTCAGAGTCGGCACGATGCGGCGGCTCTCGTTGTAGGCGGGGATGATGATGCTGTATTGCAAAGAGCGTTCTCAGTGATTAGTTTAATCGCTGTTGGTCTGAGTAAAGCGAAGGATTGGTCGCTTTGCGTGGAGCTTCTGAAGACGTGCCTTGATACCAAGCCGAGTTATTAGCACACTGAGACGGGGCAAGCCCCGTCTCTACCTCAGTTATTGTGGGCGCAGACGCGGCTTGCCACGTCTGCAACGGCTGGCCTGCTGTTAGGCCACGAGGCGGTGCTTGTAGAGCATGACAAAGAACTCGTTCGCAAGTTCTTCGTCCCAGAGCCCGGAGTGGGCTTCATCACCCATGACGACAACGGACTGATCGTGGGTGAGGGCGGGCTTGTAGGGCCGAGCGGTACGCAAGGCGTCATACACGTCTACGACTTGGAGTATGCGAGCGAGAAGCGGAATCTCTCCTTTGCGGAGGCCGTCGGGATAGCCGCTGCCATTGGGATGTTCATGATGAGAGCGAATAATGGGGAGCACCAGACGAAGCGATTTCAGGGGCTTGCAGATCCTCTCCCCGGTGACGGGATGCTTCTTCATGATCTCCCATTCCGCAGCAGTGAGATCGCTACCCTTCTTCAGAATCTCGTCGGGCACGGCGATTTTGCCTAAATCGTGCAGGTAGCCACCGCGCCGCAAAGCCACAAGCGACTCCTGGTCCAGTCCGAGATGTTCTCCGAGATCGCTGGCGTAGTGCGACAGCCGCTCGCAGTGACCTTCGGTGTAAGGATCGCGCGACTCAACGCTCAAGCCCAGCGTACAAAGGACATTCTCCGCTGACTCCAACTCGTCGGTGAATTCCTTCAATTTGAGCAGGGATTTCACGCGGGCAAACAACTCTTCCGCAAAGATGGGCTTGTTCAGAAAATCGTCGGCCCCGGCTTCGATGCCACGCAGTTTGTCCTCGCGATCGCTGAGACCGGTTATCAGGACGACGGGAATGAGGCGGGTGGAGGGATTTTCTTTAATCTCGCGGCAGAGTTCGTAGCCCGATTTGCCGGGCATTACCACGTCGAGCAAGATCAGATCGGGAGGATATCTGCGAATCTCGGCTTCCGCAGCCGCAGCGTGGGAAACGGCGACCGCGTCGTAGCCGCGGCTGGCGAGCAGTTCCTGCATCAGCAGCACCACGTCGGGGTTGTCGTCTACCACCAGAACCCGCGGCGAACGGCGCCGAGCTGAAAGAATTTTCCCCATCTCCCAGTAGGAATCGATTTCAGAGGCGAACGTTGTATCGCGGTTCTGGGAATCCATCCGAACCCACTACGACCCGGAACGGGTTTATCTATTGTAGCCAAATTCAATGTAGGACGGCAGTAGCAAGAATGAATAAGGGATGATTTTGGTGACGCTGGCGTCAAGAATCTTGAACGCGGAACTCGCAATGCGCGCTGGGTTCAAGTCTCTGCCTCAGCGAGGGTTAGCTTCGAAAGGGCTACTTAGGCAGCGGCTGGCTATCGAAGGCTCAGCCGAGAAGGTATGGGGGCGGGTCTTTGACCCGCCTGCCAAAGGTGGCGCTACTTACCTCTTCGTTCGAGTTCGAGGAGCGCTTGCTTGCGCTCGACACCCCAGCGATAGCCGCCCAAGCCACCGTCCTCGCGCACCACCCGGTGACACGGAATGGCCACGGCTAGACGATTGCTCGCACACGCGCGAGCCACCGCGCGAGTGGCCCGGGGTTCGCCGATAGCCTTGGCTACCTCGCCATAGGAGCGGGTGGCACCATAGGGAATCGATTGCAGGTATTCCCACACGCGCCGCTGAAAGGCCGTTGCCTGGATGTCGAGAGGCAGCGAGGAATTCAGCTTATGGCCCTGCAGTCGCTTAAGCAGGCCATCTTTCCAGCTGCGCAGCCCGTCGTCGTCGCGTCGGCGGTTGGCAAACGGGAACTCGTGCTTCAAGCCCTCCACCAGTTCTTGTTCCGAATCGGCGAACTGGATGGCACAGATACCCTTGTCGGTAGCCGCGACCAACATGCGGCCGAGCGGGGATTCTGCGAAGGTATAGCGAATCGGTGCGGCGACGGCGCCTCGGCGGTACTTGTCAGGCGTCATGCCAAGCTGGGAGGCAGTTCGCTCGTAGAGACGGCTGCTGGAGCCGTAGCCCGCGTCGTACATGGCGCGTGTGACCGAGTGCCCGGCCTGCAGGTTGCGCTTGAGTTGGTTCATGCGGCAGGAATCGGCATAGGCACGCGGCGTGACTCCAAGCACGGCCTTGAATGTGCGCTGCAGATGAAACGGACTCTGGTGAAAGACCTGGGCCAGGCGCGACAGCGTGACCGGTTCATCCAGGTGTTGCTCGATGTACCGGCAAATGCCCTTCACGGTTTCCACTTGCGTACTGCCCGTGGCGGCTTTCGGACGGCAGCGCAGGCAGGCGCGATAGCCGTCGCGCTCCGCCTCTTCGGCCCGCCGATAAAAAGTCACATTTGCGCGGCGTGGGTGCTTGGCCGCACACGAAGGCCGGCAAAAGACTCCGGTGGAGGAGACGGCAAAAACGAATTTGCCGTCCTGGGCGGCATCGCGCGCCAGAACTGCCTGCCACCATTTGTGATCGTCGCCTGACACGGCTGAGAGCCCTTGCTGTTCAAGTATCGCATTGCTTAGCATGAGGAGAAAGATAGGCCGGGCGAGTTCCTCGTACTATCCGAATCTTGCCCTCAAACCAAGGTTTGTGCGGTAATGCTTTAACCCATGAGCCATGCCGCGCCAGCATCTTCCGCCGAGGTGGTAGCGGCTCCCGTCGCCAATGAGATTGAACCGAATGCCGCCTGTCCCCCTAACGAATGGCAATCGGCTTCCCCGATAAGTTTTTGCTCCGACTGGCGGGGAAAGAATCCGGACCCGGCGCACAAGACCGAAGTGCGGGTTTTGTGGTCACCTTCAACTCTCTACCTTCGATTTGTCTGCCGCTATCGCGGGCTGCACGTTTTCGATGCTGCCGACCCTAACGGACGCTGCGATCACTTGTGGGACCGCGATGTTGCCGAAGCGTTCTTGCAGCCGGACCCGTCGCGAGCCCGTTACTACAAGGAGTTCGAGATCGCTCCGAACGGGTTCTGGATCGATCTGGACATTTCTCCCGGGCCGTTGGCCGATTTGAAGAGCGGCTTGCGGCGGTCGGTCTGGGTGGGTCAAGCCCGGCGTGTCTGGGCCGCCGAATTGGCGATTCCGATGAAGTCACTGACCGCGAATTTTGACCCGGCAGAGGTATGGCGAGTGAACTTCTATCGCGTGGAAGGGCCGAAAGAGCCGCGTGCGTACCTGGCCTGGTGTCCCACCCACACCCAACAGCCCAACTTCCACGTGCCGGACAGGTTTGGTAAATTACGGTTCGGCAGTTCGAGATAGTTGCGATTGCATCCGCGCTCAGCAAAGGCATAAATTCAAGCACCGCTTCGACAAAGGAGAGTCTCGTGACGAAACTGCGGCATTGCACGCTCACTGCCGGCCTTTTAGTTCTTTTCCTTGCTTCCGCTCTGGCACAACAGCAATCCAAACCTGCCGGAGTACTCAATAGCAACGATCTCAAGACGGTAGTGCCTACCAGTTACTTCTACCGCGGGCAGAGTGCGGGCGTGCAGCTTCGGAACTCAGGAGGGATTCGCACGAAGGAGGGAAAGTACATTCTTGTCGGCATGGTGGATACCTCCGGATACGCGGCTGATGTCGCGCAGAAGTATCAAGGCTTCTTGATTACAGAAGTCAAAGTCAACCTTGAGGGATCGGACTTGCCCCCGGGCCAATATGGGTTCGGTTTCACTGCGGACAAGTTTATTGTGAGCGACGTCGGCGCTAACGATGTCTTCAGTGTTTCTTGCAAGCAGGACCAGAATTTGAAACGCGCTGTGCCGTTGAAGATTGTGGAAGTAGGCGGGGCTTACCGGTTGTATGCGGGAAAGAAGTACGTCAGCGTGAAAGTGGAATAGAAGAGATTAGCAGCTGGCAGGAATGTGCGGCACGAAAGGCAAACCGAGATTCTTCGCTTCGCTCCGGATGAGGAGAAGTTTGGGGCTCGGAATGGCAAGGAATAAAGGGGCGGCAATGACCCTAATGTGGGGCTGCCTGAGCAGATCGGATAGACCTTCCCTGCTAGTGCTGGTAGGGCTGCAGGGTGGTTAACACGATGTTGATGCCGGCGCGCTTTCGTATTTCGGTCAAGAGAGCGGAGGCGGCATTCTGGTACGTCTTGGCGGGGTCGGAAGGATCCGCCCAAACCGCGTCGTAGACGATCTGCGCCGCTTCTTTCACGTCGATGTGCATAGCGGCTTCCATCTGATCGGCCTTTTGCTGCAGCTGGTCATAGCAACCTTTGCAGATGGCGGCTGGCTCGGCGTTCCTTTCATGATTCTCTTCCAGACTGCAGCGAAAACTGGCCGCTGCGTTGATCTGCATATTGGCGGAAAACAGCTCTGACCTGAATTCTTTTAGGAATCGCTCGCGCTCTTCTTCTAGGTCATCCAGGCTGGGCCGCGGGTCGGCATCTGCCATGGCGGGAACCGGCGCTGCCTTGGGCGCAACGCGCTGATCCGACTTGCAAACCGGGCAAACCGACTGATCGGCGTCGTAATAGGTGTGACAATTGGCGCAAGGTAAGCCGTAAAAGACATGCCGTCCACTGCTCGAATCTGATTGCCGGAGATTGACGTCGGGTTGAAGAGCTGCTGCGGATCGATTCTTGCCGGCGATGGCATGTCTTGTGCCTGTTGCACCCATTGGAATCACTCCCGGACTCGATTTACCGATAGTTAATCGTATTGCTATTCGTCATTCTAGGATTATTAAGCGGAAAAACAGAGACACGGCAGTGCATGTCCTTCGGCCGCATCTCAGCCGTGGCTGGAGCGCTCGAACCTTACCGGACATCAGACTTCATCAGTTTGAGCAGTTCGTCTTTGCGCGCTCGATACAGGGATTGGGCGGGATCGATCCGTGCGGCGATCTCCAGTTCCGACAGGGCCTGATCGTAGTTGCCCGTATTGATCAGGTAGGCCGCCAGATAGTAGTGGTTGCCGGCGGAAGGCTCCAGCCTCACCGCTTCCCGATATTCTTTGAGGGCGGAAGATAAATTTCCCAAGTCTGCCCAGGCAATGGCCAGATAATGGTGAGCCGAAGCAGAATCCGGGTCGAGTGAGACGGCAATCTGCAGCTCGCGGGCGGCTGCCGCTTTTTTGCCCGTGAGCAGTAAAGCCTGCCCTAAAACGCGGTGCTCCGCCGCTCCAGTGGGATTGGCCTGGACCGAGAGGCGCAACTCGCCGATGGCAGCGTCGTACTCATGCTTGGCCATCAAGGCCTTGGCCATGCAGTTGTGTCCGCTCGACCAGCTGGGGTCCATGCGGAACAAGTCGCGGAATTCGGCGATGGCGGCGTCGTACTCGCCTTTGTCACAGTAGGTGCCGCCTAAATTGTTGCGGATAGCCGGCTCTTGCGGTGCCAGACGCTTGGCTTGCTGGTACTCAGCGATCGCCTCATCGAGCTTATTCTGCTGGTGGAGCACCAGGCCGAGGTTTGTGTGCGCTTCCCAGTACTGTGGCTTCAGCTGAAGAGCGCGGCGATAGTTTTGGACCGCGCCGGCAAAGTCCCCTTGGTCGCGCTGAGTGCCGGCCATGTCGTAGTACACCTCGGGATCATCAGGTAGACGCTCCAGCGCTTCCTGAAATGCGTGCAGCGCAGCAGCATATTGGCCACTTGAGGAGAGGCCCTGCCCCAGGAATTTGTAGGCTTCGGCATTGCGCGGGTCCATGCTCAGGGCAGTGCGAGCCTCGGCGATGGCATTTTCCGAATCTCCCGAACGGTAGAAAAGATTAGAGAGGCGACTGTGGCTTTCGGGGAAATCCGGCATGAGACGCGCAGACTCGGTGAATTCGTCAAACGCCTCGTCCCACTTCTGTTGCCGTTCTAAGAGGCTGCCGATCGCAAAATGCAGGGCGGCAGAATCCTTACTTGAAGGCAGGAGGTTCTGTAACTCTCGCTGTGCCTGCTGAAATGACTGTTGTCGAATGAATTCTGCGATTTGGCCGAGTTCGGGTGCGCAGGATGTGTCCGATGCAATCTCAGCCGGCTTGCCCTTTTGCAGACTCGCAATCAGACCGGCGTCCGCTCCGGCCGCTCGGAGAGTCTTAACGGCGGAGGAGATGGCGACAAAACTATATCCCCGATCTTGTACGATTCTCACCAGCCGATTGTTGGTTACGCCTCCCATCAGCCAGGCGGTGAGTTGAGGGCAATCTATGGGTTTGGCATCCGAGGCGTGAGCGCAGGAGGCCACACCAGCCAGCAACAAGGGAAGCACAAGTTTGCGCAGCACGCGTACTCCTTGGAGGGGAGGGAAATTCCGACGGCGCTGTCCCACAACATAGCCCGCGAAGGTAAGGCAGGGTAGGTAACCGAGGTAATAGCCATTTGTCTATCCGCAACTCTGTCTGTGAGAAAGAGATAGCCAAGCCCCCCGTCGGCTTCGGTTCTGGAGGTTCCTTAGCAGGACATTTAGCAATCCGGCCCGGCTTCGGGTAAACTGAAGCTTCGAATGTGGAGGATTTCGATGTTCGAGGGTCTATTTCAACCGATGCACCTGCTGGTGATCTTCTTTATAGCCCTGCTGGTGTTCGGTCCCAAGAAGCTTCCTGAACTGGGCAAGGGTATCGGAGAGGGCATCCGCGCCTTGAAGGATGGAATGAAGGAACATCCTCCCGAGCAGGCCAAAGAGCAGAACAGCACCGAAATCAAAAGCTAGCGCTACCGCCCGCGTTTATCCTGGATACACTTCCAAGCCCACAATTCCAAGCTTGCGGAGAGCGTGCGGGGCCGGGTCTTCACCCGCCTCCGCATATCTCCGGCGAGTGCAACCTGATCAACTAAGAACAGAATCTCAGTGCCCTCGCCAGGTGCCCTCTCTCTGCGGCGGGACTCACGAGTCTAAGCTTTAAGCTTGAATTATTTACGGCGAAGGATGCGTGGGAGTGCCCACGGCGAGGAAGGTTAACTGCCTGTCAGCTTTTGTATCCACCACGGGCTTTGCCGAATCAAGATAAGATGCCGAGTAGCGAGTTTGTGAAGCAGGTGAAAACAGACTCCCGCCACCAATATCCGCAGTTTTTCCGATGTTGCATCGTTCAACCTGTTGGCGCTGTGGTTCTGGTGCCAGCGTTATTGTTCGCTCATCAAGCTATGGGTCAGATGCCGGGCGCTGCGCCGGCTCCGAGTTACTCCGGCGCGCGCCAGACGAGTAACAGGGCACCCGTCAGCGCCCCTCTCCAGAGTTCTTTTTCGGGCAGCGTTCCGGGGGGCAAGGCCAGCAGCGCGGTCATCCCGCTCTCGTTTACAGACGCCCTCGATCGTGGCCTGCGGCAGAATCTCGGGTTGTTGCTGGCATCGGATAGCGCGATCTCAGCCCGTGGACAAAAGTGGCGAGATCTGAGTGAGCTGCTGCCGAATGTGAACTTCAGCGCTGCCGAAAACGTCCAGGAGATCAGCCTGGCGGCTCTCGGTTTCAAGCTGCCCGGCTTTCCCCGGGTGATCGGACCTTTTAGCTTCTTCGATGGCCGCCTCTTGCTGAACCAGTCCCTTTTCAACCTCACCGACATTCAACATGAACGCGCCGCAACCCTGAACGTGAAGGCGGCTCAGTACAATTACAAGGACGCCCGCGAACTGGTTGTGCTCGCAGTTGGCAACGCATACTTGCAGGCACTAGCGGGAGAAGCACGCGTAAGAACAGCCGATGCCCAGGTGAAAACGGCCCAGGCGCTCTATAACAAAGCGGTTGACCAGCAGAAGGCAGGAGTCGCGCCGGCCATTGATGCTCTTCGCGCACAAGTGGAATACCAGGCTCGGCAGCAGCAGCTCATCGGCGCTCAGAATAATTTCACCAAACAGAAATTGGCTCTGGCGCGCGTCATCGGGCTTCCGCCGGGCCAGGATTTTACGCTGGCGGACAAGGCACCCTACGAACCCCTGACCACTTTAGGCCTGGAACAGAGTCTCGAGCGAGCTTACGCCTCGCGGCCCGATTACCAGGCGTTGCTGGCACAAACGAAAGCATCGGAACTGTCGCGCAAGGCGGCGTCGGCGGAGCACCTGCCCGCACTCGCAATCGCTGCGGACTACGGTGATATTGGCGTGAATCCCTCGAACTCGAACGGCACTTATCATGTGACCGGCACCCTCAACATCCCGATTTTTGCGGGAGGTAAGGCCCACGCTGACGCGCTGGAGGCGGAAGCAGCTCTGCGTCAGACCCGGGCACAATTGGAGAATTTGCGCGGGCAAATTGATTATGAAGTCCGCACAGCCATGCTGGATCTAAATACTGCTGCGGACCAGGTGGCGGTTGCGCGCAGTTCTGTTGATCTCGCGGAACAGGCTCTTACGCAGGCCCAGGACCGATTCGCTGCCGGGGTCACCGACAATCTCGAGGTAGTTCAAGCCCAAGAAGCGCTAGCCAGCGCCCACGAAAGCTATATCGCCAGCTTGTACGCCCATAACGTGGCCAAGGTGGAGTTCGCCAAGGCGATCGGGTATGCGGAAGAAGGCGTCAAACAATATTGGAAAGGCAAGTAATCATGGATCGACGGGCTGGTGTTGTGCGGGAGGCTCCAACCGTGAATCGCGAAACGGAGCCGCCCGCCCCTGACGAGCAAAGAGGTGGATTTCACGAGCGCCGCCGCTCGGTGCTGAAAAATCCGCGAGTACGCCTGGGACTCATCCTTGCCGCTGCGGCGATCGTGGTGGGCGGGATTCTCTTATGGATTTACTTTAGAAGCTATGAATCGACCGACGACGCGCAGATCGACGGCCACCTGAATCCCGTCAGTGCGCGCGTTTCCGGCCATGTTCTCAAACTGAATGTGGCCGACAATCAATATGTGCAAGCCGGAGTAGTGCTGGTGGAGATCGATCCTACCGACTACCAGGTTGCCGTGGAGCGCGCCAAGGCCGACTATGCCGATACGGTTGCCGCGGCGGAGGCCGCCCGGGTGAATGTGCCGATCACCTCGGTGAGCACGACTGGCCAGGTGAGTGCTGCGCAGGCCGATGTCATCAGTACCCGGGCTGGAATCACGGCGGCCAGCGAGCAGTACCGGGCCGCTAAGGCGCAACTGCTCCAGGCGCAAGCCAATGATGCGAAGGCGCAGAGCGATCTTCGCCGTTACAAGCAGCTCGTAGACAAGCAGGAGATCTCGCAGCAGCAATATGATCAGGCCGTGGCGGCCGCGCAATCCACCGCCGCCGCAGTGCAGGCGGCCAGCGCCAACGTCAACGCCGCCGAGCAGCAGGTGATTCAGGCCCGTGGCAAACTCGATCAGGCGCAAGCAAATTTACGTACGGCTGGAACAGGCCCCAAGCAGGTCGCAGCAATTCGCTCCCGGGCTGCGGCCGCCGAAGCAGAAGTGCAGCGTCGGGAAGCTGATCTGGACCAGGCGCAACTGAACCTGACGTATACACATGTGGTCGCCCCTGTGGCCGGCGTGGTGAGCAACCGGACGGTCGAAGTTGGCGAGAATGTGCAAGCGGGGCAGCAACTGCTGAAAATTGTCCCGCTCGAGGACGTTTGGGTGACGGCCAATTTCAAAGAGAATCAGCTGCGCCATATGCATCCCGGCCAGCCGGTCACCATTTCAGTGGATGCGAACGGGAAAGACTACAAGGGACACGTGGACAGCATCGCCGGGGCCAGCGGAGCGCGCTTCAGTCTGCTGCCGCCGGAGAATGCTACCGGCAACTACGTGAAAGTTGTGCAACGCATCCCGGTGAAAATCGTTTTTGACCCGGCGCAGTTGAGCGAGCATGAGTTGCGGCCCGGCATGTCGGTTGAACCGAAGGTCTGGATTCGCAAGTAAGGTGGTCATTGGCCAGTGTTCAATGTTCAATGCCTTTGCTTGCTGCTCACTGACCGCTGACCACCGACCCCTCGTTTGCAAACCCGTCTCATCCAAAAGCTTGAGGGCCATGTGCGCCGGCCATCCATGGTGGGCACGAATCTGCGCTTGTCTCGCGACATCCTGAGATAGCTCTGGGGCCAGCGGGGAAGGCTTTCTCAGAATTTCCAGGAAGAAGATTTGCATGGCGCTGCTGCTCCACAATACTTCAAATTCCGGGCTGAACGCCAAGAATGCCTGCAACAGATACTGCTCGGACCAGAAGCATCGATTCTTAAGCACGACCTCGCGCGGATAGTCGGAAGGCAGGAACACGTCATGCACGTGCACCAGAACTCCGTTTTGCAGCCGAGGTAGGATGTCCAGGTATTCGTAAACCACGTCGCTGCCAGTACTGACCACATGGCTGGAGTCGAGAAACAGGATGTCTTCCTTGTGCAGGGACGTGAAGATCTTGGGAAGGACTTGCTGCACCGGTTTGGGAACGACTTTCATTCGTCCGTCAAGGTCGCTGTCCGGCAGCCGATCGAGGAAGGGATCGATCGTGATGAGTTCACTCGGAGTGTCTCGCTCGGCCAAGTTGGCGTGGAGCGCTGCGGCCATCACGCGGGTGCTGAACCCGCTGCCAACTTCGATAATGCGCGCCGGTCGGTGTTTGCGGACGAAAGAGTAAGCTATCTCGGCATCGACCCCCTCAAAGAATCCATTGTTGTAGTGATAATGGCTGCCGTTTTCTTTTTCCTCTTCTGAGAAGGTCCATTCCGTACCGTATTCGGATACAGAGTCGCCCAGTAATTCAATTTGCTGTTTCAGGCGCAGGTCCAACCCCGCCGGGAGGGAACGAACTGGCCACTCACGATCCTCCAACGCTGCACGATCCGGCACGGGCCAGTAGTAATGATTCGGGCTCACGCTGATACCTAAGGTTCTGCGGCGTTTCGAAAAGCACGGACAGCCAGGGAAAGCAGGGCATCGTTCTCATGCAGTTTCCTGGCCACCTTGCAGAGGACTCCGTTGTCACGGTTGTGCTCGGGATGCAGCTTGCCGTTTCTCGGCCGATTACTCCCGTGATGGGCGGGGCGGCACTGGATCAGGGAACTTGTTCGCCAGGGGTGTTCCAGAACTAGCAGCGGAATCCAAGTGGCTCATGGTAGTTGCTGCAATTGATATTCGGATGACATCAACTCGCCGAGGTTTACAGCAGCAGGAGAGAAATGCCGCAGCACACGCGGGCCTTCACCGAACCTGCTCTTTGGTCCGGGTTGCTGCGGCCGGGAGTTGCCGCCCTGCTATTTAGCGGGCGTGATACTCGGTCGCAGTTGCGGGCTTTGGGGATTGGAGAGAGCATCCTGGGCTGCCTGAGGAAGCTTATCCGCATTCGCTAACAGCAGGCTGACCTGCCATAGCTGCGTGTTGGAGAGCGCCTGCTGAAAGCCGGGCATGCCGGTCATGCGAATTCCTCCCGAAACTTTCCAGAAGGTTTCACCGGGTGGATCATCGGTCACGCCCTGGCCGCGAAAGAGCTCGGGAGGTTTCGGATACATGCCCTTGGCGATAGCGGTCTGGGGCTGCGCGGGAAGGCCGTGACAAACAGCGCAGTTGTCGCGATAGATCTGGGCTCCCGCAACCAGGTTGGACTCATTCCAGGGCAGAGGTACGTCCTTCGGCATTTCCTTTTCTGCACGCGCATGGAGCACCTTGTGGGTGAGCATATTCTCAAAAGGCATGGCTTGCGCCGACGTAGCGACGGGCGCGCTACCCGAATCGAAATACACGTATACCGCAAGCGGTACAGCGATTAATCCGAGGAGCAACCCGAAGACGAAGGCTTTCACCGGCTTTCTCCTGAGAGGTGAAAAAGCATTGTCTCACGATGTTGTGATGAAGAGGTAATCAGCGTGCCTTCCCGAAACAGGAAAACCGGGAAGCCTCCTGTGAGAGCACTCCCCTGTGGAAAAAGAAGCATTCCTCAAGACATCGCACGAAATCGGGACATTGTCACTCATGGTGACAAAATATCCACAAGCTTCATGAGTGTGCTCTGGTTTTTGGATAGACACCTAGCGAGCAATTTGTCTTCCAAATGAAATCCCGAAAGAAGCGACGTTATTTTGGTTTGCTTGCCTCGCGAAGGGGGCGCAATGGATTTCTGGGATGTGCCGGCGCCTATGGCTTGGAATTTCTCTGAACTTCAGACTGCCGCCGCGCAGGAAAACACCGCGTGGTGAGTTGAGGCGTTGCCGGCTGAGTGCTAAAACGTATTCAGTCCTGGCCGGGCGATTCCGTACTGCTTGATCTTGTGATAAAGCGAACTCCGGGGAATACCAAGCCTCTTGGCGGCAGCTTCCACCCGGCCCCCCTCCAGCAGAAGCACCTCTTCGATGTAGTGCTTCTCCATTTCCTCTAAGGTTCTCACCCCTTCGCTTTCGCCAAACCGCTCCATTTCCGGCAGCTCGAAGTGCAGGTCCTTTTCGTTTAGAACACGGCTTCCGCTGAGAAGAACAGCGCGCTCAAGAACGTTGCGCAGCTCCCGTATGTTTCCTGGCCATTGGTACGACTGCAAGCTGCGTATTGCATCGGTGGTTATTTCAACTCGCCCGGTACCCAAATCGACCGCCAAGCGATCGAGAGTGTCCTCGGTGAGAACTGGAATATCTTCCACCCGTTCGCGCAGCGGCGGGGTGGTCAAAGGAATGGTGCTGATCCGAAAATATAAGTCAGCACGAAAGGATTTCTGCTTCACGAGTCTTGCCAAATCCTGGTGAGTCGCCGCGATCAGACGAATATCCACCCTCCGGTCGCGAACATCACCCAACCTTCGAAACACTTTGTCCTCAAGCACCTTGAGCAGCTTGGGCTGGACGTTCAGGTCCACGTCTCCAATTTCATCCAGGAAAACCGTGCCCTTGTGCGCGATTTCCAGGAGTCCGCTCTTGCTCTGGACGGCTCCCGTAAAAGCTCCCCTCTCGTGCCCGAACAACTCGGTTTCCAGGAGGTCGCGGGAGAGCCCGCCACAATTCAAGTCCAAAAAAGGCTCGGCCGAACGCCGTCCGTTGTCGTGCATCCACCGCGCCAATACTCCCTTGCCAGTGCCGGTTTCACCTTGAATGAGCACGGGACTGTCAGCGGCAGCGATCCGGGCCGCCAGTTCAGCCAGTTTGAGGATCGTGGCGCTGTTGCCGAGGAAGGGATTCATAGTCCCGCGCGAGTAACGCACCTTCTCCGCCGCCTGTTTCTGTTGGTTGCGCTGGTTCTCCATGCTTCTCTGGATGAGCAGGACAAGGGCGGAGAGATTTGCCGGCTTGGTAAGAAAGTGTTCGGCGCCTAGTTTGACCGCGTCCACCGCCAGGTCAATGGAGCCGTGGCCGGTAAGAATGATGATAGGGACGGTGGGATCGATGCTCTTGAGGCGTGGCAGCAGTTCCATGGCATTGCCGTCAGGCAGCTCGTAATCGAGCACGACCGCATCGGGCTCTGCGGTCCGCCACGCCCGTTCCCCTTCGGCACAGGTCCCTGCGGTCTCGACCTCGTAGCCTTTACCGCCGAGATAATTGCAGATTAGGGAACGAAATTCTGCATCATCGTCGACAACCAGAATCTTGTTTCTAGCCACTGCTTCCTCGCTCGGTAGCTGTCGCGGCCGAATACTCTGTCAAGTTTTTGTCATCAACAACAATCTACACGCCTCGATACCGAGGCTCCTCAATTCGGGTTCGAACCAGACGGGCGAGCGCGTCAAGACTAAAAGGTTTCTGCAGAAAGCTTGCTCCAATGGCGGTCGCATCATCCGTCGGCGTGCGATCGGCGTATCCCGAGACAAGAATGATGGAGAGCTGCGGCCGCACTTCCAGTGCCGCCTTGGCCAGCTCGATTCCTCCCATCCCAGGCATCACCATGTCGGTGATTAGCACATCAATCTCACGCTGGTAGTTCTTGCAGACCTTCAGCGCCTCGGTTGCGTTGCCGGCCTCCAGGATGGCGTATCCTTTCGATTCCAGGTATACGCGGCTCACAACGCGAAGGGCTAGCTCGTCTTCCACCAAAAGAATGGTCTCGGTGCCGCCAGGGGCGATTTGGGCACTCCGGGAAACCGGTTCGGCAGCCTTGGGGACATCAATCCGAGGCAAGTAGATTTTGAAGGTGCTCCCCTTATTCAACTCGCTGTCGACCCAGATAAATCCGCGGCTTTGCTTCACAATGCGGTAGACGGTTGCCAAGCCCAGGCCGGTGCCCTTGCCAGACTCCTTGGTGGTGAAGAACGGCTCGAAGATATTCGCCTGGGTCTCGGCATCCATGCCAATTCCCGTGTCGCTCACTGCCAGCATCACGTAGTTTCCGGGAGGGACATCGCCGAGGTGTCCGGGAGAGGACCGGGTGTCCAACTCGACATTCTTGGTTTCAACGGTTAAATGGCCGCCCTTGGGCATGGCGTCGCGGGCATTGACGGCCAGGTTCATGATTACCTGCTCAATTTGTCCGCGGTCTGCCCGCACTTTTCCCAGGTTCGTCCCCAGCGTGGTCACCAGCTCGATATCCTCGCCCAGAAGGCGTGGCAGCATTTTCCCCAGGTCAGCCGCGACGTAATTCAAGTCAAGCGTGGTTGGTTCCATCACCTGGTCGCGGCTGAAAGCAAGCAGTTGGCGTACCACGCTGCCGGCCCTGGAGGCCGAGTCTCGTACTTGCCCGGCATATTGCATCACCCGCGCAGGATCATGGGGGCTCTCTTCTAGCAGCTGCGCATAGCTGCTGATAATCATTAGAAGATTGTTGAAATCGTGAGCTATCCCACCGGCGAGTCGTCCGACCGCCTCCATGCGTTGAGCATGCTCAAATTGCTTCTGCAGCAGCCACCCTTCGGTAGTGTCTTCGACGAAGACCTCAAATCCGGCAGGCTGTCCGCGCTCGTCCATGAATTGCCGTCCTGCTAGTCGCACTGTAATCGCAGTTTCATCGTTGCGCTTCCACTTCGTTTCATAGCGGGTGCTCGTGCCGGCCAGTTCAAATCCCGAAATGGCGTGGTTGTATTCTGCGGAGTCCAGAAAAATGTCCGTTACCGCATTTCGTCCCACCACGCGTTCCCGGTTCTCGTAACCGAGCATGGCGACGAAAGCGGGATTCGCCATGATGACTCGTCCCTCCTTGTCAACGCGGAAGATGCCGTAGGGCGCCCCGTCGATGATGGAGCGATATTGCTCTTCCGACCGTCGCCGCAATTCCTCCGTCTGCTTTCGCCGGCTGATGTCAAAAAATGTAACCACGCCACCGACTACTTGTCCTTCATGCAGCAGCGGGTAGGACCAATACTCCACGGGAAAACAGGTACCATCCGGCCGCCAGAAAACCTCATCGGCGAGCTGAAAGGGCACACCTTGGCGCATACTTCTTAAAACGGGGCATTCTTCTTCCGGGTAAGGACTTCCATCTGCCTTGGTGTGGTGCACCAGAGCGTGCACATTCTTCCCTTGTAACGCGTCTGCGGAGTCGTACCCCAGGATCCGAAGGGACGCGGCGTTTGAAAAACTGTACTTGCCCTGCAGGTCAATTCCGAAAATACCCTCTGGGGTGGAGTCGAGAAGCAACTGCAGTTGTTCTTTACTGTCCCGAAGTTCCGCGTCGGCCCGCCGCTGTGCGGTGACATCGCGGGCCAGTACGAGCTGCGCATTCACGCTGCCAAACACAATCGGCTGAGAACTGATTTCTACATCAATAACCGTGCTATCCCTCTTACGGTGTTTCCACAAGGCGTTGTAAGTCTCACCCGGGTCCACCCGCCGATCTACGCTCTTCACAAAGCGTTCCAATTCTTCCGCCGGACGTATGTCCTTGACGGTCATGGAAAGGAATTCCCGCAGAGAATAGCCGTAATGTCGAATGGCGGCGTGGTTGACTGCGAGAAAGCGTAGCGTTTCTGAATCGAAAACCCACATCGGGTGGGGGTTGGAGTAGAAAAGCAGCCGATATTGCTCTTCAGATTTGCGAAGCTCCTGCTCGGCCCGGTCGCGCTCCTGGCGCAACCTTCCCTCTTCCAAAGCTCTGCGAACGGCGACCGGGAGGCGATCCAGGCTGTCTTTGAGGACGTAATCATTGGCGCCCTCCTTGATGCATTCAATCGCAAGTTCGTCACCCAGTGTGCCGCTAACCAGAACCAGTGGGATGTCGCGACCCGAGGACCGCAACCAACGTAACGCTTCCATTCCACTCCAACTCGGTAGCCGGTAATCGCTCAGGACGATGTCGTAGGGATTGGCGAGCGCCTTTTCGATGAACTGCTCTGAACTGTTAACGACATCCACTTCGGTCGCGAGTCCCGCGCTCGTCAGTTTGTGAATACACAGCTCTGCGTCGGCTCGATTGGCTTCAAGCAGCAGAATCCGTACTCTCCCCTTCTGGTTCGCGCTCGGTTCGTTCATGAAAACTTCGGGTACCCGGCCGCGCTGTGAGCCAACTAGTCTCGCTTGGATCTGGGTCCATTCGGACCCGCGACTGCCCGGAGGATCACCTCAGGGGCGTATCCGAACAGGTTCTCCGTATGAGAGTCGACGACAAGAATTCCGCGATTTTCGTTGGCGATCTTCATTGCGACTGGCGCCGACTCAATCAGGGCACGGAAGGGGCGGTAAAATCTTCCTTGTCACATTCAAGGTAGACCTGTGATCTGTCCGTTTTTACACGGTAGTCGGAGCGCGGGCATAGCGCGCCGATTTCACCTGACCCCGAAAGGACCCCAAATTATTGAAAACACCCCAACTTATTATTGTTTCCCAGTCACCAAGGTTCTCGCTCAAAAATTTCTTTCTTGTTACGAATTCGGAACAAGATTGCCCTGACAGACAAGATTGGTTTGTTATTGCCTAGCCCTCTGTAAACTTTCTGTAAGCGCGTTGTAAACGCTCTGTAAAACAATCGTGAGGTCCTGGGTCATGCTTTCACCAAGGGATTTGGCCGAGAAGCCATTCCCTCTCCTTCGATTTTTCATTTCTCAGGATTGCCGCATAGGGGTGCCGTTCGCGAGCCGGGCATGGCTGAAGACTCCTCGGGTTACCACTACCCGCTCAGCAGCCTCTTTGCCCAGCCAACTACGACTGGCTGGGACGGTCATCGTTAACTGACGAGCCGATAGGGTTCTATCGCGAGAAGGGCTACTTGAAGGAGATTCCAAATCCTCTCCGCTGAACAGGTAGAAATCCTGCGCGGAGAACTGGACCAGTTGATGGATCCGGGACATCCTGGGTGCCACCTGTTCCAGCAGTATCACTCGAACGAATCCACGGACCCAGACCGGATTGGCTTCCATGCGCTGGGTGCGTGGCGTGTCCTGCCCGCCTTGCGGTGGAATCCTGCATTCCTGGTGCCGGCGTCTCAGTTGCTCGGCGGCCCGGTTCGCTTCTGGCACAACCAGTTCTTCGCGAAGCCCGCACGCATGGTGGACTGGTGGCATGGCACCAGGCCACGTCGCGCCACAGTCGTCAAGGTTTTGCGGGAGGGCGTGAAGTCGAATTCAGACAAGCCGCTGCTCCAAGCCGTGACGGCGATTCGCCGGGGACGAAAGATGGACCGACAGTTCTTTCCGCTCCGGTTCGACCCAGGCTCGGCCAGAGTCAGCTTTGGAGCCGCGGCGAGCCGCGTTCCTACTCACACGAACTAAGGTTAGGGTTAGAGACGGGGCTTGCCCCGCTCAGCGTGCTGGTTTAGGTCTGCGTTAGACCGCATCTCGGCAGAATGTCACCTGTGCCTATTGCCTGAGGATTGATGAGACTGTCCGCCGCCACCGCCCGAACTGCCACGCCCTCCGCCTCTCGGTCCAGGCTGGTACCCGCCGCCCCTACCGCTGGAACCTGAATAGGGACCTGCTGATCGAGGAGATTGACGCGGTGTCACAATGGGCCGCCTCAGGTCCAGCGGAGGCCGGTAACCCCGATTGGAATCGCGATACACAGATGGCCGGCCTTCGTTGCTGGGTGCTTCGCGTCGCGAAGGGAAGCGATTCCAGGAGTCATTGCCTGGCCCGCCTCGATTCGGAGATTCTGAAGCGCCCGCCGCCGGAAACCGGCGCCAGCCATCGTTCCGGGAAGGTTCTGCGGCTCGAGAACTACGATTCATCGAATTGTCGTAACCCGACGAGGACCCGTTTGCGCTCGGTGGACGAGGCGCCCGCTCTTCACGCGGCTGCTCTGAGACAGGGGGACGATGTACCATGCGCCCGCTGTTTGAGTCGGAGAAACGGCGCCAACCGGATTGATCGGAGGCGCCCGGTCTTGCGCGCTGTGGGTTCCCGTTTTGCGAACGCGAAGAAGGAGACGGTCTCGCCCGGGACGAGCCTTGCTCCTGAGCATCCGGTCTCCGGTTCTGTGCGATATCTGTGCCAAAACGGCGCCAGCCTTCTGAGGAACCCGAATTCATCGCTTTACCAGAATTCCCGGGATTCCTGATTGCCCCGCCTTGATCCATCCTACCCTGCATCGGCCTTGCCACGTTTGCTTGCGCGGACCCTGATCCTGACCGCATCGCTCGAAAGCGGCCTGAGCGCTGGATCGACTGCTCGACTTGCGCCGCCTGGCGGTCGAAAGACTGCGGTGCGTTCGGACGAGACTTCATGAAGAAGCGCTCCTGTCCGCCATGTAGCGTTGAAGGATTCGCACCGCGGTTCGAAGCCGACAGCGTCTCTCGCGTGGGAACGATAGGCAGGTTGCCGGTCATCATGCGGCCTTGGCGGAACATTCCACCCTTCATCGGCAGGGGCGTGAAACGTCCAGTTCCAAAATGCTCCGAGGGAACAGTCGAGATCGCGTGCTGGAAACGTTCGTTGGTTGCAGCCAGGCGCAGGTTGGAATAGCGGTTCCCACCGTGAAGCGGCCCGATGCCATCGAAGCGATGGCCGCCCCTATAGTTATAAATGTTAGTAATGTTAGTAATGTTGGTGACGTTGACGACGTTAAAACGTGATCTGTAACGGCCGTACCAGGGGAAGAACCGATCACACGGCCCAATCGGCAGCCATCCCACTGAGCCAAAGCCAAAGGAAGCTCCCCAGCCACCGCCGCCGAATCCGAAGAAAGATACGTACGCTGGCGCCCACAGCGGCCGATAGTGCGGATAGCCGAAAACCGGCCCCGGCCACCACACCCACGATGCGCCATACATAAACCAGCGGCCATAGTGGTAAGGAGCCCAGCCCCAGGGTTCGGAAGATACCCAAGTCCAACCCCAGTATGGTTCCCATACCCAACGGCCTACGCGATAGGGCGCCCAATCGATTCCGACCACCGGAGCCCACACCGGACCATAGTCGGGTACGTTAATCCAATGTCCATAGGCATCCAGATCCTCCGAGCCCACGTAGTAACGGTTGGTGTGGCTCCAGGCTTGCGCGTTGCGGATTAATCCGTTGCGATCGCTGTTCCAGGAGTCCCAACTGTCCTGGGAAGGCGCGCCGGCGACCTTGTACTGCGTGTCATCTCCCGTGCCGCGCACGGTGACCGCTTCACCTTTTTCGACTCGAGTGCTGCCCTGAGGCGTAGAAATCTCCGCCTCACCCTTGCGAACGATCAACTGGGTCTCACCGTTGGAGTTCACTTCGATGCGATAAACGCCTTCGTTCAGCGCCGGACGGATGGCTACATTCGGAGTATTAATCTCAACATCCGCTTCCGTGCCTTTGAGGACGTTGTAATTGGCGAGCCCCTGTCCCAGTTGAATCTGGATATGGCTTCGCTCAAGGGTTGCGATGGTTGCCTGCGAATGGTCACTCAGGCGGAGAATGTTGCCGTAGTCGAGTTGCACCTCGGCGCGGGAGCGTTCTCCCGTAGAAACCTTGTCGCCGCTGACCAGGGGCTGATTCAGCGCCGCGGCTGCCCATTCTCCGGAGTCGCCGCGCTGCGTCGAAACGTCGCCGTGAATCAGGCTGACGCGTCCGATACCTGGCGAGAGGTCGACCTGCGCACTGGAATATGACGCGCTGAACAGTGTCATCAACAGAATCGAGAATGCAGCCAGCAGTCTCGTTTTCATGGCCCACCTCACGGCGTGAACACCGCTCGCAAACGGGTGTCGCGCGCTGTTCGAGATGCAGGTGCTGTGCCAGACGATGGCGCTGGCTGCCGGTCGTAACCTATTGCTGTTCAGTGGCTTACGGGGATGGCGATCGGGGCGGATTCAGGAATTCTGGCGAATTGGTGGCCGCCTTCGGCCAAGGTGGTGGATTTCGGCCACCCGCGTGAATCCGGTGGAGACGGGTCCTTTCACCCGCCCGGCGCGGGTCGCCGACCGCACCCACAACGTATTATGTCCCCTCTCCTTCGTCGGCAATTCCCATTTTCGAGAGCCGATAACGCAACGCGTTCCGCGACAGACCCAGCATCCGCGCGGCCTGGCTTTTGTTGCCATTGGCTCTGCGCACAGCCTCGCGGATCATCTCGTCTTCCCACTGCTCGAGCGTCATGCCTTCGGGCAGAAGAGAGGTGCCGGCATTCTGAGGCCGCGCGCGAGGAGGATCAAAGTGAATGTCGGACGCCCCTAGCACAGGCCCCTTGGCCAAGGCGAAGGCGCGCTCAACAATGTTCTGAAGCTCGCGGACATTCCCCGGCCAGTAATAGTCCATCAGCATTCTCATCGCCTCCGGACTCACAGTGGTGATTTCCTTGGCGGATTCGCCCGAGGAGCGAGCCAGGAAGAGGTTCACCAGTTCCGGAATATCTTCTTTGTGTTCACGGAGGGGCGGGATATCGACAGGCACGACATTCAGCCGGTAGTAGAGGTCTTCGCGAAAAGTGCCCTGCTCGAGTGCCTCGCGCAAATCGCGGTTGGTTGCCGCGATCAGGCGCACATCCACTTTCAAGGTTCGCGTGCCGCCCAAGCGCTCAAACTCGCGTTCCTGCAAGACGCGGAGAAGTTTTACCTGGGTGGCGGGAGGCACGTCGCCGATCTCGTCAAGAAACAAAGTTCCCTTGTCAGCGAGCTCGAATTTTCCGGGCTTACTGGTCGTGGCGCCCGTGAACGCTCCTTTCTCGTAGCCGAACAGTTCGCTCTCCAGCAGGTTCTCTGGAATGGCCGTGCTGTTGATCTTGATGAACGGTCCGGATGCGCGCCGCGAGGTTTCGTGAATGGCGCGGGCGATCAGGTCCTTTCCGACGCCGCTTTCTCCGCCGAGCAGCACGGTGGAATTCGTGGCCGCCACTCGTTCCACGGTGGCCAGCACTTTCTGCATCTTCGGGCTGCGCGCCACGAGGTTTGGGTGCTGATAGCGCTGCTGCAGCGCTTCCCGAAGCGATCGATTCTCTTCGCGCAGACGGCGAACATCCAGCTCCTTGTGGATGACCATCCGCATTTCGTCGAGCGAGAAGGGTTTCAGTACGTAGTCGCTGGCGCCCGCCTTCATTGCTTCGACGGCGGTTTCGACGGTGCCAAACGCAGTCATCACCACCACAGGCAGCGCGGCATTGAATCGCTTAACAGCCTGTAGAAATTCCAGCCCGTTCATGCCGGGAAGCTTCAAGTCGGTGACCACCAGGTCCACGGACCCGTTCTGCAACAACTTCAAACCTGACTCAGCGTCTTCGGCGGAGAGCATTGTGAAACCATCTTCGCCGAGGCTGAGCTCCAGGATGCGCCGCATCTTGGCCTCATCCTCGACAATCAAAATGTTGCCTTTGGCTGTCATCCCGAGGCCAGCGCCCCTTCCTTCCGTACCGCCTGCTCTTCCGCGGGAAAAAAGACCACGAAACACGCGCCTTGATTCGGCGCGCTCTCAACGCGGATCGAGCCGTGGTGCTCGTCCAGAATTTTCGAGACAATCGAGAGCCCGAGTCCGGTCCCGGTTTTCTTGGTGGTGACAAACGGATTGAAGATCTGTTCGCGAAGGTCGGCCGATACGCCAGGCCCGGTATCCTCCAGCCGGATCTCTATTCCCGGGCGATCATTCCGGATGACCTTGGAAACCTGCACGCGAAGCATCCCACCTTCGTTCCCCATGGCTTCATAGGCATTCTGGATCAGGTTCACAAACGCCTGTTCACAGAGATTTTCATCGAGCGGCGCGAGCGGCAAGTCATTCTGGTACTCACGCGCCACTTCAATTTTCCCGCCGTGCCACTGCTCCGCCACCGACTTCAGCGCGCGGTCGAGCAGTTCGGTTACTGGCCGGGGGCTGGTTTCGGGGTGCAACGGCCGGGCAAAATCAAGGAAGCGGCCAACCATCACGCTGACCCGGTCGACCTCGCCGGAAATGTAGCCGGCCAGTTCGCTGGCGAGCGGATTGGACGCTTCCAGCTTCCGATTCAGCATTTCCGCCGAACCCCGGATCACGCCCAGGGGATTGCGAATCTCGTGAGCCAATCCTGCCGACAGTTGCCCCAGCGCAGCCAGCCGTTCCGATCGTCGCGCCTCGGCCTGAGCGGTTTGTAACTGGCGATTGGTTTCCGCGAGCTGTTCTGCCAGTTGCTGATAACGCTTGGTCTGGCGCCGATTCTCGACCGCAAATCGGTTCACGACGAGCGCGGCTACAAAAAAGAACAGAACGCGTAGGACGAGTTCGGTGATGGCATCGGCGGTCAGTTCATATTCCTGAAGTGCAGGATAAAGGAAGGAACAGTACAGCCCGGAAGCCAGAAGCGTCCACAAGAGGGTCATGCGCAGGCCGAAATAGACGGCTGCCGTGACTACCGGCAGGTAATAAATAGGATAGTAGCTGCTGTTGATGCCGGGCCCGCCGGTGCTGGCAATCAGCAGTGTGGAGAAAATCAGCTTGAGCAGAACGGCGTAGGAGCGTCCCCATCGCGGGAACCGCTCAACCAATCTGCCCTCAACCACTTGCACGATGCCGATGGCAAGCAGCGTCAGTTCTTTGCGAATGTTCCAAAGCGGCGGCAGGACGGCCAGGCCACCCAGAAAGAGAAGCCAGACCACATCCAGCCAATTGATCCTCCTGTGGTCGCCTTTGCTCAACGCCCCGTCACCTCGAATCCCGCCTAGCCGTTCCAGTCTATCGCGCCAGCCGGAACGTGAGGCTCCAATGCTCAAGCCAGTGTTCAGGTGAGCGCACCCCTCCACTCAAGAAGGATGGCGCAGGACCCTCCGCCCTGAATTCGGAAAACCATCAGTTGGAACAGGCTTTAGCCCCTGGGAATACAGGGTCCAAATGTCGCTGGCATCTCAGCGGCTAAGGCTGGTTCCTTTGGCTGGTTCCTTCGTAAGAGATGAGTTATGCAGGGCCCAAGGCGCTGCGCCAGCCTGCCGGGGAGGCCTTATTGAAGCGTCTGCCCGCTTCCAAGCTCTATCGAAAAAACTGATACTCCAATACCGTTATTTGCTTCTAACCCGGCGCTCTGACGATTGACGCGCCCCTGTCCGCTTGTCTAGAGTACATAGGCTAGTAAATGAGGTCTGTGACAGGTAGGCGATGGCCATTCTGACTAATTCGAATCGAATTATCGGCGGGCTAGGCTTACCTGCGCTGGAGCTCCTCCTTAGCGTGGCCATTCTTGGCCTGGTGCTTGCACCCAGAGGATCCGGCGGATGAGGTAGCCAAAATCAAGTTTCTGAAAGGGCCATCATCCACCAAACGATGATGGCCCTTTTGTTATTAGATCGAAAATTGGCCCTGATTGGGCCGGGAGGACAGACTTGTCGAAACGAGAGCGGATCCAGATATTCGACACCACGCTGCGCGACGGGGAACAAGCCCCCGGTTACAGCATGAATAAGGACGAGAAGCTGCGCATGGCGCGCCAGCTCGATCAGTTGGGCGTGGACGTGATCGAGGCGGGCTTTCCCATCGCCTCTGAAGGCGACTTTCTGGCCGTGCAGGCGGTAGCCCGCGAGATTCGCCGACCTACAATCGCCGCCCTGGCGCGTTGTTGTCGCCAAGACATAGAGCGCGCCTGGCAGGCCCTGCAAGGAGCCGCCCACCCTCGCATTCATAGTTTCCTCGCCACATCTGACATTCACCTTCATCACAAGCTAAGAATTTCTCGGCAGCAATGTCTGGAACAGGCCGGCGATGCGGTCAAGCAAGCGAAGTCGCTCTGCCAAGATGTGGAATTCTCCCCAGAGGATGCGACTCGCTCCGATGCTGATTTCCTCTGCCAGGTGCTTGAAACTGTTGTCGAAGCGGGGGCCACCACGGTCAACCTTCCCGACACGGTGGGCTACACCGTACCGTCCGAATATGCCGAACTGATCCGGACCATACGCCAGCGAGTACGCGGCATCGAGCGCGTAATCATCTCCGTCCATTGCCACAACGATCTGGGATTGGCGGTGGCCAACTCGCTAGCCGCGGTGGCAGCGGGCGCCCGGCAGGTGGAATGCACGATCAACGGCATTGGCGAACGCGCCGGAAACGCCTCGTTAGAAGAAGTCGTAATGGCGACCCGTGTCCGTCCTGACCGGTATCCATACCAAACCGCTATCAGGTCTGAGCAACTGTTTCCGTCCAGCCAATTGTTAAGCGAAATTACCGGCGTGGCTGTACAGCCGAACAAAGCCATCATTGGCCGCAACGCTTTTGCCCATGAAGCGGGCATTCACCAGGATGGGATGATCAAGAACCCCCTGACTTATGAGATCATGACACCGCAGTCGGTGGGGGTTCCCAGCGCGCGCCTGGTCTTGGGTAAGCACTCCGGGCGGCACGCGCTCGGTTTGCGCTGCGAGCAGCTGGGTTTCCAGTTCAGCCTTCGCGAACTGGACGAGATTTACCGCGACTTCATCGTGCTGGCCGACACGATCAAAACGGTCGAGGACCATCATGTACTGGGGTTGATTCGCAAGCGGCGCAAGCAATCCTTCTATAAGTCGGCAGCTGCAGCCCAATCAGAGGGTGCGCCGAGCGCGAGCATCGTGGACGGCCGGGTTTTCGATCGCGCACCCGTTGCGCAGTTGGCAAATGAAATGAAAAATGAGCAACCCAGGTTATTCCCGGCTGAGCAGGAGCAGGACGACTATCTGTGGGGCGTCTGAATTCAACCTGGCACTAAAATTAGGAAGCAAGAAACATGAAGAAGACCGGAGCACAAATTCTCTGGGAATGCCTGGAGCGCGAGGGCGTAAAGCACGTCTTCGGCTATCCCGGCGGCGCAATTCTGCCCGCCTACGATGCACTGAAGCACAGCAGCATTCATCACGTATTGGTGCGCCATGAGCAGGGCGCCACGCACATGGCTGACGGCTACGCCCGCGCGACTGGCGGTGTAGGAATAGCGGTAGCCACTTCAGGTCCCGGCGCCACAAACATGGTGACCGGCATTGCCACAGCCATGATGGATTCCTCGCCGATCGTCTGCATCACCGGCCAGGTGGGCAGCAAGCTGATCGGCTCCGACGCTTTCCAGGAAACTGACATCACGGGTGTCACTCTACCCATCACCAAGCACAACTACCTGGTAACGCATGCCGACGAAGTGGCTCGCACGGTGCGCGAAGCCTTTTACGTGGCCCGTTCGGGCCGACCAGGTCCGGTCCTAATAGACATCACCAAGGATGCTCAGCAGTCTTGCTGTGAATTTGATTGGGACGCGGCCAAGCCGCAGTTGCCCGGCTATCGCCCTGACCTCTCGCCCGCGCCCGAGGAGTACGCCCAGGCATGGGAACTCATTCGCAACTCCAAACGGCCCGTAATCCTTGCTGGTCACGGCATTCTGGTCTCCGGCGCGGAGCGGGAAGTCCGCGATCTGGCGGAGCGCGCCGGGATTCCAGTTGCGCTCACTCTGCTGGGTCTGGGAGCGTTTCCCGCCTCTCATCCATTGAATCTGGGCATGATGGGCATGCACGGCGAAGCCTGGGTGAATCACACCATCCAGGACGCTGACCTGTTAATCGCGCTTGGCATGCGCTTCGACGATCGCGTGACCGGCAACCTCAAAACCTACGCCTCCAACGCCAAGAAGATCCACGTCGAAATCGATCCTGCCGAGATCAATAAGAACGTCAAGGTGGATGTGGCGCTGGTGGGGGATCTGCGCGAAGTCCTGCATGAACTCCTGCCCAAGGTTGAAACCGTCGACCGCGGCGAATGGCTGGACTACATCGACCGCCTAAAAGGCGATTCCGCGGTGCGCGACATCCAGAACCTGCCCGACAGCGGGCACCTCTACGCCGCTCACGTCATTAATGACCTGTGGCGCGAGACCCGCGATGGCAACACTGTGGTCGTCACCGATGTCGGCCAGCACCAGATGTGGGAAGCGCAGTACTACAAACATGAGCAGCCGCGCTCCCTGATCACCTCCGGAGGCTTGGGCACGATGGGATTTGCCTTGCCGGCGGCAATCGGAGCCAAGGTCGCGCGTCCCGCAGCCGAAGTGTGGGCCATAGTCGGCGACGGCGGTTTTCAGATGACGATGTCGGAGATGGCCACCATCGTTCAGGAAAACCTGAAAGTCCACATCGCCATCATCAACAACGGTTACCTGGGTATGGTGCGCCAGTGGCAGGAATTCTTCTACGAGCGCAATTACCAGGCGACACCGCTGCTGAATCCGGATTTCGCCAAACTGGCGGAGGCTTACGGCATCCGGAGCATGAACGTGAAGCAACGTTCCGAGGTCGTGCCCGCGGTCCAATCGGCGCGCCGGCACGAGGGCCCGGTTTTGATTAATTTCCAGGTCGAGCAGGAAGACACGGTTTATCCGATGGTTGCAGCCGGAGCGTCTTTGCACGAAATGATCCGACGGCCCAGCTCAATCGTAGAAACTGCTGCTGACGAGTAAAACATAATGCTGAACACATTCGTTGTATACGTCGAAAACAAGCCGGGCGTGCTGACCCGTGTGGCCTCTCTATTTCGCCGCCGCGCCTTCAATATTGATTCGCTGACGGTGGGACGCACGGAGAAGCCTGAAGTCTCACGCATGACGATTACGGTGGACGCCGACTACGACCAGGCCCGCCGCATCGAGGCTAACCTTTACAAGCTCGTCAACGTGCTGCTGGTGGAGAACATCACCCAGGAAGCCGCGATCGTGCGCGACCTGGCCATGATCAAGGTGGCGGCTACGCACGAAGCACGCTCACACGTGCTCGAACTGGCCAGCGTTTTCCGCGCGCGCGTGGTCGATGTCTCTCCGGAATCGCTGACCATCGAAATCACCGGCGCCGAAGACAAGATTGACGGCCTGCTCGACGTGCTTCGTCCCTATGGCGTATTGGAAATGGTGCGCACCGGCATTGTGGCTATGCGCCGCGGCAGCAAGTCCTCGGTTCCCTTAGCGCCGGTCAATGGCCTCGCGCAAGCCGCGGCGGCAGGCGACGAAGATGTTTCCTATTCGGTTTAACGAAAACAGATTTCCTGAGGAAGGTACAGCCATGGCAAAGATGTATCACGATAACTCTGCTGATCTGGCGTTGATTCGCGCGAAGAAGGTGGGCATCATCGGCTACGGTTCTCAGGGCCACGCCCACGCGCTTAACCTGAAAGATAGTGGAGTCGATGTGCGCGTCGGCCTGCCCTCGGCCAGCGAATCGCGCGCGAAGGCGCAGGCAGCCGGTTTGACCGTGTTGTCCATTTCCGATGCGGCCGCCTGGGCCGACCTGATCATGATCCTGGTGCCCGACACGGCGCAGCCTTCGGTCTATAAGTACGACATCGCGCCGCACCTTTTGCCGGCCAAGACGCTGATGTTCGCCCACGGGTTTAACATCCGTTTCAAAACCATCACCCCTCCCTCGAACCTTGACGTCTCGATGATTGCGCCCAAAGCTCCAGGCCACCGCGTGCGCGAGGTATTTCTCGAAGGCGGCGGAACTCCCGCGCTGCTCGCGATTCACCAGGATGCCAGCGGAACCGCCAGGCAGTTGGCCCTGTCCTACGCCAAGGCTCTCGGCACGACCCGAGCCGGCGTTATTGAAACCACCTTTGCCGAGGAGACCGAGACCGACTTGTTCGGGGAACAGACGGTTCTGTGTGGTGGGGTAAGCGCGCTTGTGAAAGCAGGGTTCGAAACCTTGGTCGAGGCCGGCTACCAACCGGAAATCGCCTACTTCGAGTGCCTGCACGAGTTAAAGCTGATTGTGGATCTGATGTATCGCGGTGGCCTCAACTACATGCGCTACTCGGTCAGCGACACGGCCGAGCACGGGGATTACACTGGTGGTCCGCGCATCGTCACCGACGAGACGCGTCAGACCATGCGCCAGATGCTGAAGGAGATTCAGAACGGAACCTACGCCCGCAACTGGATCAAAGAGAACGAATCGGGACGCGAGTGGTTTGAAGCGACCCGCGAGCGCGAGCAGGAACACCCGATCGAGCAGGTGGGCGCCCGCCTGCGCGGCATGATGAGCTTCCTCGATCCTGTTACGGTGAAGGAACGTCGCAAGCGGACAGCTGTGCCCACCTAAAGGCCCATCCAGAAAGGCCCATCTGTGAAATTCGTGCGACGGAAACAAACGACTTATGGCCCGAGAATTCGCCGAAACCCCTGTTTCTGGATGCTCCCCTAGAGTGCACCTGGTTCCCAAGGCAACGGTAGTATAGTAGGAGGTCTCCGCTACCCGTGTGTCAGGTTCTGGACCCGCGACCTTACGCCTGCGACCTTAGACCTTTCCGGGGTGAGGCATGGGGCCCCTCCTCGTGCCGCGCCCCGTGTACGGCCAAGCAAGGATCGATGCTCGCCCACATCCTCCCCGTACACATTTCCTGCCCATCTCGCGCCTGGAACGCGATGCTGGTCAGCGACTCGGGCGGAACTAGCTTGGTTTTTCATGCCCTTCGGGCACAACGCATATGGAAACGTCTAGGTCTAGGCAGCGGCCTAGTCTAGATCCGTTTCAGGAGAGCTTAAGCTAGCTGCGCCTGTCTGTCCCTCCTACGTCAGGTTATTCCTGTAGGAAACTGCGTATAACCCTGTATTCAGTGGCCGGTACGGCCAGCGCATAAGCCAATTCTCGTTCAAAACCTGTAATTTATTTTGTTCCCCCTACATTTTTGCGCCTCTTTAGGTGCCCTTTCTAGCGAGAAGGCATGGCGTAAGAAATTGAAACATGGCCGCTCCCAAAGAGTAAACGCATGGCACTTTTGGCCCATTACCCTTTGCGCGGGGTGAAAGTAAAAAACTAACAATGGCAAACGCAGTTGGGCGGCTTAGCATCAAAATGAATGTTGTGCTGTCAGGTTTCATGACGGAGCTGTCTCGATTCAAGGGAATTCTTGTCTGCGTCCTCATCGGAATTCCGATGACTGGCATTGCGCTGGCCCAGGACTCGGTCCAGGCGCGGGGAAACGAATCTCAGACCAAGCCCGGTGTCGCCAATCTCTTAGATACGCGTGGATCTGCTCCACCACCTACCTCATCTCAGCCCCAGGATATCTCGGACCAGCAAGCTCGAACACGGGCGATCCTGGCTGATGTGCTGAAGGCGCGAACCCCGGTACACGTCTCACTAGTGGAGCCGGTTGACGCTCGTAAGAATCAGCCCAGCGCCGAACTGATCGCGAAGACTTCTCAGGAACTCAGGTCGGAGGACGGACGAATAGTCGTCCCTGCGGGAGCGACGATTGTCGGTCTCATCAGGCAGGTAACGCTGCGTTCCCCAGATGGACAGGAAGCTAATATCGAAATCGCCGTCGATCATGTCTTGCTGACCGATGGGAGTAAGAGTTCACTGGCGCATGCGCTCCAGCTTATCGGCCGTTCGCAGCCGACTAAATCTAAATCCAATGAATCGCCCATCGATCAGCAAGCCCGCACGGCGGAGGCCATGCGAGCCTTGGCCAGCCCAGCTTCCATGGGCGGCGGCATGCTTCGAGATGGAATGAGCCTAATGGATGCGAGCGGAGATCCTGGGCAGAGAATGGGAGCAGCCAAATTCTTGACTTCGGGAAACGAGGGAGTGGTTGCACTGCCGGAGCTGTATCTGTCTGCTGAGGTGTCTGGCAAAACGAATACACCCGTTTTGAACGCAAAGTACACCCGACTTCGCCTGAGCAGAGGGACTGACATGATCTTGAGAATAAACGAGCACTGAGGCATCCTCGAGTCGTCGCTCTTGAGCGTCAGGGATGAGTCAGGGCTAGGGTCGTGTCCATTCTGAGACAATGATCTAGGACGCTGTCCCACCCGGTTTTCCCCGCGACCGACCTGTCCCTCGACCTTCCAGAGGGACGAAAGTTCAATATTTATAAAATCCTCGGCCGCTCTTGCGGCCCAGCCAGCCGGCATCCACCATCTTGATGAGCAGTGGGCAAGGGCGGTACTTAGGATCGCCCAGGCCTTGGTGCAGCACGCGCATGATGTCGAGGCAGACGTCGAGGCCAATGAAATCAGCCAGGGTCAATGGGCCCATCGGATGCGCCATCCCTAGTTTGAAGACTTCGTCTACCGCTTCGGGCGCGGCCACGCCTTCCATGACCGCGTACATGGCTTCGTTCAGCAAGGGCATCAGAACCCGATTGGAAACGAAGCCGGGGGCGTCGTTCACCTCAACCGGGGTCTTGTCGAGCCTCGCCGCGAGATCGCACACGGTCTGCAAGGTCTCCTTCGAGGTGGCGAGGCCGCGGATCACTTCCACCAGTTTCATCACCGGCACCGGATTGAAGAAGTGCATGCCAATCACTTTTTCCGCGCGCTTGGTCAACGCAGCCAGCTTAGTGATCGAGAGGGAAGATGTGTTGGAAGCCAGGATGATTTCCGGGCGGCAGATTCGGTCAAGATCGCGGAAGAGTTCGGCCTTGATTTCGAACTTCTCGGTCGCGGCTTCAATTGCGAAATCACAATTTGCGAGCTTGCCGCGATCCAGCACGGCAGTGATTCGCCTCAGCGCGGCAGATTTGTCGTCGGTAGTGATTTTGTTTTTGGCCAGCTCGCGATCAAGATTCTTCGTGATGGCTTCAAGAGCGCGTTCGAGAAAGCGCTGTTCGATATCGCAAAGCACTACCTGGTAGCCGGAGCGGGCAAACACGTGGGCGATGCCATGGCCCATGGTTCCCGCGCCCAGCACGCCTACTTGACGAATATCCATGATTGCCTCTCCTCACCGTAGGAAAACGGAGAAGTCTAGCAGAAAGCATAAAGAGACTGCGGTGATCCTAGGACTCGCGCAACCCACCGCCGGGAAAAAAGTTTCGCAATTGGTTAACGATCGTTGTGTGAAACGAACTCTCGATTTTCGTGAACAGCGAGCAGCAAACTCGCGTTGCCCGCGCATCAGACCTAGCATAACCGGGTAACAACAGGAGGGCGGCCCCGAAAGGCCAACCGGGCCGCCTTCCGAAGTTGGATCGGAGGCGCCCGGTAGGAGGACATTTATGGCGCGAGCAACGAGGATGGCAGCGCTGGCAACGGCGGTGATGCTCCTGTTCGGCGGGCTGGCATTGGCGCAGCGCGATTACGACGATGATGATGGCTATTCGCGCGGTGGCGGGGCGCAGGCTCGGCAGTATGGATATCAGAGCGGCTACCGGGATGGCGTACGCAAAGGGCGCGAGGAAGGGCGCGAAAATGATCCTTTCGACGATCGCACTCCCGACTGGCGGCAGGCTACGCGCGGCTACCAGTCATGGATGGGACCTCGAAACTGGTTCCGGCAAGGATATCAGGAAGGGTATCGCAGCGGGTTCGAAAGCGGCTACCAGAGCATGAACCGGCGTCGTGGTGACGGCGATGGCGACGGTGATGACCGCTATCGGGGCGGCAACTACGGATGGTATGGCGGCGGTTACGGCAGTCCGGCTTATAACACCGGCTACCAGGACGGCTCGACGGTCGCTCGCCAGGATAGGGGGCGCGGAAAGCGGTTCAATCCGAACCCGCGCGGACCTTATGACGATAAGGACCACGGGTATCGCAGCGATTACGGGGACAAGAACGCGTACAAGGCGCAGTACACGAATGGTTATCGCGCAGGATACGAGGCGAAATACAACCGAGGGTACTCGGGTTACTAGTCAGCTCACTCGGGCCGGCACAACCAAGCCGCCGCGAATCCGGCGGCTTCGTACGGGACTGTTCCAACACACCGCTCCAACTGAACTTACCCATTTTCCCAGCGCCCAAGCGCGGGACTATTTTTCCGGCACCCCTGCGGGCTTGTTTCTGGGCATTCCTGTGCCACCGTCCAGCGCGGAAGTTGGTTCTCACCCGCATACGGAAGGCGTACCCTGATACTTCTTTACGATCCCTTGCTGGCGACTCGCAGGCGGGTTTCGGCGCGTTCGAGGGCGTTCTGGGCGCGTTCGTAGTCGGTCTCCGTGTTGCCGCTCTTCAGGCGCTGCTCGGCGCGTTCTTTGGCTTCCTGAGCGCGCTTCACGTCGATCTCGCCGGCACGCTCGGCGTTTTCGGCCAAGATCGTCACTTTGTCGGGCAGAACTTCGGCGAAACCCCACGCAAGCGCAATATGGTGCGCATAGCCGTGGTTGCGATAGGTGATTTCACCTACGGCCAGTTCGGTGATCAGCGGCGCGTGACCGGGGAGTACTCCGATGTAGCCGTTCTTGGCGGGGATTTCGATCTCCTCGGCGACGTCGCGGACTACGAGTTTCTCGGGAGTGACGATTTCGACTTGGAACGTGTCCGCCATAGAAGGCTCCAGGTTCTCGGGTTTTGCCTAACGCCCAGAGCCTAAAGCCGTGAGCCTTTCTTATGCTGTGGCCGATGCTGTTTTTAGCTTTTCGGCGGCTTCGAGGACTTCATCAATCGTCCCTTTCATGTAAAAGGCCTGTTCGGGGATCTCGTCGTATCTGCCTTCGACAATTCCGCGGAAGCCTTTCACGGTGTCGGCAATCTTCGCGTAGCGGCCCGGCGTGCCGGTAAACTGCTCGGCTACGTGGAAGGGTTGCGACAGGAATTTCTGGATCTTGCGAGCCCGAGCAACGGTGAGCTTCTGGTCTTCACTTAGCTCATCGATACCGAGGATTGCGATGATGTCTTGCAGATCCTTGTAGGTCTGGAGCGTCTTCTTCACGGATTGCGCGACGTCGTAGTGATCCTGGCCGACGATGCGTGGATCGAGAATGCGCGACGTGGAAGCTAAGGGATCGACCGCGGGATAAATTCCGATCTCCGTCAGGGAGCGCGACAACACCGTGGTCGCGTCCAGGTGGGCGAAAGTCGTCGCCGGGGCTGGATCGGTCAGATCGTCGGCGGGTACGTAAATTGCCTGCACGGAAGTTACCGATCCCTTCTTGGTGGATGTAATGCGCTCCTGCAACTCGCCCATCTCGGTGGCCAGATTGGGCTGGTAGCCGACGGCGCTGGGCATACGGCCCAGCAGGGCGGATACTTCCGAGCCGGCCTGGGTGAAACGGAAAATGTTGTCGATGAAAAGCAGGGTATCGGCGCCCTCGATGTCGCGGAAGTATTCGGCAACCGTGAGGGCGGTGAGCGCCACACGCAAGCGCGCGCCGGGAGGTTCGGTCATCTGGCCGTAAATCAAGGCGGCCTTCGATTTCGAAGGATCGCCCGGCTTGATGACGCCGGACTCGCTCATTTCCAGCCAGAGGTCGTTGCCTTCACGGGTGCGCTCGCCGACGCCCGCAAATACGGAGAAGCCGCCGTGCTGCTTAGCGACATTGTTGATCAGTTCCATGATCACGACGGTCTTGCCGACGCCCGCCCCGCCGAACAGGCCGATTTTGCCGCCTTTCAAGAAGGGCTGGATGAGGTCAATGACCTTGACGCCGGTTTCGAACATCTCGGCGGTCGTGGCCTGCTCATCAAAAGCGGGCGCGGGACGATGAATCGGCATGGTCTGCGTATGCTGGATGGGGCCTAGCTGATCGACCGGCTGCCCAATGACGTTCATCACGCGGCCCAGAGTGCCGCGACCGACCGGAACAGAGATCGGCCCGCCCAGATCTGAGGCTTTCATGCCGCGCACCATGCCGTCAGTCGGCTCCATGGCGACGCAACGGACACGTCCTTCGCCCAGGTGCTGCTGCACTTCGAGGACGACATGGATCGGCGAGGGGACCTGGAAGCCGTCGCTCACCACGCGCAGCGCCTGGTAAATCGGCGGCATGCGTCCTTCGGAAAATTGCACGTCCACGGCGGGACCGGCGACTTGAATGACTCGTCCAATGTTTTCAGGCATAAGAAATCAGTTCCCAGTTGTTAGTTCTCCCTTGTCAATTGGCTTTTGGCTCTTAGCTTTTAGCCTTTAGCTAACGGCTAAGAGCTCTACACAGCGGCGGCTGCGCCGCCGACGATTTCTATGATCTCCTTCGTGATCTTGGCCTGCCGGGCGCGGTTCATGGCCAGGGTCAGCGAGTCGATCAT
>Ga0209804_1000382_pt1 | contig 37712 bp, 28 predicted proteins | sample GraSoiAngelo_139_FD_185896 | JGI IMG/M metagenome (GOLD analysis project Ga0209804, IMG submission 185896) | Grasslands soil microbial communities from the Angelo Coastal Reserve, California, USA - 14_0929_12_20cm (SPAdes) (version 2) | ecosystem: Environmental > Terrestrial > Soil > Grasslands ... | reverse complement strand
CGCTCAAAGTCAAACCGTCTGCCCAAAGGTTACGAGAACTCCGAATCACCCGACACACCACCCTCCCAAAGTGGAACTACACCATCGCCCCCTCCAATGCGAAGTAATTCTTGCGCCGATCCTTAGCTGGTCCGCCGCTTCTGATACAATTTTGGTCTGCGCCGGCGAGACCGCGCGCGACCGTATGATCTCCCTGTTTGGCAAAAACGAGCCGGAACCGACGTTTCTTGACAAGCTGAAAAAGTCCGTCAGCAAGACCAAGGCGGCGCTCTCCGAGACGGTCGACACGATTTTTCTCGGCGAGCGTCAGATTGATCCCTCGATTCTAAAGAATCTGGAGACGGCACTGCTTTCAGCGGATCTCGGTGTAAATCCAACACGCGAAATTCTCGACGCCGTCCGCGAAAAAATGGACCGTAACGCGCTTTCGGACGCCGCACAGCTCAAGCGTGAAATCAAATCGCACATCGTTCGAATCCTCAATGCCTCGCCGAAACCGGATGCACCCATTGCAAGCGGCGTGTCGGCCTCGCCAAACGGCGCGCGGACGCGCGTGATCTTCATCGTAGGCGTGAACGGCGCCGGCAAAACCACCAGCATCGGCAAGCTGGCCAACCAGCTGCGGAAGGAAAACCGCAGCGTCGTGCTTTGCGCCGCAGACACCTTTCGCGCCGCAGCCATCGAGCAACTCGAAATCTGGGCGCAGCGCAACGGCGTGGAGGTCATTAAGCAAAAATCCGGCGCCGACCCTGCCGCCGTTGTGTACGACGCCATGGCTGCTGCTAAGGCTCGCTCCGCCGACGTCGTCATTGTGGATACCGCTGGCCGTCTGCACACCAAGTCCAACCTGATGGCTGAGCTCGAAAAAATGAAGCGCACCGCTGCCAAGGTGATTCCCGGCGCGCCGCACGACATTCTCCTGGTTCTTGACGCGACCACCGGGCAAAACGGCCTGGCGCAGGCGCGCGAATTCACTTCGACCGTCGGTGTCACCGGGATTATCCTCACCAAGCTCGACGGCACGGCCAAAGGCGGCATCGTCGTGGCCATCTCGCGCGAACTCGGCCTGCCCATTCGCTTCGTCGGCACCGGCGAACAGATCAACGACCTGGTGCCTTTCGACACCGAAGCGTACGCGAATTCCCTTTTCGAATAAATCGTGAACGAACACGACATCCGCTTCATGCAGCACGCGCTGATGCTCGCGCGCAGGGGCATCGGCCTGGCCAGCCCGAATCCGACCGTAGGCTGCGTCATCGTGCGCGACGGCGAAATCGTCGGCGAAGGCTTTCATCGATACGAATTGCGCGACCACGCCGAAATCGTCGCGCTGAAAGCGGCAAAAGAAAAGGCGCGCGGCGCAACTCTTTACGTGACGCTCGAACCGTGCAGCCATCAAGGGCGCACCGGCCCTTGTACCGAGGAGATTATCGTTGCCGGCGTGCAGCGCGTGGTTGCCGCGATGCAAGATCCGAATCCCGTCAATTCCAGCCGCGGCTTCGAGCGATTGGGCCTGGCGGGCATCGAAGTCGTTACCGATGTTTGCGAAGAAGAAGCTCGCCGACTGAACGAGGCATTTGCGTGCTGGATTCGAACGAAAAAACCGTTCGTGACTCTAAAATCCGCGCTCACCCTCGATGGCCAGCTTGCTCTGCCTCACCCGGCAAAGAAGAAAGCAAAAAGCTCGAGCGAGCGCTCCGGAGCCGAGTGGATCACATCCGAGGAATCGCGCGCCGAAGTGCATCGCATGCGCCATGCATCCGACGCGCTACTCACGGGAATCGGGACGATCCTCGCCGACGATCCGCAACTTACCGATCGCAGCGGCCTTCCTCGCCGCAGGCGGCTCTTGCGCGTCGTGCTCGATTCGAAATTGCGTCTGCCGTCAAAATCCCGCATCGTTCAGAAGGCGGACGATGATCTCCTGGTCTTAACCGTGGTTCCGCTCAAGTCGCCCAAGGCTCGGGCATTGCAAAGTGCCGGCGTCGAAATCGTTCAGCTAAAGGCGAAAAATGGCCGCATCGATTTCCGGGCCGTTCTCGCGGAGCTCGGCCGGCGCGAGATTCTCAGTGTCTTGCTGGAAGCTGGCCCGGCGCTGAACGGCGCGGTCCTGGCTGCAGGTATTGTCCATAAGCTCGTTCTGTTCTACGCGCCGAAAATCGCTGGTGAGAGCACCGTCCCATTCGCCCTTGCTCCCCATTTCAAATTGCCCCCACTCCAGAATCTTTGCACACACCAATTCGGCCCTGATATCGCGGTCGAGGCGTACTTACGCGCCGCCTTTTCGAATTGACTAGCAAGGCCGGCGCGCACATACTCTCCCCACATACTTCCTTTTCTGCTTTCCAGGGTTTGACAAATCCGCAGCGAGGAGGAGTCTTATGCGCCGCATTCCGATTCTTTTGATCGTGTCGCTTGGATTTTTTCCAGCGCGCCTGGCAGCCCAGGAACACCGCCATGAACTCTCCGCCGAAGAAGTTGGCTCGGTCCAATTCGCCACTTCCTGCTCGAAATCATTTGAGCAAAGTTTTAACCGCGCAGTAGCTCTGCTCCACTCCTTTCAATACGAACGGGCCAGAGGAGCATTCACAGAAATCTCGAAGCAGGATCCCTCCTGTGCGATGGCGCAGTGGGGCGTCGCGATGTCTCACTATCACGGTTTGTGGAGGAACGGGGACACGCAAGCGGGCCGGCTAGCGCTCAAAAATGCGCAACAGCTCGCAGCTTCCAACTCCGCCACCACGACCCGCGAAAAAGCATATGTTGACGCCCTCTCGGCTGTGTATGCGGAAGACGGCAAGCCCGCTCCTTCTTACGACCAGGCATTCGAGAAAAAAATGGGTGAATTACAAGCGGCTTATCCCGACGATGACGAAGCCGCGATTTTCCACGCCCTCAGCCTTGGCATAACCGCGCCCAAGACCGACAAGACCTTTGCGAATCAGCGCAAGTGTGGTGAGATCCTCGAACCTATTTTCCAGAAGCGCCCTCACCATCCTGGTGTCGCGCATTACATCATCCATTGTTACGACAATGCTGTGCTCGCGGAAAAGGGACTTCCAGCGGCGCGCATGTATGCAAAGATTGCGCCGGCTTCCGCCCACGCCAATCACATGCCTTCGCATCTCTTCACGCGTGTGGGGTCGTGGGAGGAATCGATCGCCTCAAACATCAAGTCGGAACAGCTCGCAGCGGCGGATGAGCGTACCTCGAAAAATGGCGAAGCACGCGACCAGCGTCTGCACGCCATGGATTACCTCGAATATGCGTATCTGCAAAGCGGCCAGGTGAAAAAAGCGGAGTCCGTGCTGGAGGAAATGAATGCGCTCCCGCCCCTTTCGGGGCTTACGCTGACAGGCGACTACGCGCTTGCTGCCATTCCCGCACGCGCGGCGATTGAACTTGGCAACTGGCAGCGGGCCAGCGGCTTGCCAGTGAGAAAAGGCGCCGTGCCCTGGGCAGAAGCAATCACTTGGACGGCCATCGGCGAAGGCAGCGCGCGCTCCGGAAATCTCGAGCGCGCCGCGCAGTCCGAGCAAACGCTCGCTTCGCTGCGCGACGCAGCCTGGAAGCTCAACAATGTCTACTGGGCGAACCAGATCGAAGTCCAGCGCCGGGAGGTCGCGGCATGGATTTCCGAAAAAGCCGGAAACAAGAGCGAAGCCTTCTCCAAGATGCAATCGGCAGTGGAGCTGGAAGAGACCATGGACAAGGACGCGGTAACTCCCGGAGCCGTCATGCCTGCTCGAGAAATGCTGGCGGAACTGTACTCCCTGGAGAACAAGCCGAAGGAATCTCTTGCCGAATATGAAGCCGTTCTTAAAGTTGCGCCGAATCGCTTCAGCGCCGTCTACGGAGCCGCGCGAGCCGCCGAAGCCTCGGGAAACAATGAAATCGCCAAGCGCTACTACCAGAAACTCACCGAAATCTCGCCCGGCGATGAACGGTCCAAAGCGCCAGTGAGAGTGGCGTCGACTTCATCCTCAAACTAAGCTGAATTCTGAACTTCGCCGCACACGTCCGTCATTTCGACCGGAGGGACGGCGTCTTTGGCCGTCCCAAAGGGAGAAATCTCTCTTCCATTTCGAAATTCAAGCTCATGGCTGTACGCGCAGAACCGCGGCGCCGGGAATGGCGTCATTCTTCAGCGCATTCAGCGCGCGATTGGCGTCGCGCAGCGAGAAAATCTGCACGCGCGTTTGAATGGGGATTTCCGCCGCAACGCGAAGAAAGTCTTCCCCGTCTTGCCTCGTGTTGTTGGCCACGCTGCGAATCATTCGCTCCTGATACAGCAGGTCATAGTCGAACGACGGGATCGGGCTCATGTGAATCCCGCCAAGCACCAGCACGCCGCCTTTCTTCAGCGCCTTGAGCGCTGCCGGCACGATCTCCCCGGCAGGTGCAAAAACAATGGCTGCGTCTAGTTTTTTCGGCGGCTCATCCAACGTCCCTCCCGCCCATTTCGCTCCCAGTTCCAGCGCCAACTTCTGATGCCGCGCATCGCGTGTCGAAGCATAAACTTCCACGTTCCAATGGCGCGCCACTTGGATCGCCACATGCGCGGCCGCACCGAAGCCGTAAAAGCCAAGCTTTCCACCCGTCTGGATGCCCGAAAGCCGCAGCGACCGAAATCCGATGATTCCTGCGCACAAAAGCGGCGCAGCTTGTTCATCAGGAAATCCTTCCGAAATGGCATAGGCAAAATCTTGCGGCGCGACGACGTACTCGGCGTAGCCTCCATTCACGGTGTAACCGGTAAACTCCGGGTGATCGCAAAGATTTTCCGCGCCCGCGCGGCAGTATTCGCAGGTTCCATCGGTTTTGTGCAGCCACGCGATCCCCACGCGCGCGCCCATGGCCAACCGCTCCGCATTTTTGCCCACCTTCTCGACAACGCCCACCACTTGGTGGCCAGGGATCACCGGCGACTTCCTCGGAGGCAAATCGCCCTCAATCACGTGCAGGTCCGTTCGGCAGACGCCGCAGGCATGGACGCGCACACGAACTTGGCCCTCGCCGGGTTCCGGCATTTCCGCGTCCGTGTACTCCAGCGGATTGGTTTCCACCTTCGCTCGAGCTCGTAGCAAACAGGCCTTCATCCCACGTTCCCAGAACCGGCAGTATAGTAGCTAAAGGTGGCCCCCTGTTCGCAAACTTCGCAAGCATCGCAAATCGCGCGCACACCACCGCCCTCTCCTTTCCCAACTCCTTCAGAATCAACACTTGCGGGACCCCCCCTGTAACTGCTCATTCTAAGAAACCTATCGATCCCCGTAACTCCCCTATAATCCATATTTACGAGATTCCAAGGGGGGGTGCCGCGGCCGTTAACAATACGGTTGAGGTACGCATCATGGAATCGGCCACCGGTCGGCGTTGCTCTTCCTTCCTACGCTTTCAACTGTCAACCACAAACGGTAAACTTCTTCCAGAGCACATGTTCACCGGCATCATCGAACATCTTGGCACGATTGAATGTCTCGAGCGGCATCCTGACGGCGGCCGCGTCACCATTCACGCTCCATCTCTCGGCCCTTCGCTCGTGGTCGCAAACAGCATCGCTGTAAACGGCTGCTGCCTGACGATCACTGGAATTCACAATGGGCGTTTCTCCGCCGATCTTTCCGGCGAAACCATTGCCAAAACTTCCTTCGGCACACTTGGCGGCGCGCTTCGCGTCGGCTCGCGCGTCAACCTGGAACGGCCGCTCACCGCAGGCAAGGAATTCGGCGGCCACTTTGTTCTTGGCCATGTGGACACGGTCGGCACGGTAACGCATCGGACGGCCGAAGGAGAAAACTGGTGGTACGGCGTGCAAGTCCCCGAAGATTTCGCACGCTACATCGTGCCGAAGGGCTCTATCTCCCTTGACGGCATCAGCCTTACCATCGCACGCTGGCACAACGGCATCGCGGAAGCAGCCATCATTCCTTATACCTACGATCACACCAACATACGCGATCGCAAACCCGGCGACGCCGTCAATCTCGAGGGCGACATCCTCGGAAAATACATCGAGCGCTATCTGGAAGCGCGCACGGTTGCGGTTTCTTCGCCGCCACTCACGGTAGCCCGCTTGCTGGAAGAAGGCTTCTAATCCACAGGGAGCTTCCCATGCCTTCGCTCACCGGAGTCCTTGAAACTTCCCTTTACGTGGACGATTTGGATCGTGCGTCTCGTTTTTATGAGGAAATTTTCGGCCTGATCTGCATCCACCGCGATGATCGCCTTTGCGCGTACGGCGTCGGTGGCCGTAACGTGCTTCTTCTTTTTAAGCGAGGCGCGTCTGATCGCGTCCTTTCCTTGCCGGGAGGGCAATTAGGCCCGCACGACGGCAGCGGCCCGCTGCATCTTGCATTTTCCATTTCCGCCGAAGAGTTGCCTGCTTGGGAAAAGCTGCTGGCCGACCGTGGAATTGCGATTGAAACTCGCATCAAGTGGCCGCGCGGCGGAACCAGCATTTATTTTCGCGACCCGGACAATCATTCACTCGAACTCGCCACTCCCGGCGTCTGGTCAACCTACTGAGGTTCTCTAGGAATAGTTCTGCTGGAACTCCGCTCCAAGCCACAGTGGAGGCAAGTCTGTCGAGAACAATCCCACCGCTACCATCCCGGTGAGAAATATGGCCGGTTGCATCGAGGGCAGGGCCAAGTTCTCAAACGACAATGAGCGTAAACACTGAGAGCGAATAAACAGATTAGAGGCAAGCACGGAAGGGATGAAAACAACGCCGCGGATGCGAAATTCTCGCCAATCGGATCGATACTGGGCAATCATCGTGCAGGTTGCGCGCCCTTGGCATGGACGCCGCGAAAATAGAGGAGCAGGCCGATCGCAAGCGCCAGCACGGTCCCGCCCACAAGTTTCATCTCGAATCCAAACTTGTCAGAGGCATCTCCCGGCGGCACCAGAGAAACAATGATCCCGATTAGGACGATGGCGAATCCCAGGCTGGAAATCACCCAGACTCCTGGCTTCCCGCCGGGAATCAGGACCGCTTGAGCATTTTCACGGCGGTCCGGAAGCTTCACGAGTTTGATTGCCGCCGCAAACATGTAAAGAAACGGAATGAAATACAGAATAATCGCGGCATCGACCAGGAACTGATACGCACCGCGCGTCGTCTCGTTGACTTGGCTGATCAGCAGAATCAGTCCGGAAATGATGGCTTGCACGAGAATAGAAACGTACGGCGTTTTCCAGCGCCGGTGAATTTTCCCAAACGCAGCTGGCAAGTAGCGATCTATGCCGACGACAAACGGTACACGCGCAATCCCAGCTACGGTACTGCCGACACCGCCGGCATTACCCACGGTGACGAGCATCGCTGCAAGAATCCCGAAGAACCCCACTTTCAGCACCATGGAACCGACGGTAATTGCATGAAAAACGCCGCTGGTTACAGATACCTCACCCGCAGGCACGAGCACCAGCACCGCCAACGTCCCAGCAATGTACATCGCGGCAATCAGCACACCCGCCGAGTACACCGCACGCGGCAAAGTTCGCTGCGGATCGCGCACTTCGCCACTCATCGCAGAAACCAATTCCAACCCGGTAAAGGCAAAGGCAATTTGCGACCAGAAATTGACCGTGTCCCAGTTCCATGCCGGCATCATGTTGTGCAGGCTGAAGTGCGTCACCGACCCCTGGCGCAACCAGAGCAAACCCGCTACGCCGACCAGTAGTGACAACGGCAAATACGTGCAGGCGCCGCCGGCATTCTGCAGCCATTTTCCAATGTTGAGTCCGATGATGTTCAGGACCACCGCCACCAGCAGCAAACCCAGTGAGACAAGCAAAAGGAATGCGCGGTCATGCTCCAGCCGCGCGCCGCTTTCGCCAATCCCATACGCGCTCATGGAAGCGCTCGCAAGCAGCAAACCCGGAAAATAGAAAACCGTATAGATCCAATAGCACCATCCCGCGACGAATCCATGAAAATCCCCGAACGCTTCTTTCGACCACACGTACAGACCTCCTTCGTGGGGAAAGCGCGAGGACAGTTCGTTGATGACCAGTGCCGACGGGACAAAGAAAAATAGCGCTGCGATGATCCACAAGCTGATGGAGGACGTTCCATTGTGCGCGGCCGCCGCAATCCAGCGCGGTCCGAGCACCGTGGCGATGTTGAATAGCAGGACGTCCCAGAATGCCATCTCTTTGCGAAGCTGCCCGATGGGATTGGAAGAGTTGGGATCGGAGGAGCCGTTCGCGGGCCGGCTCACAGAGTTTCGTCCAGCGCAGGAATGAGTTCGTCCTGTCTGCGGAAATTCACGATGAAAGGATCGTCCGAACTTTCAAATCCGCCCCACGGCCCAAAGTACGTCACGCGGCCTTCTTGCAGAAAAACGACAGTGTCGGCCAGCTTCTTCGCCAGGTGCGTGTCATGCGTCACCACGATCGAAGTTTTGTGGAATGCTTCTTTCAACCGCAAAATCAAATCGCCCATGTGTCCCGCCATGATGGGATCGACCATCGTGGTTGGCTCGTCGTACAGAATTGCTTCGGGATTTTGCGCAAAGGCGCGGCCAATGGCCACCGCGCGCTTCATTCCGGTGGAAAGCTCGCTCGGCAGCTTGTCGAGCACGTCGTCCACTTCGAGCAAATGCGCGATTTTTGTAACGTACTCGTCGATATCCTCGGGAGTCAGGCCCGGTTGCCCGTCCAGTGGGAAAGAAATGTTCTCGCGGACTGTGAGCGAATCAAAAAGCGCGCCGGATTGAAACACCATCGTCACTTTGCGGCGAACTTCCGCAAACTGCTCCTCGGTGTAATGCGTCACGTCTTCGCCATCCACGATGACGTGCCCGGAATCCGCCTTCAAAAACCCCATGATGTGTTTCAACGTGACGGACTTGCCCACGCCACTTCGCCCCATGATCACGCAAGTCTCTCCATGCTTTACGAAGAAACTGACGTGATCCAGCACCTGGCGGTCGTCGAAGGCTTTGCAGACTTCACGAAACTCAAAAAAGTCTTCCGCACGAGGATCAACGTAGTCCTGAGCTGTCCAGTCGCGGGCGTGTTTGGTCGGAAAGCTCAGCTTCGTTGGTCCGCCGCGATTGATTTTTAGTAGGTCGGTCATCCCTTTTCAGTTTCCAGAATTCGCCGCGCTTCTTCGTATTCGGCGGGCGTGTTCATGTTGCAGAAGAGCCGGCCTGCTTTGTCAAATCGTGCCCAATCCCTTTCGTCAACAACTTCCATGCTAACGCGTTTCATGGCTTCGGTCACTTTGCGTATCCCGTCTTCAAACGCATACTGCAACTTGCCGGAAGCGCTTGTATGCCAGCAGGCGCAGAGCGGCTCGAGCCCAAGAGCGGATTGCGGCACGACCACAGCGGCGGTGCTGGCGGCCGCGCGATCTTTCAAGTACGCCAGCCACTCGCTCGTAAGAAACGGCATGTCGCAGCCAACAATGAGACACCAGGCATGCTGATGATCTCGCGCGTGAGCATCCATCAAAGCGGTGATGATGCCGCCAAGAGGCCCTTGGCCCGGCCATTGATCCTCTACGATACGTTGGCCAAATTCCGCGTAGCGGCCGAAAGGCGCGACCACACTCACCGACCCGGTTCCTTCCTGGACCAGCTTGCACATCCGCGCCAGCATGGCTTCGCCGTTCAATTCGGCGCGTGCTTTGTCGAAGCCAAATCGGGTGCTCGCGCCTCCGGCCATGACGTAACCGGCGACGCCTTGAACTTCCTTGCGCGCCGCTCGCCACTCGTCACTCGCCACTATTCTTCCTCTCCCATCGGCTCGCGCCCCGGCCTGCGAATTCCTAGCTCGCGCAACTTTTCCTGCAGGCTCTGCCGGTGCAGCCCGATCGTCGCCGCCGTGCGCGAAACATTCCAGCGATGTTCCGCCAACTGCTTGATCAGATACGCCACTTCAAACTTCCGCTTGGCATCGCGAAAATCCCGCTCGCCCATTCCATTATCCAGTTGCTCGCCGGCATGTTTCACAGAAATCGCATCGCCATGCACGATTTCTGCCGGCAGATCTTCCGGGCCGATTTCCTCCTTGCGGCAGAGCACGACGCTGCGCTCCAACGCATTCTTCAATTCGCGGACGTTCCCCGGCCAATCGTATTTCTCGACGGCAGCCAGCGCTTCGCGGCTCAGCCGCGCCGTTTTTCCCAGTCTCGCGCCATGCATTGGCAGAAAGACTTCCGTCAGCAGCGCGATGTCACCCTTATGCGCGCGCAGCGGAGGCAACTCTACGGTCACCACACGCAGGCGGTAAAACAAGTCCTCGCGAAATTTCCCATTGCGAATCTCCGCGGCCAGGTTGCGGTGGGTCGCGCTGATCACCCGCACATCTACGGGAATCGAATGCGTTCCGCCCAGACGCTCAATCGTGCGATTTTCCAGCACGCGCAGCACTTTGGCTTGCGTTAGCGGATTCATATCTCCAATCTCATCCAGAAAAATTGTTCCGCCCGATGCCAGCTCAAATTTTCCCTTCTTCTGCTGCGCCGCGCCCGTGAACGCGCCGCGCTCGTAGCCAAACAATTCGGACTCGATAAGCGTCTCCGGCAGCGCCGCGCAATTCACCGCGACGTACGGTTTTCCAGCACGCGGCGACCGCGCGTGAATTTCCTGCGCCAGCAAATCCTTCCCCGTTCCGCTTTCGCCGAGAATTAATACCGTTGAGTCGGTTGGGGCTACGCGGTCAGCCATCTCGAACGCACGGCGCATTTCCGCGGAGCGCCCAATCATTTGCCCGAACTGGCCCTCGGTGGCCATCCGGCGGCGCAACGCGTTATTTTCTTTTTCCAGCATCGCCAGCTTCAGGAGGTTTGCAACGCGTTGCCGAAGCTCGTCCAATTCGAAGCCCTTTACCAGATAATCCGCCGCTCCGAGTTGCAGCGCCTGCACCGCCGTTTTCGCGGTGTCCAGCGCGGAGACCATCAGCACAGGCACTTCGCTCCCCTGCTCGCGCAGCCATTTCAAGAATGACATTCCATCCTGGCCCGGCAGAACCACGTCCAGCAGCACCAAGTCCGGCTGCTCGCGCGGTAACGCCTCGCGCGCCACCTCGACCGAATCGGCTTCCGCAATGCGATACCTTGCTTCCAGGGCCCGCCGCAACCCGTATCGCGCCGCCGGCTCATCATCCACAATCAGTATCGTCTTCATGGCTTCCTTTGCCTCATTGCTTCCCTACTTTTTTACCTCTTCCAGGGGCAATGTCACCTTGAACCTCGTTCCGTGCCCATCCTTCACCGGACTTTCCCAATCCACCTTTCCTCCAAATTCCGCCGCGCGGCGCGCAACAATCGCTAAGCCCAGCCCCGTGCCCTGCGATTTTGTGGTGAAGAACGGCCGCAGGATCTTTTCGCCTAGCGCTGGTGGAATGCCCTGCCCGTCATCTTCCACGAGCAAGCACAAATTTTCCTGCTCCTGCGCGGCGGTCACGCTCACGTGTCCGCCGCGCGGTGTGGCTTCGAGCGCATTCACCACGAGGTTCGAAACAATGTCATTGAGCGCCTCCGCGGTTATGGCCACAGGGGCGCCGGCATTGCATGTTTCTGCTTTCAACTTCAGCCCGCGGCGTTCCGCCTCACGGGACAAAACACTAACCACCTCTTCCGTCACCGCCGCGGCACCGCAACTCGCCACCTTATCTCCCGTGCGCACGGCCGGCCGGCTGAATTGGAGCAATTGATTCAGCTTGTTCGAGAGCCTGCCAATTTCTTCGAGGATCATTTTCGTTTCGCCGCGAATGGAATCCGGCAACTCGGGATTTTCCAGTTGCACCTGCAGAATTGTCTTCATCGAGCCCAGAGGGTTCTTCAAGTTGTGTGAAATGCTCGCCGCCATTTGGCCTACGAGCGCCAGCCGTTCGCGCTCGGCCAACTCCCGCTCGAGCCGCACTTTTTCCTCGATGAGCCGGCACAAGTCCAGCGCTCCGGGCAATTGCTCGCACAAAAACTCCAGCGCCGCCCTCGTATCTCCCGAAATGATCGCGCCGTGAGATTCCACGTGAAGGAAGCCCTCGTTTTTTCCGTTGCGCAGAATGGGGAATTCGCGTGGATCGAAAGCAAGCGCGGCCCGGGGCTCCTCCGATTTTGTGTCAGCTAAGCGCGTTTTCTTTGCGTCGGGCAAATCCAGCCATACCTCTCGAAGCTCCAATTGTTCTCTGGTCCTGCGTTCGATGAAACTCACGAGTTCCCACAGGTTGCCTTGGCGCGCTTCCTGCTGGATCTCAGCCATCAGTTTTTGCACGCGGTCCATTTCCAGTTGGGCCGTCTCGCGGAGACTTCGCCCTAGCATCCGCTGCAAAGGCTCGATGAAAATCACCAGCACGAATAAGAGGATGGAAGCGGAAGCTTCCGGTGGGAGCAGCGGCTCCAGCCAAATGCCGACGCGGCGGACCAAGCTGAGGTAAAGCAGCGCCAGGAAAGTGGCGGAGACCGCATAGAGCAGATTTTTTTGGCGGCCGATCTGGAGGAAGTTTCTCCGGTATACGAGGTCGATTAGCACAGTGAATGGAACGATCGGCAGCAGTGAAAAAGCAGTCTCGAGCATCGCGATAGCCTGCTTGGGAATGGGGTATGGCGCTATATGCAGCACTCCCGTGGCCAGGAAAGCCAAGGCAAAGAAGAACAGCAGCGCCCAGTGAAAATAGCTCTGCGGTTTGTCTGGAACCGTTGTAGCAAAGCGCCTCTCCCAGCCTGCACACCAAGCCAACGAAATGGACAAGACGATGGCGAAGCCAGTGCCAAGGGAATTGCCTGGCCCAATGAAGTCGAAGGTCCCCTCTTGCAGAAGTAACGGGATGCGGTGGAGGGCAAGATGCAAACCGGCAAGATAGAAAAGCGCCAGGATTGCGCGCTTCCATGCCTTGACCTGGAGCAAGCCGCGCGTTTGCGCATACTCCAGATGAAGATGCAGCAGCAGCGCAGGAGACAAGCAGAGCCCTACAGAAATAACGACAATCGCGAATGCCTGCAAACCTGCGGGTGGTTTCGGGTAATAGATTTGCGAGTTCAGGGCAAGCAGCGAGCCACCATAAAATAGAAAGAAGGCGAGGCACAGAAAAAAAAGAACGCGCTCGAAATTGCGCTGCCGCCGGTAACCGAGGATCACCACCATCCAGAACAGTTCGATGAGCGTGCCCAACGTGTAACCAATGAGCCGGAGATAGAGCAAAGGACCCACTGTGCACTCCGCTTCTAGAGTTGGCCGAAGTCCGTTGGCTCAAAGACTTGTGAAAATGCTACTCTTCAAGGAAATGCAAGGCAATCACCTGGTGCAATATTTTGCTTGCACCACTTAAGTATCTGCAATTGAAGGCCTTAGCAAATAATTCCAGAGCAACTGCAGTGGCCTAAAATGTCGGGGAAATGCTTGACATGGAAGGACTTTATGCTATATTAGCACTCGGTTGCGAGGAGTGCTAGCGCCTCTTCGACTCCCGAAAGCACATCAGAAGCCGCAAGATCACCTACGGAGGTTTTCAAAGATGGCAGTACATCTGACACCGCTCCACGACCGTGTCATCGTGAAGCGCATTGAAGAGAAGGAAACGGTCAAGGGTGGCATCATCATCCCTGACTCGGCAAAGGAAAAGCCCATGGAGGGCGAAGTCATCGCTGTCGGGGCCGGCAAGCGCGAGAAGGGCGAGTTGATCCCGCTTGACGTCAAGCCCGGCGACCGCGTCCTCTTTGGCAAATACGGCGGTACGGAAATCAAGATCGAAGACGAGGAATATCTCATCCTTCGCGAGGAAGAGATTCTGGCGAAGCTGAGCGGCGCGGCCAAGGCAGCTGGTTCACGGAAGTAGTTCGTTTTCAGGGTGTGATTGGTAATTTTCGAGTTTCAAATTTCGAGTTTCGATTTTAGGGAGGAATTGAGAAATGGCGAAGCAGATTGTAACAGGCGAGAATTCCCGCCAAGCGATTTTGCGCGGCGTGAATGCTCTTGCCGATGCAGTGAAGATTACCCTCGGCCCCAAGGGCCGCAACGCGGTAATCGAAAAGAAGTTCGGCGCGCCGGTCATTACCAAGGACGGCGTGACCGTGGCAAAGGAAATCGAGCTGAAGGACGCCCTTGAGAATATGGGCGCACAGATGGTCCGTGAAGTCGCTTCCAAGACTTCCGACGTTGCCGGTGACGGCACGACCACTGCCACCGTGCTCGCGCAGGCCATCTTCCGCGAAGGCGTGAAGACGGTTGCTGCCGGCGCCAGCCCCATGGCCCTCAAGCGCGGCATCGACAAGGCCGTCGAGGTCGCCGTCGAGGAAATCAAGAAGCTCCACAAGGACGTCAAGGGCGAGATGATCGCGCAGGTTGGGACCATTTCTGCGAACAACGACAAGCAAATAGGCGGCATCATTGCCGAGGCCATGAAGAAAGTAGGCAAGGATGGCGTCATCACGGTCGAGGAATCCAAGACCATGGAGACCACCCTCGAAGTCGTGGAAGGCATGCAGTTCGACCGCGGCTACCTCTCCCCCTACTTCATCACCGACCCGGACCGCATGGAATGCGTGCTCGAAGACGTGCGCATCCTTATCCACGAGAAGAAAATCAGCTCGATGAAGGACCTGCTGCCTTTGCTCGAAGGCATCGCAAAGGCTGGCAAGCCCCTGCTTATTATCGCGGAAGAGGTGGAAGGCGAAGCGCTGGCGACTCTGGTGGTCAACAAGCTGCGCGGCACGTTGCAGTGCGCCGCGGTGAAGGCCCCGGGCTTCGGCGACCGCCGCAAGGCCATGCTGGAAGACATCGCGGTATTGACCGGCGGCAAGGCCATCACCGAGGACCTGGGAATCAAGCTGGAGAACGTGAAGCTCGAGGACCTCGGCCGCGCCAAGAAAGTTACCATCGACAAGGACAATACCACGATTGTCGAGGGCGCGGGCAAGACAGCCGAAATCGAAGGCCGCGTGAAGCAAATCCGCCAGCAAATCGAGAACACCACTTCCGATTACGACAAGGAGAAGCTCCAGGAGCGCCTTGCCAAATTGGTTGGCGGCGTCGCAGTCATCAAGGTTGGCGCGGCTACCGAGACGGAGCTGAAGGAAAAGAAGGCTCGCGTGGAAGACGCTATGCACGCCACTCGTGCGGCGGTCGAGGAAGGCATCGTTCCCGGCGGCGGCACAGCACTTATTCGCTGCCTTGGCGCCGTGGAGAAGCTCAAGCTTCAAGATGACGAGGCTGTTGGCGCGGGCATCGTGCGGCGCGCTCTGGAAGAGCCGGCCCGCCAGATTGCCTACAACGCCGGTTCCGAAGGCGCGGTGGTGATCGGCAAGATCCGCGATTCCAAGGAAGAGAACTTCGGCTTCAACGCGGAGACCGGCGAGTATGGCGACATGGTGAAGATGGGCGTCATCGACCCGGCCAAGGTCACCCGCCTGGCGCTTCAAAACGCAGCTTCCATTGCGGGCCTGATGCTCACGACCGAAGCGCTCGTGGCCGAGCTCAAGGAAGAAGAGAAGAAGGCCGCGGCCGGCGCTCCTGGCGCTGGCGGCATGGGCGGCATGTACTAAGGTTCCAGATCGCCCAACCCCTCATCGCCAAAAGGGCGGCCCGATCCCCGGGCCGCCCTTTTGGTTTGATGGGGTAGCCGACCGCCCAGCACGCTTGCCGCCGAAAAACTCCTCTTGGCTATTCCGCCTAGTTTTTGCTAATACTCCTCCGCAGGGGAAAGGCAGGTTGCCATGAGCACACCAAGCACCTTCTCATCCGGGGGCACGCGGGAACTGAATTTTGAGCTTCTCATCATGCGCATCGCTTGCGCGCTACCTTTTCTTTTTCACGGCAGCGCGATCCTGTTCGGAGCCTTTGGGGGTCCTGGCCCCAAAGGATTCGCGGCATTCATCCAGGCCCCTGTGTCCGTCGGTTATCTGGTCGGTTTGGCACAATTTGCAGGAGGCCTAGCTATCCTGCTCGGTGCACTTCTCCGCCTTGGAGCCATCTGCGTGATGACGGTCATGTTGGGGGCGATTTACCTCGTCCATTTCCACCACGGCTACGACATCAACCAGGGCGGTATGGAATTTGCGCTGACCGAATTCCTTCTCTCCGCCGGACTGTTATTTGCCGGCCCAGGAAAATATTCTCTGGCTAGCTTGCTTCCGGCCCCGCTCCGCAAGCTCTAAGCGACAGTTCTGGCTTCGAAGCTCTCGCCGGGAGCCGCGGATCGTTCAGTCGCCGATCCTACCTTCTGGTTACGCTTTTCCCGGTGTTGCGCACCATGTTCCTTCCAGACGAGCAGAAGTGCAATTTTTTTCATCCGGAACGGTAAAACATTGCCTACATCCAAGATGGTTCCAACACGCAACGTCATGTGAAATCAACGAGTTGCCTGTAAGCCTTCTTGGTAGCAAGGATGCACATCTCACCTGTGTCAGCCGCCTCGCTCGCGAGTTTGGAAGGAGCGGGTTCGCCGCAGCCGTTGCGCGGGGGCTTATGATCATCCTGGGCAAATCCGAAGCCGAAGCTCTTGAGCAGTTCCTCAGCGGGGAACGGCTCTGGTCTTGGCCGAATGGTAGGATTCAACTCGGCCAGACCTTTCCCGACATTGCGATTATCAACCGATTAGTGGCCGAAGGCTTGCTCGACCAAGACTACGAGCCCACGGAAGCCGGGCGTTCCGCGCTGCAATCCTGGCTCGCCGCGACTCTGCCCTCTTCGGCCGTTCCTGCTTCGAGCCAAGGCAGGCCTCAGAGCATAACCGGGGACTAATTTCAAAATGCTAAGCCTGGGCGGAAGCCGACAATCACCGGACAATCACCAAAGAACTTCAATCCTAGTCCCATGATAGCTTCATAGATGGCTATTCTAAGATTGGCGCCCGCTCCGCCGGGCTATCCCTTGAACAGCAGCGGGAAAAACTGGCCGCCCATCTTCCCGCCATTAGGGATGACCGGAACGCCTTCGAGCAGCGGTTCATTCGAATTGGACATCACGCCGTCGAGAAATACGTTGATCACCGTAGCGCGTCGAGGCCGTGGCGTGTCATTCGCGCCGGAGCCGTGCATGGTTCGCGCATGGTGAAACGAACCTTCGCCCTTTTTCATTTCTACGGCCACGGGCTTGAACTTTTCTTGCAGTGCCTCGGGGAGACTGCTCCGGCTCTCCTCTAACCCGCCCGCCAAGACGGGTTTCGGCAGGTCCGGCCATTTGTGGCTTCCGGGAACATAGTGCAAACAGCCGTTCTCGCGCGTCGAATCGTCCAAACCAATCCAGCAAGTCAGGTGAGCCAGCGGCGTGGTCCTCGTCCAATAGGAATAATCCTGGTGCCACGCCACAACGCCTCCATGGCGCGCGGGCTTGCAAAAAAGCTGGTCGTGCCAGAAGCGTACAGGCCCGCCCAGTAATTGCGAAGCCGGCACCAGGAAGGCGGGGTTCCAGAGCAAATCATGAAAGCCGGGCAGGACGCGCCAGGCTCCTAGCGCGTGAAACAGCACTCGATCCGGATCGGTCGATTCGTTCGAATGATATTCGTGGAATAAATGACGCCCAGGATGCTCTGGATTCATTAGCTGCTCGAGTTCGGCTCGCAGGACGTCCACTTGGTCGTCGTTCAAGAGGCCAATGCCCTTCAAAAAGCCGTTCTCGCGGAAGAATTCGACTTGCTCGTCGCTGAGCCGATAGTGATCGAGGTCTTTTCCGTCAGCGATGTGAGCGAGCAGGGTGCCAATTGGACGATGGTATTTCGATAGGTCTTCATTCATTTCGCAGATCTCCGGATAGCGAAAACCCTCCGCCCGCCTTTTGGGGTGGGGCAAAGGGGCATAATAGCAAAGGGGAATCGCAGCGCGAGTCACGGCCTGATTCACAGACGCGCCACCGGGGCCTCGCCCTGATTGGGTGATTGTCTTCCTCCAAGCGAGACACCCTGCCTTTTCGATTGTGATTCGAAAGAGAATGTTCCTTACAAATGGCCCGATAACCTTGAGTGGCCGAAGGAGAGGATACCTGAGGATTCTCCGGGTGAAACCCGGCGCGGACCATGCCTCGTTTGACGTCTTCATCTTTCATGAATTGTTCCCACACAAAACCGGTACGATGATTTTCGGCCATGAGCATGGTGATGCCCAGATCGATGCCAAGCACATCGGTGTCATACCAGTTCATGAGCGGATTGAACGCGTCGCGGAAACTGTATTTCGTGCACACCTTTTCGCCGTAGGGACCGCGGATATGACGCAACACGCGGATGCAATCCTCAAAGAGAAACGGGAGCGAGCCGCCCGTGGCGCACGGAACGATGCTGCCATCGACCGGGCCAATCGGCCCTCCTTGAGCATTCGGGCCGCCCCATGCCGTATAGCCCTTCACATAATCGGATGCGCTGATGCCCCAGAGATTCTCGCTGTAATCGGGAAAGCGATTGCGGAGTGAGAGGCAAAAAAGTTTGTGCGCCTTCGTGGCTTGGACGGAATTTTCAAAATAATTCGCGTAGGCGTCACGTTCGTTGCGGAAATCAAACCAGGCATGGGAATACTGGTGAGTGAAGATGGGATCGTCTCCAGAAATATATTCAATTCCCTGATACTTGATTTTCGGCCGCGTCCAAGCATTCCACGTCCCTGGCGGAAGCGGATGCGTAGGAGAACCGATACCGAGGAGATAGATCATCATCAACTCGCAGTAATGCTCCCAGCGCGCTTTGAGAAAACCAGATTCGGGATGCCACCCCATGGAAAGAGTCGGGCCGCCGTTAAGCATCCACGGCCAGTCAACGCGCTGATAGATTTTTGTGGCGAGATCCTGGATTTCCTGGTCAGCAAAATACTGGCGAGCCGTGAGGACGCCGCACAACAGAATGGAAGAATCGATGGAGGAGAGTTCGCACTTGGCCCAGCGCTCGCCGGTTTCCATGTGGATGAAATGAAAGAAAAAGCCGTGCTCGTTGCGCAAATCGTTGGCGAGAAAACGGAGAGTATTTCGAACGCGCTCGAGAATTTCTGCGGATTTCCGGTAGCCGCGTCGGTCACCAATGGAAAGACTTGTCAGGCCAAACCCGGTGGCTGCGATACTCGACATCATCCGGGGATCATTACCGCCATTGGCGAGCGAACGATCCTTTACTTGCCCGGTTTTGGGGCTCGCTTCGTTCCAGAAAAAATCAAAACTGGCGCGTTGGATTTCATCAAGCAGTTGTTCGTCGGTTCCTTCGAAGGGGGGGCCTTGGGGTTCCACAAAGGACGGTGAGGGGCGCTTCTGACAACTGGCAATGGTCGCTAGGGGAGAAGCCACGAGGCCCATTCCGCAAATGCGGATCACTTCCCTTCTATTCAGAGGGATGTTAATCATCGCCAGCCATCCGGCCTACTTGGTGATTTCCAGTGTGGCTTGGAGGCCCTGGGCCGAATCGGAAGCGATCCACAGGGTGACTTTTGCCGGCTCAACAGCAAACTTTTGCTGGTCATTCCAAATTGCGAAAGCATTCGGACCAAGTAGAAAAGTTACTTTTCTCGTTTCGCCAGGAGCAAGGGTAATGCGTTGAAACTTAGTCAGGGCCCGGACAGGTTGGGCAACGCTTGTTCCTTGGAAACGGAGATAGCATTGCACCGTTTCCACTCCTGGGTGCGTGCCGGTGTTGGTGACATCGGCGCTAGCGCTCAGGGCCGCGCTTTGTCTTGTCTCGCGCCCCAGCAAATCTTCATTCAAGCTCTTGGCGCCGATTTGCGTTTTGTCAACGTGGAGATTTCCGTAGCGAAACGTCGTATAGGACATTCCGAAACCGAAGGGAAACTGCGGACTATTCTGTTCGTCGATATAACGCGAAACGTATTTTTCATTACCGGTTCGGGGCGGCCTGGTCAGATCAACCTTTCCTGCAGGGCGCCCGGTACTCAGTGCGTTGTAATAGAGCGGCTCTTGGCCGACGCTGCGAGGCCAGCTTACAGTAAGCCGGCCACTCGGATTTGCGTCGCCGAATAAAGTCCGTACAAGCGCGGGCCCCGCCTGGATTCCGGGAAACCACGCCGCCATCACCGCAGGCACATGTTGAAAGGCCCAAGGAAGCGTGATCGGCCGGCCACTGAAGAGCATTAGGACAACGGGCTTTCCGGTGGCGGCGATTTTCTCAAGGAGTTCTTCCTGGCGGCCAGGCAAGCCCAAAAACGCGCGGGAAGCGGCTTCGCCGGTCATCTCCGGCGCGTTTTCGCCGAGCGCCAGTAAGACGATGTCGGACTGCTCAGCAGTTTTGACGGCTTCGGCCAATTGATCGTCAGTGCCGCCGAGGATTTCACCTCCTTTGGCGTAGTGAACATTTTGTGCGCCAATTCTTTCGCTGAGGGCAGCACGCAATGTAACGACGTCCTGGGGACGTCCCAGCCCTCCCCAAGAACCAAGCATGTTTCCCTTGTCGTTGGCGAGGGGGCCCACCAGCGCGATCTTTTTTAACTCGCTGGGAAACGGGAGAATGGGTTTGCCACCTGACACAGTATCGTTCTTCAGCAGGACGAAGGATTGCTCCGCGGCATTGCGCGCCAGCGTGATGCTGTCCGGCCGGAGCATGGCGCCAGCTTCTTTGGATTCGTCTGCATAGGGATGCTCAAAGAGGCCCAACGCGAGTTTGACACGCAAGACACGCCGAACAGCTTCGTTCACCGCAGCTTCGGGAACCTCGCCGGAGCGGACTAGCTGGGCCAAGTGGTCGTGGTAGAGGCTACTTACCATGTCCATATCAACGCCCGCCAAAAAAGCCTTGCGGGCTGCGGTAGTTCCATCGTTGGCGATGCCGTGCGCAATGAGTTCCGCAAGAGCCGTATAGTCGCTGTCCACAATTCCCTGAAATCCCCATTCCTTGCGAAGGATTTGCGTCAAGGTAGAAGGATTGGCGGAGGAAGGCACAGCATTCAAGGAATTGAATGCACTCATAATTGTGGCCGCGCCTTCTTCAACCGCGGCATGGAACGGTGGCAGGTAGAATTCACGCAAGGTGTGTTCGGAGATTTCCACGGAATTGTAGTCCCGGCCGCCTTCTGCAGCGCCGTAGCCCACGAAATGCTTTGCGCAAGCCGCGATACTGTCAGGCGCGTCCAGGCGCGATCCTTGATAGCCGCGCACATACGCACGCGCCATCGCCGACCCGAGGTATGGATCTTCGCCGGCGCCTTCGGTCATTCTTCCCCAGCGCGCGTCTCTGGCAATATCGACCATCGGAGAAAAAGTCCAGCGTATGCCGCTTGCGGAAGCTTCTTGTGCAGCCACACGGGCTGTTTGCTCAACGAGTTCCGGATTCCAACTGGAAGCAAGCCCCAAGGGAATGGGAAATTCCGTCCTGAATCCGTGAATCACATCCAGACCAAAAAGAAGCGGAATGTGCAAGCGGGACTGCTCGACGGCGACATGCTGAAAGGCGTTGACCTGCTTGGCGGCGGTGATATTGAACAGCGCTCCCACTTCGCCTTTGCGGATCATGTCGTCATAGTCCGTGCGGCCAGTGCCTGGACCAGTCGGCTGGCCCGCGGAATATTGGACCAGTTGGCCCACTTTTTCCTCGAGCGTCATTTTCTGGAGCAAATCGTCTATTTTCTTCTCCGTGTTTGCATCCGAGAAACCTGGAATGGCCAGGGCGGGTTTGCGAACGTTCTCCGGTGAAGGAGCGGATAACGGCGAAAAGGAACAAAGGAACAGAATAAAGGCTGCGACAGCCGAGCGAGGCGGCAGAGATGTCACGTTTCAGACGCTCCTTGCGATGAAAAAAGCCCAGGGACTTTCGCACGCCAACTTCTAAACTAAACCTATCTTGAAATCAAATAGACACGCGTAGGATGCGGTTGGTTAGCATTCTCATCCCGATGAACCAGGCCCCGGGATAAGTGCTGGAGTGGACTGAACTGCCTACCGGAGCCTCCCGTTCCCACAGAACAGGAAGCATCCTAAACCGATTTATTAGCTGAAACAAGTGAGGCGGCGCGAGTTTGCGATTCCTCCTTCCCGACAAATTGCTTGTGAGCCCTTCCATAAATGTGGGAAACTACTCCGCACCATATCGTTATGCCCCGCCCCAAATCAGGCACAGCTTCGCGCGCGCACAAGGCTTCGGGGCAAGGCGTGAGCCTCAAGTCTCTCGCCGAGCATCTGGGACTTTCCCAGGCAGCCGTGTCCCTGGTCATCAACCGTTCACCGGGCGCGAAATCCATCCCGCATCGCACGCAAGAACTTATCCGCAAAGCAGCGCGAGAACTGAATTATCGGCCCAATCATTTGGCGCGGTCCCTTCGACAACAAAGGAGCTACACGATCGGCGTGGTGGTGCCAGAAATCAGCGAAGGGTATGCCGCTTTGGTCATGTCCGGGATCGAGGACCATCTGCTGCGAGAAGGTTATTTTTATTTTGTGGTGAGCCACCGGCACCGCGATGAGCTGATCGAGGAATATCCATTGCTCCTGCAGCAGCGGGCGGTAGAGGGTTTGATCGCCGTGGACACGGCGATTACCAGCGCGGCGCAGGTGCCCACCGTTGCCGTCTCCGGTCATCGTGAGTTGCCGGGAGTTACCAACATCGTGCTGGATCACGCCCGCGCGGCGGCACTGGCAATGGAGCATCTGACTAACCTGGGACACCGCCAAATGGCGTTCATCAAAGGGCAGGCATTCAGCTCGGACACGGCCATACGCTGGGAATCGGTTCGCAACGCAGCGCAAGAAGTGGGTGTGCGGATCAACGAGCGTCTTGTAGGCCAATTAGAAGGCGAATCTTCGTCACCGGAGCTGGGATATCAAGTTGCAAAGAAGCTGCTTGCCTCCGGGGAGAACTTCACCGCGCTTTTTGCGTTCAATGATATATCCGCGATTGGCGCCATTCAGGCGCTGCGCGAGGCGGGCCGGCGGATTCCGCAGGACGTTTCGGTGGTAGGCTTTGACGATATTCAAAGCGCTGCATTTCAAAACCCCGCGCTCACGACCGTGAGACAACCGCTGCGCGAAATGGGAATGCTGGCAGCCGAGACTCTGTTGCGCCGAATCTCCGCCCCTCACGAAGCAGACTACCCGAAAGAAATCGTGGTGCAGCCAGAGTTGATCTGCCGCGCAAGCACCGCTGCAGCACCGGGTCCGTCTTGATGGCACGATGAGAAGGAAGAGCGCTTAGGAAGAGGCTTCCCGACTCATGGAACTTGAGGAGTAGAGAATTTTTGCAATGATTCCGGCTCTGTTATCGGCCCCCATCTTCATCATGATGGATCGCAAGAAAGCCTTTACCGTGTTTGGACTGATGCGCATTCGGTCCGCAATTTGCCTGGTGTTGAACCCACGCACCAGGTGATCCACTGTCTCGACTTCTCTTGGAGTCATGCGAAATCGAGCGAGGAGGAAGGAAAGGTCGATGCCGGGTTTCTCATTTCTCTCCAGCAGTATTGCGAAGCCTGGTTTAAGATCGTTGGCCAAAGGCGACCTCACGGAAAACATTCGCAACCGATAACACCTCCGGCCGGAAGCGAAGGAATCACGACAGCCTAATTGCCGCGAGCCTCTGGGTGCTGCAAATAGCGATCGAACGCGGTTCTCCACAAAAGCGTCAAGACCACGGTTCTTACCGGGATTGGCGGGGAAAGCTATTGCGGCCAGAGCTTCGTGATTGGCGTACAGCGGGCGAAAAGAACTGTCCAACAGAACAAACCCAGGACACGGTGAAGGTGTACCGTTTAATTCCCAATGATCCGCGTCTTTCCCTAGGCTTGGCTCCGTGTTGAGCTGCTCGGGTTGGCCCTTTGGGTTTTGTCTTGCGAACTTGCTCTTACTCTGAGCGACATTGCCAGACATCTGCATGTTCAAGCCCCAGACTGCTTGGGTCTTTTTTGGATTGGGGTCTAACGAGTGGCTGAACCCGCTTTGCACTGCATCCCAGAGGTAAATCCGGGCAGCCAGCTAACTCCATTGGTTCCAGTACGCTAATCCTTCAAAACTAGCGGGATTCAAGAATTTCCGCTATCCGGTTCAGACCATAATTTAGATGAGGAAAACACCCGAGGTGCAGCCTTGCGGGTCCATTCGGTGCCTTTTCTGATTAATCCCGGACGCCATTCTAAATGGGCAGGCGAAGCCTGGCCTCGCACCCTCGCGCATCGGTGCGGTTCTTCAAGGTGAGTTCGCCACCATGAGCTTCGGCAATCTGGCGGCTGAGGACAAGCCCAATGCCGGAGCCCCCCGGCTTGGTGGTGAAGAAGGGCACAAACAGATTGGCGGTGTTGGGAAGGCCAGGACCGTCATCGACGACCCACAACTCCACTTGCCCGCGCTTTCGCGTCCAGCCAATCTCCACTCCTCCCTTCGTTTCCAAGGCGGCATCGGCGGCATTGCGAACCAGGTTTATCAATAACTGTTCTAGCTGGTCAGGGTCGGCTGAGATGACCGTGTCGGGCCCCTTACCCAGATTGATCTTCACCCGCGTCTCAAGTTTTACCGTTCTTCCCACCCAATCCGAGACCCTCACGGGCAGTAATTTTGGCTGCGGCAGCCGCGCCAGTTGGGCATAGGCCGTCATGAAGCGACCCAGGGCTTCGGTACGCGAACGAATGATGCTTAGTCCCTGGCGGAGATCATCCATAATCCCGGCGAACGAATCGCCGTGAGCATTGGAGGGCTTGGTCGCGGCGACCAGGCTGCTTTCGAGGCTCTGCGCGACGGACTGAATCGGCGCGAGCGAGTTATTCAGTTCGTGACCAAGAACGCGAATGAGGCGTTGCCACGCTTTGCGCTCTTCGTCGCGAAGCGTTCGGCTCAAATCACTCAACACAATCAGATGATGGGGCAGGCCTTCCTCGCGAAATGAGCCGCGTCGAAGCCCCCAGCGCCCGGAACCACCGGGAAAAGCCAACTCCATCGTACGGACAGGCTCGCCCTCCAGGCATGCGCCGAGCCCAAGCTCTTCCGCGGTGAATCCGAGGAGGCGCTCGACAGGATGGCCCAACAGGCGCACGCCGGCGCGATTGACTAGCCGGAGCCTCTTGTCCTGGTTGAAGGTGAAGATGGCGAGATCGATTTCCTCCATCACGGTTCGCAACAGAGCCAGGGCTTCCAAGGCGCCCAGACGCTGCTGGCGCAAGGTTTCGCTGAGTGCGTTCACTTCCACCATGACTTCGCCCATGGCGTCGCCGCTGCCGGCACCGCGGGCGCGCATGGAAAAATCTTCCTCGCGCAGCGCGGCCAGGAGATTCGAAAGCGTCTGGAGCGAGAAAACTATGCGGTTTTTTACAGAAAAGGCGAAACCCAGCCAGAAGACCCCGATGAAGAACGTAATCGTCCAGGCAGCGCCGGAGGAGAAACTTCCATTCCACAACAGAATCAGGGCGACCAGCGTTCCCGGAAGGCCTGCGCCCAGCGCAAGGAGATGGATGCGGCGCTCGTAAGTCAGTCGCATTATTCCAGATGGTGTTTTTGGAGCCGGCGGTACATGGCGCTGCGGCTCAATCCGAGGGCTTTGGCCGCCTGGCTGACATTTCCCTCGTGACGCGAAAGAGTGCGTTGAATCAAGTAACGCTCGACTTCGTCCAGGCTCATCTCTTCGAGTTTTGCGGCGCCGCCGGAGGCGGGGGCACGCAATCCGAGATCTTGCGCGCGCACCGATGGGCCAGGCGAAAGGAGTACGCCCCTTTCGACGGCATGGTCCAATTCGCGTACATTGCCGGGCCAAGGATGCTCATGCAAGGCTTTGAGCGCCGCGGGATCGAAAGAAGAAATGTTCTTGCGGTAGCGCTGGGCGTAGCCGTGAAGGAAATGGAGCGCCAGCAGATCGATGTCCTCCCGCCGGTCGCGTAGCGGAGGAAGATGGATCTCAATGGTATTCAAGCGAAACAGAAGATCCTGGCGAAAGCGCCCCGCAGCCGCTTCCGCGGTGACGTCCGCATTGGTCGCGGCGAGTACCCTCACGTTGACGCGGCGCGTGGTGGAGGAGCCAACGCGTTCCAGGTCTCCGGTTTCCAAAACGCGCAAAAGTTTTGCCTGCAAGTTCAACGGGACGTTGGCAATTTCGTCCAGGAACAACGTGCTGCCGTCGGCTAATTCGAATCGCCCGACGCGATCGGAACGCGCATCGGTAAATGCGCCTTTCACGTGCCCGAACAGTTCGCTCTCAAAGACGCCCTCGGACAGACCGCCAGCATTGACCGTCACCATAGGCTTGCTTGCGCGCCCCGACAGAGCATGAAGCGTGCGCGCCACGACTTCTTTGCCCGTGCCGTGTTCTCCGGTGATTAAAACATTGGCGTCGGAAGGTCCAATCTGCGCAATCAGTTCCATGACCGGAGCCATTGCCGGGGAATTAGCCAAAAAAGCGGGCCGCGACTCCGCCCGCAAGAGGCGGTTTTCAGCCTCCAGGCGCGACGCACGGCGCAAAGCCTGCCGCAAGTCAATTTGCGTTCGCAGAATGGAGAGCAACCGGTTATTTTCCCAGGGCTTGGCAATGAAATCGCGCGCACCGCGGCGCATGGCCTCGACCGCCAATTCGATGCTGCTCCAGGCCGTCATGACCACTACCGGCACGGTACTGTCGATCACCTGGATGCGCGTGAGCAAGTCGAGGCCTTCCTGCCCTGAAGTGGTGTCTCGCGCGTAATTGAGGTCCATGAGGACAGCGTCAAATTCGCGCGCCTCGATGGCGTTTATGGCTTCGGTCGGAGAAGCCACGCCTTGCGTTTCATAGCCCTGGCCCTTGAGCAGCAAACGAAGCGAATCGCGGATGTCCGCTTGGTCGTCTGCTAAAAGCACCCGATAAGATTGCCCGGTAGCGGTCTTCATTCGAATGTATAAATAAAGTTTATCTTAATGCCCTTGTTCATGCACGGCGCCCGGCCCTGGATATCGCCACAACCGACCCGTTTTACTCCAACGAAAGAAGCCCTCATCTCATTGGAAACAAAGCACTCGCTCCGTCCAGCCAGGCTTCTTTCATCCTTCGTTGTGGTCCCCCGTGGGGCCATGGGTCACTCGTAACGTAAAGCGACGAGCGGATCCACGCGCGTGGCCCGCAACGCGGGAATACTGCAAGCAATCAGCGCCACCAGGGCCAACGCCGCGGCACCTCCTGCCAGTGATATGGGATCGTAGGGCCGCACAGCAAAAAGCAAACTACCAAGAACCCACATCAAAGCAAGCGAAAGCACAAGTCCCGCCCCAAGCCCCGCCAGCAAGAGCGACATGCCTTGCCGCACTACGAGCACCAGCACATCGCTGCGAGAGGCGCCCAGAGCCATGCGCAAACCGATTTCCTGTTGCTGCTGCGTCACCATATAAGCTGTGACGCCGTAAAGGCCCAACGCCGCGAGCAACATCGCACCGCCCGCAAAGACGCCGAGCAGTGTCAGAGTGAGGCGGCGACGCGCCAGGGAATCGGCCATCACCTGTTCCATGGTGAGCACGTGATCCACAGGCTGCTGGGCGTCGAGGCCAAGCACAACTCTTTGCACGGCGGGAGCAAGAGTCATGGGGTCGCCGGCCGTGCGCACGGCAAGGCCCATAAAATTCGTGGAAGGAGTTTGCGCCTCAGGCCAGTAAAGCTGAACGCGAGAGCGCGCTTCGAGGGTGCGATAGCGTACATGACGGACGACTCCGATGATGGTCATCCAGGGTAGTTTTGATTTCCGGCCGCCCACTTTGATGCGTTTTCCAACAGCGTCTTCATTAGGCCAGTACGCGCGTGCCATAGTTTCGTCAATGACAGCCACTGGCGGAGCGGTGTCCGTGTCGCGGTCTTCGATGTAACGACCGGCAATGAGCGAAATCCCCATGGCTTGAAAAAAACCGGGCGTCACGATGCGCTGGTCGACCTCGGGGGAGGCATCGGGGCCAGAGACCACGCGAGAGTCAACGGTGGCGGTCCCGGAACTCTCACCGCTTAACGGAAGATTTGAGATGGCCCCGGCTGCTTGCACGCCAGGAAGCTGTGCCACGCGAGTGACGAGTTCGCGGTAAAAAGCTCGAGCTTGCTCGGGCTTTGTGTATTTCGCGGTAGGAAGGGCGATTTGCATGGTCAGCACGCCCTCCGGGCGGAAACCGGGGTCAACCTCGAGCAGCTTCAAAAAGCTGCGAAGAAACAGACCGGACCCCGCCAGGAGGAGAACAGCTAGAGCCGCTTCCGCAGCAACAAAGATGCGGCGCAACTTCTGCGAACCACGGCCCTCCCTGCCCGTGCGGCCGCCCTCCTTCAAGATTTCGTAGTGAACGCCGCGGCTTGCATCAAGAGCAGGGGCAAGGCCAAACGCAATTCCCGTGCAGACGGCGACGCTGAAGGTGAAGAGCAACGCGCCGTGATCGATTCCTGTGGAGACGACTCGAGGAAGGGCGTTAACGCTGAGCGTCACGATAACCCGCAGAAGAAGCGGCGTAAGAAGTAGGCCTAGGAAGCCGCCGAACAGAGACAAGAGCAGGCTCTCACTCAACAGTTGGCGGATAATTCGCCGCGTTCCCGCACCCAAGGCGACGCGAACGGCAATTTCCTTTCGCCTGGCAGTGCTGCGGGTTAGAAGCAGGCCCGCAACATTGGCGCATACCAGCAACAAAACGAAACCGACCGCGCCCATCAGCACCCACAGGGACGCTTTCACATCGCCGACAGTTTCTTCCAGCAAAGGATGGAGGAACATTGCGTAATGGAAGCGTTCGTAAGGGTAGTCGCGGTTACGCTCAACGATGGACTTGGCGACTTCTTGTATATCTTCGCGGGCCTGGGCAAGAGTGACACCAGGTTTGAGCCCCGCCAGAACCTCCAAACCGTGGTTGCCTCGATTATCCGGAGCAAAATCCTTGGGAGTGAACACTTGAGGAGTCCACAGTTCGGCCGACAAAGGATAATCAAAGCCCCCAGGCATTACGCCAATGACCTGGCAGGATCGGCCGTCGAGTACGAACTCCTTGCCGACGATCTGAGGATCGGAGCCGAAAGCCCGCTGCCAAAGGCTGTACCCGAGAATCAGAACACGGTCGCGTCCCTCCTCTGCTTCATCGGCAGTGAAGGTACGCCCGAGCATCGGACTAACTCCCAGAATCGAGAACATGCTGGGGGAAACGACAGCGCCTTTGACGCTTTGAGGATTGCCGCTCACACCAAGATTAACGGGTCCGCCACCGAGCACGGCAACATTCGAAAAACTGCGGTTCAAGTCGCGGAGGTCGCGAAACTCCGGCGCGGAAAACCACATTTGGTCGTTAGGCAAGCCAATTCCGGTGAACCGCCCCCAGACTTTTACGAGTCCTCCAGGATTCGTATAAGGCAGTGGTTTCAGCAGAACGGTGTTGACGATGCTGAAGATGGCGCTGTTGGCTCCGATACCCAATGCAAGCGTGATCACCGTGACCAGAGTGAACCCCGGATTCCTGATCAACCCGCGAATCGCATAGCGGAGATCCTGCCATAGCGTATTCATTCCCGAGGCTCCCTTTACCTCACTCATAGCGCAAAGCAGCCAGCGGATCCACGCGAGCCGCGCGGCGGGCCGGGACGTAGCTTGCGAAAACTGCCACGGCCACCGAAATTGCCGCCGAAACCAGATAAGACAAAACATTGGTTGGTTTGATTTGATACAGAAGGCTACTCAGGAACCGGGAAAGCCCCAGCGCCACCGCGGTACCAACTACCACGCCAACCAGCCCAATGGCCAATCCTTGCCCCACAATAAGTCGCAGGATCTGCTTCTGCTCGGCACCTAGCGTCATGCGGATGCCGATTTCGTGCGTGCGCTGCGCGACAAACAAACTCAAGACTCCATAGATACCGATCGCCGCCAGTACGAGGGCTATGCTTGCAAAAGCACTCAGAAGCACGGAATCGAAGCTCTGTCCAGCGACCGAGCCGGCGACAACATCCTTCATGGACCGAACCTCGGGTATCCGCTGGTCGGGGTCAAACTCCTTAATTGCCTGGCGCAAACTGGGCACGATATCCACACGGCCAACGGTGCGCACCACCCACGCCGTCGAACCATTGAGCATGTCACCTCTCTGGGATGCGGGGATATAGACCGTGGGCGGAGCGGGGCGCATAAGCAACCTGCCCTTTACATCTCCAACTACGCCAACCACTTCGCGTGGCATGGGATTCGGGAACAGATCCCGGCCCCTGAACTTCCCAATTACGACCCGCTGGCCGATCGGATTTCCATTTCCCCACCAGCGGCGCGCGAGGGCTTCGTTGACCAAAGCCACCAGAGCACTGGTCGCCTGGTCGGTTTGCAAAATCCGGCGGCCTTGCAAGATCGGAATGCGCATGGTCTCAAAATAGTCCTCGCTGATGGCGCGGATTTCGGTCCCGCCGATGCTGTGCTCTTCATCATGCAGTCCGAAGGCTTGCGCTGGGAGATTCGCTTGCTGTGTAAGCGGTGCGACCGTTACCATCGCAGCGGAACGCACGCCGGGCAGACCTTGGATCTTCCGCAGGAATTGCTCGTGCAAATTCCATGCCTGCTCGGAAGTGAGATTCCTGGCCGGAGCAGGAGTCGTCATGGTCACGACATTGTCGGGATCAAACCCAAGCTTCTCTTGATATAGGCGGTAGAGGCTCTCTCCCAGCAAGGCTGCGCCGACCAGCAAGGCAAGCGAAAGCGCAATCTCGCAAGTCGCAAGAACGTTGCGCACGCGGCCGGGCGACGCTTTCCTAAGGGCCTGTCGTTCTTCATTTCCCACTGCGGTGATTGGATTGTTTCGCGCGGCCTGCCAATAGGAGACCAGGCCAAAAACCACGGTGGTCACCAGAAGGGTCCCCAATGTAAACAGCAAAACACTCGCATCAATACGAATCGGACCAGCCCAGGAAAAATTGAACGGCATGGAAGAAACCAAAGCTGCCAACACCCACTGAGCCGCTAGTACTCCCCCCAGTGCGCCGGCCAGCGCGAGCAAGAAGCTCTCCGCCATAAACTGCCGCAATAGTTGTCCTGCTCCTGCGCCAATGGCCACGCGAATGAAAATCTCTCTGCCTCGAAAGGCACCGCGAGACAGCAGAAGGTTTGCGATGTTCAAGCATGCGAGGAGAAGAAGGAGTCCAGTCGCGCCAAAGAGGAGGACCAAGCTAACACGGAATTCACCGGCGAGCCAGCGCTGGTAATTGCCGATGAACACTCCGCCGTTTTTGGACGGAAATTGCTGGAAGAGAATGTTCAACTCTATCTGAGCCTGTGCCATGGTGACTCCAGGTTTCAAGCGCGCAATCATGCGCGTGTTCCTCCCCTGATCGCCTATCGAGTCACTCCATTGCAAGGCGATGTAGGCATCGGCGGGCTGCTCGACAAAAGTGAAACTACGGGGCATCACCCCGACGATCGTGCAGAGGCGGTCATCCAATTCAATCTGCGTTCCGATCACATGGGGGTTGGCACCTAGAACATTTCTCCACGCGGCGTCGCTAAGCACGACTGCCGGGGGCGCGCCACGTTTCATGTCTTCGCTTTGGAGAGTTCGGCCAAGACCCGGGGCCGCTCCCAGCACGCGAAAGAAATCCTCGGTCACTCGTTGCGAGGTCAACCAACTCACCTGATCCTGCTGCTTCAGCTCAAGCAGAGAGCCCGGTTGGAAAGCTGCGATGGAATCAAACGCGGAGGCAGGGTGTTCCTGGAAGAAGGTAAATTGAGGCCCCGTGACGTAACCTTCCGGCTCTCCGTTCTTCAGGGATCCACCCAGTTGCACTATTCGGTCGGGCTGCGGGTACGGCAAAGGCCTCAGGAGCACGGCGTGCAGCACGCTGAAGATGGCGGTATTTGCTCCAATGCCTAATGCCAGGGTCAGGATGGCGACAGTTGCAAAGCTGGGACTTTTCAGCAGCGAGCGCATTGCATAGCGAAGGTCTTGGAAAACGGTTTTCATCTTCGCTCATTCATAACGCAGGGCTACGAGTGGATCCACTCGCGTGGCACGCCATGCCGGAACCCAGGCCGCGAACAACACCACGCAAGTCAACAACAGCGCCGTACCCGCAAACGTCAAAGGATCGGTCGCGCTGACTCTATAAAGCAAGCTCGTCAGAACACGTGTTAGAGCAAAAGCTGCGATGAGGCCGCCGGCGACTCCAAGGAGCGCAAGCCGCAGGCTTTCACCGAGCACCATCCGCAAAACATCTCCGCGCGACGCACCCAGCGCGATGCGCACGCCGATTTCCTGCGTGCGCTGCGTAACGTTAAACCGAATCAAGCCAAACAAACCTACCGCCGCCAAAGCCATCGCCATGGCCGCAAACACGCTAAGCAGCGTCACGGCAGAGCGCCGCGGTCCCATCGACAGAGCGATGCGCTGGTCCATGGTCTTCCAATCGGAAACAGGTTGTGTGGGATCCACCTCGTGCACCGCGGCGCGCATTGCGCCCGCCAGAGTTTCCGGATTGCCGCTCGTGCGGGCAATCAGGAACACCGCGGGCGAATTTTCCTGGTACAAAGGAAAATAGTAGACACCCTTTGCGGAACCTTCCGTGCCGGTCGCGGATGCTTCTTCTCCGACAACCTGGTAGTGGCGGACATGCGCGACGATGCCGACAACGGTCTTCCAGGGAACATTGTTTCCATTGCGAATGCGTTGGCCCAGCGCATCCCGATGAGGCCAATACTCATGGGCAAGATTCTCGTCGATGATGGCCACTGGCTGGCTGCCTAAACGGTCTTGATCAGTGAAATAGCGGCCACGGAGCAGCCGAATACCCATAGTCTCGAAATAGCGCGGGCTGACGCCCCGAATGTCACCATGCGGGCCCGGATCCCCTGGCGGGGCCACGCGGCCTTCAATGCGGAACGATGCGGAACCGCCGAAGCCGCTAAACGGCAGCGGCACTCCGGCGGCGGCGGATACTATGCCCGGCGAATTCGATAGCCGTTCGAGCGCACTGCTAAGAAATGCAATCTGCTTGTCCGGCGTATCGTACTGGCGCTCCGGCAAGGCCATGGCGGCAGTCATCAAACCGTGAGGACGAAAACCAACATCGACGTCTTTGAGTTTCGCCAGGCTCTTCAGGAACACGCCCGCACCGGCCAGCAACACCAGCGCCAAAGAGAGCTCCGCCACCACGAGTCCGCTGCGAAAACCATGCCGGGCGGCAGTTCCCTCCCCCGTGCCGCGGCCTTGCTTCAAGTTTTGCTGGGGATCGATGAATGCCATTTGCCAGGCTGGGGCAGCGCCGAAAATGATCGCCGAGGCGCCGGCAGTCAGCGCAGTAAAAAGAAGCACATACAGATCCACATGAATGTTCATGCCGGTGGAAAGATTCTCCGGAGCGAGCCACAACAAAGCATGGACTGCTTGCACGGAAACCACCAAGCCCAGGGCCATGCCGAGGAAAGCCAACACCATACTTTCCGTGAGCATCTGGCGCGCCAGCCGCCACGGCGAACCGCCGAGCGCAGTGCGGACAGCAAATTCCTTGGCTCGCGCCGAAGCACGGGCCAGCAAAAGCCCCGCGACATTCGAACACGCGATGAGCAGAACCAGACTTACAGCGCCCGAGAGGATTAACAGCGGCGTTCGAACGTCGCCATAAACAAATTCCGTGAAAGGAACCGCAAACAAGCTCCAACCGGAGGCCTTCGGGTATCCTTGCGCGCGAGGATCATCGCTGACTTGCTGAGAAGTCATTTTGAGGAAAGCCGCAGCGTTCGAAAATTTCGCTCCCGCTTGCAGGCGCGCGACGGCAAGAAAGTTTTCGTTGAAAATGTTGTTGAGCTGAAAGGCATTCTGCGGGAGCCCCAGGGGAGCCCACAAATCGGTTGGGCTCGGCCACTGGAATTCCGGCCCCATCACACCGATGATTTTGTAGGGCTGCTGGTTGAGCTGGACGGAGCGGCCAACCATTTCGGAGTCGCCACCAAAAATCGATTTCCACGTGTTGTACGCCAGAACCACTTCACGGTTGGCGTCGGGCTGATCTTCTTCAGGAGTGAAGACGCGGCCCAACAGGGGCTTGGCCTCAAAAACGTCGAACCACTGCCAGGAGACCTGCGCGCCGCGCAGCCGCAACGGCCAAGCGCCCGTGGCGTAATTAAAATCGCTTTCCGTCTCAATGGCCGCCGCAGCGAACGTCTGCTTATTGTCCCGCACAAACGAAAAGTCCGGCGCGGAAATCACAATGCTTTTGAGGTTCAACTTTTCGTAGCGCGCGCGAACGGCAAGCAACCGCCCGGGGTGTGGAATACCATAAGGATGCAGTAGCAGCCCGTTCACCACGCTGAAGATAGCCGTGTTCGCGCCGATGCCAAGGGCAAGCGTAAGCACTGCAACAGTCGTGAATCCAGGGTTTTTCAGAAGTATGCGCAAGGCGTGGCGAAGATCCTGAAGGATGGTTCTCATTTTTGCCTCATTCCTCAGAAAATAGCCTTAAAATCGTTTACTTTCAGTGGCCGCGTTGCGGCCATTTTCATGGTTCGCTTGTGACGCCGCAGGCGGCATGACCTATTCATAGTGCAGCGCGATCAAGGGGTCCACTCTCGTCGCGCGACGCGCCGGCGACCACGAAGCAAAAAGCCCCAGCAAGGCAATCGCGCACCAAACGCTGAACATCACGAGGGGATCGCGCGGCTGAGATTCGTACACGATGCTGGTTATTACCCGGCCGGCCGCTAAAGCAAGAACAAAGCCGACCAGCGAGCCGAAAAAGAGGAGCACCGCCGTCTTGCCTAGGATGACACGAAGAATTTGGATGGGCCGTGCCCCGATGGCCATGCGGATGCCTATCTCGTGCGTGCGCCTGGAAACAGCATAAGCCACCAGGCCGTGGATGCCTGTTGCCGCAAGCATGATGGCAAGCAGCCCGAAGGCACTCAGCGCGACGGCTGCGGCACGCGTTGGGAGAAACGCGAAACCCAGCATCTGCTCGAGTCCGCCGGCGCCATAGAGCGGCATCTCGGGATCAAGCTTGGCCATCGCGCTGCGAACCTCGCTGACCATTTGTGCGGCCGGCAGAGAAGACTTCACCTCAAGCGTGGTCGTGGAGTTGTAACGCTGGAGGATCGGCCAAAAAACCACGGGCTGCTGCGATTCCGTGAGGCTCTCATACTTGCCGTCTTCGGCGATGCCCACAACCTCCACCAGGCTGCCGGGAAAGCGCTTGCCGACGGCGTTCTCGGTGTGAAACGCACGTTTAGCCAAAGCAAGGTTGATGATGGCGACCGGGGGAGATTTGGAATCGTCATGCCAAGTAAACTCGCGGCCGGCGAGCAGCTTGATTCCCAGCGCAGCGAAAAATTCCGGGGAAACCTGATAATAGACCACGCCGATGCGGTCGGAAGGCCGCAGGTCCGTTTTATCCGCCGGGTACAGGGACGTGCGGGATTGGTCTATGCTGAGCGGGACGGAGTTGGAGTATGCCGCGGACTCGACGCCGGGCAGTTTCTTAATGGCTTCCAATGCTTGCCGCTGGAAGGCGCGGCCACGTTCTTCGGAATATCCAGCGAGGTTCAACTCGAATGCTGCGGTGGAAACGTGCTGCGGTTCGAAACCGAGGTTCAACTTAAAGGCTTGCTGGAGACCGCGCAAGGAGAGAAAGGAAGCGGAGACAAGAACAAAGCAGAGCGCCACTTGAATGACGACCAGCACGTCGCGAAAAGCTAGGCGGCTGCGGCCCCAGGTGGTGGAGAGTCCGCGCAGCGTGGCATTCGGGTCGGTTCCAGAGGCGTGCCAGGCAGGAGCGGAGCCGAACAACCCGGCGGCGACTATCGAGCCCGCCAAAGCAAACAAAAAAACACGCCAATCTACCGTGACGTTCCATTGCACCGGGAAGTCCATAGGCGCACGCCAGCGGCTCAGGGCTGAGGATAGGAATGACGCCAGCAGGTAGCCGGCGCCCCCGCCTGCCAGGGAAAGCACCAGGGTTTCCGTCAAGACTTGGCGCACTACGCGCCCGCGACCAGCGCCGATGGCAAGTCGGACGGCCAGTTCGCGCTGCCGGTCGGCAGCCCGCGCCGTAAACATGCTGGCCAGGTTAGTACAAGCCGCCAGCAGGACCAGAGAGGCCAGCACTAGCACACCGAGCCAGAAAGTCCTCGCGGGGCCGCCAATGAGATCACCGATTAAGCCGGGCTTAGTCAGTTTGAAGTGCAGGCCATCGTTTTCGCTCGGAAATTGGCGAGCCAATTCGACTGCGACAGTGTTTAGGTTTACTTCTGCCTGCGCCGGAGAGACGTTTGGCTTTAGGCGGCCTAGTAGGAAAGTATTCGACGTGCTTCGCTCGTCCAGCCAGGCCTGACTTTCGATTCGCGGCTCCATCATCATGGGCACCCAGACTTCGGGCCAATAGAAAAGCTCTGTCCCATGAAAGTCCGGCGGGGCCACGCCAAAGACCGTATACGGCAGGCGGTTGATCGGAATGGTTTTGCCGACGATGGCGGGATCGCCCCCAAATCGCGCTTGCCACGCGCCGTAGCTCAGCACTGCATAAGGGCTGTCTCCGGGATGCACGTCATCATTTTGATGGAAGAAGCGGCCCAATGCGGGCTTGACGCCGAGGACATCGAAATAATTGCCGGTGGCAAGATAGCCCCAAATGCGCTCCGCGCCGCGATCGGTCTCTAGCTCCATGGGAGCCATGCGGTATCCGACCAGTCCGGCAAACGTTTGATTGCGGTCGCGGAGGTCTCTGTAGTTCGGGAAGGATTGGCTCGGGCCGTAGCGCGCGTTTTCAAGGAAGGCTAACTCGCTCGGCCGCTCGACAGGTAACGGACGGAGGATGAGGGCATTCACAACGCTAAAGACCGCGACGTTCGCGCCAATGCCGAGGGCAAGCGTCAGGACCGCCACCGCAGTGAAGCCGGGGCTCCTCATCAGCATGCGCAGAGCGTAGCGGAAATTCCGAAGAATTGTGGTCATGGAGTGGCCTCCAGCTAAGTTCGAAGGGCGGGATTTCTTAGCCGGATTGCGCCGCGCTGGCGCTGGCGTCTGCCGTCGCGGTTTCTCCCACCACCCACCCGTCCTTTAGTTGGATGATGCGATGCCCGTAAGACGCATTCCTCTCCGAGTGTGTGACCTGAATGATCGTCGTGCCCGCATCATTCAGCCTCTTGAACAGTTGCATGATCTCATCGCCCTGCGCGGAATGGAGGTTTCCCGTGGGCTCGTCGGCAAGAATCAGTTTGGGGTTCATGATCACCGCGCGGGCTACGCCTACAAGCTGTTGCTGTCCGCCGGAAAGCTGATTGGGAAACAAATCCTTCTTGCCTACGATGTTGAAGCGATCCAGGGCATCGCAAACGCGGCTAACGCGCTCCTTGTGCGGCACATTTTTGTAAGAAAGCGGCACCTCGAGATTCTCAAAAACAGTGAGATTGTCGATGAGGTGATAGCTTTGAAAGACAAACCCGGTGTTGGCTTTGTGAAGTTCATTGCGTTTTTTGACGTTTAGCCTGTGGACGGGCTCTCCCATGAAATGATATTCGCCCGTCCATGCGCCATCCAACATTCCAATGATGCTGAGCAGCGTGGATTTTCCGGCGCCCGAAGGGCCCATAATGGTGACAAACTCGCCGGGCCGAATGTCGAGATTGACGCGGCGAAGTAGGAAGAATTTGTTCGGACCGGCCTCCACGGATTTTTCTAGATTTCGCAACTGGATTAGAGGTTCCAAGATATCTCCTTAAAATCGCTTCTCATTCCTCAGAAAATCGCTTCTAGGCGACTTCCTCAGAAAATCGCTTCTAGGCGACTTGCGCTAAAGGCTCCAAGGTCACTTTGAAGCCCAGACCTTCAAGGCGTTTGGTTAAGCGCCGGCGCAGCCCCTCGGGGTTCAGGCGATCGAAGTAGTCGGGTCCAAGGTCTCGGTAGCAGACCTTGTCTCGCAGGATG
>Ga0209804_1000381_pt1 | contig 37759 bp, 31 predicted proteins | sample GraSoiAngelo_139_FD_185896 | JGI IMG/M metagenome (GOLD analysis project Ga0209804, IMG submission 185896) | Grasslands soil microbial communities from the Angelo Coastal Reserve, California, USA - 14_0929_12_20cm (SPAdes) (version 2) | ecosystem: Environmental > Terrestrial > Soil > Grasslands ... | reverse complement strand
GCTGCATCACGGTGGGATGCCACAGGAAGACGGCCGCGGGGTCGCGGACCAGGATATCCTCCGCCCGGCGATAGCTGGCGCACCGCTGGGAGTCGCTCATGCCCGAGTTCCCCTCGTTCACCAGCCTGTCGTAGTCGGCGTTCGACCACGGGTGGCGGCCGCCGGTCCGGTAGATGTTCATGAAGTTGCTGGCGTCATAGTAGTCGTACTCCCACGGGATCATGACGATCGGCAGCTCGTACTTGTTCAACCGGTCCATGAAGAGCTTGCGCTCCTGGTTCTGGACGCCCAGGTCGATGCCGAGGTTCTCCTTGATCATGGCCTGGATGGCCTCGCCCGCGGTCTGCACGGTGGGGGACGCGGCGCGGAGGAAGAGGTCGTACTTCGGGAATCCCTTGCCCTCCGGGTACCCCGCTTCGGCCAGGAGACGTTTCGCCTGGTCGGGATTGTACGGCAGCGCGCCGGCGAGCCGCCCGGGATCGGCGCAGTGGAATCCCGGGGGCAGCATCCCGTACGCGGGCGCCGCCATGCCCCGCCAGACCGCCTTGATGAGGGCCGTCCGGTCGATGGCCATGGCGAACGCGCGGCGCACCCGCGGGTCCTTGAACGCCGTCTCGCTGCCCCCGAAGGCGATCCACCAGGTCTGGTAGTACGGCCAGGTGTAGCTCTCGCTCTTGAGCCTCGGATCGGCCTGGATCCGGGCGATGTCCGACGGCGAGAGGGAGCCCTCATAGATCCACGGGATCGCATCGATCTCGCCGCCGAGGTAGGCGGGGAACAGCGTCTCGTCGCGGCCGATCTTGTACACCACCCGCTCGAGATAGGGCTTCCGGATCCCCCGGTACATGGGATTTGCCACGTAGACGAGTTCCCGGTCCCGCTCCCAGGAGGCGAGCTTGAAAGGTCCGCCCGACACCGCCGTCGCCGGCGAGGTGGACCAGGGGTCGCCCGCCTTGGTCACGATGTGCTTGGGGACCACGTAGAGGTCGCTGATGAGCATCGGCAGGTAGGGCGTCGGCTCGGTCGTGGTGATCTGCAGGGTGGCGGGATCCACCGCGATCGCCCCGATCTCATCGAGGCTCGCCTTGCCCTCGTTGGCCGCTTTGAAGCCCTTGATCGCCGCGAGATACCAGGCGACGTCGAACCCGGTCTCGGGGTTGGCCATCCGCTTGATCGTGAATTCGAAGTCCTCGGAGGTGAGCGGCGTGCCATCGGACCACTGGAGGCCTTTGCGCAGAAAGAACGTCCAGGTGCGCCCGTCGGGCGAGATGGTCCACCGCTCCGCCGCGAGCGGCTTGATCTCGGCGTTGATGTCCTGCATGACCAGCGGCTCGCTCATGAGGCCGGGATGCCACTGGCTCTTCTGGACGGTCTTGCTCCAGTCGATGTAGGTGCCCTCGCGCCCCAGGAGCGTGAGCACCTGCGCGGACGGCGGGGCGGCATCGGCGGGCAGGCTGGTCCCCACCGAGTTCACGGCCGCCGCCCCGAGCGGCGCGTCCGAAGAAATGCCGAGCGTGGCACAGGCTACCCCCAGCGACACGATTGCCAGAAGCCCGTTGCGGCCGAGACGCTGCGTCACGATCCGCCTCCTCTTATCTCAAGTCTGTTCCCTGGACCAATCGGCTACGCGCCCTGCGCCCGCGGGTCGAGGACGTCGCGCAGCCCGTCTCCCCACAGCACGAACCCCGCCATCGTCACCGCGATCATCACCGCCGGAAACAGCGCGAGGTGCCAGTAGTAGCGAATGGCGTTGACGCCTTCCCCGACCATCTGCCCCCAGCTGGGGGTCGGGGGCTTGATCCCGATGCCCAGGAAGCTGAGCGCGGCTTCGGTGAAGATGGCCTGCGGGATCCCCAGGGTGACCGCCACGATCACCGGCGCGAGCAGGTTCGGCAGGAGATGGCGCAGCACGATGCGCACCTCTCCGGCCCCCTGGGCCCGGGCGGCCTCGGCGTACTCCTGCTCCCGCTCGCGGAGGCTCTGCGCCCGCACCAGTCGGCAGACGGGAATCCACGCGCGGAGCCCGATGGCGATGAGGATATTGCCCAGGCCGGCGCCCAGCACCACCATGATCAGCAGCGCGAACAGCAGCTGCGGGAACGCGGTGAGCGCGTCGACCACCCGCATGACGGCGAAGTCCATCCGGCCGCCGAGGACGCCGGCGGCCAGCCCCAGCGGGAGCCCGACCCCCAGCGCGATAGCCTGGGCGCTCAGGCCGACCAGGAGGGACACGCGCGATCCGTAGACCACGCGGGAGTAGAGGTCGCGTCCGACCCCGTCGGTCCCCATCCAGTGGCGCGCGGAGGGGAACTGCCAGGCGGCTTCAAAGTCCGTGCGATCGTACCGGGCCGGGGTGATCCAGGGCGCGAAGAGCGCCAGCAGCATGAGCGCGGCCACCATCGCCGCGCCGGCGAGCGCCATCCGGTTCCGGAACGCCCGGCGCACCCAGCCCCGCCGCCCGCGCGCGGCCGAGCGAAATGTCGGGGCGGGCGCGTGGGAGCCGGGGACGGCCTGGGTGCTCATCTCTAGATGTACCTGACCCGCGGGTCGGCGAGCAGGTACAGCAGGTCGCTCGCGAGATAGGTCGCGCTGATCAGGAGCGTGCCGAGCAGCGCCAGCCCCATGATCATCGGGTAGTCGCGATCGTAGATGCTGGTGACGAAGTAATGGCCCAGCCCCGGGACGCGAAAGATGCCTTCGACGAACAGCGATCCGGTGAGCAGATCCGGCACCAGCGGGCCGATGACGGTGATCAGCGGGATCAGCGCGTTGCGCAGGACGTGCCGGAGGACGACCCGGCGCGCGCCGAGGCCTTTGGCCCACGCCGTGCGGACGTGATCGGCGGTGAGGACCTCCAGGACGCTCACGCGCGTGTAGCGGGCGACCACGCCGAGCGGGGCCAGGCTGTACGTAATGGTGGGCAGGATCCAGTTCCGCGGGGTCTCCCACCCGCCGGCGGGGAGCCACCCCAGCAGGGTGCTGAAGAGCAGGATGAGGAGGCTGCCGAGGACAAAATGGGGCACCACGAGGCCGAAGACCGCGACGCCCGTCGCCAGGTAATCGGCGGACGTATTTTGCCGGAGCGCGCCGCCCACCCCCAGACCGAGCCCGCCGAGCAGCGCGATCCCGAGCGCCATGCCGCCCAGATGCAGCGTCACCGGCCACACATGGCCCAGCAGGCCGATGACGGGCTCCCCCGGCCGCTGGTAGGACACGCCGAAGTTCAGGTGCGCCGCGTTCCACAGGTAGAGCGCATACTGCTGCCACAGGGGACGGTCGAGGCCGAAACTGCGCATGATGTTCGCTTTGCTCGCAGCCGAGAGGGGCATCTTGTCCTCGTCGAACGGGCCGCCCGGGATGGCGTGCATCAGCGCGAAGACAAACACGGAGATGATCAGCAGCGTCCCCAGGATCGCGGCGATCCTCGAGGCCATGTAACGGCCCATGCGCTACCCTGTCTCCCGCGTCGACTTCCTCAACAGGGACATAGTTCCGCCCGATGAATGGGGCATCCTTTGCCCATCGGCCGCGACACGAAGGGCGGCGAAGCGGCGGACCCGCGTGTCTCGCGCGCACACCTTGACCGGGGCGGGGGGCCCCCGATATACTTCAACCCAATGGTTGAATATCAGACGCACGCGCTCGACCAGGTGTTCGCGGCGGTGGCCGACCCGACCCGGCGCGCCATCCTCGACGCGCTCGCCCGCGGACCGGCCACCGTCACCAAGATCGCCCACCCGTTCCCAGTGTCCCTCAACGCGATCTCGAAGCACATCAAGACCCTCGAGCGCGCCGGCCTGATCCGCCGGGAGATCGTGGGCCGGGAGCACTACTGCCACCTTGAGCCGCGGCCGCTGCGCCGGGCCTCGGCCTGGCTCGAGCACCAGCGGGCGTTCTGGGAGGAGCGGCTGGACGCCCTCGAACAGCACATCGCGGCCAGACGGAAGCGGGATCCGCGCGCCGCGGGCAGACCGGCCGGCGGCGCCGCCCACCCGCGGCGGAGATCGTGATGGCGGCCCGCAAGGAGCACCCGGACAGGCTGGTGATCCACCCCAAGGAGGCTGAGAGATGGCGGACGCGCTGGAGCGTCACAAGGTCGTGGCCCACGACGCGTGGCTCGAAGCCCGAAAGCAGCTCCTGGCGAGGGAGAAGGAATTTACCCGCCTGCGCGACCAGCTGAGCCAGGCCCGCCGCGATCTCCCCTGGGAACGCGTCGACAAGCGGCACGTCTTTGAAGGACCGAACGGTCAGGAGGCGCTACCGGACCTCTTCGACGGCAGAAGCCAGCTGATCGTCTACCACTTCATGTTTGCTTCGGATTGGGAGGAGGGATGCCCGCACTGCTCGCGTTGGGCCGACAACTTCAACGGCATCATCGTGCACCTGAACCAGCGCGATGTGACCATGGTGGCCGTGTCTCGGGCGGCGTATCCGAAGCTGGCGGCCTACAAGAAGCGAATGGGCTGGAGCTTCAAGTGGGTCTCGTCGTCAGGGACCGATTTCAATTTCGACTACCACGTGTCCTTCAGGCCGGACGAACTGGTGAAGAAGGCGGCCGTTTACAACTTTACCGTGCAGGATCCAGGAGTTTCGGAGCGGGAGGGGGTGAGCGTCTTTTACAAGGACGCCGGGGGCAACGTATTCCACACCTATTCAACGTACGCGCGCGGCATCGACATGCTCAATGTGGATTACCACTACCTTGACCTGGTGCCCAAGGGCCGAGATGAGGGCGGCGAGGGGCCCTTCTGGGTGCGCCGCCACGACGAATACGGGCGTTGACGCGGGGCTGGGGCCGGCCTCTTCCGGCGGAACACGCGAAGGCCCGCCAGTCCCGAGCCGAGTAGCACGAGGGTCGCAGGCTCAGGGACGGGAGCGGGTGCAGCGAAGCCGGAGATGTCCAGGACCCTGTTTCCGCCACCGAAGGTCGAGAACAGAAAATCGCCGGTCAGCGGATCGATCACCGCCCCTTCGGCGCCTGACAGACCTGTGATAAAGTCCGTTTGAGTCACGGGCACCGGATCGCCATTCCCGTCGATGGTATAGGCGCTGACGCGACCGGCGCTGTACTCGGACACCAACACGCTGTCGCCGACGAAGCCGGGATTACTGCCCTTAACGTAGACGATGCCTTCGGGCCCCCCCGAAATCGTCGTGTTCAGCACGACGGAGAGATCATAGGTCCCGCTCCCGTCCGGCGTGAGCGTGCCGGTGTACCAGGTGCTGCTGCCGAAGCTCGCGATCTTGAATTCTCCGGCGCCTGCGAAACCGCCGGGGACGAAGGCCGCGGTTCCCACCGACCCAATCACTGGAGGCGTGAGGGCGGAGAGCATGATCGTCTTGTCCGGAGACGCGCTGCCGGACTTGATCTCACCGAGGGTATTCACGGGCCAGCCGGTGAAGAACAGCACATTACTTGGCCCGAAGGTCAGCCCGCCGTCGATGTAGGGCGCGGTCGAGAACTGCGAGGCGGTCCCGGAAAATCCGGTGATGTGATTCCCGGCGCCCCGCGTCACGCCGATCATGTCGATGACGCTATTACCACCGTTTGCCGAGCCACCGATCAACAGCGTATTGTTATCCAGGAATGTGATTCCGCCGAGGTTGGCCGGGATGCCGGAGGGCGAGCCGAAATCGTTGCAGGTATACGACCCCGCGAAGGTCGGGCCGAACGTGACCCCGCACGCAGCCGCAAGCGCCGGCCGCGCGGTCCCGGCAAAAACAGCCACGGACATCACGCAGCACAGAAACAGCGTTCGCGTGCCGAAGCGCATACTCATCGAGAGCTCCTTCCTCCAAACAGACAGTGCCAGGCGAACGAGGTTAATAGGATTAAAATGCTGTGAACACGTATAGTCTAGGCTCCCGTTGTCGGCGCCGCCACCCCTCACATTAACGAACTTTCACGCTCAAAAGAAGGAGATGCGAACATGCCGGTCCACCCGCCCCCCGGCACAGGAGTTCGCCGCCCGCGGGCTTGCTCGGCGCTTGTGCTATTGACGGCGTTCCTTCGTCGCAGACAGGGAATTTGGAGAATACGTGGTACATCCCACGGGGACGCGGCCGGATGAATCCAAGCTCACCTAATTGTTCTCGTGCGGGGGGGATCGGGATGATGAGATGGCCAGGATGCCTCAGGCTCAATAAGAAGAAGCAGGTCGGGTCCGCGCGCCGTTTGCGCAATCGCAGTCGGCGGTCCATCAGGGTAGGCCTGTGCGGTGCCGTGGTCGCCGTGGCGCTGGCGTCGCTGGGATCGGTAACCCCGGCCGTCTCCGCGCCGACCGTCACCATCACCTGGTGGAGCCATTTTGCCTCTGCGCCCAATAACCAGAAGGTCCTGCTCAACGCCGCGCGGCGGTACGAGGCGGCGCACCCAGGCGTGACGGTCAAGATCACCTTCTACGAGAAGGAAGCAATGATTCTCGCCCTGCGCGCCGCATTCGCGGCCGGCCAGAGCACTCCCGACGTGTACTATTACGACAATGATATGTCCGAGTTCATTACGGCCGGATACGCGGCCGACCTGTCGAACGGCGTCAATTGGGCCTACGAGGAACCGTGGGCGAAGGAGTACTTCCACCGTCCGGGGCCCGCAGGCAAGATCGGTGTCTGGGTGCTGCCGATCGAGAAAGACACGGATGAGGTGTACTACAACAAGAAGATGTTCGGCGACCTGGGCATCGCCGTGCCCTCCGGCAGCTACCAGCTCGATGAGGCGGCGTTTACCGGCGCCGTGCAGAAGTGTGCCGCCTCAGGCAAGAGCGCCTTCGCCGTCGGTGTCGGGGATCGGCCGTATCCGGGGACGTATCTCACCAACTATTTGCTCCTGCACAAGCTGGGCGAGGCGGACCTGCGGGATCTGTGGAGCGGCGACGGCCGGGTGACGTGGAATGACCCCCGCGTTCAGGACGTGCTGACCTACGAGAGGAAGCTCGTCGACATGAAGGCGTTCCCGGCGAGCATGAGCAGCATGAAGCTCGCGGAAGCGCACATCTTCTTCCATACTCAACAGAAGGCGTGCATGATGCTGGTTGGAAGCTGGTACACCAGCCGGGCGTTCGAGCCCCCGGACAAGAGCGGACAGCCGAAGGAGTTCTACGGGATCCTCGGCATGATGAACTACCCGGCGCTCCCCGGCGGCGCGGGGAACAATCTCAAGTTCATGCAGGTGGACTCCGGTGTCGCGATCAACCCCAAGTCCGCGCATCTTCGCGAGGCCATGGCCCTGTTCAATGAGATCGGCACGCCGCAGACCGGCGAAGACTACGTCAGCATTGCGGTTGCCCCGACGACGCTGAAGATCGATCCGTCCAAGATCATGGGCGCGTTCGCCAGTTATTGGAAGATGTATGACGCCGTCAACGCCGCCGACAAGCCTGCCGTGCTGGCATGGCAGGTGGTCATGAAGCCCGGCATGATGGACGCGTACAGCCAGGTGATCAACTCGGCCTTTCCGGAGGGGCTCATTTCCGTGGCCGATGCGACGAAAAAGCTCGAGGAAGCGCGGAAGAGCGGCCGGTAGGCCGCCGCCCGGCGAACCCTGGCGGGGGATCATCCGAGCCGTTGCTGAGGACACTCCACGACGTCCGGACCGACAAGCGGCGGGGGGGCGCTACGGCGCGGGGAACCTCGGCGCGCCGCCGTCCCCCCGTTCCGTGGGGACTTGCCGTCATCTTTTTGGGGCCGACGTTGTTGCTGTATCTGGTATTTACCGTCTATCCGCTGCTCCGCACATTTTACAACAGCCTCTTCGTCCTCCCCACGGTCGACGTTGAACAGTTCGTGGGGCTGGAGAACTTTCGGCTGATCTTCACCTCCGACAGCGTCATCTGGCCGGCGGTCCGGCACACGCTGTCGTGGTCGGTCTGTTCGGCCTTCCTCGAGATTCCCATCGCGTTCTTGCTCGCCCTGGCGCTGTACGCGCGGGTACCCGGCGAGCGGGTGTTCCGTCTCGCCTGGTTTGCCCCGATGCTGTTGAGTTACGTGGTCGTCGGGCCCATTTGGCAGTGGATCTACAATTACGACTGGGGTCCCATCGATGTCGCGCTGCGATTCGTCGGGCTCGGCGGGGTGGCGCGGCCGTGGCTGGGGAATCTGTCAACCGCGCTGCCCGCGCTGATCGTCGTGACCACGTGGATGTTTGTCGGATTCAACATGGTGGTCTTTCTCGCCGCGCTGCACTCGCTGCCCGGGGACGTGATCGAGGCGGCCTACATCGACGGCGCGGGATGGTGGCGCACCGTCGGATCGATCATGGTGCCGCTGGTCTGGCCGACGGCCGCCGCCCTCACGGTACTGTGCGTCATCGGCAAGATGAAACAGTTCGCGCTCGTCTACGTGATGACCCAGGGCGGGCCGCTCTGGTCCACCGAAACCGTGGCCACGTACGTCATCAAGCGCGCCTTTCAATGGAAGACGGTTGATCTGGGCTACCCCTCCGCGCTGGCGACCCTCTGGTTTTTGGCGACCCTCGCCGCCACATTGCTGCTTGGGCTGCTGTTTCAGCGGCGTGCGCAGCCCGAGTCCCTGACATGATCCCGGTCTCCCGACCTGCCAGGTATGCCATCGCCGGATGTCTTGCCGTCTTTACCCTGCTGTGGACCGCGCCCGTCCTCTGGATGGGGATGCTGTCCCTGCGGGCGAGCGACGAATTCTACAAGAGCCCGTACGGCCTGCCGGTTCCCGCTCACTGGGACAAGTTCCGGATCGCGTGGGTGGAGTTTGGATACCAGACGTACTTCCGAAATTCACTCATCGTCTCCATCACCGCCGTCCTGCTGTTGATCGCCGTGGGCTCCATGGCCGCGTATTTCTTTGCGCGCTACAAGTTTCCGTTCAAAGAGCCGCTGTACATGATGATTTTCGCGGCCATCCTGTTGCCGCCGCAGGTGCCGATCCTGGCCCTGTTTCAGATGCTGGTGCGCTACCATCTGTACAACACGCTGACGGGATTGATTCTTGTGTATGCCGCCTCGGGGCTGCCGGTCACGCTGTTCCTGCTGCGGGCGTTCTTTGCGCAGATCCCTTTGGAGATCGAGGAGGCGGCCCGGATCGAGGGAGCCACGGACTGGCGGATGTACTGGCAGGTCATGTTTCCGATCGCCCGCCCCGCCGTCGTCGCCGTGGTGATCATCAACCTGGTCGAGTTTTGGAACGAGTTCCTATACGCCGTGGTGCTGATCAATCAGCAGGCGTCCCGGACGCTGCCCCTCGGCATCATGTTCTTCATGGGCGACCGCGAGCAGGACGTGGGCATGATCGCGACCGGGCTCGTGATCACCATTCTGCCTGTGTTCGTCCTCTATGCGATGTTCTCGGAGCGCATCACGCAGAGTCTGGTCGCGGGGGCGTTGGGGTCGTCGTGATCGCCGGGGGGCCTGTGCGCGGTCCGGTGGGCGGCGGTCAACGCGTCTTCGCCTGTGAGGCGGGATTCTCATGCTGATCGTCGACGGCCACTGCCACGTGTCCCCATGCTGGTACGAACCCGTGGAGAGCCTGCTGTTTCACATGGACCGGAACGGTGTCGCACGGGCGGTCCTCATCCAGATGAACGGCCAGGCCGACAACGCGTACCAATGTGAGGTGACGCGCCGATTTCCCGGGCGCTTCGCCTCCGTCGCGTGGATTCGAACCGACCAACCCGGCGCGTGCGACGAGCTGCGGAGACTCGCCGATCAGGGAATCGCCGGCGTGCGATTCTCGGCGACGACCAAATCGCCCGGCGGGGACGGATTGGCGATCTGGCGGACGGCCGCGGCGTTGCGGCTGGCCGTCAGCTGCGGGGGGTCGAGCGCAGACTTTGCACGCGAGGAGTTCACCGAGGTGGTCCGTGCGTTTCCGGAGCTGCCCATCGTCCTCGAGCACCTCGGCGGTCACAACTCCCCCGGTCCGGATTCGGTGGAAAATCGCCAGAAGGTGTTGGACCTGGCCCGATTCCCGAACGTGTACATCAAGGTGCACGGCCTCGGAGAGTTCTGCCGGCGACGGTTGCCCGTGGTGGAACCGTTGATATTCGACACACCCATTCCCCCACTCTTCGAGATGGCCTACGAGCGGTTCGGGCCGCGCCGCATGATGTGGGGCAGCGACTATCCGCCGGTGAGCGCGCGCGAAGGCTACCGCAATGCCCTGCGGCTCACCCTGGACAGGTTCGCGTCGGCGAGCGAAGAAGATCGGGAGCTGATCTTTGGGAAGGTGGCCCTATCGGTCTTCGGGCCGCGCGCGTGACGGGCCGGCGCGGCAACGTTGACCTTGTGGGGCTTCCGATGGGAAAGGCGGCGGCATGAATCTGTGCTTTGTGGGATACGGCGCGATCGCCGGGGTGCACGCGGACATCTGCCGGCGTCTCGGCCATACGCTGCACACCGTGGTCGGCCGCGTGCCGGCGTCGACCGAGGCGTTTGCCCGTGAATACGGTTTTGCGCGCCATACCCTCAGCCTGGAGGAAGCGCTCGGGCAGCACGACCTTGACGCGGTGATCATCTGCTCTCCGAGCGAACTCCACGAAGCGCAGGCCCGGCAGACGATCGAGGCCGGCAAGCCCGTGCTGGTAGAACTGCCGCTCGCGATGAGCCATGCCGCGGGGGCGGCATTGGCCGAGTTGGGCAGGCGGCTCGGCGTGCCGGTCATGGTCGCCCATACGCAGCGCTACATGCCGGCCGTCCGCATGGTTCGCGACGAGGTCGCGGCAGGTCGCCTGCACCCGTACCACATCCTGGCCCGGTTTCTATTTTTCCGCCGCCGCAACGTGGGTTGGACCGGCCGGGCACGCTCCTGGGCCGATAACCTGCTGTGGCACCATTCGTGCCACATGGTCGATACGTGTCTGTGGATTCTCGGCATGCCGCCCGTCGACCGCCTGGACATCCGCGGACGTGTCGGCCCCCGCTACACAGCGACCGGCATCCCGATGGATCTCGACATCGCGATCGCCACGCCGGAGGGAACCCTGGTTAACATCGGCATGTCCTACCATTCGGAGGACACCGGTCTCGACTTCCTGTTCGTCGGCGAGGAGCGAACGCTCCACATCGCCGAGCATATGCTGCTGCATCGGGGAACGGTGCTGTACGACCCCGCCGCGGATCATCCGTACGTCGCCAATGAACTGCAGGATCGAGAATTCTTCGCCGCGGTGACCGAAGGACGGCAGCCGGCGGTGAGCGCGTTCGACGTGCTGCCCGCCCTTGCGATCCTCCAGCAGGTACAGGATCAGAACCCCGCGCCGCTCACCCGCCGATAGGCCGAACGGGAGGGCGGGCGTGCTCGACCTGATCGTCAGACACGGGACGGTGATCGACGGAAGCGGGGCCCCCGCGTTCGCGGCCGACGTGGGCGTTCAGGACGGGAAGATCGCCTTGTTGGGGGATCTCGCGGATGCCGCCGCGTCCCAGGAACTCGAGGCGACGGGACTGGTCGTCGCCCCAGGATTCATTGACATCCACAGCCACTCGGATTTCACGCTGCTCGTCGATCCTCGAGCGCACAGTTCGGTCGCCCAGGGCGTGACGACGGAGTTGATCGGCAACTGCGGACATGGCTGCGCGCCGGTCGCGGACGTTGAGACGGTGAAGGGCAACATCTACGGGTACGGTCCTCACCCGCCGATCACGTGGACCAGCATGGGAGGGTACCTCCGAACCCTCGAGGACGCACGGCCGGCGGTCAACGTGCTGACCCTCGTCCCCAACGGCATGTTGTGCAGAGCCGCGCTGGGGCTCAACGACCGGTCTCCCACCCCCGCAGAGCTTCGCCGGATGAGCCGCCTGTTGGAGGAGGGGCTGGCGGAGGGCGCCGTGGGCTTTTCCGTCGGCCTCGAATACCCGATCGAGCAATCCTGCGGCACAGAGCAGATTGTCGAGCTCTGCAAGATCGCGGCCCGACACGAGGGGCTCTTTGCGCCCCATCTTCGAAACAAGGATGTCGCGGGGCTGGAGGCGATCGAAGAGGGTCTCCGGATCGCCGAAGCGAGCGGCGTGCGCCTGCATATTCCCCATTTGGTGCAGCGGCCGGGAGGGCCTCCCGATGCCAATGCCAAGGCGTTCGCCCTGATCGATCGGGCGGTCGGGTTCGGTTTGGACGTGTCAATAGACATGCACACGCGCCTGCACGGCCTCACCAACCTTGTCGCCGCGCTGCCGTCGTGGGCGCTGGAGGGGGGCGGCGCGAGGCTGCGGACGCTCTTGCGCGACCCGGCGATCCGCCGTCGGCTGGCTCAGCACAAGAGTCTCATCACGAGCCTTGCCCTGGCCGGCTGGGATCATGTGTCGCTCCTCTCGAGTGCCCGGCGCCCTGACTTGATCGGGATGAGTTTTGCGGAGATGGCCCGCCTGGGGGGGACGACGCCGTTCGATGCCGTTCTCGACGTGCTCCTGGACGAGGCCGATGATCCGTATTTTCCGCTGTGCATCAGCGACTCCTACACGGAAGAACAGTTGCGACACGCCTACGAGCATCCCGCCTGCATGGTCGCCTCCGATGCCACCGCCCTCTGCCCGGATGGACCGCTGGCACACTCCGTCTTCCATGGAGCGTACACGTGGGCGTCCTGGTTCTTCCGGCGATTCGTGCGAGAGGAGCGGACCTTCACCCGCGAAGAGGCGGTCCGAAAGTTGACGTCACAGCCGGCGGAGCGCCTGAAACTGGCCGATCGCGGAGTGCTGAGGATCGGGAATTGGGCGGATGTCGCCGTCTTCGACCCGGACGCCTTTGGCGAGCGCGGCACATTGAAGCAGCCGAATCAGCTCGCCCAGGGCATGGTCCATGTGCTTGTCAACGGCGAGGTCGAGATGCGGGACGGACGGTTCACATCGCGCCGCGCCGGGCGGGTCCTGACGCGCTGAACACGGTGCGCAGAGTTGCGCGCACAGCCGGCCGTCGAGGTCGCCTGACGAGCGGCCGGTTCGCACGGAAACGTTGGGGGTGAGTGCGATGGGTGGCTCGGAAGACGGGCGCATGCGGGGGCAGGCGTTGCCGGGACGCCCAAATCGCTTCGAGGTGGATCTGGGCGCGATCGCGCACAACGCGGCCACCATCAGGCGCCTCGTCGGGCCATCCTGCAAGATCTTCGCCGCACTCAAAGCAGACGCGTACGGATACGGCATCGCCGCGGTGGCACCGGCCGTCGCGGCAGCGGGTGTCGACGGCATCTCTCTCGTGAGTGTCGCAGACGCGGTATCGCTCCGGCAGCGCGGCCTCGAGGCGCCGATCCTGCTGTACCCGGGCGTGCCGCTGTCGGCCGCGGGGATCGCGGCGATCGACGAACATGCCCTGATGCCCACCGTGCTGGACCTGGACGCCGGCCGCGCCCTATCCGCTCAGGCCCGGCGGACGCTGCGGGTGTTCGTCAAGATCGACGTCGGACTCGAGCGCCTCGGCATCGACCCGGCGGATGCGGCGTCGTTCATCCAAGCGCTGGCACGACTCCCGCGTCTGACCGTCCACGGCGTCTACGCGCACATGCACGTGCGCGACGACGTGCCGATGGCCTATCTCGACTGGCAGTTTGGCAGATTCATGACCGTGCTGGACCAGCTCGAGGCGGCGGGGATCCACATTCCGGTGCGCATGACGGCCAGCACGGCGGTCTTGGAAGCCGCTTCGATCCGCATGAACCTGAACGCGATTGACCCCGGGCGGGTTTGGTTCGGCCTGGACAGGGGAGGGCCGGGTCTGGAGACGTTAGATCTTCGGCCGGCGTTTGTCGCGCTCAAGACCGCGTTGGTGCAGGTCAAGCACGTCCACCGCGACGCGTTTCACGACCGAGCGCCGTTCACGCTGCGTCCGGGGATGCGGATCGGCGTCCTGCCCATCGGCCGGTTCGATGGGATGGTGTCGCTGTGCTGCGGCCATGTGCTGGTCCGAGGCGTCCGCGTGCCGATCCTCGCGACACCGTCGATTGAGCATACCCGCGTCGATGTGACCGATGTCCCGGAGGCCCGCGTGGGCGACGAAGTGGTCGTGATCGGACGCCAGGGGGACAGCGTGATCTCGCCGGAGGAGGTCGCGGCGTGCCAGGGCCTCCTCTCCCCGGGGTTGGTGGCGCTTGCCATTCGCGAGACGGTGCCGCGGGTCTACCGGGGCGGTGGAGCCGGCGTCGTGTGATCCGATCGCCAGCCCGGGAAACGTGGCGATCCACCAGGCGTTGAGGGAGAGCGGTAGACGCTGGCCCCCGCCACAGGAGTTCGCCGCCCGCGGAGATAAGTCCACAGGTGGGTACGGAGCTCGCACGAAGACAGGAGCGGCATTGCGCATCCACTGGACGGCGCTGGTGTTTTCCTCTGTCAACTCCGCGGTCCAGCTGCTCGTCCCCCTCTACGCGCTCCATCTCGGGTATCCCGGCCTGACCATCGGTATCCTGGCCGCGCTCCCCTCCGTCGCCAACATCAGCCTGCGGGTCGTGGCCGGACGCCTGTCCGACCGCCACGGTGAGACCAGGGTCTTGCAGGCCGGCGGACTCTTCTACCTCACCGCGACGCTGGGACTCCTGCTCTCGACGGCCGCCGGGCTCGCGCCGTTCGTCTGCGCGCAGGTCCTCCAGGGTGTGGGGCGCTCGATTTTCTGGACCGTGGGGCAGGCGTACGTCACGAAGCTCCCCCTCGAGCGCGGGCAGCACCTGAGCCTGTTCAACGGCGCCACCAACCTCGGCATGCTCCTGGGCATGAGCGGAGCGGGGCTGCTGGTGGTCTCGCTCGGCTATCCGGGCGCGTTTGCCACGGTCTTCCTGCTCACGCTCCTCTACTCCACCCTCACCTACTCCCTGCCGCCGCTCCCGGTGCCGGCGCGCATGGAGCCCGCCGGTCGAGCCGCCGGGGGATGGGCCGCCCCCACGCTCGGCCTGGGGCCGCTGTGGCTGGCGGCCAGCTGCTCGTTTGTGTCGGGCGGGACGTTTGCGCTGGCCGGGTCCTTCTACCCGGTGTACCTGGCGCAGGTGGGCTATGGTGCTAGGAGCATCGGCCTCCTCGTCACGCTGCTTGCCGCCGGTATGCTGGGGATCAGCTTCGTGGCGCGCAGCCTGATCGACAGGGCGATCCCGTTGGGGCGGCTCGGAGTGACGTTCATCATCAGCGGGGGACTGGGGCTCGCCGCCGTCCCCATATTCCACAACTGGCTGCCGCTGGCCGCCCTGCTGCTCGCGGCCGGGTTCTGCTCGGGCGGATGCAGCCTCGTCTATCAGCTGGCCGTGCTGCGGCACAGCGCCTGGCATTCCCGCGGCGCGACGATGGCCTCCGTCGGGGTGTTCGGGAACCTCGCGCTCCTGATCCTGCCGACCACGATTGGGCTCGCCCTGCGGTGGACGTCGCTTGAAGCGGCCCTGGCGGCCGCCGGACTCTTCATCGTGATCCTGGGAGGGATCGCGGGGCTGAACGTCGGAAGGACCAGCCCCCTCGCCGCCGTCCGGGAGACCATACCCGTAGAATGCAGCGGCGAGGGCACGTAACCGCCGTGGAGCACGCTCCCGTCCCCGCCGGCCTCCGGCAACTCTTTCTCCTGCGCCCCGACGTCGTCTACCTCAACCACGGCGCGTTCGGGGCCTGCCCGCGGCCGGTGTTCGACGCCTACCAGCGCTGGCAGCTGGAACTCGAACGGCAGCCCGTCGAGTTCCTCCACTACCGGTTCCGCGATCTGATGCGGCAGGCGCGCGAGTCGCTCGCGGCGTTCCTCGGCGCAGCCGCGGACGACGTCGTCTATGTGACCAACGCCACCACCGGCGTGAACATGGTGGCCCGGTCCCTGACCCTCCAGCCGGGGGACGAGGTCCTGACCACGGACCATGAGTACGGCGCGCTCGACCGGACCTGGCAGTTCGTCTGCGAGCAGCGCGGCGCCCGCTACGTGCAGGCGCGCCTCCCCCTCCCGCTCGAGTCCTCCGAGGAGGTGGTCGAGGCGGTCTGGGGACAGCGCACCGAGCGAACCCGCGTGTTGTACCTGAGCCACGTCACGTCGCCGACCGCGCTGATCCTGCCCATCGAGCCGCTCGTGCGCCGGGCCCGCACTGCGGGGATCATCACGGTGATCGACGGCGCCCATGCCCCCGGGCAGATTCCGCTGGATCTCGATGCCGTCGGGGCGGATTTCTACGCCGGGAACTGTCACAAGTGGATGTGCGCACCCAAGGGAGCGGGGTTCCTCTACGTCCGCAGGGAGCTGCAGTCCCTCGTCATACCGCCCGTAGTGAGCTGGGGATGGAGGAACGGCTTCATCGAAGAGCAGCAGTGGCAGGGAACCCGCGACATCGCCGCGTTTTTGTCCGTGCCGGCGGCGATCGACTTCCTCCGCGAGCACAACTGGCCGGCGGTGCGGCAGGCCTGCCACGCGCTCGTGCGGATCGCCCGGGGGGCCCTGGAGGCCGAAAGCGGACTTCCGCCGCTGTCGGCGGACTCACCCGCGTGGTACGCGCAGATGGTGAGCGTCCCGCTTCCGCTCCCCGACGCCGAACGCGCGCGCACCCGCCTGTGGACGGAGTTTGGCATCGAGGCCCCCGTGACGGAATGGGCCGGCCGCTGTCTCGTCCGTGTGTCGATCCAAGGGTACAATACCCGGGCGGACGTGGACGCGCTCGTCTCCGCGGTGGCGCGCCTGATTGCGGAGGAGAAGCGGCAGGGATCCCGGTAGCTGGCGGATTATCCGCCAAATCCGGCCCCCCCCGCGCGCCCGATCGACGCGCCGCCTCGTCTCTACAGCGTAGGCACCGGGACGGGGGCGCCCCCGGCGGCGATGCTGGCGTAGGCGGCGTCGAGCACGGCGAGGCTGTGGAACGCGTCGTCGACCGTCACCGGCGGCGGCGCCAGCCCGAGGACCGCGTCGATGAACGCGCGGTCCTCGTCCACATACCCCCACAGGGTCACCTGGTCCGGCGAGGGGAAGCGCTGCCACTCGGCCTGCGGCTCCTCCCGGGTCGTGTACCGCGCGCGGTCGAGATCCTCGCTCACCAGCAGCGCGTGGTCGCCGTACAGCTCGACGCGCTCCTGCGGCGCCGCCCACGAGGCGTGGCCGCATGTCGTGAACGCCACGGGCCGGTCCCCCCGGCAGCGGAGGAGCATCGCGATGTCGTCGTAGATGGGATAGCAGGACCGGCGCCCCAGCGCCGCCACCGTCTCGATTGGCCCGACCAGCCAGGCGACCATATCGAAGAGGTGGACGGCCGTATCGTACATGAAGCCGCCCGAGATCGCGACGTTCGTGTACCAGGTGGGGGTGAGCATGTCGCCGTCGTTGATTTTCACGTTCGCTGAGAACGGGGTGAAGCCGGCGTCGACGTGCCGCCGGAGAAACCGGTACGCGGGCGCCCAGCGGCGGTTGAATCCCATCTGATAGACGCGGTTGCCGGTCCGCACCCGGCGCAGGATCTGGCGGCCGTCCTCGAGCGTCGTGGCCATCGGCTTCTCCTCGAACACGTGCAGGCCCCGGTCCAGCGCCTCCAGCACCACGGCCCCATGGAAGGCGTTGGGCAGCGTCACGAACACGGCCTGGACGCCGAGATCGGCCAGACCCGCCAGGCTCCCGCACGGCCGCGCGCCCACCGTCTCCGCCGCGGTGCGGGCGGAGGCGGCCACGACGTCGGCCACGCCGGCGATCTCAACCCGAGGATCCCTGCGGAGCGCGTCGAGATGCCGGCGCCCCATGGTGCCCGCGCCGATCAGCCCGACCTTCACGCCCACGGACCCGCTCACTCCCCGGAAGCCCGCGAGGGGGCGACCCCCCCGGCGGCGACACGGCGTCCCTCCTGGGCCGCCCGGTCCAGGAGATCGCACACGACGGCGCACTGATACCCGTCCTCGAACGTGGCGCCTTCCGGTCCGGCCTGGCCCTGGCCCGCCACCGCGGTGAGCAGCCGGTGTAGTTGGTGGACGAAGGGCTGCTCCCACCCGAGCAGGTGGCCGGGGGGCCACCAGCGCCCGCCGTACGGATGATGGCGCTCGGTGACCAGCACGGTATGGAACCCGCCCACCGCGTCTCCCTGGAGGCACACCTCCAGCTCGTTCAGACGCTCCAGGTTGAAGATGAGCGTGCCGAGGGTGCCGTTGACTTCGAACGTCAGGAAGTTCTTCCGGCCGGGACACATGGTGCTGGCCTCGAGCGTCCCCACCGCTCCGCCGGCGAATTCGACCACCGCCTCGATCGCGTCCTCGACGTCGACGGTCCCGTCCCCACCCTGCGGGCGCGGCCGCCGGTCCACGAAGATCCGCGCGGCGGCGCTGACGGCGCTGATCTCGCCCACGAGGAAGCGCGCGAGATCGATGACGTGGGCGGCGAGGTCGCCGATGACGCCGCTGCCCGCCTGGGCACGGTTGTGCCGCCAGGTGTACGGGACGTCCGGATCGATCATCGAGTCGTCGCAGTACCGCGCGCGGAAGTGCCGGATCTGCCCGAGCCTTCCCCCGACAATCATCTCTCTGGCGAGCAGGACGGCCGGCACAAAGCGGTAATTGTAGCCGGTCATGTGGACGATCCCGGCGCGAACGGCGGCATCCCGCATCTTCGCGGCCTCGGTCGCGGATCGGGCCAGGGGCTTTTCACAGAGCATGTGCAGGCCCCGGGCCGCCGCCGCGAGACAGGGGTCGGCGTGCAGGTCGTTTGGGCCGCAGTTGATGAGGAGCTCGACCCGGCGATCCTCGATCAAACGGCGCCAGTCCGTGTACCCGGCCGGGGCGCCGTAGCGCTGGGCCGCTTCCTTGACCCGATCGGCGGACCTGCCGGACAGCGCCGCCAGCACCGGACGGGCCGGGGGCGGCCAGAAGACCGAGGCGAGACGAAGGATGGCCTGCAGATGGGCCCTGGCAACGCCATCGTAGCCGATGACGCCGATGCCGACCGGCCGCGGCGTCCCCGTCGTCACCGCAGCCCCCGAGCGAGAGTCCGGATCTCCGTCATGCGCCACCGCGTCTTCGGCGGGCGCCTTTGCACAACCTTCATGCAACCTTTGTCGCCACGCAACAGAGCCCCGGTATCTTGATGCCACCTGGTGGAGCCCGTCCGTGCACCGCCATCAGGCGGGGGGTGAGCCGGCCCGAAGGACCGCAACCTGCGTGGGCGGCCGGTGATGCCGATGTTTGCCACGAGCCAGACAATCCGTTGGAGGTGAGAACATGACGGCACAGTGGAAGAAGGTGGCTATGATCATGCTGATGGGCCTGCTCGTCGCGGGCCCGATTGCGCCTCCTCACGCGGTCGCCCAGGGGGAGGGGTACGACAGAGCGATGAGCGCCGCGCAGGCGGCTCTCGACAAGGCCGCCAAGGTCCACAACGACATGATGATGCACATGGACTCGATGATGAAGATGCCCATGAGCGCCAACGAGAAGGCCATGACGCAGCAGATGCAGCAGATGGCCGCCGCGATTCAGGACCTCGTGGAGACGAACCGGCAGCTCCTCGAGGCGATCAAGGAACTGAGGAAGCTGCAGAAGTAACCCGGCATGCGCGCGGCCGGCCCCCGCGGCGGGGCCGGCCCCCCCGCTCCACTCGACGCCCGGGACCGGTGCTTTCCCGGGCCGCCCTCCCCGTCAGCCTCCCGCGCGATCCGGCGGGGGCGGGCCCTCCTCGACGTGCACGAAGACCACCTCCCCGGTCACCTTCCCGGGAACCACGCGCCGCGCCACCTCGAGGTACTGTGCGAGCTGGGCGGAGTAGACGGCTCGGAGAGCGCCGTGCTGATCCGCGCTCACCGCGTCGGTCTTGAAGTCAATGACCGCCGTTTCGTCCGGTCCCGCTACGACCATGTCCATCGCGCCCTCGACGACCCCCTCGGGATCGGCCGCGGCGAACGGGACCTCCCGGTGGACCTGCGCGCCCGGCGCGAGACGCCTACCGGCGGCGGCCAGCGCCGCCCCGACGAGGGCGATCGCGCGCTGCTCGACCGCATCGCGCAGGCCTGCCTGCTTTGCGAAGTACGCAGCATACACCTCGGCGAGGTCGGGCCGGTCGAGGGGAATCGCCGCCAGGACGTCGTGCACCAGCGCGCCCAGCGCGCGGCCGCCCGGCTCGAATTCCAGAGCGCCCCTCGGGGACTCCGGCGTTCGCAGCGCCTCATGGTCGACGAGCCGAGACGGGTTTTTCACGGGATCGGGCGTGCCCGCCGAGCGCACCGCGGTCTCGCGCGCCTTCACCCACGCGTCGCGCTCCTGGGCCGCGGGGTCCCCGTCAGGGGCCGGGCTCTCGGGGAGCCGCATCCGGACCGGGGCCGCGTCGTCCGCAGCCCTCGGGATCCCCTCCCCGTCGACAACCAGCCAGCCCCGGTGTGCTTTGCCCCATTCCGGACGGTCCGGGAGGAAATTGTCCAGGTCTTCCTGGATGCTGCCCTTGGGGCTGCCCCTCGCGGGACGGGGAAACACCGGCAGGATCAAGGCGTCCTTCGCGCGGGTCATGGCCACGTACAGCACGCGCAGACGTTCGGCGTCGCTGCGCCGGCCCTGGTCATCCTTGAGCGCTTCGTAGTCCTGCGACTGGATCGGCCAGTCGCGGACCTTCCCCACATGCGCGGCGGCCCGCGTGCCGGCCCGCTGGATCAGCAGATGGTCGACCCGCCCGCCGGGGCCGCGGCCGAGATCGGGGATGACCACGATCGGGAACTCCAACCCCTTGGCCGCGTGAATGGACATGATCCGCACGACATCGTCGCCCTCTTCGACCGTGGGCGACTCGGCCTCGTCCACGGCCTCCTCTTCCATGTCGCGCAGCCAGTGAACGAACGCCCGAAAGGTCAGGATCCCGCTCTCTTCGAGGGCCCGCGCCAGGGTCACGACCTTCATCAAATTCGCGACCCGCTGCTCTCCCTGCGGCAGGAGCAGGAAGGTCTCCAGCACATGAGTGCGCGCCAGGACCTCCTCCACCATCCGGGGGACGCTCAGTTGGAGGCGCGCCCGATGGAGGTCGCGCAGCACCGCGTACGCCTCCGCAATGCTCTCCGGCGCGGCCGTCCCGACTGACGCCTCAGGCGCGGGGGGCGCGTCCGCGGCGCGATAATCCAGCGATCCGCCGCCAGCGGCGGCGAACTCGTAGACGTCGCGGTCCGAGCAGCCAAACAGAGGGGACCGCAGCGCTCCCCAGACGGCGACCGGATCGGTCGGATGTTCGACCGCGTGCAGCACGTTGAGCAGCCACCCGACCTCTTCGCGCCGGTAGAAGGTCCGGCTGCTCGTCACCCGGTACGGAATCTGATAGCGGGTCAGCGCTTCTTCGTAGAGTCCCACGTCGCTCATCCCGCGGAAGAGCAGCGCCACGTCGCCGAACCGGGCCGGCCGCCTGTCCGCTCCGATCTTCCAGGTCCCGCGATCGATGTGGTGCCGGAGGAACGCCGCGAGCACCTCCGCCTCGCGCCGGCGGCGGGTGGCGACGTCCGTCTCTTCGGGGTCCTGCGTCCCCGGGTAGAGCAGCATCAGAGCCGGGGCATCGTCCGACGCCCGGGTCCCGGGAGAGGGGTTCAACGCCACGTAGTCGGGCTGATACCGGCCGTCCGGAGGCCGCCGCATCCGGCCCTGGAAGATTTCGTTGACGGCGGTGAGGACCGGCGCGGCCGAGCGGAAATTGGCCGTGATGTCCTCTGCGGCTCCCGAGCGCAGCAGCACCTCCTTGGCCCGCTCGTAGGTCTCGATGTCCGCCCGCCGGAAGGCGTAGATCGACTGCTTGGGATCGCCCACGATGAACAGCTTCCCGGGCCGGAGGTGCACCTGGTCCCAGGCCGGGGCACGGGCGCCGTCCTCGGCCAGGAAAAAGACGACCTCGGCCTGCAGCGGGTCCGTATCCTGGAATTCGTCCACCAGGATCGCATCGAAGCGGTGCTGGAAGTAGGCGCGGACCTCGCGGTTGTCGCGGAGGAGGTCGCGCGCCTTCAGCAGGAGGTCGTCGAAATCGAGAACCCCCTCCCGCGCCTTCAGGGCCTGGTAGATGCCGGCGTAGCCGCGCAGCCAGTTCACCGCGCCCGCGGTCAGCCGGTGGGCGTGCGCGGCCCGGAGCGCCTCGAGGTCGTCCCCGAGAGCGTCGATGCGATCCCTGATCCGGGTGAGCACGCCGGGGGTCCAGTTGTTCTTGCTCCCCCGCACCTTGAGCTTCAGGCCGCTGAGGATCCCGCGGCGCACCTCCGCGTCGCCCAGCCGGGCGAAGAGATCAAGCGTCCGCTCCAACTCGCGCAGGGCGTCCGCGGCCGTATCGGAGGGCACGAGGCAGTCGCTTCCGATCCCGGCGATGCAGGCGCGCATCTGTGGCGCGGCCGCCTTGAGCCAGTCGAGGGGGTCCCGCGGAGCCGGCCCGCCATCCCAGGGCTCGACCACGACGTCCCGGTACCGCAGCAGCGCGTCGCCCACACTGCGCAGGTGCTCCAGCGACACCCCGGAGTCGATCAATTCCCGGAGCGCTCCCCCGCCGGCGTCTTTCTGGCCTTCCAGCCAGCGGTCCCACGCCTCCGTGCGGAACAGGGACGCGCTCAACTCGTCGGCGACCGTGAACGCGGGATCCACCCCCGCTTCCACCGGCCGCTCCCGCAGGAGATCGGCCGCAAACGCGTGGATCGTCGAGATGGGGGCGATCTCGAGATCCTCGAGCGCCGTCCGGAACCGCTCGCGCGCGGCGCCGATGTCTTGGAGGCGCGACTCGATCCGCTCCCGGATCTTGACGCGCAGCTCGGCGGCGGCTTTCTCGGTAAACGTGATCGCGACGACGGCGGCCAGGCGCGCCCGGCCGGAGGCGACCAGGGATTCGACGCGGTCCACGAGCAATTGCGTCTTGCCGGTCCCGGCGCCGGCCTCGACGACGAAATTGCGGTCGAGGTCCGTGCGGATGCGCAGGCGGGCGGCTTCGTCGCGCAGCGGCGCCGCCATCATTCGATCTCCCACATCGCGGTCAGGGCGGCGATCGCGGGATCCCTCTGCTTTCGCTCGACCAGCCGCACGCGCCCGTGGCCGCACACCGGCTGGAAGGAACAGTACCTGCAGTGGTCCCCGTTCTTCCCGGGGCGCTGCGGAAACACGCCCGCCGCGATCCCATCCGCGATCGTCTTGAGGATGACCGTGAACTCGCCGGACCGCGTCTCCAAGGTTTGGCGGCTGAAGCCGACGCGCTTGTAGCCGCCCTTTCCGGTGGCATAATAATAGAAGGCGTCGGACGTTCGGGCGGCGATGCCGTGGTGGGCGAGCATCGCGTCGGCCGCCCGGATGTACAGCGGGAGCTGCAGGCTCTGCCCGCCGCGAAACTGGTCGCTTTTCTCCCCGTAGATCATCCCGGTCTTGTAGTCGATCACCCGGGCGGCCCCGCGCTGATCGAGGTCGATCCGGTCGATGAATCCGGTAAACCGCATGGGCCGGCCATCGACGGGCAGCTCCAGCGGGCGGGGCATGGACCCGGGCGGTGGAGTCACCCAGGCCGGCGTCGGGCCGAACCTCGCTTCGAAGTAGGCGGGCACAAATCCGGGGGGCTCGGCGAGCTCGAACGACAGGACCCCTTCGAGATCGGTGAGGATGCGCGCCCTCTCCACCTCCCACATGAACCGATAGCCGACCGCCCCGCTCTTCTCGAACGCGGCACACACCTCATCCGCGATCGTCCGCAGCCGGCGCCGGCACTCGTCCAGACCCTCCGCGCGGACCGGCACCAGGCCGTCCCGCACGAGCTGGGAGAAGAACCGGTCGAGGATGTCGTGGAGGAGCGCTCCGCGGTCGAGGGGCGTGATGGTCTCCACCGCTTCCGGCTCCTCGATCTCCCGAACTCCGAGGATCCGCTCGCCGAAGAACTTGAAGGGACACAACCCGTACGTCTCCAGCTGCGTGGCCGCCAGCGTGGGCGGCGGGGGCACGGCCGCGTCCAGGAGCCCATCGTACTCGGTGAACGTCCGCCGGCCCCAGCGCCGGTCCTCGGCCCTGGTACCGCGCACCAGCGCGGGCAGTCCGGGCAGCCCCCGGAGCAGCTGCGGATCGCGCACGGCGACGGCGCGCGAGACGCGGGCGAGGTCCCAGCCCGCCGGCCCGAGCGGCTCCCCATCCCCGGCCACGCGGCCGAGGGAGATCCGGTCGGTCAGCGTCCCGAGCGTCTCGTACCGCGCGGGCCGGCCGGTCAGCGCCTCGGCGACGCGCAGCAGATAATGCGACGCCACCCGCACCTGGCCGGTGGCGGCATCGAGCCGCGGGAAGGAGAAGATCAGCCGGGCCGCGGCCGCCCCCAGCGCGTGGGTGAACGTGAACCGCTCCTCGGCGGCCCGGTGGACCCGCTGCGCCAGGGCGGTGCCGTAGCGCGCGTTCAGCGCATCCCGCTCGGCGTCGAGCAGGATGGGATCCTGCCGGGCCGGCGCAGGAAAGGAGCGCTCGACCAGTCCCGGGATGAGCACCAACTGGAACGGCAGGCCGAGGGCGCCGCCGAGCGATGACACGATGACCCGGCCGGTCCGGTACACATCGGCCGGGGGGCTGCGCTCGGCGAGCAGATCCTCCAGCAGGCCGGCGAAGGTCTCGAAGGTGACCTCTTCATCCGCCATCTTGGTGCTCGCCACCGAGGCCAGGGCCTGCACGGCGTTCTGGTCGTCACCGTCCAGCGACGCCACCGTCTGGAGCGCGCGCACCAGCCCGGCCATCAGGTCGCCGATCGTCCCACGGTCCGGGATCGCCTCGCACCGCTTCAGCAGCACGTTCATCACGTACTCGAACGCCTCGACGGACCGGAGGTCCCGCTCGACCTGCCGGAGCCGCGCAGGGTCCTGGGCGCCGCCCGCTTCATCGGCAAGGCGCTTCTTCCGCCACTCCAGCCGCCGGCGGAGTGCGGGGATTCGCCGCCAGTGCTCCCGCCCCATGACGATTCCGGCCTCCCGGCTGTACCGGTCCCAGTCGGCGGGAGAAGCATCGGGGTCCTCCTTGAGCATCGAGGCGCGCAGGGGGGCCAGGCCCAGAAACTCCATCACCTCGGCCCGGGGATACTGCGATCGACGGATGCGGACCAGCAGCCGGAGCAGCCGCCCGGCCAGCGTGTCCCGCAGGAGCCTGCCGTCCAGGAACACGTGCGGGATGCCGGCCGACTCAAAGACGTCGAGGATAGTCCGCTCGTACGCCGCGGGCTGCCGCAGCAGAACGCCCACGTCGGAGAACGAGGCGCCCGGGCGCGCCGCGTACACGAGGATCTGTCGGGCCACCTCCTGGATCTCCTGGGCCACACCTGGGGCCGAGATGATCTTCACCTCACAGGTCACCGGGCGACGTCCCAAGACCTCATCGGGTCCGGAGGGCTCGTGGAAGACCTCGCGGGCGAGGGCGGCCGGACCCAAGACGGCGCCACCGCCGGTGTCCGGCTCCGGCGCAAACCCCTGCGCCGCGAGCCAGGCCGTCAGAGGGAGCGTGTGCCTCGCGACATCGTCGGGCATGAACACGTACCCGGGGCGTCCTTCCAGGCACGCCTCGAGGAACCGCTGTTCCAGCGTGTTGAGCTCGGCGAACCCATAGAGACAGATGGCCAGCGACCCGCCCAGCGCCGCGCTCGACCGCGCGGCCAGGGAGGCCGTGGCGAGCCGCTCGCTCCAATCGAAGCAGCCCGCCTCCACTTGAAGGAACTCGATCTCCCGGTAGATCTGCGCGAGTTCCTCGAGCTTCTTCGAGCCGCGGTCCGCCGCAAATGCTTCGACCTGATCGGCGGTGACGCCGGCCTTCTTGAGATCGGTCACGCTGGACAGCACCGCCCGAGGCGTCCCGGGGAACTCCCGGATGGGGGCCAGGTAGCCGGCGGCGGGGACCCTGGCCTTGATCGCCTTGCGCGCGATCAGGAAGTCGCCGAGGGGCGGCAGCGCCACTCGCCCGGACGCCGCGAGCCGCTCACACGCCACCAGTTCGGCCAGATCGGGGAACGTGAGGAACCGCACGTTGAAGCACACCCCAGACCTGCGGGCCACCGTCCGCATCAGGTGGCGTCCCAACACGTGGGTCGGCACCAGCACGTGGATGGGGTTCAAGGGGTCGCCGGCGCGGAGAGCCCCGACGACCTCGCAGAAGGCGTTCTCGAGGGTCGGGTGAAACGGTGCGATTCGCAGGTACCGCTTCATCGGCGCGGCCTTCCGTGGGAGCCGTAAACTTGGAGAGTCCGTCTTCTCGGTCGTCTACTTCTGGATTGTATACCCTCCGACGCGGCCCGGCGGCGGTATCGGAAGGACGCGCATGCTACATGCGGGCCTCCGGAGCCTTGACGGCCCGCCAGAGCGAGAGGACGAGGACCAGCCCGACGGCGAGCGGCAGCCACAGCCAGCCGCCGACGTGGCTGCGCGCCAGCCAGGCGCCGAGGGCCAGCGCCAGGACCACGCCGACCGCGATCGTCCAATCGTCGCCGATGATGAAGTTGTACCAGAACGCGAGGAAGCCGGTCAGATATTTCATCCGGCTATCCGCCGCGAAGAGCCGCAACGGCGACCTGCTGACGGCGGTACCGGGACAGCGCGGCCACCAAGACCAGGGAGCAGACCGTGAGGAAGGCGAGAATCGCGACGAGCGCGCCGTCGGCCCCGGGCCAGTCGACGCCCGCGCCCTCGCCGCCCCAGAAGATCCCGAAGGTCGTCAGCATCAGCCCGACGGCAAACTTCAGCGTGTTCTCCGGCACCCGGCTCAGGGGGCGGGAGACCAGCACACCGGTGGACGAGACCAGCAGGACGGCCGCGGCGGCGCCGATCGCGGCCAGCTTGATCCCGCCCGGCGTCCCGCCGAACGTCAGGACGATAAAGGCCACCTCGGTGCCCTCCAGGAACACGCCCTTGAACGAGAGCGTGAACGCGTACCAGTCCATGCCCGCCCGGTCCGAGGGGCCGGCCTCCCGGGCCAGCGCCATCTCACGCTCGAACACCGCCGCTTCATCGTGCAGCGGAACGAAGCCGCTCGCGCGCAGGATGGCCTTGCGCAGCCACTGCATGCCGAACACCAGCAAGAGGAAGCCCACGACCAGGCGCAACACGCCGATGGGGATCAGGGTGAGGGCCGGACCCAGCGCGGCGACGAGGGCGGTGAGCGCCCCGAGGGCGGCCAGGACTCCGAGCCGGACCGAGCGCCAGCCGCGCGTGATCCCAACCGCGAGCACGATGGTCAGCGCCTCCACCGTTTCCACGGCGGAGGCGAGAAACGACGCCAGGATGAGGAACATCCAGCTCATGCTCGAGGGGGCTCCTTACCAGACAGTATGGCGTGTCCGTTCACTTCGCTCCCGGCGAACTCCTGCGTCTATCGCACCTCGAACCCACCGCAGTGTTTAAGAAACTTGACCCACATCCACAAATGCCCGCGCCCGCCCTTAGACGCCCACACAGCCCTGCCCTTCGATATGACAACGACATCGATCCCCTTGGCAGCGGGATTTAACGAGGATAGCAAAACCGCCCTCTGGAGACGCCGTTGACTTCGGGTCAGCTTGAACCCCTTTGGGTGGGATCTCAACCACTGCGCGAATCTATCGGCCATTTTGGTGCACACCGCCTGATTCCTCGGGCCGGCCCCCTGGTTCACGGCCATCCCCTCGAGCATCTCCCCCGGGAGGAAATCGCCACACAGCGTCCACATCAGCGCGTGGATCGGGGGCCACGCCCACAGCGCAGACCGGAAATACCGTCCTGCCGGCGCAGAGGGCCTCCTCCCGTAGACGTCCATCCCCATCTCAATCCGCCTCCTTGTCTTCTCTGGAGCCGCCTCGCCAGAGCGCCCCCGGGAACCCCGGTCGCAATGGCCACCCCGGAAACTCGATCACCTAGTCTACGCCCAGCCGTCAAGTCTGTGGGCCCGTTTCCCAACGGCAGGAATCGCAGGGAGCGGCCCCGTACCACAGCGGCGACGGGAGCGGCCCGAATTTCTACGGCCGCCACGCTCCCGGACAGCGGCGGCCGTCGAGCCGGGTGAGCCGTGGCGGGGACGAGGCAGATGGCGCGACGAGCGGCGCTGGAAGGCGTGCGTGTCCTCGATCTGACGCAATTCGAGGCCGGAACGTCCTGCACCGAGGCCCTCGCCTGGCTCGGCGCGGACGTGATCAAGGTCGAGGAGCCGACCCTCGGCGACCAGGGCCGGACCGCCTCGGCCGACCGCGAGGGCGTCGATTCGTACTACTTCCTCCTCCTCAACGCCAACAAGCGCAGCGTCACCCTGAACCTCCGCGCTCCCCGGGGCAAGGAGATGTTCCGGGCGATGCTCGAGTCCGCCGATGTGATGATCGAGAACTTCGCCCCGGGGACGATCGAGCGCCTCGGCTTCGGCTACGACACCGTCCGCGGGATCAACCCCCGGATCGTGTACGCGCAGATCAAGGGTTACGGACCCGACGGCCCCTACGGGAAATTCCTCTCGTTCGACATGATCGCCCAGGCCGTCGGCGGCGCGCTCAGCATCACCGGCGAGAAGGACGGCCGGCCCCTGCGGCCCGGCCCCACCATCGGCGACACCGGCACCGGCCTCCACAGCGCCATCGGGATCCTCGCCGCGCTCTATGATCGCGAGCACACCGGCCTCGGTCAGCGGATCGAGGTGACCCTGCAGGACGCCGTCGTGAACTTCTGCCGGATCGCCTTCGCGCGCCAGGCCGTCTCGGGGTGCGCCGCCGAGCGGGTCGGCAACGGCAGCGCGCTGCTCGCCAGCGCGCCTAGCGCGACGTATCCCTGCAAGGAGGGGGGGCCGAACGATTACGTCTACATCTACACGTCGCGCGCGGGGAATCGCCACTGGGACCGCCTGCTCGTGGCGATCGGCCGCGAGGACCTCCTGGACGATCCGCGCTTCGCCACCCCGCAGGCGCGGCAGGACCACGAGGCCGAGGTCGACGCCCTGCTGGCCGCCTGGACGCGGCAGTACACCAAGCGCGAGGTCATGGAGATGCTCGGGCGGGCCGGGGTGCCGGCCGGCGCGGTCTTCGACACCCGCGAGCTCTCCGAAGATCCATATCTACGCAAGCGCGGCACATTCGTCACCGTGCAGCACCCGGTGCGCGGAGCCTTCACCATGCCGGGCTGGCCGGTGAAGCTCTCCCGGTCGCCGGTCGAGGTCACCGCCGCGCCGCTGCTCGGCCAGCACAACGTCGAGGTCTACCAGGAGCTCCTCGGGCTCTCGGAGGACGAGGTCGCCCGACTGAAAAGGGAGGAAGTCATCTAACCATGGCGACGACCGGGTCCGAGATCCTGGCCCGCGCGCTCCGGCGGCAGGGAACCGAGGCGCTCTTCTATCTCATGGGCGGGCCGATGCTCGCCGCGGAGAGCGCCTGCATCGCCGAAGGGATCCGCATGATCGACGTGCGCCACGAGCAGGCGGCCGCCATGATGGCCCATGCCTACAGCCGGGTCCTGAACCGCCCGAGCGTGTGCATGGCCGCCTCCGGTCCCGGCGTGACGAACCTGGTCACCGGCGTCGCCAACGCGTGTGTCGACAGCGCGCCGGTTGTGGCGATCGGCGGCTCCAGCCCGGTGAGCCAGCTCGGCAAGGGCGCGTTTCAGGAGATGGACCAGATCGCCATGATGCGCCCGATCGTCCGCTGGGCCGAGCGCGTCTACGATCCGCGGCGGATCCCCGAGCTCGTCGCGACCGCGTTCCGCCACGCCTGCGGCGGCCGCCCCGGCCCGGTCTACCTCGACCTGCCCGGGGACGTCCTCTACCGCCAGGTCGAGGACGCCGAAGTGACCTGGACCGAGCCGTTCGAGCCGCGCGCCAGGGCTCGCCCGGCAGGCGATCCGGACCTGGTCCGACAGACCGTGGACCTCCTGGCCCGCGCCGAACGGCCGGTGCTCATCTCCGGCAGCGGCATTCTCTGGTCGGACGCCGCGGAGGAGCTCCAGGCCCTCGTCGATGAACTCGGCATCCCCTTCTACACCACCCCGCAGGGGCGCGGCGCCGTCGCGGAGGACCACGCGCTGTGCTTCTCACACGCCCGCTCCACCGCCTTCCGGGAGGCGGATATGATCATCGCCGTCGGCACGCGCCTCAACTACGTGATCGGCTACGCGCAGCCGCCGCGCTTCGCCGCCGGCGCGAAGCTCGTCCAGATCGACCTCGATCCCGCCGAGATCGGCCGCAACCGGCCGGCCGACATCGGGATCGTCGGCGACGCGAAGGCGGTCCTGCGCCAGATCGTCGGGGCGGCGGACGGCCGCGTGGACGCGAAGCGGTACGCCGAGTGGCTCGCGCATCTCGGGTCGGTGAACCGGGGGAAGCGCGCGGAATCCGAGGCCGCGATGCGCACGGACCAGGTGCCGATCCATCCCCTGCGCCTGTGCAAGGAGGTGCGCGACTTCCTCGACCGGGACGCCATCCTGGTCGTCGACGGCCAGGAAATCCTCAACTACGGCCGCCAGGCGATCCCGACCTACGTGGCCGGCCACCGGCTCAACTCGGGGCCGTTCGGCACGATGGGGGTCGGCCTCCCCTACGGGCTCGGCGCCAAGGTCGCCAAGCCGGAGGCGCAGGTGCTGGTCCTGCACGGCGACGGCTCCTTCGGCCTGAACGCGATGGAGCTGGACACCGCGGCCCGCCATCATCTGCCGGTGATCACGGTGATCAGCCTGAACGGCGGGTGGACCGCCGACCCGGAGCGGAACAAGCCCGGCCGCGATCTCGGCTACACCCGCTTCGATCGCATGGCCGAGGCCTTGGGCTGTTACGGTGAGCACGTCGAGGAGCCGGACGGCATCCGCCCGGCGCTCGAGCGGGCGGCCGAGGCCGGCGTCCCGGCGGTCGTCAACGTCGTCACCGACTGGCGGGCGCGGGCCACAACGGTCCAGTTCGCGGACTACTCGACATAGCCGCGGACGGCGCGCGCGGAGGCTCCTAAGAAACACCCTCGCACCATCGGTATCCTCGCCAGGTTCGCCACCAATGGTCTCCGCGATGTCCTCTGCATGCCATATCAGGGGCACCACTTCAATCGGCTCAGCAAACAGACCCCGGATTGGAGTGAGCTCTCAGCGGAGGTGACTCTGTGCGACCAATCGTGGTGGCGCTCCTATGCGTTCTGACAGCGACAACCTGCGTCCCGGTCGTCTACGGCCAGCAGACCGCTGACGAAACGGCGCGACTCGGAACACGAGACCAATTGACACAACTCCTCGACACGGTGGGCCCGGCCATCGGTGTCTCATTCCGACAAAGCCAGAAGCAGCCCTATAACTTTGTCGGGACCATGCGGGAACTGACCAATTCGGACAGTCTAGAGATCGTGATCAGTGTCACCAAATCGCAGACCATCGGCTTCCGGATCTACCCGCACTACAAAGGCGGGTACATCAACGTGAACAACGTCAGCGATGGCGCGGGGTTAATGAAGCAACTCCTCCGGATGAGCGATCGGAATTTCTTGTTTTGGGGAGTGGATGATGCCTACGATGTCTTCGCCGGATACACGGTGACGCTTGAATCCGGCTTCCCCAACGAAGCGATGAAAGTCGTCCTCCGGAGCATCCGCAACGTAGACCAGTTTGTTGGTGATATGGAACCAGCGATTGGTCGTTAGCGCGCTCACGCCACGTGCGCCAGGTACCGCTCCTTCATCAGGCTCAGGACCTCGTCCCCGGACATGGCGTTGATCGCCCGGTTGAAGATCTCCACCTCGATCGGGCCGGTGAACCCGGCGCCGTCCACGGCCTGCCGGAGCCTCCGCAGCTCGATGACCCCGTCCCCCATCATCCCACGCCCGTACAGGACGTCCGGAAGCGGCACGATCCAGTCGCTGATGTGGAACCCGAACACCCTCCGCCCGCAGCGGGCAATCTCCGCGTCCACCGCCGGATCCCACCAGACGTGGTACGCATCGACGAGCACCCCGACCCGATCGGGCGGGTGGCGCTCCGCGATCGCGGCGGCCTGGGCCAGCGTGTTGACGACCGACCGGTCCGCCGCGAACATCGGGTGCAGCGGCTCGATCGCCAGCCTGACGCCGTGCTCGGCGGCATAGGGGACGAGTTCCGCGACCGCTTCCTCCACGACGCGCCTGGCCCCATCGAGATCCCGATCCGGCGCCGGCCCGCAGACCAGCACCAAGGTATCCGTGCCGAGCCCGCGCGCCTCCTCGATCGCCCGCCGGTTATCCTCGATGCGCCTCCGCCGCTCCGCCGCGGTCCCGGCGGGGAAGAAGCCGCCGCGGCATAGGCTGGAGACGGCCACCCCCGCATCGCGCGCCGCGCGCGCGCTCGCCGCCACCCCGCGCTCCGCCACCTTTTCCCGCCAGAGGCCGATGTGGCGGATCCCGTGCCTCGCGCAGCCATCCACCGCCTGCTGCACGGTCCACCCGGGAACCGTCATCTGATTGAGGCTGAGGCGCCCGCCGCCGGCCCCAGGGCTCATGGCCTGCCCCTACTCGATGCCTGCCACCGCAAGGATCTTACGCATGCGCGATGCGGCGAGGTCGGGCAGCCGCAGCAGATGGGCGCGGTCGGCCAGCATCAGGATCCGGCCGAGGTGCACGATCGACCGGGCGCTCTCCTGTCCCCCGACCATGCGAAAGTGCTGCTGGTGCCCGTTCAGGTAGGCCAGAAACACCAGGCCCGTCTTGTAATAATAGGTAGGCGCCTGAAAGATATGCCGGGACAGAGGGATGGTCGGCGCCAGGATCGCTTCGTAGACGTCCATCTGCCCGCGGTCCATCGCCCGGATCGCGGCGGACGCCGCCGGAGCAATGGCGTCGAAGATGCCCAGGAGCGCGTGGCTGTACCCCCGGGCGTCCCCCCGGATCAGGTCCATATAGTTGAAGTCGTCGCCGGTGTACAGGCGGACGTCGTGCTTTTGCAGGTGTTCGCGGAGCGCGATCTCGCGGCGGGCATCGAGGAGCGACACCTTGATCCCGTCGACCTTGTCCGCGTGCTGCCGCACGATCCCAACCAGGGTCTCGGTCGCGGCGTCCAGGTCGCGCGAGCCCCAGTAGCCCGCGAGGTGAGGATCGAAGACCTCACCGAGCCAGTGCAGGATCGCCGGGCGGGAGAGCCCCGACAGCACATGGTCGTAGACACGCAGGTAATCCTCGGGCCCTCTCGCGGAGGAGGCGAGGTGACGGCTGGCCATCACCACCACCGCCGCTCCCGCATCCTCGATGAACGCGCACTGCTCGTCGTAGGCCCGCTCGATCTCCTCCAGGACCACCCGCCCGGGCGGCAGCTGATCCGTGGTCGCGCCGCAGGCAAGCCCCCCGCGCGCGGCCTTGGCCTCGACCGCGGTGCGCCGGATCAACTCCCGGCACGCGGACCAGTCAAGCCCCATCCCGCGCTGGGCGGTGTCCATGGCTTCCGCGATCGAGAGGCCCATCGACCACAGGTAGTGGCGGTAGGCGAGGGTGGCCTCCCAGTCCAGCGTCGCAGCGGCGTCGGGACCCTGCGCGGCGAACGGATCGGCGACGACGTGCACCGCGGCGTACACCACCCGGCTCTTGAGGGGCTCCGTGGCCGGCTCGAACGAGGAGGCCGCCCCCAGTTCGTAGCGAAGGAGGCTCCGGTCCTCTTGGGGGAGCATCACCACCGCTCGCGCCATCGCTTCCTCCGGGTCAGAGCCTGAGATCGCTCACGTCGATCCACCGGCCCTCGCGCCAGGATCGCATCGCGGCCTCGGCCAGCTGCACGCCCTTCGCCCCTTCGAGGAACGACCAGGGGAAGGGCGCGCCGCCGGCCACGTGGCGCAGGAACAGCTCCCACTGGGCCTTGAAGGCGTTGTCGAACGGCTGGTTGTCCGGCACGTCCTGCCACTGCTCCCGGTACGCGGCCGCGGGCGGGCGGTCTGGATCCCACACCGCCCGGGGGGTCCCGGCCCTGTGCTGCGCCCTGCAGGTCCACAGGCCGGCCACGGCGCTGCCCTCGGTTCCATCGACCTGGATGCTGAGCAGCTCGTCCCGGTAGACCCGCACGCACCACGAGGAGTTGAAGTGCGCGACGACGCCGCCGTCCAATTCGAACACCGCGTACGCGGCGTCCTCGGCGGTGGCCGCGTACTGGACGTTTCGCTCGTCGACCCGCCGCGGGATATGGGTCACCCCCAGGCAGACCACCCGGCGCACCTGGCCGAACAGGTTGTCGAGCACGTACCGCCAGTGGGGAAACATGTCGAGGATGATCCCGCCGCCGTCCTCTTTCCGGTAGTTCCATGAGGGACGCTGCGCGGGCTGCCAGCCGCCCTCGAACACCCAGTACCCGAACTCGCCCCTCACCGAGAGGATGCGTCCGAAGAACCCGCCGTCGACCAGCCGCTTGAGCTTGCGCAATCCCGGCAGGAACAACTTGTCCTGGACTACCCCGTTCTTGAGGCCGGCTTCGGCGGCCAGGCCGGCCAGCTCGAGGCTGGTGTCCAGATCGTCCGCGAGCGGCTTCTCCGCGTAGATGTGCTTCCGCGCCTGGATCGCCCGGCGAACCGGCTCCGCCCGGGCCGAGGTCACCTGGGCGTCGAAGTAGATCTGCGGCGCCGGATCCGCCAGGCACGCCTCCAGGTCGGTGCTCCACCGTGCGAGCCCGAACCGGCCGGCCAGCGCGGCCAGCTTATCGGCGCTGCGGCCGACCAGGATGGGCTCCGGCCAGATCGCGTCGCCGTCGCCCAACGGCACCCCGCCCTGCTCGCGGATCGCCATGATCGAACGGGCCAGATGCTGGTTGGTGCCCATGCGGCCGGTCACGCCGTTCATGATGATGCCCATGGTCAGTCGAGCCACGCGCGATCCCTCCCTCTCCCTGCGGCGCGGCGCCTACTCTTCCGAGGCCCCGATGGCGTGCACGTAGCGGGCCGCCGAGCGCGCCACCGCGGTCTTCGCGTCCGCGGCGATGGCCCGCCTGAACCAGCCCCCATGGATCCGATCGAAGGGCAACGGGGTCACCGCGTCCACAATCCTGCGAACCGCCGGCGCTCCCAGCGGAATGAGGTTGGGGTAACTGTACATGAAACTCACGTGCCGCCGGTCAAAGACGACCTGCAGCGTGTCCCCGCTCAGCAGGGCGCCCCGGCCCCCGGCGCCGGCCGCCCAGTGCAGCACGGCCGAGCCCTCGAAGTGGCCGCCGCAGTGGACCAGCGTCAGCCCATCGAGCACGCGGTGCGTCTCGCCCTCCCAGAACACGATGGCGGGATCCGATCGCATCACCCACCGGCGGTCGGCCGCGTGCACGTAGACCGGCACGCCCCCAAGCGCCCGGCTCCACTCCACCATCGAGGCATAGAAATGGGGATGCGAGATCGCGATCGCCGACAGGCCACCGCGCGCCCGCACCGCGCTCACGGCGTGCTCGTCCAGCAGGGGGATGCAGTCCCACAGCACGTTCCCCGCGGACGTCTGGACAAGCAAGGCGCGCTGGCCGATGGCGAAGGCCGGCTCGATCCCAATCCCGGTCAGGCCGGGGTCTTCCTCCTTGGCGACCGTCCGGTGATCCCGCCGGAGATCGTCGAGCGTCGTCCAGGCCTGCCCCTCCCAGGTCACATACTGGCGCTCGTCTTCGCAGATCGCACAGCGCTCGGGGGGACGCTGGGTCTCCGCGTACTGCACGCCGCAGGCGGTGCAGATATAGCAGGGCATGCAAGCCCCTCCAGGGGTCCGGTCCTCCGAGCGATCAATCCTCCGGCGAGACCGGGATCCGCGTCGTCGAGCAAGCGCGAAGGCGTGTTCCAGCCGGCGCGGACCGAGTCCTGCCCCTTTTCTCCGGTACGGCCGACGCCACCCTTCGAGTGCATCGGTGAAATTGGGGTGGGATCCGGCATTTCGGATGGACGCATCCCACCCCGTAACAGCAGAAAAGGCCCGTTAAACCGACCCACTACTGGCCCTATGTAAGAGGTGGTCTGCAAGACGAGTCTGCTGGGCACAAAGACATTGACGTGACGCACGCCTCCAGGGGCGGTCCATGAATTCACATCCCCGCAGACACCGCGAGGTCGCTGACCCACAGCGGGATGACTCCGAATTCAGCGAGCCAGATGTGGCTGGAAAAGACGAGCCATCCGTCTTCTCCTTGGAAGATGATGAGATCTGGCTCCACAATCACGGGGTGGTGGCCCTGACCCTGCGGCTGGCCCGCGCGGTGGGAATGAAAGAGGAGGACCTCATTCACGTCCGGCGAGGGGCGTTCCTCCATGACATCGGAATGGTGGGCGTTCCCGATGAGATCATCTTCAAACCCGGTCAGTTGACCGAGCAAGAATGGGGGATCGTGCGCCGCCACCCCGTCTTCGCCCGCGACCTATTGTCGACGACCGGCGCGTTGACTCCCGCGCTCGACATCCCCTATTGCCACCATGAAAAGTGGGATGGCACAGGGTATCCTCGCGGATTGAAGGGGGAGCAGATCCCCTTGGCCGCCCGCGTCTTTGCGGTGGTCGATGTGTGGTGCGCGCTCCGAACGGACCGCCCCCATCGGGCGGCGTGGAGCGTTGAAGAGGCGCGGGAGTACATCTATCATCACGCGGGAACACACTTCGATCCCCGGATTGTCGAGGTGTTCCTCGCGATGGTCTCGGAGCAGGGATCGTAACTTCTAGAACGACACAAGTGGCAGCCGCTGCAGGAAAATTGGGACCCACGTGGCCTCCAGGGCGATTCGGACAAAATTTCGCTGTGCTTTCTCAACGCGCAAGTTGTAGGTCACGATGAGATACCCCGGTGCCTCCACCCTCAGGAGATACGCCCCCGGACGGGTAAAGAACGTAAATTCGTCTCCCTCCCGGCGCAAGCTTCCCAGGATCTGCGAGGTTGATGGATCGATCAGTATCGCCGTCACGTTCGACACGGGGCGGTGATCGCTGGTCTCGAGCCGCACGTGGACCGGGGTGAACACCGACCCCGACACCTGGGCGAGATTTGCGGGCATGACATTGACGCCCGGTCCGGGAACACCTGCCGAGACATCCACCCCCCGTAGCATACCCACCCTCACGCCCGGGGCGCCTTGCGGAAGCGTTTGGGGCAGCTGATATGGCGTCGCCAGCATGAGGAGCGAGATTACGCTGAGGCCTCGATAAAATGCGTCCTTGCCCGTGTTGGCTTTGAAGATAAACGCGACGGCGACGGCCAACACGACGAGGAGGCACACAACAGCGAGGGGAGTGATCCTGGGCATGACATTCCTGGCCAGGATCGCAGAGAGCTTGAGTGTCGCCGAGGCATCTTGCTTTTGGATCAGGTCGCCCATGATCGATATCACGGCGCCGATCGCAGCCGAAAGCGCAACGCCGATGTTCTGCCAGAATGCTTTCATACATGCCCTCCTACCGGACCACCGGCACTTCGCCGACCGTTACGGTAACAGTACCTACCCGTAGGGCGTGTCCGGCAGACGGGGTAAGATAGGTGCAGGGGAGGAATATGCGATACCAGGTGGTTGCGGTGGGGCTGGTCGCGGTTGCGATCGCCATGGCTTCCCCGCCAGCGCGGCTTATTCCCACGACAGCTCGGTTCCGAGGCACCGGGCGCGCGGAAGCCAATTGACGATCACATCCTTCTTAAAACCGTAGACGGCGGTCTTCACTGGACACGTGTTGCCCTTCCGCAAGTGCGCTGAGACGAGTGTGAGGCCTGCTTTAGGCTGGCAGAAGTGCCTTTGAGATATCTCGGGCGACCCGCGGACTAACCGGACTGAGCATGCCCTGAAATGGGAAGGCGAGTTGTGAATGGTGTTCTCGGAAGTGGTGAATGGTGGGACCTACCACCTGCCTTGGGCACCTGGAACCGTGGCATCTGATCTCGTGCAGTCCGGTGCAGCGGGGTGCGTGGTGGGCGGTGCAGGTTTTGAACCTGCGACCTCATCCGTGTGAAGGATGCGCTCTGCCACTGAGCTAACCGCCCCGCGGTTAGTTCTCATTATGGCAAGAGAGCCCCTGATCTGTCAAAACACGTT
>Ga0209804_1000380_pt1 | contig 37864 bp, 33 predicted proteins | sample GraSoiAngelo_139_FD_185896 | JGI IMG/M metagenome (GOLD analysis project Ga0209804, IMG submission 185896) | Grasslands soil microbial communities from the Angelo Coastal Reserve, California, USA - 14_0929_12_20cm (SPAdes) (version 2) | ecosystem: Environmental > Terrestrial > Soil > Grasslands ... | reverse complement strand
AACGCCATCCGGCACAGTACTGAATTAGCCGCGAATGCCAGCAGGGCGAACAGGGCTGCCGCCGCAGCACGGTTCATTTCAGGGCCTGCGTCGCGTCATGCGGTCAGGGCGACACCGGCGCCGGCCGCGGTAACTTGACGCCCTTCCTGGCCGCTACGGCGCGTAACACGTCCGGGCGGTCCGAGATGATGCCATCGACACCCATGTCAATGAGGCGCGCCATGTCCTCGGGGCGATTTACGGTCCAGACCACAATCCTGAGCCCGAGCTCGTGCGCCTCACGGATCGACTGTTGGTCGACGTCTTCGAAGAGCGGTGACCAGATCTTACCGCCCGCGGCCTTGACGGCACGCGGGACCGAGCGGCCGTACTTGCGCGGATCGAAACCCGCTGTCCATGGTGAGGGCCTGTCGAGATAGACATTGGCATCCGGTTCCTGCACCTGCGTCAAGTAGACCGTCGGAATTGCGGGTGCCTGCTCCTGCACCAGCCGCAGGGTTCTCCAGTCGAAGGATTCGATCATGACGCGGCCGGTGAAATCTTCCCGGCGCAGCAGATCAAGTACCAGAGCGACGAAGCGCTCCGGGTCCGGCGATTCGTCCGGATGGTTCGGATCGATCTTGGTCTCTATGTTGAGACGCACATGATGATCGCCCGACCTGCGCACCAGCGCGAATACCTCGGCGAGTGTCGGTATCCGGGTCCCTGGCACCGCAAGCTGATCGGGGAACCGTGCTGCGTAAGCGCTGCCCGGACGAATCTGTCCAACGTCGTACCGCTTGACTTCCGCAAGCGTCAGCTTGACGAACGGAATGCCGGGCGCGGGCACGTAGCTTCCGTCGGCAGTGCGCGCAAGATCCGGATCGAGACCGCGCTCGTGCGAGACAATGACCACGCCGTCCTTGGTGACTCCCAAGTCGAGTTCGAGCGTGTCCACGCCCATCGACAGGGCATTGGCAAAGGATTGCAACGTGTTCTCCGGGCGAAGCGCGCGCCCGCCGCGATGCGCCTCGATGTCGAACCCCGCGTGGCGCGCAGCCGCTGCGCCGCCAGGAGCATTCCCTGCAAGAGCGGGCATAAGCGACAGGCCGAACACGGTGGCTGCGACAAGGCAGGGCGTCAACATGTGGCTGGGCCGGTCATTTGATTTCGAACTTGATTGCCAGCTGTGCACAGCCGGATACGGACTTCCCGCCCAAGGTCGTTGCGGGCCGATAGCATCCGGAGCCGGACTTGGCGATCGCCACCGCGGCTTCGTCAAGTCCGGGGTCTCCCGACGAACGAATGATGGTCGGGTCCTGCGTGAGCTGCCCCCCGTGTTCGCCTGAGCAGCTGTCAGAACCGCGCACGTGAGGGTCGTGCACCGCCATTCACGCATCAGAGGCTCCCTTTGACTCGAATCGCAAGTTTACCCTGCTGTACACTGACCGAGTTCACGGCGCCTCTGCAACGATCCTGACGGATCATGACCACGGAGTTCAAGCAATGAAGATTGGATTCATCGGTCTGGGCCGCATGGGTGCGGCGATGGCTGCGAACCTCGTGAGAGCCGGACATGATGTCACCGTGTTCAACCGCAGCCCCGAGAAGCGTCGCGCGCTGCTCGAACTGGGTGCGCGCGAGGCAGGCAGCGTTGCTGATGCCTGTCATGGAGAGGTGATCATCACGATGCTCGCGGACGATACCGCGGTCGCCGATGTGGCGTTGGCGAAGTACGGCATCGTCGAGAGCCTTGCCAGGGGTGCCATCCATCTTTCGATGAGCACGATCAGCGTCGCGCTCTCGAAAAAGCTCTCAGAGGCGCACGCGCACGCCGGACAGCGCTTCGTCGCGGCGCCAGTCTTCGGCCGTCCAGACGCGGCGGCGGCAGCCAAGCTGTTCATCGTCGCAGCGGGCGATCCGTCAGCCTTGGCTGCGTGCCAGCCTCTGCTCGACGCGTTGGGTTCGAAGACCCTTGCGATAGGTACGCAGCCATCGGCGGCAAATCTCGTCAAGCTCAGCGGCAACTTCCTGCTCGCCGCCGTAATCGAGGCTTTGGGCGAGGCCATCGCGCTCGTCGACAAGGCGGGCATCGACCGACGTGCCTACGTTGAGGTGCTCAGCTCCACGATCTTTCCGGCGCCCGCTTACAAGACCTACGGTGGCCTGATCGCCGAAGGCAGCTTTCAACCGGCCGCTTTCGCTGCACCGCTCGGGTTCAAGGACATCGGGCTCGCGCTGCAGGCGGCCGAGAGTCTGCGCGTGCCGATGCCGCTCGCAAGCCTGCTGCACGACCGCTTTCTGCGGCTCCTCGCACAAGGCGGCGACAGTCTCGATTGGTCCGCCATCGGCGGCCTTGCAGCACAGGACGCTGGCGCTGCACGGACGGCCGGCGCTGATGGCGCCAGCCGCAGTCGCGCGGTCGGCGATAAGCGCGCGCAGGATCGCTGATCCCCAAACAGAGCTGAAACGGAGACAGGACCGTGACTATTCGAGTCGTTCGAGATCAGCGATCGCCGATGCGGCATGAAATTCACATCGGACGAAACAGTCTTTCCACCGACCTCGGTGTCGAGGAGGGCGGAGAGGGGTTGGGGCCAAGTCCCCATGACCTCTACGATGCCGCGTTGGGCGCGTGCAAGGCGCTGACCGTGCTTTGGTACGCGAAACATAAGGGGATTCCAGTGCAAGGTATCGAGGTTTCCGTGGAGCGCGATGCCAGCCAGGAACGCGACGGCATCTATCGCCTGAGTGCGGCGTTGTCGCTGACAGGTAACTTGAGCGCCGCGCAACGGGAGGACCTTCTCCGAGTGGCCCAGAAATGCCCGATCCATAAGCTCATGACCGAGGTCACGACGCAGATCGCGACCACGCTATCGCACTGACGCTGGTCAGTTCGCACTCGAAATGGTGGACGTTCGATTCCGAGCCCACCGCAACGAACAAGGTCTTGCCGTCGGCAGAAAAGACGACGTCCCCCGTCCAGTGTCCGCTACCGTGCGGAAGGTCGACGACGCGTGCCGGGACACCGGTTGCCTCGAGGTCACCGGTCCGGTACGCAACGCGCATGACTGAGTCGGTATCCCCCACGTAGTTCCACTTTGGATCCGGACCGGCGGGATAAAAGGCGATGCCGTACGGCTCGTTCAGACCTCGAGGCTCGCGGCCGAGGACCGAGATCGCGGTCGCACCAGAAATCAGGTCAGCGATCCAGCTCGGGGTAATGACGGAACAGATCCTCGTTGTTGAAGGCCAGCCGACGGCCCGAGGCGACGTAGTGCGCGATTCGCGGCCGATCGAAGACAACGTCGTGCAGCGCGCGCAGCCGCGGGCGGTTGCGAAATGCCCGCCGGCTGGCTGCAGGGAAGGCATATCGCAGACCCGCAATCACCTGCGCCATCGACAGGTCCGCGTAGCTCAGGCGTGCCCCGACCATCCAGGGCCCACGCGCACGGTTAAGTTCGAGGACACGCTCGAAGTAGCCGAGAAACTTCGGCATGCGCACGGCCAGGAAGTCCTTCGTGCGCCGCTTGGCTGCCGGCTTCTGTTCCTCGTAGGCATAGCCGTCTCCGAGGGGGTGATGGGTATGAAAAATCTCCAGGTAGAAATCCAGGATGGTGAGCTGCAACTGATGCGTCCACAGCCTGCCCGGCTCATCCGTCGGCGCGAGCCCCAGGCGGCCGCCCAGGTACAGCAGGATATTCGGCGTCTGCGCGATGAGCTTCGCGCCGACCTTGAGGATCGGAGGCGCAAAGGGCGGCCGCTGGATGTTTCTGGCTTCGAGTACTTGCAGAATGGCGGGCACGCCGCCGCCTTTCGCCTCTGGCAGCACGGCCACATCGACGTACCGGGCGCCGGCTTCCTCCAGCGCAAGGCGTATGAATTCACCGCGTCCCTGGATGCCGGGCCAGTAATAAAGCTCGTACATCATAAGAGGATCCTCCGCTGGCGCCGGGCCGCGCTTGCCCGGCCCGGGTCGGTAGAGCCAGCGCGCTGGGTGCATGCCTTAAGCCACTGTCGGACTCGTCCTACAGGAGAAAGGGCGGTAGCGGTCACGGGTTGTGTGAGGGCGTTCACGTACTCCAGCGTGCCCGCGGCGTATCTATCACAGGCACTGAGTTAGCGTTAAGCCCTTTGGGGCGGAGCGTTGCCAGTAAGCTGCTGCCGATCCCTGGAGAGACCTGATGAATGACCAAGTGACACGTGTGATTTCGGATGCTGAACTTCCAGACAGCATGGCGGGTGGTGCGGAAGGCGGCTCGCTTCTGGTGGACAGCGCCATCAGCCATTGTGAGAAGCTGATGCGTGTGATGAAGCTGGAGGAATGGATCAGTGGGGCGCGTGACAATCCGATACTCGCCGCGGCGTGTCGCCGGTGGCAGGAAGAGCGCGCGGAGTTGCTTACAGAGCTTCACTTGGAGCGCGGGAGGGCTGTATAGAAAGCCTGGACGCGACGCGTTAGCCCGCTCGGGTCAATCGATCGCGCGGTCGCGACCGAGAAAGTGGCGGTCATGCTGCGCGCTGTCCCCGCTCGTCTGGGCGGACGCTGAGCCATATGAGGTCGTGGGCACGAGTATGTCCGGCGAGCCGTTGCAAAGTAGCGCGCCCATTAGCCCCTGACATGCGGCTCGTACAGCGCGAACGCGCCATAGCCGACTACGCGAGCACGGTCCTCGGTCGTGTCGCCTGAATTACGAAGATCGAGCAGCCGCACTTCGAGCTCGCGTGCGCGCGCGACGTCCATGAGCCCGTTTATACCGACGCAGCCGCAAGCTTGCTCACCGCCGAGCTCGGTCGAGCAGTTGAGAATCGACTGCGCCGTCGAGGCATCGGCACTGCGCGCCACAGCGTATTCCAGGTAATGGGAGAGATCGGAGCTCACGACAATGAGTGTCTCCTCGTCGCCCCAGACGCACTGCAGCGCCGCGGCAACTTCCCGCGCCGTCGCAGCGCCCGCCGCGATCGGCAGCACCCGAAAGTCGCCGAGCAACACCTGCAGAAACGGCAGCTGCACCTCCAGGCTGTGCTCGTGCGCGTGCGGCGCGTCCGCGGCCTCGACGTGAGGGACGCGCACAACCTCGCGGCGTGCGGCGTCGTCCACTCGAACGGCGCCCAGCGGCGTTTCGAAGGCATCGGCTCGGGATACCGCCAGGCCGGAGAAGGGCACGTAGTGGCTCGGGCCGATCAGCACGACGCGCTCGATTGCATGCGCGGCATCGCCGAGCGCGCTGTATGCCGAAGCGGCTATGGGCCCGGAGTAGACATAGCCGGCGTGTGGCGCAATCAGGGCTTTAGGCATCGATGCCCGCCCGGGACGCGCGGGGTCTGGAACGTTCGAGGCCGCTCGCCGCCCGATAGCCTGAGCTAAGCATTCGGCGAGCACGGTGCGCAGTGTCTGCGGGTCGCGCGGATAAAACACTCCCGCCACGGCCGGTCGGCGACTGCGATGAGCTGCGGTTGCGCCGCGCATGCTGCAGGAGTATTGATCCGCCCGAGCGGGAGCACAATTGCGCGCATGAGCAAGGCGGCGGAGAGCCTGGAGGTACGGCCGGCGGAAGGCTCGATCATCGACACGCGCTACTGGCACGCGCTGAGCGACGGCCGTGTGCAATGCGACGTGTGCCCGCGAGCCTGCAAGCTGCGTGATGGGCAACGAGGCCTGTGCTTCGTGCGTGGCGCGGAGGCAGGGCGTATCAAGCTGTTCAGCTACGGCCGCTCGAGCGGCTTTTGCGTCGACCCGATCGAGAAAAAACCTCTCCACCATTTCCTGCCCGGAACGAGTGTGCTGTCCTTCGGGACGGCCGGCTGCAATTTAGCCTGCAAGTTCTGTCAGAACTGGGGTACGTCGAAGTCGCGCGAGATGGACACGCTGGCTGACAGCGCAAGCCCCGAGGATCTGGCTGCCGCCGCCGCGAGGCTCGGCTGCGCGAGCATGGCGTTCACGTACAACGATCCGGTCGTATTCATGGAATACGCGATCGATGCTGCGCGGGCATGCCGTGCCCGCGGCATCAAGAGTGTCGCCGTGACGGCCGGCTACATGTGCAGCGAGCCGCGCGCCGAATTCTACCGCCACATGGACGCCGCAAACGTCGACCTGAAGGCGTTCACCGAGCGTTTCTACTACAAGATCTGCGGCGGCGCGCTCGCGCCGGTGCTCGAGACTCTGGAGTACCTGAAATCCGAGACCAGCGTGTGGTTCGAGATCACGACGCTTCTCATTCCGGGCGAGAACGACTCCGACGGCGAGCTGGATCTGATGACGCAATGGATTGCCGAAAAGCTCGGCCCCGACGTGCCGCTGCATTTCACGGCCTTCCACCCGGATTGGAAGTTGCTCGACAAACCGCGCACGCCGCCGGCGACGCTCACCCGCGCTCGGCGTATCGCACTGGCGAACGGCTTGCACTACGTCTATACGGGTAACGTGCATGACAGCGACGGCGGCAGCACGTACTGCCCTGACTGCGGCACCCGCGTGATCGAGCGCGACTGGTACGAGCTCGGCGCCTGGGGGCTGACCGACACCGGCGCCTGCGAAAGTTGCCGGACACAGATTCCCGGAGTGTTCGCGGGGCCCCCGGGGGTCTGGGGAGCTCGTCGCCTGGGAGTGCGGCTGACAGCGCACGCGACGGCAGCGCGTTGAATCGCGGCCGCATCCGTAACTTGCGCAAGCGAGACTTCAGAAATCGTTGCCGTACAGGAGGGCTGCGATGGGCGCCCGTGCACAAGCGATCGCAACGATCAGGCTCGAGGAGCCGCACGTTCGGGTCACGGAGTATCGCTTTCCGCCCGAGGCGGAGACCGGCTGGCACCGGCACGGCCACGACTATGTCGTCGTCCCATTGAGGACTGGCAGGTTGCTGCTCGAACAGCCCGACGGCACCTCGGGCACTGCCGAGCTGCTGATGCACCAGCCATACGCACGGCGCGCCGGGGTCGAGCACAACGTCATCAACGCCAACGCGTTTGAGTTTGTCTTTCTGGAGATAGAACTCCTGCGTTGAGCGCCCGCCGCTGCGCCAACGGTGGGTTTCCCGGATCCCGCGGGGACCCTGGCCACACCCTGGATTTAGATTCAATTCAGAAAGAGATGTTAGCGTCGCGTCCGGACCAATCGACCGAGCGGGGCTGGCGATGACTCTCTCAATGCATGACGGCGCGGCATCACGCAAAGGGCTCGCTGCGGCTTGCCTGTGCGCCGCCCTCGCGTGCGGGTGCGTCCCCGGGACGCACTTGCAGCTGGCGCGAGACATGCCGCCGTCGTTCGAGAACGGCGCGAGTGCGCGCGGATCCTGGCCCACCCAGGACTGGTACCGCGGATTTGGCAGTGACGAGCTGAACCACTTCGTTGACCTCGCCGTCAGCAACAATTGGGATCTGACCGCCGCCCGCGAGCGCGTAGCGCAAGCTGATGCGCGCGCACGCCAGGCGGGAGCGGCGCTCTTGCCGAGCGTCGACGGAAACGCGAACGGCAACTATCTCGGGGGGCATTCGCAACAGGGATCGGGTCACGAGCTCGATTGGTTCGCGATGCTCTCGGCCAGCTACGAGGTGGACTTCTGGGGAAAGAATCATGCGACCGCGAACGCTGCGCGGCTGCAGGCTGGTGCCTCACGGGCGGATCGAGACACAGTCGCGCTGACCATGCTGGGCGCTGTTGCCGACGAGTACTTCCAAGTGCTGGCATTGCGCGAGCGGATAACGATTGCGCGGGCTAACTCGGATGCCACGCACAAGGTGCTCGAAGTCGTCCAGGCTCGCTTCGACTCCGGAGTAGCGAGCCCCGTGGAGCTGGCCGAGCAAAAAGCCGCTGTTGACGCGGCGCAAATCGCGCTTTTGGACCTGGAGCAGTCCGAGGCGCAGACGCGCGCCGCGCTCGCATCGTTGCTTGGACGCGTTCCGGAGAAATTCGAGATCGAGGGTAAGTCGCTCGATCTGCTCAAGGAGCCGGCCGTGGCGCCCGACCTGCCCTCGGAATTACTCATCCGCCGGCCTGATGTTGTTGCCGCGGAAGCGAATCTGCGGGCCGGCAGCGCCAATCTCGCTGCCGCGCGCGCTGCGCTGTTCCCGAGTCTCATCCTCACCGCCGGTGCAGGCGTGCAGAATCCAGCGCTGCCGGCAACCGTTCTCACCATCCCTGGTGTCGGTCCCTCGTTCGCGCTCGCGGCCAACCTGACCCAGGCTGTTTTCGACCACGGCCGCTTGCGGGCTCAGCACGATGAAACGGCGGCCAGAGAGCGGGAGCTGCTTGCGGCCTATCGGGCCGCCGTGGTCGCGGCGTTGGTCGACGTCGAGAAGGCGCTTACCGCCTTACAGCACCTGGACGCCGTACGCGAATTCGAAAAGGGGAGCGTGAGCGAGAGTGAACGTGCATTTGAGGGAGCGCGGCTGCGGTACCAGAGGGGCTCCGGGGACTTCCTTACGCTGCTTGTGTCTCAACGAGGCCTATATGCAGCGCGCGATCAATTCACCCAGTACCGGCTCGCGCGCCTGCAGGCCCTGATCGCACTGTGCAAGGCGCTGGGCGGCGGATGGAGCGTGGAAGCTGGTTGGGAGGCGCACCGATGAATGTGATCCGAGGCTCGTCGCGGCCCGCGGCCAGGAAATGCTCGCCACGCCTCTGCGCCACGGCAGCGTGGGTCGCGGCGGTGTGCGCGGGTCTTATGTCGATCGCGGGCTGTCGGCAGGCTCCGTCCGCCGCGCCAGCCCCAGCGGAGGTTGCGAAAGACGACGCCGCGGCCGAAGCACCCGGCGTGACGCTGAAGCCCGATGAGATCGACAAGATGGGCGTCAAGATCACGCCTGCCGCCGCCACGCTGCAAGCGCCCGAGAGTGTCGGCTTCGCGCTGGTCGTCACACGCGAAGCCATCGCCCAGGCGATCGCCGATCTGAACATCGCGGCGGCTGTCGAGCGCCAGAGTCGCGCCGCACTGGCTCGCGGGCGGGGCCTGGCCGGCACACCCGGCGCGCTGTCGGTCGAGGCGCAGGAAGCCGCCGAGCGTCAGGCGGCTGTCGATCACGCGGCGCGGGTGCTGGCCGAGCGGCGCTTGTCTGCGACCTATGGTCGAAACGCACCCTGGAAAGACAACTACGGCAGCCCCGAGTTGGCAGCGCTGGCGAACGGCGAGAGCAAGCTCGCGCGCGTGACTTTCCCTCTCGGCGCGCTCGGCTCGACCGTTCCCGCAAAGCTGCGCCTGGCGCATATCGGGGAATCGCAGGGCGGCAAGAGCTTTGGATCGGCCTCGGTGTGGAGCGCTGCTGCAGATGCCAGCGTTCCAGGGAAGAGCTTCTTTGCGTTAGTGAGGGGCAGCGATGCCGGCGAGGGGGAGCGATTGTTGGCGCGCGCAGCGGTCGGCGCAGCCGAGGCCGGTGTCGTCATCCCCTTCGCCGCGGTGCTGATCAGCGCCGACAAGTACTGGTGCTACGTCGAGGAGAAGGCGGGCCTCTTCGTGCGTAGGGAAATCGACGTCAGCATGCCGACGGACGAGGGCTATTTTGTCAGGAAAGGCATTGCAGCCGGTGCCAAAGTCGTCACGACGTCCGCGGGACAACTGCTGGCGCGTGAACTAGGCACTGCGGCGGACTAGACGTGATGCGCGCATTGGTCGCACTTTGTGTGCGGCACTATGGCTCGGTGACCGCGCTGACGCTGCTGGCGCTCTTGCTGGGGTCATGGGGCGCGCTGCACTCGGCGCTGGATGTATTTCCGGAATTTGTCCCCTCCCAGGTCGACATACAGACCGAGGCGCCCGGCTTCGCACCGCAGCAGGTCGAGCAACTGGTCACCAAGCCGATCGAGAATGCCGTGAGCGGCGCGGCGGGGCTCGCGACCCTGCGTTCCGAATCCATTCCCGGGTTGTCGGTCGTGACCATCACGTTCTCCAGCGGTGTCGATGTGCACGTGGCCCGCCAGGGTATATCGGAGCGGCTGTCGGAACTCGGCAGCACGCTGCCCACGGGCGTCGGGACGCCAAAACTGTCTCCCTTGGTGTCGAGCACCATGGATTTGCTCAAGATCGGCCTGCTGTCCGACAAGGTCGACGCCTATACGCTGCGCGACACCGCGGACTGGGTGATCAAGCCCCGGCTGCTCGCCGTGCCGGGAGTCGCTCACGTCATCGTTTTCGGCGGCGATGTCCGGCAGATCCAGATTCTTCCGGACATGCGCAAGCTGGCGAGCTACAACATCACCATCAGCGAGCTCGCCGATGCGGCGCGCACGGCGCTGCCATTGCGCGGCGCCGGCTTCATTGATCTCGCCTCCCAACGGGTTCTGATCAAATCGCCGACTCCCGCGCCCGACATTGCGGCCCTCGGCGCGGCCGTCATCACGGTGCGCAACAATACGCCGATATTGCTGCGCGACCTCACCGAGGTGAAGATGGCGCCGGCGCTGCGCTTCGGCGACGCACTGATCATGGGCAAGCCCGGGGTGCTGATTTCGCTTGCGAGCCAGTATGGTGCCAATACGCTGACGACGAGCCAGGCGGTGGAGCGGGCGCTCGCGGCTCTCGGACCAGCACTCAGGGCACAGCGCATTACGCTCTATCCGGACCTGCACCGACCCGCCAATTTCATCGAACGCGCGCTCGGGAACCTGCAGCAGTCCCTGAGTCTCGCTGCGGTGCTGATCCTTGCCGTGCTGTACCTCTTCTTGCGGGACGTGCGCGCAGCGTTCATTGCCTTTACCGCCATACCCCTGTCGCTGCTCGCCGCGGTGGCCGTGCTCAATCACATGGGCCTTACCCTCAACACCATGACCCTCGGGGGCTTCGCCGTGGCGCTCGGCGTGCTGGTGGACGATGCGATCGTCGGCATCGAGAACATATTGCGGCGGCTGCGCGAGAACACCCGGCTGCAGGCGCCGCGAGCACGGCTTGAGATCGTCCGCGAAGCGTCGCTCGAGGTGCGGGGGCCGGTGGTCTACGCCACCGCAGTGGTGGTCGTGGTTTTTCTCCCGGAATTGTTCACCTCCAGCGTGCAGGGACGCTTCGTAGGTCCGCTCGCGCTGGCGTTCATAATCGCGGTGGTCGCGTCCCTCGTGGTGGCGATGACCTCGACACCGGCGTTGTGCGCCCTGTTTCTGCGTCATCACGACGAACGCCCTGAGGCGCGCTGGCTGCAGCGCCTGAAGAGCCTGCAGCGCTGGTCAGTGCATCGCGTCGCTGGACACCTGAAGATTACGACGCTCGTGCTGATTGGGCTCGCGATTGCCGCTGCCGGTGCGCTGCCGTTCCTCGGGGGCACCTTCATGCCGGACTTTCGCGAGGGGCACTTTGTGATGCAGGTGTCGAGCTCCATCACCGGTACCTCGCTGGATGAAATGCTGGCGCTCGGCAGAAGGGTCAGTGCTGAGGTCCTGGCGCTGCCATACGTCAAAAGCATCGAACAGCAAGTCGGCCGAGCCGAGCTGAGCGAGGACACCTGGGGTCCGCACCGCAGCGAGTTCCACGTCGAACTGAAGCCCAACGCCAGGGTGGATCAGAGCGCCGCCCAGGAACAGCTGCGCGGCATTCTCGAGCACTATCCGGGAATACAGAGCGAGGTGGTCACGTTTCTCGGCGACCGCATCAGCGAGAGCCTGAGTGGTGAGACCGCGCAGGTCGCTATCAAGGTGTTCGGCGATGACCTGGACGTTCTTGAGGCGACCGGCGCCGGGGTGGCCGCCGCTCTAGCCCGGGTCAAAGGCATAGTGGACCTGCAATTCAAACGACAAAGCGGCACGCCGGCGATAGCGATTCAGCTTGCACCGCAGGCGCTGGCGGCCACGGGGCTTAAGGTGCGGGATGTGCTCGACACTGTCGAAACGGCTTACGCGGGGGCGATCGTCGGGCAGACGTTCCACGGCACCCGGACGGTCGACGTCGGGGTGCTGCTGCCGGAGATTTGGCGGCATCAGCCTGCGCAACTCGCCCGCCTCATGATCGCAGGCCCCCTCGGCCCCGTGCCGCTGTCACAGGTCGCGCGGGTCGACGTGACGCAGGATCGCTACAGCATCGAACATGACGGTGGGCAGCGTCGGGTAAGCGTGACGTTCAACGTCCGTGGGGGGTCCCTCCAGGGGGTGGTACAGGATGCCCAGCGAGCCATAGCAGCGGCCGTGGCGCTTGGCCCAGGCGTCTACCTCGAGTACACCGGCGCCGCCGCCGCGGAACGCCAGACGCGCAACGAACTGGTGCTCTACTCAACGCTTGCAATGGCCCTGATTCTGGTAATCCTGTTCATTTCGTTTCATTGGCGGGTCAACAGCTGGCTGGTGTTGGCGAATCTACCATTCAGCCTGATCGGCAGCGTCTTCGCGATCGCCATTACAGGAGTGGGGATTTCGCTCGGAACCGTGGTGGGGCTTGTGACGGTGTTCGGGGTCAGCGCCCGCAACGCGATCCTGCAGCTCGCGCACTACGAGCATCTGGTCGAGATCGAGGGCGCAGCGTGGGATGTCGAAGTGGCGGTGCGCGGCGCTAACGAGCGGCTGATCCCCATCCTGATGACCGCCGCCGTCACCGCGCTCGGACTCGCGCCGCTCGCCTTTGGCCTGAACCGCCCAGGTCAGGAGATCGAGGGACCCATGGCGGTGACAGTGCTGGGCGGTCTGCTGTCGTCGACCCTCTTGAATCTGCTGGTGCTGCCCGCGCTGGCGCAGCGTTACGTACGCGTGTCGGCGACCGGCTGATCAATGCGGATCAGCTTGCTGGCGTGGCGACTGAACAAATACCATCGTGGCGCTGGGCGAGGGAACAAGCATGAACGACGCGAAGGGCTCGTGGCTACAAACGTGGTGGAGATTCATGGAGCTGCGCGTCGGGCCGCCAATCGCATGCAGCTCATGCCGTTTACACAGATTGCCACGCGCATCGGCGGCGCGATCACCATCACCTTGACGTTGCTGGTGCTAGCGCATCTGGGCTGAGGTTCGGCGCCCGCGGCGCGGGGGTCTGTGCCGGTATCTCGAACGCCACGCGCAGCCCGCGCCCGCCGCTGCCGACTTCCGCCATGATCCTCCCCTTGTGCAGCTCGATGATGCCGCGGCAAATCGCCAGCCCCAGGCCGCTGCCCTCGAGTTTCGGGCGTGCCGCTGACTTCAGTCGCACGAAACGGTCGAAGATGTGCTCGTGCTCGGAGCTCGGTACACCGCACCCTTCGTCCTCGATCTCGACGCGCCACAGCTCCCCGCGCGAGAGCGACCGCAGCCGGATGTCGCCGCCTTCCGGGGAGGCGTTGATGGCATTACTGAGGAGGTTCAAGAGCACGCGGCGCACCCAGCGCGGCTCGCAGAGCGCGAGACCGCTGCCCTCGTGGGTATAGGAGAAGTGCACGCCATGGTGTTCGGCCAGCACCTGGGCGTCCACGTTGAAATTGGTGAGCAGGCCGGCCGGAGCGTGCGGCGAAAGGTCGAGGGTGATGCTGCGCGACTCGGCGCGCGACAGGAACAGCAGCTCGTCAATCGTCCCGTTAACCCGCGTCAGCTCCTCGAGCAGCGTCTGCACTCCCTCTTCATTCTCGTGACTGAGAGTGCCGGTCGCGAGCAGCTTTTCGGCGTGCAGTCTGACAAGGGACAGGGGCGTCTTGAGCTCGTGCGAGGCGTCTGCGGCGAAGCGTCGCACGTTTTTGAAGGAGGCTTCGAGCCGATCGAACGTGGCATTCAACAGCCGCGCCAGGTCGGAAATCTCGTCGTTGACTGCGGGCACCGCGATGCGCTCGCTCAGGTTCTCGGAACCGATGCGGCTCGCGGTCGTGCGTATCAGGCGCACCGGACGCAGCGCGAGGCGGCTCAAGCCGAGGCCGATGGCGATGCTCATCGCCAGCATCAGCACGAGCAGCGCGGCGCAGACCTCGGCGTAACCTTCCATGACGCCCTCGACCTGCGCTTCAGGTGTGGCGATGACCACATCGTAGGGAGCCATTATGAATTCGCCGACGCGCAACGGACCCGTGTCCCAGTCAACGTCGTAGCGGCGCGCCCCCTTGACGTCGGGCACCGAGCGGCCCTTGAGATTGCTCGAGTAGAAGATCGTCCCGGTGTTGCGGCTGTGGATATCGATATAGAAGAGGACCGAGGCGTACTCGGTAGTCTCACGAATGCGCTGGTCGATCACGGCGCTGCTGAGCGAACTGTAGTCCGCGCCGAGGTGCGCCTTGATCTGCTCGAACTCGGACTGATTCAGCAGATCGAGCCCGTGGATAAGGTAGCCGCGCAACAGGTAATAGCCGACCACGAACAGGCAGGCGAGCGTCACGGTGCTGGCCGCGGCGTACCACAGAGCGAGTCTTGCGCCGATCGATTTCACTGCAGCTTGTAGCCGACGCCGCGCACAGTCTTGAACAGCGGCTTGTCGGCTCCGGTTTCCAGTCGCGATCGCAGCTTGCTCATGTAGACGTCGAGTAGATTGGCGTCGACGTCGTACGGCGATGACCAGACTCTTTCGCAGATCAGAGTGCGCGGCAGGGTGCGGCCGGGGTTCTGCATGAAGATCTCCAGCAGCGCGAACTCCCGATTGGTCAGATCCATGGGCTGTCCGTTGAAATGCAGCGTTCGCCCTACCAGATCCAGACGCATACCACGGTGTTCGAGCACCGTGTCCTTGACGCTTGCCTGCCTGCGCAGCAGCGAGCGCAGGCGGGCCAGCAGTTCCGGCAGGCTGAAGGGCTTGGGCAGGTAGTCATCGGCGCCGAAATCCAGGCCCTTGATGCGATCCTGGACCGCGTCGCGCGCGCTCAGGATGATGACCGGTTCATTGAATCCGCTGCGGCGCCATTGGCGCAGCAGCTCGAGCCCGTCGCCGTCCGGTAGACCCAGATCGAGCACGATGGCGTCAAAGCTCGTCTCGCACAGAGCATCGCGTGCCGCGGTGCAGGTGGCGGCGACGCCGACCCCGTAACCGGCTTCCGCCAATCCCTGCTTCAGCAGCAGTGCCAGTTTCCGCTGGTCTTCGACGATGAGGACTTTCATATTGGTTTCAGGTTGCGGCGGCAGACTGCTCGCAGGTTCATCAACGAGGACCTGTCAATGCAACATCCTCAGCTGTCGTGGGCGGCTCTCGTCGCGGCCGGCGCGTTGCAGGTCGGGGGCGCGCAACCGGCCGCGCCGCCGGCGGCGAGCAGCTACCGCATGATTGCGCAATATCCGATCGGCGGCAACGATGCGGGTTATGACTACCTGCGGGTGGAGGCATCCACGCGCCGGGTGTTCATCGCACACGCGAACCGGGTCGAGGTTCTGAACGTCGACACCGGACAAAAGCTCGGCGAAATCACCGGAATGCACGGCGTGCACGGCATCGAGCTCATTCCCGAGCTCGGCAAGGGCTATACCAGCAATGGCCTGGATCGGACGGTGACGGTGTTCGATCGCAACACTCTGCGGGTCCTCAAGCTTATCCGGTACACCGGCGTGAAGCCGGACGCGATCCAATACGACCCGGACAGTCGCCGGTTGTTCGTGGTCAATGGGGGCGCGAGCGGGGATGTGACCATCATCGATCCAAGCAACGATGCGATCGTCGACACGTTGGATCTTGGCGGCGCTAAGCTGGAACAGATCGGTTTCGACGGTCGCGGCCGTGCGTTTGTGAACGACGAGGCCAAAAGCGTCATGCATGTGTTTGAGACGCACAGCCTGAAGTCTTTGGCGAAGTGGTCGCTGGGTCCCTGCGAGGAACCGACCGGCATGGCGGTCGATCGGGCGCATCACCGCGTGTTCGCCGCTTGCGGTAACGAGAAGCTCGCCGTCCTGGATACCGACGACGGCCGCGTGGTGGCCGCGCCCGCAATCGGTCGCGATCCGGATGGCGCGGTGTTCGATTCGAATACGCAGCGGATCTTCACATCGAACAAGGAAGGGACGCTCAGCGTGCTCCAGGAGCTCTCGCCCGATCGCTACGAGACTCTGCAGACACTGAGAACTCAGCCTGGCGCTCGCACCCTGGCGATGGACGAGAACACCGGCCGAATCTTCCTGCCCACCGCGCGCACCGCGCAAGCACCTGTGGGTGGGGGCGCCGCTCAGATCCTGCCGCAGACTTTCACGCTCCTCGTGGCGGGTCCGGAGCTCCGCCGGAGAAATTAAGGCTGGCTTCAGAGTCCTGGGGTAAAACTTCGCTCAAGGTCCGAGGCGGCAACACGATCTGGAAGTGGGATGCAGCAGGGGGAGCGATGGGACGTTGGGGATTCGCTTACTGCGTATGGTTCGGGTGCTCGATGTGCATGGCTGCCCCGGTTCCACCTGGGACTTACGCCGGCAAACTTCTCGAGGAAGTGGCGCGCGCGAATCCACAAGTGCTGGCCGCAGTGATCAGCGCCACCCCGCCGAAGGGAGCCGCGGCGGTGGTGGTCGCAGCGACCGAGCCGGCGGCCGTCGGGGCCGAGGCCGATCCCGCAGATCTCGCCGCGAGCAGTAGTGGCGCTACCACGGCGGTGCTGAACGCGGCCGGCGATCGCCTCGAGGTGCGGCTACCGCTGCGTGACGTATCAAGCGATACGGTTGGCGCGCTGCGGCTCAGTTATGCCTACCGGGCTGGCGCCGATCGCGCCGCACTCGAGCGCGGTGCCGAGGCAATTCGCGACCGCCTGCACCGCAGAATCTCTCATGCCGGCAATCTCTTCGACCCCTATCCATACGAACCCGGCGCGCCCGGCAATACCTACGCGCAGGGGCTGGTCGATGAATTCATCGACCGCTACCCGGACATCGAGATCCTTGCCATCCACGCAACGCCGCCCGACAGTGACTACAACATCATCGCGGGCTCGAATATCGGGCGCCTCGGCAAGAAAGCCGACAACGATGACATGCGCTGCGTCTTCACCGGCAAACCGAATCTGGAGGTCAACTCCACGGGCAAGCGCTTTGAAAGCGAACTGCAGCTGCACGATCGCGTCGGCGATGTGATCGGCGCAGTGGGCATTGTCGTCGCCTACCAGAATGGAGACGACAAGCGGGCGTTGCATGCCCGCGCCGAAAAGATCAGAGCGGAGCTGGAGAAGAGGATTCCGGACTCGGCCAGTTTGTTTCGCCCGGCCGCCCGAGGCGCCGGCGGCGGTGGCGAAACGTGGTAACGACGTGGATGGCGAGAGCGAGGAGCACAACGTGAAATGTCCTGGTCTTGTGTTCATATTGCTGAACGCGGTTGCCGCCGTCGCGGCGGCCGGCAGCCCGGGTGCGGGGTCTCCGGCGGCGAGCGGCGCGAGCGCGGACTCGGTGCTGGTGCTGCGGGGTCGCACCGAGCTGCCGGGGTACAGCGGGGACTTCGATCACTTCGCGGTCGACCTTCAGGGCAACCGTCTGTTTCTCGCGGCCGAGGATCACGGCACACTCGAGGTATTCGATCTGCGCACCGGCAAGCATCTGCGAAGCGTCGCTGGCTTCGAGACTCCCCACAGCATATTCCCCATTCGGCAGACGCACCGGCTGCTCATTACCGACGGCAGCGAGACCATCAAGCTTCTCGATGACGGGACGCTCGCGCCGGTCGGCACCATCAAACTGCACCCGGGCGCCGATTCGATCGGTTTCGACGGCGGCACGGGTCATCTGTACGTCGTCACGGGCGGCAAGGACGTGAAGCTGAAGGAGTCCTGGCTCGAAGAGATCGATCCGGTGACGACCCACAAGATCGGCGAAGTGCACCTGGACGCGGATCATGTCGAGGCCATGGCGGTCGAGCAGCACGGACCGCATCTGTACATCAACGTCACCGACAAGAACTATCTGGCGGTGATTGACAAGGCCGCCCGCAAGATCGTGGCGCAGTGGCCGATCCACGGGGCCGCACAGAACGCGCTGGCGCAGCTCGACGAGACCACACGCCGCTTGTTCATCGTGGCACGCGATCCGGGCAGGTTCATCGTCCTCAATTCGGATACCGGCGCGCACATCGCGAGTCTGGCGGCACCGAAGCGCGTCGATGCGGAAATCTTCGACGTCGCGAACCGGCGGGTGTACGCGCCCGGCGGCGAGGGATACATCGGGGTCTACGCCGAGGTCGACGCCGGTCACTTCGCCGAACTGGCGCAGGTGCCGAGCTCCGTTGGCGCGAAGACCGCGATCCTGGTCCCCGAGCTGCATCGCCTGTACGTCGCGGTGTCCCCGGGGGAGGGCAAGACCGGAGGGGCAATCATCTGGTTCGACGTCAAGGCGGTGCCAGCATCATAGCGGGAGAGGGCACAGATCAGTTTCTGACTAGGGGGAATCGTGGATAATCGCAAGATTGGGTTTCTGGTCGGCACACTGCTGGCCACGATGGTGGCCGTCTCAGCCGAGCCGCAGTCCGACACCGCTGCGGCCACCGAGCCAGAGCAGGCACAGGGCTTGGCCGAAGTCGTTGTTACCGGCTCGCTGCTGCCGACGACGCCGGACCAGGTGGCGGTCCCGATCATCACGCTGGATGCGAAGACGATGGAGCAGAACGGCGTGACCACCAACGCGCTGGAAATCCTGCGCAAATCGGTCCCGGCGTTCGCGGGCCGCAGCAACGCCGGCACCAGCAACGCCAACAACGACAACCAGCGCACCGGGGGCGGCTCGCAGCTGCAGCTGCGCAATCTGCCGACCCTCGTGCTCATCAACGGTCGCCGGGTGGCGATCCACGCCATCGCCGGCACGAACGGCAAGAACTTCGTCGACGTCAACCAGATACCCGCGGCGGCGATCGACCACATCGAGGTGCTCACCGACGGAGCCTCATCCATCTACGGCTCCGACGCCATCGGCGGTGTCGTCAACTTCATCCTGAAATCCGACAAACAGGGGCTGAAGGCCGGTGGGCGCTTCGGCTCCTCTGCCGGGGACTACCGCGAGCGGTCGGCCTATCTCACCGGCGGAACCGAGGTCGGCGGCCTGAGGATTACGGCCACCGGCAGCTATTCCAAGAGCAATCCGCTATTTCAGGACGCCCGCTCGTTCACGAGCCCGCTGTTCGGCCGGACCTCGAGTATTCCCGGCGTCGTGGTGGCAGGCGGTAACTCCCCCGGGGCGATTCTCGCGGCCGGACTGAACTCCCCGAGTCAGATGAACCCGACGGGAACGGCGGCGACCGCGACGTCCGTGAATCAACTCATCGCTAACGGCACGTACGTCGCGACGACTCCGGCGGGCGTCTCCGGCGCGTTCGACGTGTCGCCGTACCAGACCCTGCTGTTGGGTCAGGAGCAGGACTCGTTCGTCTCCAGCCTGTCCTCGAATCTCTTCAACGACAAAGTGGAGCTGTTCGGCGATGTGCAGCTGTCGCGCAGCAAGAGCTTCACACAGTGGCTGCCCGCTTTCGCAACGGTCACCGTGCCGGCGGGCGCGCCTTACAATCCCCTCACGACGAACTTCTCCGGCGTGACTCTCGATTATCTGCCGGACCCACGGCAGATCAACAACAAGACGGACGCCGAGCGCGGTACCCTGGGAGTCAAGGGCAGGCTGTGGGGCGGCTGGCACTGGGAGACGGGATTCGTCTACAGCGAGAGCGGTTTCCAGCAGAACGTCGCCAACGTGATTTACAAGCCGAACCTGCCGCTGGCGATCGCCGGCGGCTATGACGCGAACGGCAACGCGGTGGCCGGCGGCGCCTACAGCAGAGTCTACGGCGGCTTCTCGACGTCGAATCCGCTGGTTCTGCAACCCGCTCTCGATCCGTTCGCCCGCACCGCGGGAGTGAACCCCGCATCGATCGCGAACCTGTATGGAACCGAGCAGATCAACGCCACGAGTCGGCTCGCATCCTGGGACGGTAAACTTGTCGGCGCCGTATTCGACCTGCCCGCGGGCGAGGTCAATTTCGCGGCCGGCGCGTCCTGGCGGCGCGAGGCGCTTTCCGGGCATGCGGACGCAAACGGCCGGGTGACTGATCCAGTGACCGGCAAGACCTCCGGGAACGCTCAGCTGTGGGCGCTGGGCTTCAACTTTGACCCGTTCAACGCGCACCGCTACATCCGGGCGCTGTTTGCCGAGAGCCGGATTCCGATTACCGCACCAGCGTGGAACGTGCCGGGTGTGCGATCATTCGACATCACGCTGGCCGCGCGGGCGGAGCACTACAGCGACGCCGGCAGTTCGACCGTGCCCAAGTTCGGCTTCCGCTGGCAACCCTTCGACAAGCAGCTCACCTTCCGCGGCGACTACTCCAAGTCCTTCAGCGCCCCGACCCTTTACGCCGAGTACGGCCCCATCGATACGCGGCAGGTGGGCCAGGCCGTGATCGCGGGAGTGTTCGGCAGCGCGAACTACTCGGGTCTGCCGTTCAACGGTGAGGACGGAAACAATCCGAACCTGCAGCCGGCCGGCTCGGTGTCGCGCTCGATTGGGTTGGTATTTCAACCGCAGTTCGCCCCGGGGCTGTCCCTCACGGTCGACTTCTCCTCCATCAACCTCTACGGATTTGCCGGCGGTCTCGGGTTCAGCAACATCCTGGCGAGCATCAACCAGCTCGGCGCGGCATCGCCGTATTTCAGCAACCTCGGCGTTGATGCTTTCCCGGGGACGCCCGGAGCGAGCCAGCCGTTCGTGAATCCGGGGGATCTGAAGGCGTTTCTGACCAATGCAGCGACCGGCAAGGGCGATCCAGCCCAGGCGAACCGGCTCTACGTGATCGACCAGTTCCGCAACCTGGCGGTGCTGCAGGAACGCTCCTATACCATCGGGGCGGGTTACATACTCCCCTGGAACCGCTATGGCACGTTCGCTCTGTCGACGACGGGAGCGATTTTCAAATCGTTCAATTTCCAGGACCTGCCCGGCCACCCGTTCATCGAGTACGCTGGCGCGACCAACAACGCGGGCGCGAGCGGCGGGTTCGGCGGGACGCTGCCCAAATACCGCTTCTTCACGACTCTGGACTGGACCTACGAGAATGCCGAGATCACGTTGAACAATACGTACGTATCCTCCACCGACGACACCGGCGTGAACGGTACTTCGACTCCGACCATTCCAGTGAGCAGCTACACCGCCTGGGACTTGCGCGGCGCGTATGGCTGGCATCTGACCGGCGGTGCTGCCGGGCGGATGGTCACGCTCGCGCTTGGAGTCAACAACCTGTCCAATCGGATGCCGTCGCTGGCACCGCGCGCGTTCGTTGACAACAACGCGGACGTGGCAACGTTCTCGCCGATCGGGCGGCTGGTCTATGCCACTGTGTCGGTAATGCTTTAGACGCTCAGGCGGCGCCCAGCAGCGTTGCAGCGCGGTTGTAGCTGCGCACTTCGACCCAGAAGATCATGCCGAAGCGGCCCTCGCCCGCGGCGATCGCATCGGCCGCGATCACGTTGATGTTCGCCGCCCCAAGCCTTGCCAGCGGCCCAACCGCGGCGCCGGCCTCGTCCGTTCCCTGCACGAGGAAGGCCCGCTTGATGCGGCTCAGCCGCCATTTCCGGCCCCGGGCGACGCCTTTCAGAGCGTCGAGGTCGTCGGTCACGACGTCGATCTGCGCCTTGTTCCGCCCCTGTGGGAAACCGGAAAACGCGAGCAGGTTGACGTTCGCGTCGCGCAGCGCCTGGAGGATGCGCGCCGCCTCGCCGGGCTTGCTGGCGGCGGTGACGTACGCGTAGCTCACCTTGCGAATCGTGTTCGGCATCGGGAACTCCTAAGACTACCGCCGGAGTGGCCGCCGCGATGCTATCCTTTGCCCAGGGAGCCTACAATAAACTCAAGCGCATCATCGTATCGGCCCACGACCGTGCAAAAGGCCAGCGTCTGTCCGCTCGACTGCCCGGATACCTGCAGTCTCGCGGTAACCGTGTCGGGGGATCAGGTCCTCGCCGTGCGCGGATCGAGAGTCAACCCCATCACTCACGGAGCCATCTGCGCCAAGGTGGCCAACAGCTACCCCGAGTTTGTCCATGGCCCCAATCGAGTGCGATATCCACTGAAGCGCATCGGCCCGAAAGGGGAGGGGAGCTTCGAGCGGACCTCCTGGGATCAAGCGCTGGACATCATTCGTGATCGCGTCGCAAGCGTCATCGAGCGTTACGGCTCCCAGGCCGTGCTGCCGCTCAATTACGCCGGACCGCACGGGATGCTGGCGGGCGATTCCATGTCGCTGCGTTTTTTTCACGGCCTGGGCGCTTCGCTCCTGAGCCGCAACCCGTTGTGCGGCGGCATCCGCAGCGCAGCCTACGCCGGCACCTTCGGCGCAACCCCCGGCACCCCGCTGCAGCAGGTGAGCCTTGCCAAGCTCATCATCGTCTGGGGAAACAATGCCACGGTTTGCAACCTGCACCTGATGCGGCAGATCAACGCCGCCAAGCGCCACGGCGCCAGGCTGGTGGTGGTCGATCCCCGGCGCGTCAAGGTCGCCGAACAGGCACAACTGCATCTGCCGGTGCGTCCGGGAACGGACGTGGTGCTGGCGTGGGCGATTGCCGTGGAGTTGGAGAGACTCGGCGGCCTCGATCGCGCCTTCATAGATGAGCACGTGCTGGGGTTTGACGCCTTCATGGAAGCGGCACGCGCTTACCCGCCCGAGCGTGCGGCGCAGATATGCGGTGTTGAGCTCGACGACATCCGTACCCTGGCGCGCTGGTACCAGGAGGCCTCGCCTGCGGTGATCGCCTGGGGAAACGGACTCGAGCGTAATCAGAACGGCGGCTCCGGGCTGCGCGCCATCGCCGCTCTGCCCGCGCTCGCCGGCAAATTCGGCGTGGCGGGCGGTGGCCTGGTCGGCGGCGCAGGTCACGCCTTTCCGAAGACTCTCGACAAATTGACGCGCAGCGATTTCGTGCCGCCGAAGACCCGGACGATCAATATTCTTGACGTCAGTCGGTTGCTGCTCGATGACAATCTGGAACCGCCAATCAAGGCTCTCTTCATATACAACCATAACCCGCTGATCGTGCATCCGGACCAGAATCGGATGAGGCGGGCGCTGGCGCGGGAGGACGTATTTGTGGTCGGCATCGAGGTCGCGATGACCGACAGCATGGCGTACGCGGATGTGGTTCTGCCGGCTTGTACGCATTTCGAGCACGCCGATCTCTACGCCGCTTACGGACAGCAATATCTGCAGCGCGCCGAGGCAGTCATCCCGCCGGTCGGTGAGAGTCTTCCCAACACGGAGATCTTCCGGCGCCTCGCCGCCAGGTTCGGCCTGACGGACCCTGCGTTCAGCGCGAGTGATACCGAACTGATGGACGCGGCCCTGAGCTCGCAGGACCCCCGCATGCAGGGTCTGCAGCCGAGCAGGATTCCGGTCGATCGGGCGATTAAAATGCAATACGGCGGCGCCGAGCCGATCCTGTTCGATAATGTCGCGCCGCGAACCCCCAGCGGAAAAATTGAATTGCTGTCGCAGATCCTCGGCGACCGCTATGGTGCCATGCTGCCTGGCTACCGACCGCTCGTGTCACGGTATCCGTTGACACTGATCACGCCGGCCTCTGACAAACGAATCACCTCCACCTTCGGGGGGCTCCCGGAAAGCGACGCCACGCCCGTGCTCGAGATGAATCCGGACGACGCCGCGAGGCGCGGGCTGACCGACGGCATGTGGGTGAGAGTGTGGAACGATTTAGGAGAGGTGTTTCTGCCGCTGCGGATAAGCACGGTCGTACGATCGGGCGTGGTCTGCTCCGAAAAAGGCGTGTGGCTGCGCACCAGTCCGAACGGGCAGACGGTGTCTGCATTGGCTCCCACGCACAAGGCCGATCTTGCCGATGGCGCCTGCTTCAACGATGCCCGGGTCGAGGTGCAAGCGCGCTGAGGTTTCCCGCCGCGCCCCGTGGGCGCAGAAAGTGCATATAACCGGCTGAAAAATAACTAAAAACTGCTGTCCGGGAGATCACCGCCCAGGCAGACCCTGTGCGCCTCAGGGCTCAGCGGATCGTTGCGCGTCGACTACCACAAGCCTGGCCGTTGCCGGGCGTTCCGCGGCCGCCCGCCGGCCATCGCCGATCAACGACAGGCCCGCACCACGCAAGAGACGTGTACTGCGCGTGGCCGCCCCCGAGCACGTGCGTCAGCGTAGTTGCGCATTGACCCGATGTCGCGGATTCTCTGCGGAGCTCGGCCGATTGATAATGACCTCACCCAAGGAGGGGCGATGGACTCCACTCAGCCGCAGGCGAGCATTCTTGCTGTCGACGACGACACCAGAAGCCTGATGGCGCTGCGAGGACTGGTGAGTGAGATGTCACTGAGCTTGGTGACGGCGAAGTCCGGGGACGAGGCGCTGCGCTGCGTACTGAAGCAGGACTTTGCCGTCATCCTGATGGACGCTCGTATGCCGGGAGTGGACGGGTTCGAAGCTGCGCGGCTGATCCGCGAACGCGAACGCTCACGCCATACCCCGATCATCTTCCTCACCAGCGCCTACGAAGACGCGCCTTCAGTGACCCGCGGGTATGAGGTGGGTGCCGTGGACTACATCGTAAAGCCGCTGATACCGGAGATCCTGAAGGCCAAGATTTCCGTGTTCGTTGACCTGTACCGCAACAATGCGCTGCTGTTGCAGCAGATCAAGGAGCGGCTCATCGCCGAGGAGCACCTCCGGGCCTCGCAGCAGAGTCTGCGCGCCCTCGCATCGCACCTTCAGTCGGTGCGCGAGGAGGAGTGGACGCGCATCGCCCGGGAGATCCACGACCAGCTGGCTCAGGCGCTGAGCGGACTGAAGATGGATCTCGCCTGGATCACGAGCCGATTGCCGGAGGGCTCCAAGGCGTTGCGCGAGAAGGCGCAGTCGATGTCCGGCCTGATCGATGCGACCATGGAGTCGGTGCGCGAAATCATGACCCGCCTGCGGCCGGAGGTGCTGGACCGGCTCGGACTCGCGGCAGCGATCGGCTGGCAGGCGGGCGAGTTTCAGCGCCGCAGCGGCATCCGTTGCAACGTGGCGCTTCCCGGGGAAGACCTGCTGCTGGACACGGATCGCTCCACGGCGGTGTTCCGGATCTTTCAGGAATTGCTGACCAACGTTGCGCGCCACGCCGGCGCCACCCGGATCGACGTGGCGGTCCGGTCCGAGTCCAACGAGCTCGTGCTCACTGTCGAGGACAATGGCCGCGGCATTGACGCCGAGGTAGCTCGCAGCCCCAAGTCGCTCGGGCTCCTGGGTGTGCGCGAGCGTGTCCTGCCGTTCGGCGGCAGGGTCGATATCACAGGGGTGCGCGGCGAGGGGACCAGGGTCACCGTTGCGCTGCCGAAGATCTGAGCGCCGCGCCGGCCGGGCGCCACGGCACGCCGCCGCGGCCGCAACGCGAGTGGAGCATGATGCTGAGGAGAGCCGTGATGAGAGTTCTGATCGCAGACGATCACCCCGTCGTTCGCCGGGGCTTGAGGGATATCGTCGCTGCCGAGCACGACATGGTCGTGGTTGGCGAGGCGCAGACTGGAGATGAGGCACTCGACATGGCGAGGAGGCTCGAGTGGGATGTCGCCGTGTTCGACTTTGCGATGCCCGGCTGCAGCGGCGTCGACCTGGTGAGAGAAGTCAAGCGACAGTATCCCGGGCGCCCCGTCCTGGTGCTGAGTATCCTGCCCGAGGAAGCGCACGCGGGCCAGGTACTCAAGGCCGGCGGCGCCGGGTTCATCAACAAGGGAAGCGCCAACGAAGACCTGACCGGCGCCATCCGCAAGGTTGTCGGTGGCGGTAAGTATGTAAGCCCGGCCTTCGCGGAGAAGCTGGCTACCGATTTCGCCGAGGGCGGAGAGAAGCCGCCGCACAACCTGCTCTCCGATCGCGAATACCGGGTGATGTGGCTGATAGCGTCGGGCAAGCATATCAACGAGATCGCCGCGGAGATGTTTCTCAGCCCGAGCACGATCAGCACCTACCGCGGGCGGATCCTCAAGAAGCTGGGATTGTCGAACAATGCAGCCCTGGTTCGCTACGCGGTCAAGTACCGGCTCATTTAGCCACAGTCGTAGCATGCGCATGTAAGCCCAGCCCTACGCGCATATACAGCGCCACCTACCTGCATATCGAATTTCAGCGATAGTGGCTCAATCGGCGGCACAATATGATTATCGCTCATGGGCGGTTCGATCCTCATCGTTGAAGACGAGCTGGTCACGCAGCGGCTGATTGCCGCAAGCCTGGAGCGCGCCGGATACAAGGTGACCCGTGCCCCGAGCGCGGCGCAAGCGGAGGTGGCCATCCGCGAAGTGATCCCGGACCTGGTGCTGCTCGACTGGATCCTCCCGGGCACGACGGGCGTGGCTTTCCTCAGGCAGCTGCGCACCGAGCGGCGCACCAAGCAAATTCCGGTCATCATGCTGACCGGGCGCACGGAGGAATTCGACAAGGTGACCGGGCTGGAGGCCGGTGCCGACGATTACCTCACCAAGCCCTTCTCGCATCGTGAATTGCTCGCTCGCATCAAGGCAGTCGTGCGCCGCCGCGCGCCGTTGCTTGGCGATGAGCCGGTCGAATTCGGCGACCTGAAGCTCGACCCTGCGGCACATCGGGTCAGCAGCGGCAGCGGCAAGATCAACCTCTGGGCGACCGAATTCCGGCTGCTGCATTTTCTGATGACACACCCGGATCGGGTGTACAGCCGCGGACAGCTGCTGGATGAAGTCTGGGGAGATCACGTGTTCGTCGAGGACCGGACGGTCGACGTGCACATTCGCCGTCTGCGGCAGGCGCTGCAGGCGGGCGGCCACCAGAAGATGATCGAGACGGTGCGCGGCGCGGGCTATTGCTTTCGCGCGAACCCGGATTGACCCCGATCAGGTCGGCACCGCTTCCGTCGTTCAGTACGCATTGCGGTCGTTGATCACGACGAACAGCGTCTTGAGCACGATCCACAGGTCCAGCTGCAGCGACCAGTGGCGCAGGTAGGCCAGATCGTAAGCGATCCGGTTCTCCATCCGGTCCAGTGTGGTCGTCTCTCCACGCAGGCCGTTGACCTGTGCCCAGCCGGTAATTCCGGGCCTGACTTTGTGGCGAATCATGTAGCCCTTGATGAGCCTGCGATACATCTCGCTGTGAGCCACCGCGTGCGGGCGCGGACCGACCACACTCATCCGCCCCTGCAGCACGTTGATGAACTGCGGCAGTTCGTCGAGGGAATAGCGGCGCAGGAAGGCGCCGAAGCGGGTCACGCGCTCATCGGCGCGCCTCGCTTGCTTTATGACCGCGCCGTCCTCGGTGACCGTCATGGTGCGGAATTTGTAAACTTGTATCTCGCGTCCATCGAGCCCGTAGCGGCGCTGCCGGAACAGCACCGGCCCTCGGGAGCTCAATTTGACGCCGACCGCGATGGCGAGCAGCAATGGCAGGCTAAGGGCGCAGATCAGCAGCGCGAGGACGATATCGCTGGCGCGCTTCACGACGCCGTTGAATCCCGAGAAGGGAGTTTCACACACCGACGCGACGGGTATACCGCCGATGGTATCGATGTGCGCCTGGATCAGGTCGAACAGAAAGATGTCCGGCACGAAGTAGATCGACGCCGTGGTGTCGTGCAATTCGTCCAGCAGCCGGACAATGCGTGGCTGAGAGGCCATCGGCAGCGTGATGTAGATCATGTCCACTCGATGCGATTTGACGTAGGCGGCCAGCTGATCGAGCGCGCCCAGGATCGCGCCTGATCCCGCCGTTGCGTCACCGGTACGGGCGGGACCGCGGTCGTCGAAGAACCCGGCCACCCTGATGCCGAGCAGTGGATTGCTGCGGATCTGTTCGGCGAGCGTGCGGCCGAGTCCGCAGGCACCGGCGATGACGGCTACGCGCTGCACACCCGCTGCGGTGAACAGGCGCAGCAGCAACCTGGGGATCGCAAGGCGCGTAGCGAAGCGTGCGACGGGCGTGGCCAGCAGCCACGCGAGAAGTACCCGTTGATCGAACGTCTCCGTGGTGCTCGTCGCCCAGCCGATGAACAGCAGCACCGCGACGGTCGTGCTCCAGCTGGTGAGGACGTCGCGCGCCAAGGCGCCGGCGCTGGTCGTATGCGGCGCGCCACCGGGGAACGTCAACGAGAAGACGACCAGCGCGAGAATGAGATAGGCACCGGCGAAGCGTACGCGGAACAGGGCCGCGCACAGCAGCAGCACGCCGATCGTTACCAACGGGTCGATCGCCGCCATCACCTGCGTCGCCGAAGCGACTCGGGGCTCGAAGAACGGTCGTTGTATCCGCGGATCGGCCAGCAGCATTCACTTGACCTTAAGGATCGCATTGCAGCGCGCGGATGACCCGCGCGCGCGAAGTCCGTAGGTCGACTGGACTACCCCGGCGGAGGCGCTCGCCGGCCGCCGGCAGGCGAATTGGGCGAGGAATTCTCCGGGAAACCTGCGGCCGCAGGGGTGCCAGCTTCGAGCGCCGGGACCGCCCGCCGGTGCGCCATCTGCCCTCGCATCACAATCACGTAACAAGCGCTTCACATAGTCGTTGTCACGGCGGGACCAGTTCTTCCAAGCGGTACGGAAAGCCACTTATGCAGGTGGGCGGCTCCCAGGTGAATGTGCACAGCCGGATAACGGGGCCCGGTTCGAAGTCAGGGAGGGCGGAGCGCAGGCTCGGGGAGCGCAGGCGCGGGGAACGCAGGGTCGGCGAGAGCGACGGCGCGGCGTTGCTGCGCCCGCGGCAGGTCGAGTCGCTGTTGCTCAACATTGATGCTTCGCTGCGAGTCCACGCGCGCCATCATCTGTTCGGCTGGACCCAGGGAATGCTGCAGAGCGTGGTCAAGCACGAGCTTATGGTGTGCGCACTGCGCAGTACCCGCCCGACGAGTTACCAGGTCGATTGCTTTGCGAGCCCGTGGATCGACCCGGAGAAGGTGAGCGAGGTGTTCCGGCGCGATGCGGCGTTCGTGGCGCAACTCGTCGGCCAATGGGTCGAGAGCGATTTCCGTCCCATCCTCTACGGCGCAGGCGGCGGCGTGCCGCTTGCGCGCGGCCCTTTTGCCGCGGAGCTGCAGCGCCTCGGAACGGACAGCGTCATTGCGCACGGCACCTACGATTCGCTCGGCAAGCCCGTCAGCCTGTTTGTCCTGGCCGCAACGCCCGGAGACCTTGGCCAGGAGGACGCCTTTCGGCTCGAACTGGTGGTCCCGTTCCTGCACCTCGCATGGATGCGCACGCAACTCGGGGGTGCGCTCGAGGAGCGCGGCGCGACGTCGCAGAGCGTCGACCCGCTCAGCGCGCGAGAAAAGGAGATCCTGCGCTGGATCCATCTCGGCAAGAGCAACTTCGAGATCGGAACCATCCTGGGTATCAGCCCGCTGACGGTCAAGAATCACGTCCAGAAGATCCTGCGCAAGCTCAACGTCCAGAACCGCACGCACGCCGTCGGCAGGGCGCTGGAGCTGCGCATCCTCGACGTCTGACGACCTTAAGAGACGGAGCGCTCAGCTTGAGATACCGTGGAGGGAGAATCCTGGCGACCTGGCTGGCGGCGATGCTCGTGCAGGGGGCCGCCGTGGCGGCGGTGCAGGCGGCCAGTCGGGACGCGCGCCCCGTCCACTGGACGCGCCACGGCGGAGATCATGACGGGGATCGCGGCGCGCTGCAGCGGGTCCTCGTGAGGATCGTGCACGGCGTGCCCGCACCGATGCCGCGACCCGGCAACTGGGCGCTCGCTCTCGCGGGCTTGATTGGAGCAGGGGCCATTGCACGACGACGCGTGTCGTTCATGAGGCATCGCACGCCTGTCGTGTTCCCGCCCAGTCCGTGGATCGCCGACGCTGCGCAGCTTGGGGACGCTCGGCACGCTGACGATGCCCCATCGATTGGCGACGGACCCCAGCCCCCGCCTGCCGACGTCGTCCGGCTGCACCCGGCGCGGGGTCGCGCGACGCGCGCGGCGGGCGGACGTGCGCACCTGACCTACTGCCTCGCCGCCGGCTTGCTGCTGTCGCCGGCCGTGCGCGCCGAGGGTCAGGACCCCGCCAAGCTGACACCGTTCGTCGAGGAGACTCTCACCACGGACGGCAACGTGTTTCGGATATCGAAGGATATCGATCCGGCCACGGTCATCGGATCGTCCTCACGAGCCGATACCTATCACACCACGGCCTTCGGCCTGAATGCCGAGATGCCCCTCAGCCTGCAGCGCTTCGTCGCCAACCTGACATTCAACAGCACCCGCTACCAGCGCTTTGCCGCGCTCGACTCTGACGGCCACGACCTGCGCGGGAGCTGGCTGTGGCAGGGCGGCACCGACCTGCACGGGGAGCTGGGCTACGCCGATACCGTTTCGCTGGCGCCGTTCGCGCAGCTGCTGAGCCCCACGCTCGATCGGCTCGGGGTGCGTCAGGAGTTTGTAAACGGCACGTGGATGGTCACGCCCTACTGGCGGCTGCGTGCGGCAGGGGACCGCCTCGAGCAGCGCAACAGCGCCCCGGCAACGCTCTTCAACGACGTCACGATCGATGGCGTCGAGGCAGCGCTCAGCCGTGTCAGCAAGGCCGGAAACTCCATCGGCTTCAGCACGCGCCTCGAGAGAGGAAAATTTCCGAACCCCGAGTCGTTCACCACGCCGCTTTCCACCATGCTGATCGACAACGCTTACCGGCAGTACGCCGCGGGTCTCACGCTCGACTGGACAGTCACGGGCATCTCCCACCTCGTGGCCCGCGCCGATCAGGTCAGCCGGCGCTACGATCAGCTGCCGCAGCGAAACTTCACCGGACAGACCGGCCGCATCGAGCTCACCTGGACGCCGACCGGGAAGATGACTCTGATCGCGATCGCCCAGCGGGATATCAGTCCCTACGAGTACACCCGATCGAGCCTCGTCCTGCTGAAAGGGTTCGGGTTGCGCGCGGGGTGGCACGTCACCCCGAAGATCGACCTGTCGGCTGATCTGGAGGCGGTCACCCGAAGCTATGTTGCCGACCCCGCGCAGGCACTCGGCCTCACCGGTCAGCGGGATGATCGGGTGCGATCGATGGGCGCGCTCTTCTCCTATCACCCCATTCCGAGGATCGGCGTGCAGGCCAGCCTGCTGCACGAGACGCGCTCATCGAACGTCGCCTTCGGCGATTACGCCGCCAATGTCGTCTGGCTCAACGCGCGGTTCGCCTTCTGAAGCCGTCTGATGCGGCATGCTGTTCACCTGCGGTGAGTTCCTGTTCGTCTACCTGCCGCTTACCCTGCTTCTGTTCTTCCTGATTGCGCGTTATGTCGGCAACGCCGCCGCGGCAGCCTGGCTCGCGCTCGCATCCTTCGCCTTCTATGCGTACTGGCTGCCGCTCTACACGGGCCTGCTTGCCGCTTCTATCCCGTTCAACTACGCGCTCGGAAACCGGATTGTGGCGTGCCCCTCGGATCGACGCCGACTACGCCGGGGATTGCTGTGAAAGCGCCAAAAGAGCCTGAGACCCTGGCGCAGACAACTTACCGCGCAGACATAGATGGACTTCGCGCCATTGCCGTGATCGCGGTGGTTATTTTCCACGCCTTCCCGAGGGCCTTGAGCGGCGGGTTTGTTGGCGTTGACATATTCTTTGTTATCTCAGGCTTTCTGATCAGCACAATCATTTTCGGAAGTATTGAAACGAATAGATTTTCGTTTCTCCAATTCTATGCAAGGCGCATAAGGCGGATCTTTCCTGCTCTTGCGCTGATCTTGATTGCCTGCATAACCTTAGGCTGGTGGTTGCTTCTGGCGAATGAGTATCGCCAGTTGGGCAAGCATGTCGGCGCTGGCGCCACATTCATTTCCAACTTCGCGCTATGGAATGAATCCGGATACTTTGACGCAGCCGCCAATGAGAAGCCGTTGCTTCACTTGTGGTCGCTGGGCATCGAGGAGCAGTTTTACCTCCTGTGGCCATTCTTGCTTTGGATGGCTTATCGGCGCCGAAAGAACTTCCTTCTCATAACGCTTCTGATTGCAGTTGCATCATTCATTTCAAATGTCTCGACCGTAACACGATATCCGGTTGCAACGTTCTACTCCCCTCTGACTCGCTTTTGGGAGTTGATGCTCGGCGGCATTCTTGCATACCTATTGATGCACAAGCCCCAAACGCTGCCCCAGCATTCTGTTGTCGCGTCGCTGACAGGCTTCCTCATGATCGCCGTGGCGTTATGCTTTCTAACAACCAATAATACGTATCCAGGATGGTGGGCGCTGCTGCCGACGATTGGGACGTTTCTTATTTTGTCCGTTGGGCCAACGGGCTGGTTCAATCGCCACGTGTTGAGTAACCGCGTGCTGGTTTTCGTTGGGCTGATTAGCTATCCCCTATATCTTTGGCATTGGCCACTCCTATATTTCAGTTCCCAGGTTAGCGCCCTTTCATCGCACCTGACAAGATTGATCGCGGTTGCTGCCAGCGGCGTCGCAGCAACCATGACCTATTTGTGGATTGAAAAGCCAATTCGGCGCGCAAAAGCGGTGAAACCTTCGGCCGTTTATCTTGCCGTGGGTATGGCACTTTGTGGATTGGCCGGAACGGCCATTTACCTGATGGGCGGGCTTGACTTCAGGCTACCTCAACAATTTACCCACTTTACGCACCTGCCGCCGGGGGAAGATACCCATACGGACTGCTTTTTGGAAGACAAGTCTGATTTCTTGCCAAACTGCACCGAGGTGTTACGTCGGCCGGCGCTATTTGTTTGGGGTGACTCGCACGCCGACAGATTGTATTGGGGTCTCAAGTCGATGCAAGAGAAGGGTCAGATTGGGCTGTTGCAAGTAACCGGCGCAAGTTGTCCGCCGATTTTAGGATTCAAGAGTTACCGTAACAACAAGTGCGAGGATGTTAATGCTTACGCGTTGCAAAGCATTCGGCGCACTCGGCCCGACATCGTCCTCTTACACGCCGGTTGGGTACAGTATAGCGTCGACATTCCAAAGCTTGCTGCCACTATTCAGCAGGTCAGGGACGCGGGTGTCGGAAAGATCGTTTTGCTCGGGCCAGTTCCGCTATGGAGCGGCGGCACCATACTTCGCTCTCTGTTTCGCTGTTGGCGACCGCTGAATTCATCCACAGAAATCCCGCGATACTCACGTTGCGGCTTGGATTCCAGAGTATCCCAGGTCAGCAATCAGCTTCGTCGGTCGGTGGAGCGACTGAACGTGGAGTACATTTCCGCATACGATGCAATGTGTAACAAATTCGGCTGTCTGACGCATGTATTTGAAGACGGGGATCAATTAGTAACATATGACTATGGGCATCTGAGCACCGGGGGTTCGAAGTACCTGATTAACGCGATTTCTACGAAACTGCTTGCGGCTTCAAACGGAACTGAGTTCGCGATTCTCCAGCCGCCGACCGTGCACAAGTGACTTCAAAGCCCACCCGATATGCAGTCGAGCGACCGGGGCGCAATTTCTTTAGCGGGCGCCGCAAGTCCAAGACCGGAGTCGTTTGATCCGCGATTGACATGAGGACGTCCGACGCAATCCCACGTTCGCACAGCTCAAAGCTCCTCGGCGTGCAGTATCTGCGAGCCGTCGCGGCGATCATGGTGGCCTACTTGCATCTGCAGACGCAGATCCCTTCGTATCAGCCATTGCTCGGTCACCACGGATTCTTCGACACGGACCGGCTCGCCGCCGGCGTAGATATCTTCTTCGTCATCAGCGGGTTCATCATGCTGGTGACGAGCCGACATACGAGCCCGACAACATTCGCACTACGCCGCATCGTTCGCATAGTTCCGCTGTATTGGATAATGACGCTGCTGCTCGCGGCTGTCGCGATCCTCGATCCACAGGGCGTCCGCACGACAGTCTTAACCGGAACGTACTTGCTCAAGAGTCTACTGTTCATCCCATACGCCAACCCCGGCGACGCCGGTCAACTGGCGCCACTGTTGATCCCAGGCTGGACGCTGAACTTCGAAATGTATTTCTACGCGTTGTTCGCACTGGTGCTGTTTGCACCAGAGCGGCATCGCGTGTGGCTGAACGGTAGCGTTTTTGCCGCCATCTTGTGCGTTCCACGCATCGTCCCGCATGCGGCTGACTCCGCGCTCGTGCAGTTCTACGCGAACATGCGCATCCTGGAATTCTGGGTGGGCATGCTGATCGGTAGTTTTTACTTGAAAGGGTATCTGCGCCTGCCGCGCCTCGTGTCGTGGACGCTATTGTTAGCCGGCTTTGCCGGCCTGATGGTGAGCAACGCTGCGATGTCCGGCTTGCGCAGCCACTGGGCGATATTCGGGCTGAACTCCTTGCTTCCGGCCGGAAGCATCGTCCTCTCGGTCGTGGCCTTGGAACAGGTAGGCGCGGTTCGCCAGCATGCGCTCGCGGCCCTGCTTGGCGACGCCTCCTACTCGATCTACTTGACGCACGTCTTCTCGTTGCACCTTGCCCGCGTGATGTGGCGCAAGTTGATCGTCGCATCGTCGTCCGGGCTCGAGTCTATCGCATTCGCCGCAGCCACAACGTTCTTCGCACTGCTGTTCGCTGCCGTCACATACAAACTAGTTGAAAAGCCAATGCTCGACCTATTGCACAACGCGACGCGGACACGCCGCAACAGGCAGACGTCGGCCGAGGTCGCGCCCACGCCGCCTGCCGGCTGATGATTTCCAGAGGTTCGGAGCCCCCGAGTCTCGCGTCTGAGGACGCTGTCCCGGATCCTGCGAGCTCTCCACAGCCCACCAATCAGGGAGCTGAGAAGCGCAGCAAGTGTGAAGGAGTCGAAGGCGCCACCACCGCCGGAGGCGCCACCGCCGCCGCCGCCACTGCTGGTGCCGCCGCCGGTCGACACGACCAGGTCAACCGCGGAGCCGCTCGCCGATTGGGCGCCCGCCGCGGGGTTCTGGCCGATCACGTTGCCGGAGGGCACCGTAGTGCTCGACTGCATCGTGACCGTACCGACGGTGAGGCCTGCACCGGTGATGGCGCTCGTGGCCGCCGCTTGTGTCTGGCCAACCACATTCGGCACCGGGACTGGAGCGGGAGGGGGCGCACCGCTCGAGACGACGAGGTTGACGGCCAAACCACTCGCCACGCTCGTGCCGGCAGCCGGGCTCTGGCTGATCACGTTGCCGGGGGCCACCGTAGTGCTCGACTGCATCGTGACCGTACCGAGGGTGAGGCCCGCGCTGATGATGGCGCTCGTGGCCGCCGCTTGCATCTGGCCAACCACATTCGGCACCAGCACAGTGGGAGGCGGCGGGGACCCGATCTGCACATCGGCCTGGGTGTGGCCCATCACAACGCGCGAGTGGACGACGCTGACGGGCACGCCGAGCTCGGTATGGTAGTTGGCGATCTTGAGATAACAGCTCTGGCCGACATAGAGGTTGGCGCCGCTGTAGTTCATGACCTGCTGGCCGTTGAGCCACGCCTGGAAGAGGCCGTCCGCACCCGACGACCACTTCACGTGATACACGAAGTCGTACCAGACGTTCTTGGTGATCGGGCCGATCACGATGCTGTAGTAGCCGGGATCGCTCGGCAGGTTGACGGTGTTTGGACCGCCGGCCATATGGAGCTCGAGGCCCGTGGGCGTGGCGTAGACCATGAAGTTGGGCTGTCCGCCGCCAGGGGAGGAGTTGTGAAAGTCGAAGAGCGCGCCCCAGTTCCAGACCGAAGCAACCGGTGGAGGCACATAGCCCGGCGGAAACATGAGCGAGTGCGCCCACCACTCGTCCTGTCCCTGGTTGCAGTAGGTCGAGGATCGTGCGAGCACCAGATCGGCGCGGTCGTTCGAGCCGCTGCCAGCGATATTGATGTCACCCGGCTGCGTAGTCAGCTGCACCGCCGTGGGACCGTCGCGCCCGGGACTCACGATCGTGGCGCGATTGGACGCGACCGCCTCTAAGTACAAGCCGCAGTCGGTAGGCGAGTTGGTGAACTCACACGACCACACCGCGTTGGGCGAGATCTGGGCGCTCGCTGGCGGCGGCGGCGCCAACACGAAGATCGCCGCCGCGACCGCAATTGCGCGCAACAATTTCATCGGAACCCCCGTGTCGTTCAATCGCGACACAACGTCGTCGCGTAACGACGACAATCAAACAACCCAACACGACAGATTATATCGTTAGATCTCGACCGGCGCGTAGAGTAATTACGTCGACGAAGCTGCCGCAATAGGTCGGTCGGACTAGCGAGCGAGCAACGGGACGATAAAGTGTGACGGCTAGCTTACTGTGGCATGGGGCCAGCCAGACGAGCCGTCCTTTATCGAGTCGGTTATGCGCTTGTCGCGCTGATCGCATCGCAGGCCGCGGTCGGCGAGTCGAACGAGCTGCTCGGCGACGGTGACACGGTCCGCATCACCGTGTTCCAGAACCCCGACCTCACCACCGAGGCTCGGATCTCCGAGCGCGGCGCGATCAACTTCCCGTTGATCGGCGAGGTGGTCATCGGCGGCCTCGCGCCCTCGGATGCCGAAGCGCGCATCGCGCAACAGCTGGCCCGTGGAAAATTCGTGGTCAGGCCTCAAGTGAATCTGAGCGTGCTGCAAGTGCGTAGCCGACAGATATCGGTGCTCGGGCAGGTCGGCCGACCGGGACGCTACCCGCTGGACGACGTGAGCAGCAAACTGACCGACGTCCTGGCGCTGGCGGGCGGCATCAGCCCGGGCGGCGACGACAACGTCGTCGTGATGCTCAACAATCATGGCAAGCCGAGCAGGACATCGATAGACGTTCCAGCCATGTATCGAACCGGCGACATGTCGCACGACATCCGTCTGGAGAACGGCGATGTGATTTATGTGGAACGGGCGCCGCAGTTCTACATCTACGGGGAAGTGCAGCGCGCCGGTGCCTACCGCCTCGAGCCGGACATGACGGTGATGCAGGCGCTCTCGGTTGGTGGCGGACTCACGGCGCGCGGCACGCTGCACGGGCTCGAGATCCAACGCAGGATGCCGGACGGCCAGATCCGCGACCTCAGGGAGATACGGCCGACGGATGCCGTTCAGCCCAATGACGTCATCCTGGTCCGCGAGCGGCTGTTCTAGGGCAGCGAGGCCATGAATCTGCGACAGCTGCTGCGGGCATTGCGTGCCCGGCGCCGGGTCTTCGTCGTAGCGCTGGCGTCGGTCGTGCTGGCCGCGACGCTGGCGAGCCTCATGATGCCGAAGAGCTATCGTGCAACCGTATCGCTGCTCGTGGACACGCGGGACGAGCAGTCCCTCAGCGATGCGCTGCGTCCGCTCGTGCTGCCGCAGGAGCGCATGAGCTACTTGCAGACGCAGGTGGACATCCTCACGAGCCCCAAGGTCGCCCGCGCGGTGGCGCAGGAGCTGCGCCTCGCGGAGACACCGGGCGCGCTGGCCGCGCTCGGTATGAGGGGGGGCAGGGGTGGCCGCACCGAAGAGCTGCTGGTCGAGGTGTTACGGCGGAATTTCAAGGCGGAGACCTCGCAGAGCAGCGTCATCCAGGCGAGCTTCACCTGCGCCGATCCGCGCTGGGCCGCCGCGATCGCCAACGCGTATGCCAAGGCCTATGTCGACACGATGCTCGAGCTGCGCGTTGCCCCGACGCGCAAGGCAGCGGCCTGGTTCGACGAGCAGCTCAAGGGCCTGCGCGCCAACCTGGAGGATGCGCAGGCGAAGCTCGCGCAGGCGAAGCTTGCGGTGCAGGCGAAGGCCACGCAGCATCCGGAGAGCATCCCGCAGGTCGCGGACAATGCCTTCGTCCAGCAGCTCAAGGCCGAGCTGCTGCACGGAGAAGAGAAGCTTCAGGAACTCGCCACGCAGTACGGCGTCAACCACCCCGTGTACCGGCGCCAGGTTTCCGAGAACCAGACACTGCGCACCCGACTGCAGACGGAGATGCGCAAGCTCGCTGAGGGCGCGGCGGCCGCCGGGGTCGAAGCGGGGCCGGACGATGCTCTCAGGGCGGGCCGTGCGGGGCCGCGGGCCCCGGAAGAGGCGGTTCTCGTGCGCAACGTGCAGTCGGCCGAGCGCGCCTACGAGACCGCGATGCAGCGCTACGTCGTGAGTCAGGTCGACAGCCGGGCGAGTCAGACGAACGTCGAGGTGCTGAATCCGGCGGTGGCGCCGCTGAAGCCCTACCGCCCCAACATCACGCTCA